>Ga0209013_10000635_pt1 | contig 31805 bp, 30 predicted proteins | sample Cruoilmetagenom2_FD_187291 | JGI IMG/M metagenome (GOLD analysis project Ga0209013, IMG submission 187291) | Oil polluted marine microbial communities from Coal Oil Point, Santa Barbara, California, USA - Sample 2 (SPAdes) (version 2) | ecosystem: Environmental > Aquatic > Marine > Oil seeps ...
CATGATTAACGAATATGGCTTTTGTTTTTCCTCCTTAACCAATCGCTGGCCAGTATTTCTTTTGCAGAACAAAGGCACTTTCATGTCAGAAGATCTCTCTAAATCCGTTATGAACAGTAAAGAAAATATAGAAGCCCTGAACTACTGTGGTGATTTAATGTATAAGCATCAAGTTTCACCGATTTTCTCTCATGGGAGTAATGAGCTTGCAGAAAATCTCTTTATGCGAGAAGGGGCAGCAATGATTTTGACCACTTACTATTTTATGAATGAATTTAGAAATCATAAAATTGAATGGGATGTTGTTCCTCCTCCTCAACATGAAGCACCCGGAACATTAATCATAGGAGGAGCTTTAGGAATTAGTGCAACTAGTAAATTAAAAGAATCTGCACAAGCACTTGTTCAGTTTATGGTAAGTACAGAAGCACAAACATTACTTAAACAAAATGGATGTACTATTCCAATGCTTCGAACAGTGGCAGAGGACAACGATCTTCTGCGGGCAGGTGTGCATCCTGATCATTATAATGCTTTTAAAGAAGTAATGGGTTTCTCCAAGACTATAAAAGAACTTCATCTTACAATCGAGGAGCTAGAACTAGTTGAACGAGAGATGCAATTTTTCTGGGCCAATATGGAAAAAGCAGAGGATACGAGTAAACGAATTGAAGAGCTTCTAAATTCAAACAAAGGGATAAACAACGTATAAACCTTATTAGAAATTAATAAATACTCGAGGGAAATATGTAAGTGAAGAGGTGGTTTATATGGAACTAACTGGATGGAGAGGCTCACTATATCATTACATGGATTGGGCTTTAAAGCTTGCATATCTCAATATTCTTTGGTTAGTAGGAATAATTATTGGGATAGGATTTGTAGGTTTTTTCCCCTCCACTGTAGCGATGTTTTCTGTACTTAAGAAGTGGATACGAGATGAAGAGGAAGTAAAAGTTTTTGATCATTTTAAAAAAGAATATAAAAAGGAATTCCTCCAGGCCAACAAGTATGGTTACTCCTGGATGATACTCGGGATTATCATATATGTAGATCTTCAGTTCTTTCGTGGAATTCCTACTATTTGGGCATTAATCATTTCTTTGTTCTTTTTTATACTTGCTGCAATTTATATAGTCGCCTTACTATATGCATTCCCAGTTTATGTTCAATTTCAATTAACCTTAAAGCAATACTTTAGGAATTGCCTACTTATTGTTCTTTCTAATCCATTATTTTCTGTATTAATGGTCTTAGGGTTTTATTTTCCCTATTATTTAATGACTAAGGTTCCAGGTTTACTTCCATTTTTCGGAGGAAGCCTCATAAGTCTAGTATTAATGATTGTTGCTAATAGAATGTTTAATATATTAGAGAAAAATAATAAGAAGGATTTAGAGGAAAAGGTAAATTAAGCTTTTAAAATCTTCTCATTTTGAATATTATTAAATACATGTATTTTACAGGTGTTAAAAGAGTTTTATAGAGAACCAGGACTTTGAGAGGGGAGATTAGTTATTGAAACTAAAAAACAAAAAAATTGATACGCTAGATTCCACTATAGCTGTATCAAATAATATCCCTACAAAAAGAAAAAAGAATTCCTTAAAAAATAAATTGTGGCGAGATCGCTATTTAATACTACTAATCTTACCTGGAATTCTATACTTTCTAATATATCGCTATATACCAATGGCAGGAATTCTTCTAGCATTTAAGGATTATAGTCCGTTCCGGGGGTTTGCAGATAGTCCGTGGGTAGGTTTAAAGTATTTTAAACTAATCTTTGAGGATGCGGAAGTTATTCAAGTTATATGGAATACGCTACAAATTTCCATGTTACAAATATTTTTTGCCTTTCCTATCTCTATTATACTTGCATTAATGCTAAATGAAATAAGAAATCAAGTTTATAAGAAATTTCTACAATCTATCGTGTATTTACCTCATTTCTTGTCCTGGGTAGTCGTGGTTGGAATAACTGTTATATTCCTTAGAAGTGAGGGATTGATCAACGGTGTTTTAGTGAATTTTCTGGAACTCAACCCAATACCATTTTTAACAGATCCAACTTTGTTTAAGCCAATCGTCATTTTACAGGTTATATGGAAGGAATCAGGATGGGGTACTATTCTTTTCTTAGCTGCCTTGTCTGGAATTAGTCCACATTTGTACGAAGCTGCTGTAATAGATGGAGCTAGCCGTTTAAGACAAATGTGGCATATTACTCTACCGGCACTTAAGAGTACAATTGTCATCCTGTTAATACTTCGTTTAGGAAATGTGATGGATAGTGGTTTCGAGCAAATCTTTCTAATGTTGAATCCTTTTAATATGGAAACAGGAAACGTATTAGATACTTATGTGTATTTTAAGGGGATTCAGCAAGCTAACTTTAGTTTTGCTACAGCTGTAGGGTTATTTAAAGGAATTATAGGTTTAATACTCGTTGTTCTTGCAAATAGACTTGCAAAGAAGTTTGGAGAAGACGGGTTGTACTGAGAGACTTATAAATCTTGGAAGGGAGGTAGCTTATGTTCAAATCTTCTGGTTGGGAAAGGGTAATGGAAATCTTTAATAACATTCTTTTGTTATTAATAGCTATAACAATGCTCTTTCCCTTCTTGTACATTTTTTCTGTTTCATTTTCAAGTGTGAGTGATGTACTTAATAGTGATTTTCTTTTATGGCCAAAAGAGTGGGTGACCGACGCCTATTCGTATATTTTAGGGTCCGATCAATTTATTCGTTCTTTATGGGTGACCGTTTATGTCACAGTAGTAGGGACATTTGTTAATTTAGTTTTTACTTCAACAATGGCTTATTCGTTAACGAGAAATATTATTGGGCAGCGGTTAATCTTGTTCTTAGTATTATTTACAATTCTATTTTCTGCAGGAATGATTCCAACTTACATTATTGTAAAAGAAACTGGATTATTGAATTCGTTATGGGCATTGATCATACCAGTGGCCATCAGTCCTTTTAACTTAATCATTATGACTCAATTTTTCAAAGGGATTCCCGAGGAACTAACAGAGGCTGCGATTATTGATGGGGCCAATGATATTCAAATTTTTACTAAAGTAATTTTACCTTTATCTAAGCCTGCTCTGGCTGCATTTGGCCTGTTTTATGCAGTTGGCCATTGGAATAGCTACTTCTCAGGAGTGCTCTACTTGAATGATCCTGCAAAGTGGCCAATACAAGTTATTTTGCGCCAAATAGTTATTGTAAATGAACCAAATGCAGCACTAGGCGGTCATGCAGCAATGTTAGAGGCATTGCCACCACCAGAGACGGTTCAAATGGCTGCTATATTGTTGGCAACCTTACCAATACTTATTGTTTATCCGTTCTTACAAAAACATTTTGCAAAAGGAGTGATGCTTGGATCCGTAAAGGGTTAGTAATTAGGGATCTTCTACACTACTGTTTCTCAAAGGCTTACAAAAAGATAAATGGAGGGGTTAATGTGAAAAATAAGCACTTATTAGTTGGGTTTCTACTTCTTTTCCTAAGTTTTATGTTAGTCGCTTGTACGGATGAAAACTCAGATGAAAAAGATTCTACAGACAAAGGTAATGAAACAGCAGGAGAAAAAGCTCCAAATGCGCAGATTGATCCATTTGATCATAGTGAGAAATATACAATAACTGGAATGACATTCCGTTTTGGTGATCCACCTCCTTTAAAAAGTCCAGGTTTAGATATGATAAATGAGCGTTTTAACGTAGATTATAAACCAGAAATTATACCACAAGGTGATTATGTGGAGAAATCCTCTGCCATTGTTGCTTCTGGTTCTATGCCAGATTTAGTTGGATTCCAAGCCGGCGATACACGTTTTTATCAATGGGCGGAAGATGGAGCTTTTTTACCACTAGATGACTATTTAGCACATTACGCTACATTAGGAAATATTCCCGATTATATATACAACTCTTTTAAAGTAAATGGAAAGGTTTACGGCATTCCACGTTATTCTAATCCATATCCTGTCACACCAATTATTCGTAAGGATTGGCTCGATAAATTAGGAATGGAAGTTCCAACAAACTATGAAGAGTTAGAGAAAGTTGCTATCGCATTTACAAAAGAAGATCCAGATGGGAATGGTAAGGCAGATACGTATGGCGTAGCTATTGGAGAAAATATTAACCCAAGTTTTAATATGGGAACTTATTGGGATTTCAACGCATGGTATCACCAAAATGATGATGGTGATTTTATCCCGGGTATCATTTCTGATGGACGAAAAGATTTAGTTCAGTTTTTTGCTAATCTGTATAAAGAAGGCGCGATGACAAAAGACTTTGCAGTTTTAGATTGGGCTAGTACTAATAATGAGTTTTACTCAGGCAAAGCTGGAGTTTTCGTGGGTGGTGTTTCTGGGATGTCACAGGAATACTTTGACGGATTATTATCGATTAATCCGGATGCGAAGCTTGTAGCAATTCCGCCATTTGAAGCACCAGATAAATCGAAAGGATTCACAATGGGTTCAGGTAACTCGGGAATTCTTGCTTTAAATGCTAATCTTGCAGAGGATGAAGGGAAAATATATCGAGCACTAGAGTTAGTAGACTTTGGGAAAACATATTTTCCAGCTGAAGAAAAAAATCCTCAAAATGCGGACTTTGACTTCTATTTAGGGAAAGAAGGAACAGGTTATAATATGGAAAATGGATTACCTGTCCAAGTTCCAACATTCTCTTCTGAAGGACTTTCACCATCGACTTATTTCTTGGATAACAGAGAACAGGTTCCAGAGGATGCGAAAATTACCTACGCAGATAGCTATACATTACCAGAATTGAAAGAGATGACCGCATCACTACAAGAAATGTTCGAAACGAGTGAGTTATATGTGGATCCTTCTCATGGAGTTCTATCCCCAACAAACCAAGAAAAAGGTACAGATCTATTTCAATTCTTAATCAATGAACAATCTAAAATGATCGCTGGCCAAAGACCAATATCAGACTGGGACGCACTTGTTAAAGAATATTTAGCAAAAGGCGGCGAAGCAATTATTAAAGAAACGAACGAAGGAATTAAATCTAAAGGTTATACAGAAAGACAATGGAAATAAAAATACAGCCTGTTCGCTCATGCGAATAGGCTATTTTTAAAAATATTTTCCTTAGAAAGGACTACAAAAAAGTTGAAATGGAGGGTTTCAGTTGAAAACAGTGGAGGAACTTGAAATTCTAATGACCGAGCCATCGGATGCATTAGTAGAAGATATGCGTAAGATAGAAGGAAATATTTTAATACTAGGCATTGGAGGCAAGATGGGGCCTACTTTGGCAATTATGGCTAAAAGAGCAATTGAAAAAGCAGGGGTAGATAAGAAAGTGATCGGGGTATCTCGATTCTCCAATGGGACACTAAAAGAAGATTTAGAAAAAGCCGGAATTGAAACGATTTCCACAGACTTATTAAATGAGGAGCAATTGAAACTTCTCCCGAAAGAAAAAAATATTATTTATATGGCTGGAAATAAGTTCGGGACGACGGGCAATGAACATTTCACTTGGGCTATGAATACGTATTTACCTGGTAGAGTTGCAGAGCACTTTAAAGGAGCAAATATTGTTGCATTCTCCACGGGGAATGTTTATCCACTAGTCCCCCTCACACAAGGTGGATGTGACGAAGAGCATGAGGTTGCTCCAGTTGGAGAGTATGGTCAATCATCTCTTGGGAGGGAAAGAGTGTTTACTTATTTCTCTCATAAAGATTGCACGCCACTAACTGTTTTCAGGTTAAATTATGCAATCGATATGAGGTACGGAGTATTACTCGAAATTGCCCGTTCTGTATATAACGAGGTGCCGATAGATTTATCCATGGGTCATGTAAATGTCATTTGGCAAGGGGATGCAAATGAATATGCGATTAGATCCTTATTAATAGCAAGCTCACCTCCCGCTATTCTCAATGTAACAGGACCAGAAACATTACCAGTTAGATGGCTTGCAAATGAGTTTGGAAAGTTATTGGGAAAAACTCCGATATTTGAAGGAGTGGAAAAGGAAAACGCATTACTGAATAATGCAAGTAAGGCACATAAGCTTTTTGGCTATCCACGTATCTCTATTAGAGAGATGATTGGATGGACGGCAAACTGGGTTGCTAATGATGGAGAAACGATCAATAAACCAACTCACTTTCAGGAACGGAAGGGGCAATTCTAAATGTCTTTATCACCAGAATTACAAAAACATTTACAAGATGGTGCCTTTATCCCTGCTCATCCATTAGCATTGACAAGTGATAAAAAATTGGATGAATACGCACAAAGAAGGTTGACTAGATATTATATAGAGGCTGGTGTAGGTGGAATTGCGGTAGGCGTTCATACAACTCAATTTGAAATTAGAGGCCCTCAGTTTAATCTGTACGAAATTGTTTTACGCTTGGCAATGGAGGAAGTGGAAAAAGCATATTTACAGCGTCCGTTTCTTAAAATAGCGGGTGTTTGTGGAGATACGGAGCAGGCATTAAAAGAAACGAAAATAGCTAAAGAGCTAGGCTACGACACGGTACTGTTAAGCAACGGTGGGTTACAAGAATATTCGGAGAAAGAACTTATTGATCGGACGAAAGTTATTGCAAATGAGTTACCAGTGTTTGGTTTTTACTTGCAACCAGCTGTAGGAGGAAGGGTTTTTAGCTATGAATTCTGGGAGGAATTTGCAAGTATTGAAAATGTAGTAGGTATTAAAATGGCGCCTTTTGATAGGTATTTAACATTGGATGTAATTCGAGCTGTTTGTTCCTCTCCTAGAAGAGATGAAATTGCACTCTACACTGGAAATGACGATAATATCATTCTGGATTTATTGACAACATATGAATTTGAAGTAGATGGTAAGGTGGAAAGCAAAAGTATAGTTGGCGGTCTTCTAGGTCACTGGTCGGTATGGACTCATGAAGCCGTAAAGCTTTTTGAGAAAGTAAAAGAAGCTCGACTTCATAGTCGAATAGATAAGCACTGGTTTGCTATTGCACAAAATGTTACAGATGCAAATTCAGCATTCTTCGATTCTAAAAATAGCTTCCATGGGAGTATTGCTGGGATCAATGAAGTGCTGAGCAGACAAGGTCTACTGCAAGGAAATTGGTGTTTAACTGACCATGAAGTTTTAAGTCCTGGCCAGGCAGAAGAAATCGACCGTGTTTATGCAACGTATCCACAGTTAAATGATGATGTTTTTGTACAGAATTTTCTTAGAAAAGGCAAAGAGTAGTTAATAGATAAGACACATTAACATTCATGTGTCTTTTCGTGATGAAAAAGGAAGGTTTTTACTTTACTAAAAAGTGAGGAGGATACTCTTTGAAAATAGGTTTAATAGGTTTGGATACATCCCATAGTGAGATTTTTACGCGATTATTAAATGATTCGGAAGATCCCCATCATGTTAAAGGTGCCCAAATAACACATGTAATTCCAACGTACTCAAACGATTTACCCATTAGTCGAGAACGTTTTCCTGATTACTATGAAATCGTCACCAATAAATATGGAGTTATTCCTGTCGAAGATGTAGAAGAGTTTATGACGGTAGTTGATGCAGTAATCATCGGAACGGTAGACGGTAGAAATCATTTAGAATGGTTTAAAAAAGTGGTTAGTCATAGTAAAGCAGTATTCATCGATAAACCAGTTGTCATGAACAGCGGAGAGATGAAAGAATTAATCAATCTTAGTAAAATCTATAATACACCTGTTATGAGTTCCTCCTCTTTGAGATTTTCAGAATCAGTTGTCCAATCAAAAAATACAGAAATACAGAGTGGTTACTTTTATGGACCGACCCCTCGTCAAGAAAAAATGCCAGGATACTTTTGGTATGGGGTTCACTTAGTTGAAATGGTCGTCACTATTTTTGGTACACAAGTTGAAAAAATGAAATTAGAGACATATAAGGATTGCGAACAAATTCACATGACATTTTCTGATGGAAAACATGCCATCATTCGAGGAGAAAATGAGTGGCATAATCGATTTGGAGCAATCCTACATTCCAAAGAAAATGTTCATGCCTTACGCTTATGGGAAGAAGAGAAACCCTATTACGCGGGTCTAACCGAACAAATTGTACGATTTTTTGAAACTGGGGTATCGCCCGTACCGATTGAGGAGACGGAAGAAATTGTTGGGTTGCTTGAGAAGATTTCGTCCCTGTGTAGCGAATAATTCTGAAAATTCTTTTAATCTACTAACTTTTCTCTAGTCCATTTCTATTTAAAAGTTTATAATAAATAATATGAGGCTTTATAGAGAAAGTTGGTAGAAAATGTCGACTATTAATCGAGAACTTTATGAATATATTCTTGAAAACTCAAGTAATATTACAACTAAATGGTTTGCTGCAAAAAGTGAGTTTAATAGCTCTTTTTATTCTAATAATGCGAATCCAACTATTGATAAAGTTTTAAGGGAACAGCATGCATTAACAATCAGTACTGTCGCTTACGCTTTTTTGGAGGAAGAGAATGGCTTTCAGGAACAACTTCAATCGTGGGCAGAAACAGTAGCCCAAAGCAGAATTGAACATAATACTCCCCTTCATGACGTCATAAAGGCATTAAACAAAACTCGTGAAACAATATGGATATATGTGGAGAAATTTGCAAATGAGTATCTGAATGTCATGCAAAATACAGACGGTCTAAAGTGGAGTCGCTTGTTTCATACTGCATTCGATCATCTTATTTATAGCTTCTCCGAAAGATACTATCACTTATCAAACAACAGACTGAATGCCCAGCAAGCGTTAATAAATGAACTGAGTATTCCAGTCATACCTATTTTAGAAAACATCGGTGTTTTACCAATAGTTGGGGATATCGATACGTACCGAAGCAGGTTATTATTAGAAAGCGTGCCTACTACATGTGTCGAAATGAATATCGAAAAACTGTTTATCGATATTTCATCTGTCAGGTTTATGGATACAATGGTAGCAAACGAATTGTTTCGTCTAATAGATGTCCTTCAAATGCTTGGAGTCAAAACTAGCTTATCTGGTATCCGGCCAGAAGTGGCACAGACTTCTATTCAATTAGGAGTGAATTTTAGCGGAATTTCTACTTTTAGTTCACTAAAGCAAGCATTGTCGAGAATTGGAATTTATAATGCAGATACTACTGCAAAGATTTCTCTGAAGAGAAATGTATATGAAACTTCAAATAGGAAACGATTTGAATAAATTTATTAATAACTTTAACACTTACAAATTCTGTAGGTGTTTTTCTATGTCCCTGTGTAGCAAACAAATCAGAAAACTCAAACTAACTTTAGTGTCCCAGAATTATAGTCTTAATAGATTTCAGCGTAATCGCTTATTTTCTTAGTATAAACTACTATTATTTAAAATCTAAATAGGTTCAAAAGATATATATATATTTTATTAAACTAATACTAAATTACAATCTTTAGAATAGTTAGAAATTTCGGTATTCGTATTAGTTTTATTGTGATAAATTGGTATTGTCACACTAAATTGGAAGGTGTGAAAACCACAGTTAAAGGGGAAATGAGATTTGAAGAAGTTTAAGTTTACGAAGTTCTTTAGTAGTATGCTAGCTGTGATTATGGTTCTATCGTTATTGGTTCCATTCTCGAGTGTTAGTGCTGAAGAAACAAAACCGTTCAAGCAGAATGGTCAAAGTGAAAGTACAATTCAACTGAAGGCTGCTATAGCAGAACAGTTGAGCTTATCTAAAGAGGGTCCTACCCTTCACGAAAGCTTACAAAATGTATCGGGCAACCAAGAGGTTCCGGTGATTATTCATTTATCCGAAAATCCGGTAGCACTTGAACAAGGGATGAGCCAAGTAAAAGGCAAAAAATTCTCTAATGCTCGAGCAAATCAGGTACGTGCAAATGTAAAAGCACAACAAACAAAAGTAAAAAAAGAGCTAACTGCTAAACAGGTTCAAATAAAGCAAGGATATACGTTTGATACTGTATTAAACGGATTTGCAGCAACGGTTAAAGCAAGTGACATTCCAAAACTACTTACGGTTAGCGGAATAACATTAATTGAACCGGATGCAACTGTTTTTGCATCAGAAGAAAATACGACTAAATCATCAGAACTTAAAAAAGATGAAACAGTAGAAGTACAAATGAATACAAGTGTTTCTTTCTTAGGAATTGAACAACTTTGGGACGAAGGAATCGAAGGACAAGGGGTTAAAGTAGCAGTACTAGATACTGGTATTGATGCTGATCATCCAGAGTTCGCTGGAATTTATAAAGGTGGGAAGAACTTTATTCCTAACTCATCTACCTATGCGAAACCTCGTGCAGATGATGATGCTTCGGAAACATTGCCTTCAGAGCGTCCTGCGGGAACACCTGAATTTAATGCAAATGGAAGTTCGTTCTATACGTCTCATGGTACGCATGTAGCGGGAACGATTGCAGCAATTGGCGCAAATGAATTCGGTATTAAAGGAATTGCACCTAAAGTAGATTTATATGCTTACCGTGTCCTTGGAGCTTACGGAAGTGGAGCAACTTCGGGAATTGTTAAAGCAATTGAAACTGCTGTAATAGAAGAGATGGACGTTATCAATCTATCACTTGGTGGTGGAGCAAACTCTGAAACAGACGCAGGTTCATTTGCGATTAATAACGCTATGATCGCTGGAACTATTGGCGTAATTGCAACTGGTAACTCAGGTCCAAACCGTGGAACAATGGGAACTCCTGCTACTGCACGTTTAGGGATCGCAGTTGGTAACACGACAAATCCTGAAACAATGCACAACGGACAAGTAAACATTACGGTTGGAGATTACAATTTATCAAAACAACTACAATTAATGGGTACAACATTCGGTAAAAATTTAGCAACACAACTTCAAGGTGAGTTTGATCTAGTTGCTATTCCTGGAAATGGTGAAGTAAAAGATTTTGAAGGAATTGATGTGGAAGGAAAAGTAGCATTGATTTCTCGTGGTAGTATCGCATTTGTCGACAAAATTGCGAATGCAAAAGCAAATGGAGCAGTAGCTACAATTATTCACAACTTTGCAGGAGGTTCTGGTGCACCGAACGTATCGGGTACATTCCTAGGTGATTCTTTTGCTTTTCTTCCAACTTTTGATATGTCTCAAACAGATGGTGAGGCAATTCGAGCAGCACTAGCAGGGGGAACTGGAAAAGTGAGCTTTGATAACTTTGGTTCTACGAGTACACTTGGAGATGAAGTAAATGACTCTAGTTCACGTGGTCCTTCTACACCAAACTTTGATATTAAACCAGATGTAAGCGCACCTGGAACAAATATTATGTCGACTATTCCAATGTACAAAACAGATTTCCCTGATGCCGTTTACGGGGAAGCATATGACCGTAAAACAGGAACTTCAATGGCTACACCGCATATTGCAGGTATTGTAGCACTTGTAAAACAAGCAAATCCAGATTGGAATGCTTTCGATGTGAAAGTAGCTATTTCCAACACAGCTAAAATTCTAAATACAGCGAAGTATGATGTATTTGCTCAAGGTGCAGGACGAGTAAATGCATATGCAGCAGCACATCCAGAAATTCTAGCGTATGCATTAGATACGGCAGTATTAGATGCAAATGGTGGAATTGTTGATAACGTGAAAGGGACAGTTACTTTTGGTCCTCAATCACTGAAAGAAGATCTTACAGTAACGAAACAGATTAACGTAAAAGATATGAAAGGCAATGGTGGCGAATATAATGTCACGGTGGATGTCACGAAATCATTCGGTGATGCACAAGTAACAGTTGACCAACCATCATTCAATCTTGCTGGTGAGCAATTGTTAAACGTGACTTTAACCGCTTCAGCAACTACTACAAAGCCTGGTGATGAGATTCTTGGATATATCCATGTTCAAGGTGGAGACACAGATATTTCATTGCCATTTGCAGCAGATTTCGGTGGAGCAGAAGCAACACAACTGAAAGATTACAAGATTACAGAAACAGATTTATCCTTTAATGGTGACGGAGTTCAAGATTCTGCAGTTCTTTCGTTTACATTAACTGGAGACGTAACTACGAACTATATAGAGCTTTGGGATATTATGAATCCTGAAGGCGGCGAATACGGTGATGGCTATATTGGTTACTTGCATTCAGGTTCAGCACTAGCTGCAGGATCTTATAACCTGAATATTGCAGGACAATATAAACCGTGGGGCACAGATCCAGCAACAACTATTCCTGATGGCTTATACACAATTGACTTCACTGGTGTTGCATCTTCAGGCACAGTGTCTGACTATGTAGGTCCAGTTGTAGTTAAAACAACGAAGCCAGCTGTTACAGGTTCTGTGACGGAAGGCGTAGCAACTGGTCAAGTAACAGACAAATATATCGAATACAATGAAGAGTTATATTTATATGGTTTAGACTATAATTTAAATGAAAAATTAAAAGCTTCCTATGTTACAACTGTTAATGGGGAAGCAGCTGCACCAGTAGCATTTGATCTGAACCAAGATGGAAGCTTTACATTCCCAGTAACGGCTGAAACAGACTCAGTAAAAGTAATTATTAATGATGCTGCAGGGAATGTGGGAGAAGCATTAATTTATGAAAAAGAAATAGTAGAACCTGTTCTAACACTTTCTGTTAATCCAACAGAGTTAGACTTAGCAGCAGGAGAAACGTCTTCACTTACTGTGACAGAAACATCAACACCTGTAGAAGGTGAACCAACTGTTAAAGATGTAACTTCGGAAGCAACATATACAGTTGCAGATCCAAGTGTCGCTACAGTTGAAAATGGAGTAGTAACTGCAGTAGCTGAAGGAACAACTACAATTACAATTTCATATGGTGAAAATGAAGTAACTGTTCATGTAACCGTTGGAGCACCAGTTGTTGTAGAACCAGTAGTAACACTAACAATCGACCAAGCGCAGGTAGAAACTAGACCTGGTAAGGAAGTCAAAGTTACGATTACTGAAGTAACAACAATTGATGGGAAAACAACAGAAAAAGACGTAACGAAACTTGCGTCATACAAAGTTGCCAAAAATAATGTCGCTTCTGTAAAAGATGGCGTTGTAAAAGGTAAAGGCCCAGGAGAAACAACAGTTACCGTATCATTTAATGAGCAAACGCTGACATTTGATGTGACTGTAGTGAAGCCGGGGAAAGGCAATAATAAATAAAAGACTTAAAAATAATGCTCTACTCGATAATAGTATCGAGTAGAGCGTTTTTTTCTATGTATAGGCTTCTAATCGGTGTATTTTTACTTAGTCAGAAATGTATATTGATATAGTTTCCAGATAATAAATGAAGAGGGATGGTTGATATAAATGCGAGGTGAAAAAATAAGAGGCAGGGTAAGAAAATTAGAGAAGAACTTCTAGCATATTTAAATAGTAATTCAGGTCAACAGTTTAAAAAGAGGTCTCCTACTTATTGGGGTAAACATGGAGATTACTCAATAAATAGGTTCTATCCTCTTTTTTTTCAATAACTCAGCAAACTGAATTGCTGGCACTGGTTTGGAGTACAAATACCCTTGCACAGTATTGCAATTATAATTTTGAAGAACCTTCAATTGTTCCATAGTTTCAACGCCTTCTGCGATTACATCCATTTTTAAATGATTCGATAATTGTAGAATCATATGTACGATGAAATTTGCATCCTCTTGCTTAGTGTCACTAAGATCCTGAATAAACGAACGGTCAATTTTTAGTATGTCAATTTTCCCATTAAAATGGTGTAGATGGGATAAAGAAGAGTAGCCAGTTCCGAAATCGTCTAGTGCTATTTTGATACCCAACTTTTTTAACTCATCTAATTGAGAGAGTACAATTTCCTCATTCTGCATAATAGAAGTTTCCGTAATTTCAATTTCTAAATATCGAGGTTCAAGCTTAGTATGTTCCAGTGTTTCTCGTGTACTGCTAACGAAATCTACCTCCATGAAGCGAGAAGCGGATAAGTTGATAGAAACCGGAATAGAAGGCAGATTCTCATCTTGCCAGGCTTTGTTTTGAGCACATGCAGTTTTTTTGACCCATTTCCCAATATTATTAATAAAACCTATTTTTTCTGCTAATGGTATAAAATCATTTGGTGATATTAATCCTAACTTTGGATGATTCCACCTAATAAGTGCCTCGGCTCCAACAATTACATTTTCCATTGCATTCACTTTTGGCTGGTAATACAATTCAAATTCATTTCTATGTATGGCATATACAAGGTCCAATTCCAGTTCGGTGAGTGAAGAAGCAATAACTTGATCGCTGGCGGTTCCAACTATGCTATTTAACTCAGATTCGCTAATTTGTTGATGATTATTTTTTATAACTGCGTTATGCTTAATAGATGAAAGATTCGGTTCAAGATTCACTTCAGGCTGCATTGGTTTTCTCCTTATATACAGATTATTTTTTAGATAAGTCCAATAAAATAGAATTTTATTGGACTTAGTAAAAATTAATGGACGTATGGAAGATCTAAAGTAGTGACATGGTTACCAAATGATTTTGCATTTTCATTACTTACATTTGGATATAGTGCTACTGCTAATACGATTAATAGAATAATAGACAATTTTTTCATTTTTTTTACCGTCCTTTTTATATAATATGGGGTGATTCTGTTGGAAATGAAATATTTAGGATTAGAAATAAGCAAACTGAGAGCTGATTTAGGAATTTCCCAAAAGGAGCTCGCAAAAGATATTTGTACACAGTCGACAATTAGTCGAATTGAAGCTGGAGAGGTCTATCCTGCAATAGATACGTTATTGAAAATTGCATTAAAATTACAAGTCCCAGTTGAATACTTTATAGAGATGTTGTTCCATAAAAATGTACTTGAAAGTGAAATACTTATTAAAGAGATCGAGTCAAACTTAAAAGTTCATAATTATAAGAAAGTCATTTCAATAATAAATGCTAACAAAATAGAAAAAGATAATATTTGGTTAAACTTATATTTAGAATACATGCTTAATGCTGCTCAATATTCTTTGAAGATTATTTCTCCCGAAGAATGCATAAAGAGATTAAAAAATATTTTAAGCTTTTCAAACCAAACAACTATCCAGTTCCGTTTTCTACATATAAAAATTAACAATTCAATTGCAAATGTTTATGGTGAATTGGGAGAAATACAAAAGTGCTTGTTTTATTATAATAAAATTTTAAAAGAGCATATTCATAAAAACTATAATGATTACAAAATTTATGAGACTCTAATTATTGTAATATTTAATAAGTGTAAAACGCTTTATGATATCAATGACTACGACTTAGCTTTAGAAACTGCAAATCTCGGTATTCAAAAGGCTAAAGAATCATCGTTTTTCTTTTTTACTGGTCAATTTCTCTACTACAAAGGTCAATGTTTAGAAAAGAAAGCTGCCCCTATAGCAGAGATTAAAGATGCATATAAAAAGGCATTATTTTTCTTTGAATTTCAAGAATTACCTTTTTATATTCAAGCAATCCATCAAAATAAACAACAATTTTTACAATAGACTGGGAGTCTTGTAATGATTCACAACAGGCTTCTATTGGTAGGTTAATTTCCTCCATTTCTATAATTAAGTAATATACTCATTAGCTACTAAACGATCATTTTAAAAAGGAGTACAAATTACTTAATTAACAGTGTATTAAATACTTTTTACATTTCAAATATACTAGATAATCTGGAAAAAATCTGTAGAATATGCATAAATGGATATTTTCTTAAGTGGTTGAGATTTATTTCGACTGCTTTTTTGTTTGGAAGCTTCTAAATGAGGATATCAGTCATTTTCCTAGTCATTCATTTAGTAGAAGGAGCATTATAAAATAATATAAAATGGTGATACTAATGCTATTAGGAGGAATGCGATATGAAGGTGCGAATAGAGTGGATCTACAAAACACCGAGAGGAGCAGAGATGGACTTTTTTTCGGAAGAGGTTCCCGCTGCCCAGGCGTTGTTATTTGCGGAAGATATGGAGCGCACAGGGCGACTAAAGCGGGTGACATTTGTTGATCGGTTCGATAGTTCGTGGACGGTAAAGGAATTAAAAGGATATTTGAAAGGTATTGAGACGGAGCCGCATAATGTGACAGTATATTTTGATGGAGGCTTTGATCGTGAGACGAAAAGCTCTGGGCTTGGATGTGTTATTTATTATGAACAAAATGGAAAGGCATATAGATTAAGACGGAATGCTGCTACAACTGGCTTGGAATCGAATAATGAGGCAGAGTATGCTGCCATGCATTTAGGGTTGCAGGAACTAGATTTTCTCGGTGTTCATCATTTGCCTGTACGATTTATAGGTGATTCTCAGGTAGTTATTAAGCATTTAAATGGTGAATGGCCAGTAATTGAACAGGATTTAACTGGTTGGGCAGAACGAATCGAAAGTAAGCTATCGAAACTTGGAATTCAAGCGGAGTATGAGATGGTTCCCAGGAAGTTGAATGGAGAAGCAGACCGGTTAGCCACTCAAGGTTTAAATGGTATTGAGATTCAAGCAGTGATTGAATTAGTGAAGGATTGAATAATCAAATTGAGAATGCTTAACTAGATACATATATGGAAAACACCAGTGCCTATGTGAGACACTGGTGTTTATTAATATTTCTTATATTCTTTTATAAGTGTGCTGCATTTTCTTGTTTTGCTGGTGAATCATTATTATCTTCTGGTAATGATTCTTCTTTTTTAGCTAATTTTTTATGTTGTGATTTTGGAAATGCTTGTTTTGCCTCAGCTTTTGAGTTAGCATCCTGTACGTTTTCGTTGTAATATTGAACACTTGTCATTGCGCCCTCTTCCACCATACGATTATCATCTGGATCATTTGGATCAGAGTGACCCGTCTTTGTCGCCTGACTAGGTTTTGTATTCTTAGAAGACATCATGGAATCGATCTTCGTTTTCGAATTTTTTACTGCTGTTTTTAATTGAGCTTGATTGTTTTTGTTAGTGAAATATACTGCTGCGAGTGCCGTAGCAGCCCCTATTATCATAGACCTTGCATTTCCGTTTGCCATAAATCATCACTCCCTTTCTTTATATATACCCAAATGTTTTCATGCTCAATCCTTTTACTTTTTATTTGGTTTAATATTCGCTGAGCAGTACAAATGCCTGATAACACTCGTGCTAAAAATAGTGTAAAATAATTGTCTACATACGTTTAAAAGGAGAATAAAAGCATGACAGGAAACACACACATCATTGGCGGTCTGACAGCAAGTCTTGCTTTTGCACAAGTTACAAATTATGATCCCGTACTATTAGTTGGAGCAGGCGTTGTCGGGGCAATCATCCCGGACATATGCCATGGAGGCAGTAAAATTGGTCGCCAATTTAAAGTGCTATCGAAGGTTATTAACACCCTTTTCGGCCATCGATCGTTTACGCATAGTTTACTATTTTTAGTGTTAATGGCTATTCTTTTAAATACTTTTATCGACAATAAATCGATCATTTTAGGTTTTCTAGTTGGTATGGCAAGTCACTACATACTAGACATGGCGACTAAAAATGGCATCAAATTATTGTACCCATTAAAAATAACGGTTCGATTTCCCATTACTACGAGGACTGGAAGTACAGTAGAGTACCTTGTTTTTGCTGCATTATCACTATTAACTGTCTATTTTGGTTATGGGGTATTTGGAAAATATTTATAGATTACAAGCTATTTCATGGATAAATTTCTATGGAATAGTTTTTTTAGTTTTAATCAGGAACAATAAAAAAGGTTTTCTCCATATGTCTTGGGGGCAAAACAGTGGAGAAAACCTCTTAAGTTAGTTATTGCACTCTTGCAAACCCGAATCCAGAAGCATAGTCGTCGCCAGTTGCTGCGCCAGTGCCTCCTTTAATGTCGACTGCTTTTGCACGATTTTGTAAATTTGTGCGGAGTTGTGTATGGGACCAAGAGGGGTTTTGGGACCATACTTTTGCTGCCAGTCCAGCTACATGGGGAGTAGCCATTGACGTACCGCTAATAGTATTATAACCACCGTTATTCCAAGTGGAATATATGGATGCTCCAGGGGCTGAAATTTCTACATCTCCTTGTTGAATTACATAATCTCCGTCTGTAGAGCTATAACCACGAGAGGAGAAATCAGCAACTCGGTAGGTTCCATTTTGTTGACGATTTTCTAAAGCTGCTACGGCTACAGCATTTACTAGAGCTCCAGGATAACCGATTGAACCTTGAGAAGGACCTGAGTTTCCAGCAGCTGCCACTATTAATACACCTTTGCTGTAAGCGTAATTTACGGCACTTGTTATTAAACTATTATTACCAGATGAGCCAAGTGACATATTAATAACTGTTTTCGTTCCCGTAGAAGAGGCTTGGTCAGCTGCATGTCTAATTGCTGCAGCTATATCATCAGAGTATCCAGAGCCGTCATCTCCTAAAACTTTATAAGCCCATAGATCAGCACTTGGTGCTACTCCGTAAATTCCTGCTCCATCACTCCCACCATCTGCAAGAGCACTCCCAGCAACATGCGTTCCATGTCCGTTTGCATCATTACAGCTATTATTGACAATTGGAGTAGCAGTAGTAAAGTTTTTACATTGTTCCACTGTATTAGTTAAGTCATAATGATTTATATTTACTCCAGTGTCTAAGACAGCAATATTGATACCAGCTCCACCAGATGTTGATGTTAAGCTTGAATTATTATAAATAGCTTTTATTCCCCAAGGCGTCTGCTGTGTTGGGTATTCTCCAGCCATTGTTTCAAATTCAGAAGAACGTACATCTGCATCAAGCGTGACTTTGTCGACCTTTGTTACGGTTACATTTTTATTTTTTTGGAGTGCTTCGTATTGTTTTTGGTTCATATTAGTAGAAAATCCATACTCAGTTAATTCCCAACGAACTTGGTATTGATTTTTAACATTATTTTTTGTAGATTTATTATTACTTTCGACATAAACTCGAAATGTCTCTGATTCTTTAGCAGAATCTATTAATTCGGAAGAAGTTGCGTTTACTAATGAAGTACCTTGCAGTGGTATTGTTAATGAGCCAATCAATGCTGCGCTTAGTAAAAATAATTTTGCTTTGTTCATTTCTCCAAAACTCCTTTTCCATTCGTATTTGTGGTACAACTTAAAACTAGCACAATAAAATAGTTTTGTTTATTGGGAAAATTTGAACTATTATAGTGTTATAAGAAAATAAGAAAGAAAGTGATTGCATGAAAATTGGATCATTAATTAAATATCACCGGACAAAGAAAAGAATTACCCAGGCAAAGCTTTGCGATGGCATTTGTTCGATAACACATCTAAGTAAAATTGAGAGTAATAACAGAGAAGGAAACTCTGAAACTATTCGATTATTATTAGAGCGTTTAAAAGTTGATATTATTGAATTGGAAAAAGGAGAACAGAATGTTCGACATTTACTGGAGGAATTTGTTTCTCATTTACAATATTATGAATTAGAAAAAATGCCGTCTGCTTTTGAGCAATTAGAAAATTTTAAAGATTTTATTGTTTTTACAGACTATATGTACTTGTTTGAACTGTATAAGTTAAGATACTTTTTATCGGTGAACGAGCTAAAAGCGGCGGAGAAACAATATAAATGGCTTCAGATGCAGAAACAAAATTTTTCCCAACATGAGAGGTATTTACTTTCTTATTTTCATTCGATATCTTTAGTAAAGAGAGGGAAGTATGAGGAAGCAGATCACAATCTTATGGAAATTATTCAAAAAAATATTAACCTAGGTGTATTTGAAGGAGAGGTTTTCTACCATAGTGCGGTAGTTAAAGGACATTTAGAAGAGTCCAATCAAGCGATTATTTATGGTGAAAAAGCTTTAGAGTATTTTAAAGAACAGATCAATTTCAGAAGAATTCTATATACTCTTTTATCGCTTTCTATGAATTATTCACGAGTAAAGGTATATGACAAAGCGCTAGAAACATATGGTCATTTACTTAGAAACGCTGAGATATTTAATTATGATACTTTACTTCCTCAGGTTTATCACAATATTGGAGATTTACATTATACAATGGGTAACTTTTCTATCGCGAGCGCCTATTTCAAAAAAAGTCAGTCAAAAATGCCCAAGGACACTGAGAATTACCTTTTATGTTTGTTCAATATCGGGCAAACAGAATATCAATTAGAGAATTGGGAAACTAGTAAAGGTAACTTCGAATTATTAAAAGAAGAAGCTAGTAAAATTAGAGCTCACCATTATGGAATGTATGCTACTTTTTATTTGACCCTTTTAGATAATAAAAGGGATAAGGCCATGACATATTTAGAGGAAAAGTTATTACCTTATATTTCTACTGATGGGCGTTGTGCAGATGCATATAAACTTTTTTCAAATATGCTTTCTGATTTTTATAAGGCAGAAGGTAAATTTGATAAAGCGGTTCAATTTCAAATTTAAGGAGGTGATTCTTTATGAAGAAAGCTTTATTGGTTTTTGCTCTCATAGTTGTTTCTATTTCTATTAACCTGAATGTAGACAAAGCTGAATCTGTAGCAATTAGCCAAACAACAGAAAGTCTATCTCTTCCAATTCATCCTCCTACTATTTAACAAAGATTGCCGGTCATTGAGTTATTGGAACTCAATGACCGGTATTTTTTTGTTGTGAAGATAAACTAAATATTCTATTATTGACTAAAGGTTAGTCGAAATGGGATAGTAAAGAGAATAACTAAGGGGGACTTACATATGGCAAAAGCATTAGTGTTTGGTGGAACAAGATTTTTTGGTGTACAGCTAGTTGAATCTTTATTGAGAAAAGGGTTTGATGTGACCATTGCCACACGTGGGAATTTGAAGGATTCGTTTGGGGACAAAGTGAGTCGTATTAAAGTCAACCGTCTGGATGTAGGCGATATGCAGAAGAATTTTGTTAATACTGAATGGGATCTTGTATTTGATCAAATATGCTATTCTTCTCATGAAGCGATAGATGCTATAGATGTATTTGCCGGAAAAACGAAAAAGTATGTATTCACATCTTCCAAATCTGTCTACGAACTAGGTGGTGGAGCAAAAGGATTTGTGGAAGAGGACTTCGATCCATATGAATACAAGTTAGCTATTGGACCTAAAGAAGACTTTTCGTATGGAGAAGGGAAGAAACAAGCAGAAGCTGCATTTTTCCAACGAGCATCTTTTCCGGTTGTAGCTGTAAGGTTTCCAATAGTAATAGGTATTAATGATTACACAGATAGACTCAATTATTATATTAAAAAAGTAAGAGATGAAGAGAGTATCCACTTAGTTAACGTAGAAGCTGCTATGGATTTTATATCAGAGGAAGAGGCTGGCGATTTCTTGGCATGGGTTGGCCAATCTGATTTTGAAGGACCGATTAATGCGACATCCAACGGCCAAGTGAAAATGGGAGAACTCGTGGCAACTATTGAAGAAAAGGTTGGAAAGTCTGCAATAGTGGTTGCGGAAACGAAAGAAGAGAGTGATTCACCTTATAATATCCCAGAAACTTGGTTGATTAGTAATGAAAAAGCTAAAGAGCAAGGATATAAGTTTAGAGAGCTCAATGAATACCTTCCTACCTTGATAGAAGAGGCATTAGAAAGTTTCCAAAAATAATTAGTTATGTAATATTACAAGATGAAAGTTCTTATTCTTAGTTCAGCTAGTTAAAATCATTTTAAAATAGGCTAATCCTTTATGACTAAGGTTAGCCTATTTTCTACGTTTTAATTATTATCTATTAGTCCAAAAGAAAAAACAGTCTGCTGATGGTAAACATCGGATTTGTTTAATATCACGCTCGGCAATTCAGCATTGTGTAAAGAGGCTGGAGATGCTTGTGTTTCGAAGCACACTCCAAGGTACTTTTTAGAAAGTCCTTCTGCCAAAGGTAATCCCTCACTTAACCCATTTGCTGTATATAAAACCATTCCAGGTTGAGTGGTTTTTACTGTCATCATGCGACCTTGGACAGGTTCTTTCACAACAACTTGATGATCACTATTTTTAGCAAATATAAAATAATGATCATAGCCGTTTCCAACTATTTTATTTTGCTCATAGTTATCATTAAGGCCATCCCCGATTATCTGTTCATCACGAAAGTCAAAAGGTGTCCCTTCCCCATTAAGTTTTCTACTAGTGGGAATTAACTGTTCGTCTAATTCCACAAACTCGCTACTATCCATGTACAGCGTATGTTCTTTCACTGTAGTTTTTAAATCTCCACTTAAGTTAAAGTATGTGTGGTTGGTTAAAGTGAGTAGAGTTTTTTCATCACTAGTTGCTATATAGTCAAGGATTAACTGATTTTCATTCGTTAATGTGTAGGTAACCTTAATACCTACATTACCAGGGAAACCGGCTTCCCCATCAGTACTTTTATAGGTGAGGATTAATCCGACGGAATTTTGATCTTTAAAAGAGTTTACTTCCCAAATAACTTGATGAAACCCATCTGGTCCTCCATGTAGGTGGTTATCCCCATCATTTGCTGCTAAGTTAAACGTTTTGTTATCTAGATCAAATGAAGCGGCCTTAATCCTTCCAGCAACGGGACCAATAATTGCTCCAAAATAGTTAGGATTTTCCTCATAATCATTGTATTCCTTATAACCCAGTACTATATTTTCTATGTAGCCATTCCGATCTGGGACCAGAATTTTCGTTATTATTCCTCCGAAATTTAGTACACTGACTGTCATATCATGATCATTTGTTAGGGTGTATTCTTTCCATTTCCCAAGCACTTCTTTTGTTTCTATATGCATGTAATTGTCCACCTATTATATAGTTTTTAATAAATAGTTTAAATAATTGCTTCATTCTCTGGATGGTCATCCATTGTAAAGGTAAAAGTATCTGCCGCTCCTGTCAAGTGGTTTTTATACTTTTCTAAATAGTAATTTGATCAATCGTGACAAAGTACGGCTTTACATGAAATTCTTCCAGCGTTGGTCGGGATTTATGTAACAGTCTTTTTTATTATTCTCCTTTTTACTTATAAAATGGAATTCATGAAATGTTTTTTCTAGGGAAAGCTATTTAAATCATGGAATAAGGAGGTATTGCTTTGAAAAGCTGGCTGAGACAAGGTTTTATTGTTTGTGTGCTTTCTTTAATGATCTCTAATAGTGTTTCGGCTGCGGAGAAGGAGCCGTCGCGAGAACAAATTTTGGAAATGCGTATGGATTACTATATAAAGTATTCGAGTGAAATGCTTCCATGGTATTATTTAGCTGCGATTGACCAATATGAACGTAATCTACAAGAAGTTCGAAGCGATCTCCCGAAACGAGATGGAGTTGTGGCGTTTCAATTTTCTAATGACTTTTGGGTTGGTTTATTAAATCCGATAAGAGATGATCAGAATAGTTCATCCATTACTTTCTTCGAGGGCAGTGGGCTGGACGGGAATAATGATGGTTTTGCTGATCTAAAACAGGATGATGACGTGATGTTTACGTTAATAAATTACCTGAATGAGCGTGTCGTTACCGAAAAAGATTTTGAAAAAACGATGAAGGAATATTACACTCGAGATGAAGCAGTTAAACAGATTATGACAAATGCTAAAATTTATGAACATTATAACACGGTGGATCTGGATGGACGTGCATTTCCCCTGGCTCTTCAGCATAATTACAGTTACCGTAGTACTTGGGGTGACAGACGAGGCTGGGGTGGACGACGTATGCATGAAGGTACCGACTTGTTTGCTTCCTATGGTGTACCTGTAAAGTCGACAACTTATGGTATTGTTGAAACGAAGGGTTGGAATGATTATGGAGGCTGGCGTGTTGGGATTCGAGATGTAAATAATACTTACCATTATTATGCCCATTTATCAGGTTATACGAAGGAATTAAAAGAAGGCGATATTCTGGAACCAGGAACAGTTATCGGCTATGTTGGAAGTTCGGGGTATGGTCGTGAAGGGACATCGGGAAAATTCCCACCACATTTGCATTATGGCATGTATAAATTTAACGGTCGTACAGAATGGGCTTATGATCCTTTTCCACTATTGAAGCGTTGGGAGCAGCAAGAAAAAACAGCTAAAAAGAATCCAGCAGCAAGTTAGTTAGTTGCTGGATTTACCTATCAATTAAAAGCAATAGTTAACCAAGAAAAGTGAAGCATCAATACACTTACATAGAGAAAAACTGCTATATTCATTAAAGTCACTATATATGGTTTCGAATCTAATTTCGAGACGATACCGATTAACAAAACAGGAAGAGCAATTTTTATGAAATAAAAGCCTATTAAGCTAACTTCATATATAATTCGCATAACAGGATTAGCTTCCGTTATATAGTGATTTTGAATACCGAAATCCGTAAAAAACGCATCTAATGTAGCTAGGAATAATAAGATAATTCCTAGATTGATCAATTTGTTTCTAGGAATTATGGGAGAAATTGTTTGCAGTAGAATAAGTACTCCTTTCACATTCAGCTTTTTATATTAGTATGTGAATGAAGTATGTGATTATATTCTGGATAATCAAAAAAAGATGAATGGAAAGAGGAAAAAGAAAGGGTGAGGAAAAAATGAAAGAAATTCCTTTTGTATGTTCTTGGTCTGGAGGGAAGGATTCTGCGATGGCCTATTATCGGGCGATGAAAAAGGGAATGGAACCAAAGAGGTTACTAACTATGTTCGAAGAAGAAGGAGAAATCTCTAAATCTCATGCTCTCCCTTTTGAAGTAGTAGCAGCTCAGGCAGAACGTTTAGGAGTACCACTGTCTATAAAGGAAGCAAGTTGGAATTCCTATGAAGACGAATTTATAGAAGCGATGGATGAATGCCGTGCGGAAGGAATTACTCATGGTGTATTTGGAGATATTGATCTCGATGGTCACTTAGAGTGGGTACAAAATACATGTGCCAAATCGGATATCGTCGCGGTGCACCCGTTATGGAAAGAACCTCGTCGTAAAATTATAGTGGAATTATTAGATGCAGGATTTGAAGCATGGATAGTAGTAGTAAACACTACGATGATGCCTGCAAATTTTGTGGGAAGAAAGTTTTCAAAAGAGTTAATAGTTGAGTTGGAAGCCCAAGGGATTGATGCTTGTGGAGAAAATGGAGAATTTCATACAGTTATTGTAAACGGGCCAATTTTTTCTAGTAGGGTACCTATTAAAATCGGAGAGCCTGTAGTAAGAGGTGACTATATTTTCTCGCCGGTGATTATTAGTGATTAATAATGCACGAATAGGGTATCGTAAAGAAGAAAATACATAATTTTGAAATGGTGGGGAATATAAATGACGAAAATGAATAGAGGAATAGTTACTGCTCTTTCGGCAATTGGACTAGCTCAGGGTTTAAAGGTATTAACACATAAAAAGTTAACGGGCAATTGGGATTTGAAACAAGCATTTACAACTGGTGGAATGCCAAGTTCTCACTCCGCGGGTGTCGCAGCATTAGCGTCATATGTTGCTGCAAATAAGGGAACACGCCATACAGAAACCGCTTTAGCTGTAGTTTTTGGGGCAATTGTTATGTATGATGCACAAGGAATCCGTAGACATACAGGTGAAATCGCACAATTAGTGAATGACTTAGAAGTTAGTATTGTATCTCTTTCAGGAAATTTTCCTAGTTTTGAATATGTTCAACGAGAGAGTGAATTAAAAGAATTACTCGGTCATCAACCTGTAGAAGTTATGGCTGGGGCGATACTAGGAACGGCCTTCGGAGTATTATGCGCTAAATTGGAAGACTGATCAATCCATATTTAAAAGCCAAGTTAGGCTGCAATTCTAACTTGGCTTTTATTTTAATTTAATTTAGGAACCGGAAAATTATCCGCTTGCAAGTAAAAGCGAGTAACATGTGGAGCAGAGCGAGTAAGCCTCCAACAGCAAAAAAATAAAACCAAGTAGAAAATTCTCAACTTGGTCAAATGATATTATTTTTTAGGATCTGTATATATTTTAGCTTCTTTATCACCATTATAGAAAATCTCTAGATTCAAAGCTTTGTAATCTTCAATACCAAAAGCAAGTGTTACTCTTTGAATAACATCTTCATCGGCCATATCTTTGTTTAACTGTAGTTCGCCAAGAACAGATTGAAGAAGTTCATTGGCTTCTTCTCCCTTGATATTCGCATCATCCAGTTCATTGGAGTAAAGAGCATTTTGTGGTTCTTTACTATATTGAGCAACTACCGCATCGTTAGTATCGGCAGTATCAATGTGTAGATTAAATGATTCGAATGTTACTTCTTTTGGTTCTTCTACAGGAGTTTCTACAACAGTATCCTCTTCTGTTGTTACTTCCTCTTGTTTTTGAACTTCGGTTTCATTTAGTTCATTTTCTTCTTTTTCATCATTGTTGTCTCCACAAGCTCCTAGCAACAATGCTGAAGTAAGAAATGTGGTAGTAAGTACTTTAAATTTTGTGTTTTTCATCTTGTTGACTCCTTTCAAGGTGCTTGACCTACTCTATTTATATTACCTAAATTATAACTGTTAAACATTTTGTATAATTTCTGAGGGGTAAAGTAAATGATTATGATTAGAATAATACGGGTAAAGAAATGGTACATTATGTATAGGAAGGTGATTGGGTGAAAAAATATACAGAGATAACATCAGTTGAACAGTGGAAGAAAGTGTTAGAGCACTCGAGTGAAAAACCAATTGTAGTATTTAAACATAGTACAACTTGTCCGGTCAGTGCTCATGCATATGGGGAGTTCACTGCATTTGAAAATCCCATAGAACGTTTTTTGGTGAAAGTAATAGAGAGTCGTCCAGTATCTAATGAGATATCAAATGACTTAGGGATTCAACATCAATCTCCCCAAGCGTTTGTAATAGCGAATAGCGATGTAGTGTGGAATGCATCTCACTGGAAAATTACAAAAAAGGAGTTAGATAAAGTAACTGCATCTACTTAAAGATTGGAGCAATGGAATGGAATCAATACTAAAAGTAAAAAACTATTTGGTGGATCAATCAGAGATAATTATACGAGAGGTTACGGATACAGCACTAGACCAGTTAAGTGTTAAATTAACGAAGGAAGAACTAGAGCAATCCATACAAAAGAATAGACAATTTCTAGTTTTGTTGGCAGAGTCTTTACAAGGTTCAAGAGAATCTGCAGAGGAAGAACTGAAACAATGGAGTAAACAGACCGGCGAGGAAGAAGCAAGAATTTTTAACCAATTTTCTTCTATTATAAAACCATACGCAATTTATCGATTATTATTTTTACAAAAGATTTCCCAAATATCTATGGAGCAGGGATTAGCAACAGAAGATGTTATCAAAGTAAATAATCGATTCTGCTATTTAATGGATGTTAGTATGGCAGAAACAATTCGTGCGTATGAAAAGTATCGAGATAAATTAATGAAAAATCATCAACGAGAAATTAATGAATTATCTGCTCCAATTGTCCCTATACATGATGGGGTTGCAGTTTTGCCGCTAATAGGTGCAATTGATTATACACGGGTCCAACATTTATTAAATTATGTCATCCCAACCATTCCGGATTTAGATATTGATTGTCTTATCATAGACTTCAGCGGAATAATGGCAATAGACATGGAAATAGCGCAGCATATATTCACTATTCACAATGTACTCGGGTTACTAGGTGTTCATGTGTTATTCTCAGGTATTCGTCCTAACTTATCGATGACCATTGTAAAAGCAGGGATAGATTTCACCTCTTTTGATACATATGGAAGTGTAAAACAAGCCATTAATAGTTTGAACCCATAGTCTAGAGTGTATCCAATCCTTTATAGGGTTGGATTTTTTGTCTGCTAGTTTAATTTTGCTGAGTGGGGGGTAACTAATCTATGTCAAGAATATGAGGAAAGTTGAATAGAAGGAGGAGAGAGTATGTTAGATCGCTATTATTGGAATGATACATTATCTTATTTACCAGAGTTAGTTGTTGCGATACTTGTACTTGTTATTGGTTTTATCGTTGCGAAAGTGTTAGAAAATGCTACCCATAAATTATTAAGAAAGTTCAGGGTAAATGAACGGTTAGGAAACACTAAATCTAAATGGACCGTAGAGAAAATTATTAGTAAGGTTGTCTTTGTTATTGTAATGATTTTGGCACTAGTTTTATTCTTTAATATATTGAACTTAAATACAATGGCAACACCATTTGTTTCGATGTATTCCGGTTTGACTGGAGCTTTCTTGAATGTATTGAAAGCAGCTTTAATATTATTATTTGCATGGGTCTTAGCGACGGTTGTGAAAAAAGCTATTCAAATGGCCGGATCTAAGCTCAATTTACACAAGTATTCCGAGAAGGCTGGGATGAATACCAAACCTGAACATCAAGTTAAATGGACGGATACTGCAGCAAAAGTTGCGTATTATCTAATCTTCCTTTTGTTCATTCCTGCAGTGTTGAATGCATTAGGAATAGATGGATTAAGTGGTCCATTTGAAGGAATGCTTGCAAGTTTCTTCAACTTTATACCGAAGTTAATATCAGCGGCTATTGTATTTGCTATTGGTTGGTTTGTTGCGAAACTAGTTCGTAACTTACTAGAGAAGTTACTGCAATCAGCAGGAGTAGATCGCTTGGCAGATAAATGGAAATTATCTTCGTTTGTAGAAGGTACTAGTTTATCCAAAATTGTAGGAATCATTGCTTTTGTTCTAATTATGATTCCAGTTTCCATTACAGCACTGGAGATTCTAGATTTAAACGGTATTTCTGGTCCAGCTATTGCGATGTTAAATGATGTTATGACAATGCTACCGAAGATTTTCGTGGCAATTGTACTCGTATTAGTTGGTATAGTGGCAGCTAAGTGGGTTAAAGAAATTATTGTATCTCTATTAGAAAAATTAGGTGTGAATTCGATTTTCGGTAAAATGGGATTCAAATCTGCTAACGGAACTGCACCATCGTTTGCTGCATTAATAGGTACGATCGTACAAGTTGTTATCATTTTATTGTTCGTTGTAGAAGCTCTTCAATTATTAGAGCTAGAATTTATGGTGACGCTAGCAACTGGCATCTTTGCTTATCTGCCTTCTGTAATTGCTGCGATTATCATTCTAGCAGTAGGATTCTGGTTAGCAAGTTTGGTAGAAAAAATAGTTGGAAACGTGATGACGCATTCATCAGGAACTCCGCATTTCCTTCGATATGTAGCAAAATATGCAATATTAGCATTTGCGTTTTTCATGGCATTAGATCAGTTAGGTATTGCGGCGTCAATCATTAACGCAGCGTTTATCCTCATTCTTGGAGGAGTAGCATTAGCATTTGGACTTGCATTTGGTCTTGGTGGTCGTGAGCATGCTGCAAAATATTTAACAAAGATGGAAAAAAGCTTAAATGACGCAGAAGTATCGAAAGAAAAATATCAACAAGAAAAAGATTCTATGAAAGATTCATTTAAAGAGAACTTTCAAAATCCTAAAAAAGCAGAACAAAGCTTGAAAGGCACAAGCCCACATATGGACGAAGTAAGTCCTATTCAAGAAGCAGATGTAAATGTTGTAAACCCAGCACATGAGGAAGATTCCCCAAGCGCGGGGTATAACATCCCATCAACAGATGATCTTCACCCGTTTGAAGACTTACCACCGATTGATGAAAGAGAAAATCAATAATAAGAAATGGCTCCAGTGAGGGATAACCTCGCTGGAGCTTTTTTAATGGTTCTCTAGATTTGATGATCTTCTCCACGTGCTCATGGAACGGTTATTACTTTTGATCGATCGATTCACACTATTATTGCGTTTTAATTCCTCGTTTAATTAGTTATGATTTCTCTAGTAATTATGTATAATAGTATTAAAGTTTTAATGTTCTATAATTTCAGAATATTAAAGTGGTGGATAGGGAAAAGGGGGAATAGAGTGTTAGTATCAGAGAAACTGTCGTACTTAGCTAAAGAAACACCATCGAGTATCATAACTTCTTTTCAAGGTAGGGAGACAAGCTACAAAGATTTGTTTGAGCAAGCTAAACGTCTAGCGGGGTATTTTCAATCGAAGGGGTATGAACAGGAAGACATCATAGCCGTATATTTAATAAATTCGGATTATTTTCTGACCTGTTATTATGCGTGTCAGCTTGGTGGATTCACGATTCTACCGATTAATACAAAGTTAACTGCCCGAGAAGTCAATTATATATTTACCCATTCAGAAGCAAAGGCTTTAATATATGACACTCGACTACAGTTCATATTAGACGAACTTTCTGAAACAATGAATAGTTTCGAGCATGTTTTATATTTAGGAGAAGAAAACACCCTACTTGAAGTGTTCAATGATGAGAGTTTGAAATTTAATGAAGTAAAAGTAGATGAAAATACAACGACAGTTATCTTCTACACATCTGGTACGACAGGTAAGCCAAAAGGCGTTATGCTTTCAGCAGCAAATGTTCGAGCAACGGCGAAGCTTTACGAGGAAGCGCTAGAACTAAATTCAGCGGATCGCATGCAAATAGTTGCCCCTCTTTTTCATTGTGCAGCAAGTCATGTATTTAGTATTCCCATTATTTATGCTGGTGGAACGGTTGTTATTGAAGAAGGGTTTTCTCCAGAACAAACGATGGAAACTTTAGAACATGAGAAGATTACCATCTTCTTTGGTGTACCTGCAATGTATAGTATTTTATTGAATAGTTCTAAAATGGAAACACTCGATTTATCAAATTTAAGATTGTTCACTTATGGAGCAGCTCCAATGCCGTTTGAGTTAATCCGTAAGATAAAGGCGATGTTCCCAGAAGTGAAAGTCCAAAATATATATGGCCAAACAGAAAATTCCCCCGCAGCAACAACGTTAAAGGACCATTATGCACTTGAAAAGGTAGGTTCTGTAGGGGAACCAGTTCCAGGAACCCAAGTGCGAGTGGTCGGAGAGCGAGGAAAACCTATACCTATTGGTCAGGTAGGAGAAATCGTTGTGAAGGGCCCTCAGTTAATGAAGGGATACTTAAAAAATGAAGAAGCAACACGACAGGCCATTAGAGATGGTTGGTTATATACTGGGGATTTAGGGCGTATGGATGAGGATGGCTTATTGTATATTGTGGATCGAAAAAAGGATATGATCATTCGCGGAGGAGAAAACGTATTCCCGGTAGAAGTAGAAGAGGTTCTGTATGAAATACCTGAAATATTAGAAGCAGCAGTAGTTGGGATTCCTCATGAAGTTTATGGGGAAGTTCCAAAGGCGTATGTAGTATTGAAGGAAGGGAAAGAACTTAAAGAAGAAGATATATTGGGTAAATGCTCCAAGAGTTTAGCTAAATATAAACTCCCCGTAGAAGTCGAGTTTATCGACAGCTTGCCTAGAAATGCAAGCGGAAAAGTGCTGAAGACTACATTACGAAACTAACAAAATGACATTCTACTTCTTTTTGGAATAGAATGTCTTTTTGTATTTGTCCAAATAACTCGCTAGCCTGAAAATTGATGTACAAGCGTAGTCATATAAAATAAAAAGTAGGTTAAAAACGCACTTCCCAAAAAATGTCGATATGTTATTGATTTCCGCAAAAAAGATTTTCGCTAACGCTTAGTCCAGGGTCTTCAGCTCGTACTTTCCCACGGGAGTCGCCGCTCTGCGCTCTAATTCCCCTAGTATTTTTCATCCCATAACTCAGTGTTCTGCTGTATTTTTATATTTTTAGGTTCTTTGTCAAATGAAGTTGGCGAAGGATAGTAGCCAACCATAATTTAGTTATTGTAGGGCTATCCAAGAAGTCAGTAAAGCTGATTTTTTAGGATAGTCCTTTTTCATATAGTCCTCCATCTATT
>Ga0209013_10000636_pt1 | contig 31794 bp, 38 predicted proteins | sample Cruoilmetagenom2_FD_187291 | JGI IMG/M metagenome (GOLD analysis project Ga0209013, IMG submission 187291) | Oil polluted marine microbial communities from Coal Oil Point, Santa Barbara, California, USA - Sample 2 (SPAdes) (version 2) | ecosystem: Environmental > Aquatic > Marine > Oil seeps ...
TTCACTGCAGGCTTCTTCGCTTCGACAAAGAACTTCCGCCTACCGCCGATTCTGAAACTGTAATCCGGCGCTCTTGTCGAACGCCCCACCTTTATCGCATCCTCGTGAACAACATCCTTATATTGTTCTGCATGACCCTGCTTATTTCCCACGTCCCAGCCAAGGGCTTCAAAGAACGGGTCAATGAACTCCCGCCTCACCTGCGTTTCATTGTATGCCGATTTTTTGTAGACATCAAGATTATACCGAAACCGCCCGGCGAGTTCCTCGACCTTCTGCTTTGCCTCGTCTTTCGTTTCGTCTTCCGGCATCATATCAAGAATGGTACGCCGTGCTTCATTATATTTACTGCAAGAATCGCTTGCAGATTTTTCCCGGGAACCCGGGGTCCGGCAAGCAAAGAAGAATATGGTACCATCTCAACAATGACACCTCAGGTCATCGCAGAAAAAGGGATTTTTGATAAAAATTGATCGCGTCAGTGGGTGCGGATGCGGTCGCACGCTTGCCGTAGACTGCGGCGGGTTCGCCGAAACGACCGCGGTGATTCTGGCAGGTGTTGTCGCGCTTGCGCTGATGGTATTATCCGGAAGACCCGCGTGGATCTTGGAATCAAGATCATTGACATGGCGGTGAATGTTGATCATGTTCACCTTTTTGTGAAATACCCTTCCGAAGTACTCTGTGAGCTATATAGCCAAAGAATAAAAGGGGGCGTAGTAGAGAACTGTGCAAGGCAGTTTCACAACTCAAGGAATGGTGCGAGTATTGGTCTCCGGACACCATCCTGTTTCCATGGCTCGGTTGGTCATGGATGGGAGGTTGTGGAGAGATGCATACAGAATCAGGAGATGCCAAATGCGAAATCGCGGTGTACAGGCTCCGTACTTAAGTCCGGGGTTTAGTGACTTTGGGAGATAGGCACGATGCGTTTACATGTGTTGGGGGTCGGGCGCGTGGTGAAGCGGCGTTCTGGGGTGCGTATTCGTCCAATCTCTACATGAAATTCACCCAAATGTTTATGTAACAGAAAAAGCTTATGTAATATGGGTGGTTTTAGGTTCACGTTCCAAAAAGTGGAATATGAAAAGGAGGCTACACGAAATGCAAACTGGCGGATTAACCGAGATAAAGGTAGGTGTGACCAATGCACTATTGGAGGCTAAAATATGGTAATGCTTCCGGACGAATTGTCTGAAAGAGTAGACCATCTTATAGCTGAGTTGGATGCGATAGTCGCCGATCCGGAAATTCTAAGAAAATCAGAAGAATTCCATCGATCGGTTAGCTATTTATCCCCTGAAGATTTTTCGAGGCGTTTTACAATTTAATTAAGTGCAGAAGGTGGTTTAATGGATGTACGTCCTTTCGATCATGCACAAGATGAGTTGGGGTGTTCTAATCAGGCTTGTTATATATACAATTATGCAAAAGATATAAATGCTAGTACTGTTGTTATTGAACACAACTATACTGATAAGGATTATTTAATTGATTACTCCAAATTTTATGCGCGTTCATTCAACGTACCTCCTACCGTCACAAAACGCTTACATTTCTTTTCAGAAAATTTTTCTACCGACGATTTTAGAGAAGCGATAATTAACTATAATAAAGAATATTTAGATAGACTGATAGAGTCATATCTTGGTTTTGTCGTAGTTAAACCTGTTGAAGATATTAATGGAAATATGTTGATTGGACGCACCATTTTAAAACCATATAGCTCCAATACAGGTCACGAACATCGTTTCTTCTTATCTAAAAATTATCCGGTGTCTCTTTATGGTATTTCTTTTAATATTAATTCGTTGCCATTTCAGGTTCAGGACGGTGCAGTTGGAGCATGTGCAACAGCAGCATTATGGTCGTCTCTATATCCTTTACGTGACCTTTTTGGAATCCCTTCACACTCTCCTGCCGAAATAACCGAAATTTCCGTATCATTCCCATCAGAAAGTCGCAACTTCCCATCATCGGGCTTAACAATTCCACAAATGATAAATTATATTCATTTGCTTGGATTAGAATCCGAAGTAATAGATATTCCAACAGCGATGAGAAATAATAAAATAAGCGATTGTATAATAGCTGATATTTCAAAATCGTATATTAAAGCAGGTATGCCTATAGTTGCCGAGGTCCAATTAGTTGATAATGATAAAGAAATCCCCGACTATCATGCTGTTGTTATATGTGGCTATCGTTGCGATCAGAATGGCGCTATAAAAGAGCTGTATGTGCATGATGATCAGATAGGTCCATATAGTCGAGCGATACCAGACGGGAATTTTATTCGATGGAAAAACGAATGGACTACTGACTATGGGTACGATGAATTATCAGTCATAAAATTGCTAATTCCTGTTTATCCAAAAATACGATTGACTTTCAGTCGTATCTATGACGTTTATTTAGAGCAAAAACAACGAATCCTTTCCAAAGGATTTGATCCTGAGCTATATTTAACATAAGTTAAAGATTATAAAAAATATTTATTAGAGCAATCTATAGAAGAAAAAGAAAAAATACTTACTGCTCCTTTGCCACGATTTTTATGGATTATTAGAATTTATGCTGGTGGAATGCCGGTGATAGATTATATTTTTGATGGGACTGCCGTATTCCCTAAAAATGTTTGTACAGTGCGTTTTTTACATTGATTCGCATACGACTAACATAATTATATTACACACCCCACATCTGTCTGCGCTCGCCCTCATATAGCATACGCGACCCCCCGGTCAAAGATACCCCGAATTCATTGCGGGGTGACTTCGGGTGGCTGGCGTGATGGATGTGGGGGGTGGGTTGGATTACACGGGCGGAAGGGGTTTGTGGGGCAGGTAGGGCATAAATAGTGTTAGATAATCTCACAGTTGGTACGCCCAAGCCCACATACAAAGATCAGGTTCGCTGGATTTAAGTATGGTGGCGGTGTTTAGTTACAATAGGGCAAAATGGCGAAAGAAAACAGCCCATTCACACCGGGGATACCAGTGCCAATAGATTATTTTATTGGTCGTACACGCGAGATTGAGCGGATCAATCGAGCTGTTGTACAGACCTCCGGGGGCAGGAATGAAAATCTTTTCCTGACCGGTGAGCGCGGAATTGGAAAGAGCTCATTGGCTGTCATCACACGTTACATCGCAGAAGAAAAATATCAGTTTGTTGGAGCACACTGTTATGTGGGGGCGGCAAGGAACGTCAGTGATGTTTGTCGGATTGTGCTTACGAAGGTGCTGCAAGCGATGCCTGATAGAGGTCTTTTTGATAAAGCAAGGAATGTGGTTGGAAAATATATAAAAGGGATTCAGCTTGGGGTTTTTGGCGTAGGTATGAACATTGAATTTACTGAGGATCAAAAACTACTCGAAGATTTGCCTTTGAATTTTTTATCTATCATACGTGGTATCTTCGAAACGATTAAAGAGGATAAAAAAGGGCTGCTCCTGATACTAGACGATCTCAATGGGATGTCCAATGTTCCCGAGTTCTCTTACTTTCTCAAAAGTTTTGTGGATGAAATAGCATCCTCTCAGAAACCTCTGCCTATTTTGTTAATACTCGTGGGGATTCCGGATAGAATGAGCGATCTTACAAAGAATCAGCCTTCGATAAGCAGGATTTTCAATGTCATAGAGCTTAATTCAATGAATAACAATGAATCGGAAGAGTTTTTTAAAAAAGCCTTTGAAAGCGCGGATATAACTATAGAACAAGACGCCTTGCCTATTTTAACTCGTTACTCTGGCGGTCTGCCGGTTCTCCTTCATGAAGTTGGGGATGCTGTGTATTGGGAGGATTCTGATGGTTGTATTGGTGAGGGGGACGCTACCAATGGCATCATCCACGCTGCAGAGAATGTAGGGCGGAAGTATCTTGACCGGCAAGTGTACCAAACACTTCGCAGTGAAACATATCACTCCATTCTGCGAAAAATGGGCAAGCTACCTTTAGAGGCGAAATTCAGGAGAAAAGAACTTGTAAAAGAAATGAGCGACTCAGAGCGCAGGAATTTTGATAATTTTCGTCGAAGAATGGAAGAGCTTGGAGTTTTGGCAAAGGAAGAAGTTAGAGGGGAGTATAGGTTTTCCAATGAGCTGTTCAGGCTATATGTACTGATTGAATCGCTTATAGCTGAAGAAGGGGTGTGAAGATATGTTTGATCTCCTTTTCACGATCGATGAAATCATCTCCGATTGCCGGGCTGCCAACTGGTAACATGATTATCACCTAACAATATTGTTATGTAACGAACTTGTTAGATACGATTATCGCTTCTTCGGGGCAGCGATCCGGTGTTGAAAAACATCCCCGGTTTCACCTGCTGGTCTACGCGCTCCCTGCTTTCGTTCTCAAGCACCAACAACCGCAAACTCAGCTTCGTAACCTCGGGCCGCCTGCGAGTCAATATCAACGCCAAAAATGTTGCTTAAAAGAATCCTCTTCTTCTCCGCGGTTGTCAGGTACCACTCGTTCTCCCTGACCTGAAAAACCGTCTTCTTGTGTTTCTTCGGCTTGTTCGCAACGTACCAGTCCAGATGATACTTCAGGAGATATGTGTACGCACCGATAAGAAAACTTCCTGAACCACATGCAGGGTCGAGTATCTTGATCTCTGCAATCTCTCCCGGCGTCTTTCCCGCAATCAGTGTACCAACCGTCTTCCTAACAATGTAATCAACGATGTACTGGGGCGTGTAGTACACCCCGCCCGCCTTCTTGACCTCTGGCTTCGTCTTTTGGAGCAGGCTTGATCCGGCAGTCATAGACTGACAATTCCTCAAAATCAGTCACGATTGACGATGGCAGCTTTGCGCTCATGCGTACCGCCTCAGTTGGTATGACGGGGCAACGTCCGCTTTTATGTTCACTGCGGGCTTCTTCGCTTCGACAAAGAACTTCCGCCTACCGCCGATTCTGAAACTGTAATCCGGCGCTCTTGTTGAACGCCCCACCTTTATTGCATCCTCGTGAACAACATCCTTGTATTGCTCTGCATGACCCTGCTTATTGCCCACATCCCAGCCTAGAGCTTCAAAGAACAGGTCAATGAATTCTCGCCTCACCTGCGTTTCATTGTATGCCGATTTGTGACTACTCACACATACGGCCGTTTCACATAACTGACTGAATAAATCTATGGCATCAATGGGGGGTTGGACATTTGGTACGCTTAGAAGGGCATTTTTTAAGCTATTTCCGTTAATATGTCATTTAAAGCTCTGAAATACGTGCTGGAAAATGGTTATTTTGTGATATAATCATTTGTATACACCGATTTAAACTCCCGAAATCCAACCTCAACAGGACCCATATATATTTATTCTGTGACCTTCCCGGGATTCATCCCGGACGCACCGGGCCGCGGGGTGTAGTGAGTTGCGCGCCCTGCAACCGACCCCGCGCCCGATCTCAGCAATCGTGGCTGCGAATCAGACTATAAAGCTATGGCGCTATGAGCCCCTATCCATGTTCCGGTATGCATTCACCGCCTCAAAGACAAGCCAGAGCGCAAGTACGAATATCGCAATCCCCAGCCCGGTCAGGAACCAGTTCGCTGATGCGATGTAGTTCTTGATGTTCAGCGCCATCGCCGCCATCGCGGTTACTATCATTAGGATCAGTGGGATTGCGGTGTAGATTACCGGCTTCTTCGTCTGTATGAGGTACAGGGTGATTACGAGCAACGCAAGCGCCGCAAGCAGCTGATTCGTCGTTCCGAAGACTGGCCACAGAATCATTCCGCCCTGCCCTACAGCGCCTCCTGGCTCCTGCCTCACAAATGCAAGCGCAAGTGCAGTCAGAACAGCAACCGCGCCACCGATGTAGCGGTTCTTGAGGCAGCTTATGTTGTAGTTGCCACCGATCTCACCGATCACGTAACGCTGTAACCGTGTTGCGGTGTCAATTGTGGTCATCGCAAAGCTGACAACGATTACGCCAACGATCCCGACAGCAAATTCAGGCGGTATTCCGCATGCTGTAACGAAGTTTCCTGCGCCGTCCACAAAGGCGGAGAGCTTTGGCAGGAGCCCTGCTGCCGCGCCCCAGCTGGAATAATGCGCGTACCACACCTCTTTCGCGGTCAATTCTGCGGTGGCGGCGAATCCGGCTGTGCACGCAATGATTGCGATTATGGCCAGGGCACCCTCTGCGAGCATGCCGCCATAACCGATCATCTTTGCATGAGCCTCGTTGTCCAGTTGCTTAACAGTGGTTCCTGATGAGACGAGGCTGTGGAATCCGGATATCGCGCCGCACGCAATCGTGACAAAGAGGAACGGGTAGATCGGCGGGGCACCTTCCGGATGTAGCTGGACCGCGGGCGCGACGACCTCCGGGCGCATGACCAGAAGCCCGATATACATGAGCGCCATGCCAATTATGAGTTCATGCGCGTTGATGTGGTCTCTTGGCTGCAGAAGCAACCAGACCGGGAGCACCGATGCGATGAACGAGTAGAGCAGTATGATATATATCCACGTGATCATCACCGGACCGAGAGAACCAAGGAACGTCTCCTCGAGTCTGATCGGATACAGCACACCGATGTAGATTGTGGCATACATGATAATCACTGCTAAAACCGTTGGTATCAGAACCCCGACCTTCGTTCTGTAGATCAAATAACCGACAGCGACTGCAATAACCATCTCGCAGGCGATGGGAATTACGGTCTGCGGATACCATGTGAACATCAGGGCGATCACGAGGGCAAAGACAGCGATCACGATTAAGAGCAGGAAGAACATGATCAGCAGAAAAAGGTTCCTTGCACGTGTTCCGATGATGTCCCCGGTGAGTTCGCCTATCGACTTCCCCTGATGCCTCAGAGAGACGACCAGCGAACCGAAGTCATGGACTGCGCCAAGAAAGATCGTTCCGAAGACGACCCAGAGGAATGCGGGAAGCCAGCCCCAGATCACCCCGATTGCGGGGCCAACGATCGGCGCTGCGCCTGCGATGGATGCAAAGTGGTGTCCAAAGAGGATGGACTTGAGTGTCGGCACGCAATCGACGCCATCCTCGAACTCATGCGCCGGTGTTCTCGCATCCGGGTTCAATGCGAATATCTTTTCGGCAAGAAATGTCGCATAGAACCGGTATGCTAAAAGAAAACCGACGATCGATATACTTGCAAGTATTAATGCATCCATAGTGGTATCTCCAGTGTTCACGTATTGACGATATTATGGTAAAATTGATTCCACATATATTTTTCGGTTGTTAATTCGGTGATTGGGTCTTTTGTCCGGATGCGTGTTCCACCCCCGATTTTACCGATTCCGAGAGATTTGCGGGTGAGGGGGTTTGTGTTTATGCATACCGTTTTTACAGCGAGTACTGCGGAACTGCGCAAGACCTGCACCCCACAATCACAACTCTGTAACGTCTGGCGCGAATCGCACGGGTATGATGCAACCGACATAGCCAGCGTCGGAATGTCCCGGAACTGGTACCCACCTGCAAAAGATATAATACTGAAAAACTCGATGTAGACCGAGAAAGGTAAATATATCACGACAGCGAAGTGTAATGATCATGGTATCAAAACAACCGAGAAAACAGCGAAAGGCGCAGTATCAGGCGCCCTTGCACAGGAAGCAGAAATTCATGGGTGCGCCACTCAGTAAATCGTTGCGAGAGAAATATGGGCGGAGAACATTCGGAGTTCGCTCCGGAGATACCGTGAAAATCATGCGCGGCAAATATACAGGAACAGAAGGTAAGGTTGAGAGAATTTATCTGAAGGCAGGCACGATTGCGATCGATGGCGCAGTCTCGTCCAAGGCTAACGGAGAAGAGGTTCCAAGACCGATATACCCATCGAACGTGGTGATAACCAAACTGAATCTTGAGGATGATATGAGAGAACAGATGCTAGGAGAAGGGTGATTTTGGTGAGCAAACATCAGAAAAGACTTTCAATGCCAAAAACCTGGAATGTACAGAGAAAGACACACAAGTGGGCTGTTAAAGCCGCTCCAGGTCCCCATTCACGATCAAAAAGTATTCCTTTGCTGCTGGTCATGCGGGATGTACTGAAACTCGCCAATTCAAGCAAAGAGGCGAGAAAGATTCTGCATGACGGAAATGTTATGGTAGATGGAGTTGTAAGAAGAGATTACAAGTTCCCAATAGGGGTCTTCGATATTTTAACCATACCAAAGATGGATGTGGCGTACAGAGTGGTTCTGGATAGGAAACAGAGACTCAGTCTCCACAAAATTGGTGATTCAGAGAACAAGTTGTGCAGGATTGACAATAAGACGATTTTGAAAGGTGGAAACATTCAACTGAATCTCCATGATGGATCGAATATCATTTCCGACGAGTATTCTTATCACACTTCTGATTCGGTACTCCTCTCAGTTCCGGACAAGAAGGTTGTCAAACATCTCGTGTACAAACCAGGCAACCTTGCCCTGATCATCGGCGGCACACACTCAGGAGAGCTTGCGACGATCATGGATGTGCGGAAGACGAGAGGCTCGATGCCGAACATGGTCTCGCTCAAGAGCGGATACGACTTCGAGACAGTTGAGGACTACGTATACGTGGTCGGCAAGAGCGAGCCTGAGATAGAGATACCCGGTGTGGGAGGTGGCGTAATTGACGAATCCGATGCGTGAGATCGAGATAGACAAGGTGACTGTTCACATCGGGGTCGGCGAGAGCGGGCAGCGGCTGGTCAATGCAGAAGATATTCTCAAGACGATCACCAGTCAGATGCAGGTAAGAACACTTTCAAGATCGCGCATCCCCGCTTTTGGAATTAAGATGGACGAACCGATCGGATGCAAGGTGACACTCCGGAAGGACAAGGCAGAGGCGTTCGTTGAGACCGCACTCTCGATAATCGAACACAAGCTCTACGAGTCCCAGTTCGATAACACTGGCAATGTGTCCTTCGGAATCGAGGAACACACTGATTTCCCAGGCATGGCGTACGATCCGGATATCGGCATCTTCGGAATGGATGTCTGCATGGCGTTCAAGCGACCGGGATATAGAATTAGCAAGCGCCGCATCCAGCAGCGCAAGATATCGCACAAACACCGCTTGGCCGCAGCGGATACGCTGGCATGGATGCATGATCGTTACAACATAGAGGTCATAGAATGAGTACTGAGGTCAAATTCGGAAGAGGAGCGAACGTGTGCAAGCGATGCGGCAGGAAACAGGGGCTGATCCGGAGATATCGTATATATCTCTGCCGCCAGTGTTTCAGAGAGGTCGCAAGAGAGATGGGTTTTGAAAAATACAAGTGAGGTGATAGATTATGGTACTACTTGATCCACTTGCCGATGCGTTATCGACAATCAAGAATGCAGAGAGCACAGGGAAGAGCGAGTGCATTGTACGCCCGGCTTCGAAGTTAATCGGCAATGTGCTGGGTGTGATGCAGAGTCGGGGATACATAGAAGAATACGAGTTCATCGAGGATGGAAAAGCAGGCGTCTTCAAAATTGGACTTCGGGGAAGAATCAACAATTGCAGGGTGATAAAGCCAAGAATCTCCACCGGAGTAGCTGATTTCGAGAAATGGGAGAAGCGATTCCTGCCTGCGAGAAACTTCGGTGCGTTGATAATGACGACGCCGGATGGCGTATTATCGCACTACGATGCCCGGGAGAAGAAGATAGGCGGACAGCTCCTAGCTTATGTGTATTAGGTGTGAAAGATGGCGAAAGAACTCAAAAAAACGATTGCGATACCTGATGATGTGACCGTCTCAATCGACGGAAGACTGATCAGGATAACGGGTCCTAAAGGAGAGATCGCACGCGAGCTATGGTATCCGCACATCACAATACAGCAGACCGAAGAAGCACTCCTCGTCGATGTTGATAATCCTGCTGCAGTCAGGAAGAAGCAGAAGGCGATGGTTGGAACAATGACATCGCATCTCACAAATATGATTGATGGTGTCACCACCGGGTATACGTACGTGATGAAGATGGTTTATTCACATTTTCCAATTCAGTTACGCATTGATGGAAACAAATTCACAATAGGCAACTTTCTTGGTGAGAAGAAAGACCGGATGGCGAAGATAATTGATGGCGTTGATGTGGAGATAAATGGCGATATGGTGGTTGTTACCGGCATAAACAAGGAGTCGGTCGGGCAGACTGCGGCAAACATCGAGCAGGCAACAAAGATCAAATCCCGCGATCCAAGGGTATTCCAGGACGGAATATACGTGGTCGGCAAGGAAATGATGGCGTAAGATTGTGCAGGTGATAGACGATGGAAAAGAGACGGTTATTGAAGGTCAGAAAGCAGCAGAAGAGTAAAAAACCTGCGTTCAGACGTGCGGATGGCCACAAAAAGAAGAAACTGGACGTTAACTGGCGTCGCCCGAGAGGGCTGCAGGGTAAACTGAGAAAAGGGATCGCGGCAAAGGGCGCCATCGTGCAGATAGGATATGGCAGCCCCCGCGCAGTCAAAGGACTGCACCCGTCCGGCTTCGAGGATGTTCTGGTGCGGAATTTAGGTGATCTGCAATCGATCAACCCGGAGGCGCAGGCTGCACGAATTGCACGCACGATCGGCGTGAGAAAACGACTGATAATCGAGGAGATCGCGGCAGATCGCGGAATTAAAGTATTGAACCCACTGCCAGTGACAGAAGAGCCAGAGGAACCGGAAGAACCGGAAGAGGATGTTGAGGTGAATAAATGACCGATCTAACCAACCAGCGCCGCATGGCTGCGAATGTCATTGGCATCGGCTTGCACAGGATCTGGCTGAACCCTGAAGACGCAGAAGATATCGCAGGTGCAACGACGCGAGAGGATATTAGAGGTCTAATTGAGTCCGGTGCAATCGCAGCAAAACCAAAGAAAGGTGTCAGTCGTGCACGCGCGCGGCTAAGGGACGAGAAGAGGAGATATGGGCACCAATCAGGACATGGCTCGCGGAAAGGGAAGAAGGGCGCAAGAACTCCACGAAAGAGGAGCTGGATCATAAAAATTCGTGCACTTCGTGCCCGTCTCAAGGAATTGCGTGCCGACGGTACGCTTACACCGAATGTGTATTGTAAGGTATACCGGAAGGCAAAAGGCGGCGAGTACAAGAGCGTTGCGCATCTAAATGCACATCTTGCGGTACAAGGATACCTCAAATGAAGATAGAAATCATTGAATTGGGTGATCGTAAGACTAAGTTCATGCTTTCAGGCGTAACGCAAGCGTTTGTGAACAGTGTGAGGCGCAGCATGCTTGCAGAAGTGCCCACGCTCGCAATCGATTATGTGAACGTCTATGACAACACATCGGTGCTCTTCGATGAACAACTCGTGCTCCGTCTTGGATTGATTCCGCTCACAACAGACCTCGAGTCATACATCCTTCCGTCTGAATGCAGCTGTGATGGTGAGGGGTGTCCACTCTGCCAGGTTTCTCTCACACTCTCCGCAGAAGGTCCGAAGATTGTCTATTCTACGGAACTGGTCTCTGCAGACTCATCGGTCATGCCAGCAGAGATCGTGCCGATCGTTAAGCTTGCTGAAGGGCACAGAATCTCGCTCGAAGCAGTCGCGCGGTTGGGCACCGGACACGATCATGCGAAGTGGCAGGCAGGAATTGCGTGTGGGTACAAGAATGTACCGCGCATCACAATCTCTGATGAGTGCGATTCTTGCGGTATGTGTGTGGACACCTGCCCGCGCGGTGTGCTCGTGAATGCGGACGGCACAATAGATGTGGCAAATGAGCATGCATGTTCACTGTGCAAGTTGTGCGAATCGGTCTGCGAACTCAACAAGGAGGGCGACGTCATCAGAGTCGGGACGTGCCCCGATTCCTTTATATGCACCGCCGAAAGCGATGGCTCGATGTCGAGCACAGAACTGGTCACACGGGCTGTTGATAACATCAGCGACCGGGCAAAAGCGCTGGATGAACGTCTGAGCACGGTTGGCTAACGACGCGGGGGTTGCCCAGCCAGGTCAAAGGCGATAGGTTTAGGGCCTATTCTCGCAGGAGTTCGAGGGTTCGAATCCCTCCCCCCGCACTTCACTTCAATTGGTGCATCACTTTCGTCCGAGATATATCCACTGATCGTACACTCCTGAATCATCCCGGTTGTCGATTATACTTCCATTCATCCCCAGTTCATCCAGGATGTCCTTCAGAATTGCAATCTCTTCATTTTTATGGACTGTTACGAGAAGAACCCCGTCTTCACGCAACAGAGCAACAGATTCCGACATGATATGCCCCCAGAGTTCTTTGTTAAACGGATAAATCGCTCCGAGCATGAACCCGGTGACGCAATCGAATGATCCTGCTTCAAAGACGCGGGTGAGTTCTGTTGCATCAAGCGCAATTGCGCGGTGTGGTGCAAAAACGCCGTGTTCTAGCCCCTCGCAGATTGCGCATCTGTCAGAATCCAGACAGAGTGGATCAAAACCCATTTTATGCAGTGCGATCGTCGCCATCCCGTTGCCGCAGCATATCTCAAGCATCTTCACATCTGCGAAATCGACATTCTCGGATTCTTTGAGTGTTCTTACGAACGAAACGATCCTATCCACGCGCGGCTCTGAGAATATCTGCGAAAAACTCTTCTTGTCGTGCGCGCAACGATTACAGAGCATCCGGTTCACGAGCATGATTGCGTAATATTCAATCGTTGCATCCATGAGCTGTGAATACGTCGTCTCCACGTCGTGAACCTCTTCTGCGCGCTCGCATATCCGGGTCATTCGGTCTGAAAAATTGTTACTGCCGCAGATCACATTGGTTAAGACTGCCAGAAAGCAGTCTTTTTCCGAACACATCGGAATTGCAATCCCTATCACTTCGTTTTCGTCCCTTATACGGGTCACATCGTCAAATGAGATTCCTGAGCGGACGATCTCTGAAAGGTGGTGTTCTGTGAGATTGCATGCCACCTGATCACTGAAATCAGGTTCTATCATATACACCGCCTCGTTGCAATCGACCTTCAGAAGATCGTGGAGTAGCATGACGGTGATAGACGACTGCATGATTTATATCGCTTATGCAGTGGCGGTTGCTATAAGGAGTTATTGCAAGGTGGATTTCCGCCTCACAACGGGAAAAAAGAGAGGGGGCGTGCTGACGACCTATCAGCACATCCCGGTTTCACCACTTCTGCATATAGTTGACCAGTTCTCGCTTTGCCTTAAAGTTGTTCTCCAGATGTTCAACCATCTTGTGGTACAGCGTTGTGAGTGAGGGAAATCCCCACTGATCCTCAAGATGGTGAATAGCCCAGGTCGATGCCTGTCTCACATCCATCTGACCGCCGTTTATGAACTCTGTAGCATCTTCCGCTATCTTGTCGATTCCGATGATATCAAGTTCGCTCAGTTCCGCTTGCACGGGAACAGGTTCGATATGTTCCATATTCATGTACCTCCTTTCCATTGGATAATACTTCACTAAATGTTATTAGCATGAAGTAGTATCAAAATTAATGATTGTGCTAATAGTACATAAAGATTTCTGTTCGGATGGACGTGGCTTGGTACGTAAAAAATCTCAAAAACAGCGACGATAGCAACAATTTTTTAAAAAAGAACGCTTTTTCATCGACAATATATGCACTGCGAAGGCAGGTCATGTGAGTTCAATTTTGCCCGGGTGGACTTGGGTTATGACAAAGGGGCACTGTCATAGAGATCACATGATTTCCATAATGGTCAGTTGGATGTACAACAACGCGAAAGACGTGAAGACCGCGATTGACAACACTCTTTATGCCTTTACGTTAAATTGGAAAACAGTAATGCAATGGCACAAAGAACAAAAGTCGCAGGGTGTATTTCACTGGAATTTTCAATTGTGCCCGATATTTGATACCACAACAAACCGCGATCCTCTGCAATTTAGAGTGGGCGAGGGTCAGATAATCTCCCGGTTTGAGCAGGCTACGATCGGGATGGAACCGGGCGAATCGAAGATGATCGAAGTTCCGGCAGATGAAGCATACGGACCGCATCATAAGGCACTGGTTCTGACGGTGGATCGGAATATCTTTTCGGAGGACGCGCAGCCGGAAGTGGGGCGGCAGTTTGAGATTCGTCAGCCATATAGCCAAACAATCATAGCCATGGTGACTGATGTCACTGAGTCGAGTGCGACATCGGATGCAAACCATCCGCTGGCTGGGAAAGACCTGATATTTGAGGTTCAGCTATTAGAGATTGTTTAAGGTCGTCAACAGGCTTTTTGCCTGAATACTTTGTACTTCACAAAGCTTACGAATGAAAAATAAGACCCTATTGATGGTGTGATGTCAGTGTGTGTGGGGGTGCGTAGTTACGACGGGAGTCAAACAGCCCCCTGCCGCAGTCGCTTAGATTTAATATGCGTGCGGAACCACTGTATCTCATGCGATTGGGTGAGATAATCCAGGTGACCTCTGTTGAGACCTACGTAGTCAGGCTCGCCGACGAGAATTTCGGATGTCTCGGGCAATTTGTATCCATATCGACATCGGATGCCACAATAATCGGTGTTATCACCGGGATTACGCACTTGGCGAAGGAGGATATGGTCGGGTATCTCTCGCAGGATCGGAAGATCAAATACCAGCCATACATCGAGGACTACAAGAACAGTTACGCCGCTATACACGGACTCGGGAGGCTGTCCTGCGTGGAGGATGGGGGCGTGGGTGGTGGTGGAGTGTGTTACACAATCGACAAGCCCCCCCATCTTGATGATGCCGTTGAGACTGCGCCGCGTGATGATATCGTGCGATTCCACACAATTTGCGGAAGACCCGGCGCAGCATACCTGCATGCGCTACATGACCGGCTGCCGTTGCCAGTCATCCTGAACATGATACGCGAACTCGAGATGGCGATTCCCGCAAGTTCCGGCATGCTAAACCTCGTCAGACGGTATGCGGGGCAGAGAATGGTGTGAGATGCTGTCTGGTAATTGGGTTCAGCCGCAGGCAGCTCAACCGGCATCCAGTGGTTCCTACCGATCGCTCACAATTCAAAAACTCAGGTAATCGGTTATAATAGCAGATAACACATAATCAACGATATGCAAATCGGAGTATACATCTGCCACTGCGGGCTCAACATCGGCGGAATCCTGGATATTGATTCAATTGTTGCGCAGGCAGAGCGCCTCGAGAGCGTTTGCATCGTCAGGGCAATCGACTTCGCATGCTCTGATGCGGGACAGGAGCAGATCAAAGCCGATATCAGGGGTGGGGTCGACCGTGTCGTTGTGGCAGCGTGTTCGCCGCGCATGCATCAGACGACCTTTGAGCACCTGCTTGAGGATTCGGAGCTGAACCCACACCTCCTTGTGATGGTAAACATACGTGAACAGTGCTCATGGGTGCATGCCGACAACCGGGCGCTTGCGACCCAGAAGGCGATTGATCTGGTGCGAATGGGAGTTGCGCAGGCGAAGGAACGGACTGCAATTCCAAAGCGAACGATTCCGATCAATCAGGATGTGCTCGTCGTGGGTGCCGGGGTTTCCGGCATAACCGCTGCGCTTGATCTGGCAGAAAGCGGAACAACAGTGCATCTGATCGAGAGAGAGCCAACAATCGGGGGGCGAGCGATTCTTTACGGACATCTCTTCCCGACAAACGACTGCGCAATCTGCATCATCGCCCCAACGATGACTGATGTCCTCAATCACCGGAATATCGATCTGCACACGTACTCTGAGATTGTGGAGGTCACCGGGAGCGTCGGAAACTTCGCAGTACGCGGCGTAAAAAAGCCGAGATTCCTAAAAGAAGAGATTTGCAAGGGCTGCATCGACGATTGTGCGCATGTATGCCCGATTACCGTTCCAAACGAGTTTGATTTTGATATCGGGAGTCGCAAGGCGATCTACGTGCCGGTGCCGCAGTCTGTGCCCATGATCGCATGCATCGATTCTGACCACTGCGTTGGCTGTGGATTATGCGAAGAAGCATGCCCGCTGGATGCAATCGACTATTTTCAGAAGGAAGAGGAGTTTGAGTTCAATGTCGGCGCAATAATCGTTGCAACCGGATGGAAGCCGTTCGATGCGTCCCGAAAGGAGGAATATGGATACGGGCGGCACAGGGATGTGATCACTTCGTTACAACTCGAGCGCATGCTGAATGCGAGCGGTCCAACGCATGGACGCGTGATTCAGCCATCAACAGGGGAGATTGCACAGAGAATCGTATTCATCCAGTGCGTGGGATCAAGAGATGCGACAGTCGGCAACAATTACTGTTCCGTTGTCTGTTGCATGGCTGCGATCAAGAATTCGCAGCTGATCATGAAGAAGAATCCAAAAACAGATATTTCAATTCATTATATCGACGTGAGAGCATGCGGAGCTGGTTACGAGGAGTATTACCAGCGCACACAGGAGCTCGGAGTTGATTTCGTGCGCGGCAGGGTGTCTGAGGTCCTGACGCACGGCAAAAGCCCGGTCATCCGGTACGAGGACACACTATCGGATGGCGGGATCGTTGAGAAGGAATGTGACCTTGTAGTTCTCTCAGTAGGGCTAGAGGCAGATACTGATACCGGCATCGGGATCACCATGCGGACCAGGGCGGACGGGTTCCTGCAGGTGGCGCATCCGAAACTGAGGCCAGTGGAAGCGCCAACCGATGGAATCGCAATCGCAGGGTGCGCATCGGGACCAAAGGACATTCAGACGTCGGTTGCGCAGGCAACTGCTGCCGCATCCCGGGTCAAGACTCTGCTTTCACGCGATCGTCTGGAGATCAATCCGATGAGTACCCACGTCGATTCTGATACCTGCGTGGGATGCGGGATCTGCGCAGCTGTCTGCGAGTTTGGGTGCATTAGGATGGTGGACGGCAAGGCAGTGGTCGACGAACTGGCGTGCAAGGGCTGTGGTTCGTGCAGTGCCGCATGCCCGGAGGACGCGATTGCGCCGTACATCCACACAGATCCCCAGATACTCTCGCAGATACATGCGCTGACAGAGGGTGACCAACCGACGACGGAGGACGCGATTGCACCTTCGAGAGCGAACAGTTCTCCTGTGCGTGTATCTAAGAGCGAGTGTCCGCTGATCGTCGCCTTTCTCTGCAACTGGTGCGCCTACGCATGCGCCGACCTTGCGGGCGTTTTGCGCGTCTCATACCCAACCAACATCCGGGTGATACGGGTTATGTGCGCGGGGCGTGTCAATCCGGCATTTGTGCTCGAGGCGCTCAGGTGTGGTGCGGACGGCGTGCTGGTCGCCGGATGCAGAATCGGCGAGTGTCATTATGTGCATGGAAACGAGCACGCGGGGCACAGGATGGCTGCGCTCGCAGGTGTGCTGGATGGCGTCGGGATCGATGCACGCAGGTTGCGTGTCGAATGGATCGATGCGTCCGAGAGCGAGAGGTTTTCGAGGATCGTTTCGGATTTCGTGGATGAACTGAAGCGTATTGGTCCGATCGGCTCGGAATTGTGAGCCTGCTCAATACCATAATGATAGGAACCACAAGATTGCACAGATTTTCACAAGGTTTGTTGTGGTTGAATCGACCCCACACAAGCGGTAAAAGCCACCGGTTTAACCACAAAGGACAAGAGATGGCACAGAGTTCTTAAATCGATCCTCTGTGTCCTTTTGTGGTTGTATTTCTCACCACCGTCATTCATGTCAGTCGCGATGTTGTGCATCCAACTGACCCTTGCAGATTACACACATTCCCACGAGATTTCTGTGCCAATCTTGTGTAATCTCGTGGTTTTATGCGCGGATATCCACACAATATTGTGTAAGTACGTCTGAGTGGGTGGATTTGGTATAATTAGAATTGCCGACTCAACAGCGAGCCCCCTTCAGCTGATGCAAAGATCGGCAGATCCCAGTTCTGCATGACCCGTCTCCGGTTCGCAATGACCTCGATCTCCCGCACTGGGTCGTATCCTTGCTTCTCATACTCTGTCCGGTGCACCAGAACGCCCCGCCTCTGCCATGCCGGAACGCTGTCAAGGTTAATTCCGTTCCGGAAGCAGAGTTCGTGGATATCGGACGCACGCATCCCGTGCATTCTTGATGCGGCATCCTCTCCGGATATTCCGAGCGAGCGTAGCGTGTAGTATCCGTAGCCATTGATACAGTTCCGCCACGCCTCCCTCTGTCGCCAGATCAGATAATCGATGATCTCCGAAGGGTGCAGCGGTATCGCCCTCCCATCAAATGCGATCTGCGAGATCTCAAGAGAACGTGCGACAACGCCGGTTATATAACTCGATACGACCGAGACGAGCTTCTCGACCCTGCCATCAAACGGCAGAACCTGATCTGTGAAGAGAAGATTGATCTCGTCAGAAAAGGTGTAGGCAATCATCGGATGCAGCCCACTCTCTGTCATGAGCGACTCTGCCGCACCCGCAGTCGCAGATGCGAAACGGTTGTCGAATGGTTTCTTAAACCCGTGCCTCCAGAGCACGCTCTTAAAGCTCCTGCCATCCACCCGGATTATGACTGGTGGAAGTACCCTCAGACTTGCATATATCTCGTGGTTCCTGAAGTCACGCGCTCTCATTGTTATTCTTTATTAACCGATTGACCTGCTTCACGATAACAACATCACCTATCGCAAGCACCCATCGATATGGCAGAATAACTCCCTCTCGATTCACATCGAACATCTCGCGGTTGATCTTGGTGAGCGCAAGACCCGTCACCTTCCTGTCCGCCGCTTCTATCACGACATCGTTCACATTCCCCACATACAACCCCTTATCGGTATACACATTGAGCCCGAATAGTGATGTTAGTTCCGTGTGCATTCAATCCCTCTTACGATGATACTCATTTGAGATACTAAATGGACTAAAAGGATATATACTTTATTGCGTGATATCCGGAATAGTGGAGCGACAATGAAAACATCGATTCAGATCGGGACTGTAATGGGAATACCGATTAAAATTCACATCTCGTTTTTACTGGTTCTCACACTCTTTCCAATCCTCTTTGCAATGGAGAATGTGGACAATGTCTTTGGGTTTGCTTATGTCGCATCCACCCCGCTCAGGTACGCTCTCTCGATGGTTTTGACCATTCTGTTGTTCACATGCGTGCTCCTGCATGAACTCGGGCACTCGTGGGTTGCAAAGCGATACGGGATTGTGATACGCAGTATTACTCTGATGATTCTCGGCGGCATCGCAGCAATGGATAATATCCCCCGCGATCCGCGCGCGGAGATGCGGATCTCAATAGCCGGTCCGGCGGTGTCACTGGGAATTGCAGTATTCTGTTCGATCATATATCTCGGGATTCATAATATAACGCAGACACCAGCTCTTTCACACATCACACACCTTGTATGGTCGCTTGCATGTATTAACATCACATTATTCACTTTCAATCTGATTCCAGCATTCCCTATGGATGGTGGGCGGGTGCTTCGGGCATGGTTGGCGGGACACACCCCCTACCTTAGAGCAACCAGAAAGGCGGTGTACATCGGAAAGATGATTGCAATCGTGATGGGGGTATTCGGGCTGCTTGTCCGTTCCCCTTTTCTCGTCCTGATCACCTTCTTCGTCTATATAGGGGCATCAGAAGAGGAGCGGTTCACAAAGGTCTCGGTGATGCTTGATGGAATCAAGGTCCGCGACATCATGACCCGCAATATCGCCCAGGTTCCGGAGAACATGACGATCTCTGAGGTTCTCCGATTGATGTTTGTGGAGAAGCATGTTGGGTATCCGGTGATCGACCAGTTTACCAGGAATGTGGTTGGGATAGTGACGTTCGCCGACATCAAGAATGTTCCGATGAGCGAGCATGAAACCGTCCTGGTGCGGGATGTCATGACTACGGATCTGATCTTCGTTTCGGAGGCTGCTGACGCCGTGGATGCACTCAAGACGATGTCCGCGCAGAAGATCGGGCGGCTGCTGGTGCGGGATGGGGATGCTATTGCGGGCATCGTCTCCAGAACAGATCTGATGCGATCAATTGAGGTGCTTGGATACGGTGATAGATACCGATAGCATGATACACCCCCAACACGACCCACACACCCAACATACTCCACACGCCCCGCACACTTCAACTCCACATATCACATTCGATGTGGTCATAGTCCGATACGACGAGATCGCACTCAAGAGTCCGCCTGTTCGGAGGCGATTCGAGAGGATATTCATTGATAGAATCAAAACATCACTCTCACAAAATGGAATAACTTATTCAGGGATAACAGAGGAGTGGGGTAGGATATTCGTGCATGCAAGCGGCAAGGATGCCGAAGACACTGCGGATGCGATCGCCCGCGTATTTGGGGCAGCATCGGCAAGCCCCGCAGTCACAACCGATGCAACGATTGAGAGCGTAGCAGAGACCGCTTGCGAGATCGCAATCGCCCAAAACCATGTGCCACACGCGACCTTCGCAATCCGTGCCTCCAGAGCCGGAATTCATGACTTCACGTCCATTGATGTCGCAATAGCCTGCGGGGACGCTGTCTGCGAGCGCACAGCGATGCAAGTGGACCTCACGAGCCCGGAGATGGAGATATTCGTTGATATGCGGGAGAAGCATGCTTATGTCTATACCAAACGCTCACCCGGCGTCGGCGGGCTCCCGTACGGCAGCCAGGCGCGGATGATCGCGCTGATATCGGGCGGAATCGATTCGCCGGTTGCTGCGTGGATGATGATGAAGCGGGGTGTTGAGGTAATCCCTGTATGCTGCGATCTCGAGGAGTTTTCTGACCCGCAATCCGTAAAACAGGCAGAAGAGAACATAAAGAAGCTGTGGGAATGGAGTCGTTCCGATATGACCGCGTACAGGGTCCCTTATGGCACGTGCCTGCGCGAGATCATCGAGCGCTCTGATCCGCGCATGATCTGTCTTCTCTGCAAGAGAATGATGTACCGAATCGGTGAGGCGATCGCAGAGAAGGAGGGTGCATGCGGAGTAATCACAGGATGCTCACTCGGGCAGGTCGCATCCCAGACCGCGGAAAATCTGCTTGCAGAGATGCACGGACTCAATATTCCGATCTACCATCCGTTAATCGGGCTTGATAAGCGAGAGATCATCGATCGTGCGATTGCAATTGGCACATTCCCGCGGGAAAAGCCTGAAATTGAGTGCGCGGCTGTACCCAATCACCCGAAGACCGCTGCAACGGTGGCAATTGTGCAAAATAACGAGGACCGAATCGATGTTTCTGGTATTGTCTCTGCTGCACTCGCCGCTTCGAGTGTTACACGTCTACAAGGATAACATTCATATACCTGTCGCTTAATCTCATCATATAATCTTCAAAGATCTTGGAGTTGGAGTTGAAGATAACTTGTGGGCAGACAACTTGGTAGCAGAGTCCATGCCCAACGCTCATGCCTGACATATAATTCTACGGAGGAGACCATGAATACAAAATACACAATCTGCTGTGTGCTGATCATGCTTGCAGCGTTCAGCTTGCCAGCATCGGCAGACTACGACATAACCCGCGGTGATGTGAACAACGATAGTAGAATCACTGCGGCAGACTCGCTCCTTGCGCTGCAGATGGCGGTTGGGGGCATGCATCCGGATATTGAGAGGGCGGATGTGAATTGCGACGGCACGGTAAGCTCGCTCGACGCGTTGATGATACTCATGATGGTGCAGGAAGCAGGGCAGGAGGGCGTGAGTAACCCGAAGTCCGCATTCGCTGCATACTATACTCCTGCAAACATCACGGTAGACCCCGATGTCCCCCCATACCAGTTGCCGTTGAATTTGAGCGATGTCTCAAACATCGGGGATATGACCTCCGAGTTCGGATTGAACGAACCGGAAAATGAACTCTTGAGGGCTAACGGGTTTGTCATAATGGATTGCCGGGATGTGGATGATATTATAGTCCCTTACGAGGACATGAAGGACCGCAATGTCCCCATATTCGTTACATCAGATACCTTGCTCCATCTCTACCACATCCAGTTTGACGAGATTCTCAAGGGCGCCGAGGAGCGGGAGTTCTTTGATGCGCTTCTTGATATGAGTGCGGCGATGCTCAAACGATCCGGGCAGGACTATGATAACTATGACGACGCAACAGACCCGGAGATTGCGGAAGCGGCAAGGAGAAACGTTGCATACTTCGCAGTCGCCTTAACACTTCTCCAGAAGCCAACTGTTGGGTACAACGGGACTGAAGATATCAGAAATATCGATTTCACGGTACCTGATTATGTGAGAAACGAGGTTGATTGCGAGATTGCGAATATAGAAAGCCATGAGGGATTCGCCGCAAGTACTATATTCAACTCCGACCCGAATCGGTCGTGTGAGGATTGCTGCTGTTACTGCGAGGATTACTCACAATATGTTCCGAGAGGGCATTACACCCGGAGCGAAAAGCTGAAGCGATACTTCAAGGCGATGATGTGGTACGGGCGGATGGCATTTCTCATGAAGGGCGGGAACGCCACTGAGTGCGGCGAAATCGAGACCCCGTTGATAACCGAAGAGGATGCGAAACTCGCAACGATTCAGGCATCGTTGATCGCATCAGAGCTTCCGGACACCTCCGCCGGGACTAAAACCGTGCAGGAACACTGGAACCGGATATATTCGGTCACGTCCTTCTTTGTTGGAACCGCAGACGATTTAACGCCTTATGAATACCAGAACGCAATCGCAGAGGTATTTGGTTCGGATTTCAATACTACGGAACTGGCAGACGACGAGAAACTACTGGAGCTCAAAGTAGAATTAGCCCAATTGAGGAGTCCTGAGATATACGGCGGTTCCGGGGTCTGCGTGATCTATCCGCCGTTCACAAGGGAGAAACTGTATGAATGCCTGGACAAAACGAAGGGTTTCAGGTTCATGGGGCAGAGGTTCATTCCTGATTCGTATATGTTCCAACAACTGGTCTTCCCGGCTGTCGGTATGTACGTGGGCAATGATGCGCCGTTTACGATGTGTGTCACGGACGGGGGGCTCGCGAGATGTTTCCCGAGAGGTCTGGATGTTATGGCGGTTCTTGGTTCCGGATGTGCCGAGGATATCCTGCGGGAGGACGGCGATACTGAGTATGAAGGCGTGAACACGAGTTATGATGCGCAATTGGAAGAGCTTAAAACAGAGTTTGCAGGTTTCAATACCGATGAATGGAATCGAAATCTGTACTGGAGCTGGCTATATACCTTAAAGCCGTTGTTAAATGAGTTCGGGGATGGCTACCCGACATTCATGCAGACAGAAGCGTGGCAGAAGAAGGAGTTGCAGACGTCTCTTGCCTCATGGACCGAACTCAGGCATGACACCATACTGTATTCCAAGCAGAGTTACATCCCTGTGCCAACCAGCATGCCACCATCGCCGGTAACGGGATACGTAGAACCTGTTCCGGAATTCTATTGCAGTCTGTTGAGCTTGACAGAGATGACAGACGATGGGCTTACTGACCTCAACGTCCTGAATGTGACCGAGAAGGAACGATTGCAGAGTCTGGAGTACATCCTGAACCGATTGATCAACATATCAGTCGATGAACTTGAGAACAGGGAGTTAACAGAGGACGACTACGGATTCATAAACGAGTTTGGGCAGCATCTGGATTATGTTGTCACAGGTGTGAATGATGCGGGCAAGGAGACAACGATCGTTGCGGACGTGCATACCGATTGTAACACGAAAATGGTTCTGGAGGAAGGCGTTGGTTATGTGAAACTGATTCTGGTTGCATATCGCGTTCCCGACGGCAGGATCATCATGGGCGCAGGTCCAATCTTCAGTTACTACGAGTTCAAGCACCCGATGAACGACAGATTGACGGATGAGGCGTGGAAAGAGATGCTACGGGATAATCCGCCGGATGCGCCTGAATGGGTGAAAGGGATCATGGTCCGTGAGTGAATTCCACAACAAAGCCTCCTGCAACCAAAAGAATTATCTGCGGCAAAACCTTTAACGGATGAATGACGGAGAATCAAATATGAAGAAATGGCAGCGTGATTACGGGCTGGCAACGAGGATGTTTCTGACCATGTTTATGTTGTTTGTGGTCTACATCGCATTCATAGCGGCATTATCATACGCGGGGTTCGGCGTCGTTCCGATCATGCTCTTTGCAGGAATCATGCTCTTTGCACAGTACTACTACTCTGACAAGATGGTCTTGATGAGCACAGGCGCCCGCGTTGTTTCCGAGAGCGAAGAACCCGAACTTCACGGCATCATATCGCGATTGTGCATCGAGGCGAATCTGCCGAAGCCGAGGGTTGCAATCGTCGAGAGCAGCATCCCGAATGCGTTTGCGACCGGCAGAAGTCCGAACAAGGCGGTTGTGGCGGTAACAACCTCGCTTATGCGAAAGCTCAACTCAAACGAGCTCACTGCGGTGCTCGCGCACGAACTGACGCACGTGAAGAACAGGGACGTGATGGTTCTGACAATCGCAAGCTTCTTCTCGACCATTGCGTTCTTCCTTGTCAGATATCTCCTCTTATTTGGCGGGGGGAGCCGGCGTGAAGGTGGCGCTCAGATCATGCTCGCATGGGTCGCCTCGCTTCTCGTCTGGATCATCAGCTATCTCCTGATACGGGCGCTCTCACGGTACCGGGAGTTTGCTGCGGACCGGGGCGCGGCGGTAATCACGGGTCACCCGTCCCATCTGGTGAGCGCGCTCATGAAGATCAGCGGCGCAATGGACCGGGTTCCGACCGAGGATATCAGAAAGGCTGAAGGCATGAACGCGTTCTACATCATACCTGCGATATCCGGAAAATCGATCATGGCGCTCTTTTCCACACACCCTTCGCTCGAGAAGAGGATCACAGCGCTCGAAAAGATATCCAGAGATATGGAGATGAGATAAACGAGATATAAATGGGCTGGACACGATGAAATTTCTTGACTCGCTCCTCGGAAGAACGAAACTCAGAAAACCGAAGATTGACGCGCTCTTCGCACTCTCGACTGCGCACATCGCACTGGAGTCAATAGGCTCCGAACCATCCGGCAGAACCGGAATCTGCTTCAAGCCTGTCGAATCATCGCGGTTTTCTGAGATGGAGAGCGACCTGCGAGATCTGCTCCAGCTCAGCGCATCCGAGACCGGCACAACCTGCCAGTTCGAGACCGACAAATACAACTACTCCTGGGTCATTCTGAGCGATCCCGATTTTGAAGATCTTGTCACGACCACATACCTGATAAGCGAGACCGTAATCGAGCATGATTTTGAAGAACGACTTCTCTGTTCGGTTTTTTCTTTTAAGTCAGTCTATTTGATATATAACTACAAAGAAGGTACGTTTTATCCGTTTGCCCCCTTGAGCGGAACAAAAAGGGATAGTAACCTCGAATTCAGGGTGAGATCGTCGATGGAGAACGAACTCCCAATCGAGAAGGAGATGGAGAAGTGGTATCCGATGTGGGGGATCCCGTTTTAGGCTCGTTTTCTATTACCCCCTTCGCTAATCTTCAACCGAATTACGGAACTTATAATTTTTTGCGAGCCGAGTCGATCACAATCCGATCACAATCCCGGTCTCAGCGCAGTTTTCAATCGGTCTCGTGGTAAATGATGCTTCCGCAATGCTTGCAGTGCGTGGCATCGGCATCATGGTGCCTGAGACCGCATTTCTTGCATGTCACAATCCGTTTTCCGGAAACTGAGAACATAAACTCCTTTATCAGTAAACCAAGCTGCCACGGCACGAGAGCAATGCTGACCAGTATCATGAGAACGGTTATGAGCCGTCCGAGTGGGGTTACCGGAACGACATCGCCAAAACCGACTGTTGTGAGCGTCACTATCGAGAAGTACATCGCAGAGCTAAGGTCATCGATTTTCGGGTTATCAGCCTGTTCAGCCGCATAAATGAACGATGAGGAGACAAAGATGATTGAAACGATTGTAAATATGATCTTGACGATTCTTATGTCGTGCATCTTTGCATCCTCTGAGAGGAACGTACCTGTGTCAACAAACCGCATGAACCTGAAGATACGGAAGACTCTGAAGATGCGCACAAACCTGAGGTCTAGGAACGTAATGAATGTGGGTATTATCGCAACGAGGTCTATGATGCTATAGACTTCAAAAACGTGTTTTACCTTCTTTTCTGCAACCCAAAGTCTCAGAATGTACTCCAGTATGAAAATAGAGACTGTGACAACCTCAATAGTCCAGAAAAGACCAGGATTCACATTGTGAAAGTAACTCTCTGTTACGAAGACGAGTACCGTAAAAAGATTGAGGCATATTATGAATAAATCGATAAACCTTCCCCCAAATGTTGTGGTGTCGTGTAGATAGAATGCAACCTTCTCTTTTATGGTTCCACGCCCGGAGTGCATGGAATTAACATCGACTGATATGTTCATATAAATTCGCCTGAACCACAAATCCGCGCCCACAAATCCGAAACCTTAAGACGCCAATAACAAAAGGAATATATTCAATAAATCCACACATAGGACAAGCGGAGGAGTTTTCATTAAACAGGAGATATGGATCGAGAAATACCGACCAAAGAAGCTATCGGATGTGGTCGGTCAGGACAGCACGATTAAACGGCTGATTTCCTACGTTCACACAAAAAATTTACCGCATCTGCTGTTCACAGGTCCGCCCGGTGTCGGCAAGACAGCATCCGCCGTATCGATTGCACGGGAACTCTTTGGCGATACCTGGCAGTCCAATTTCATCGAACTGAATGCCAGCGATGAGCGTGGAATCGATGTGGTGCGGCACAAGATCAAGAACTTTGCCAGAACATCGCCTGTAGGGGATGCCGAGTTCAAGATCATTTTCCTGGACGAGGCTGATGCCCTGACATCTGATGCCCAGTCTGCACTGCGCAGGACAATGGAGCAGTACACAAAAACGTGCAGGTTCATCATGTCCTGCAATTATTCATCAAAAATTATAGAACCACTCCAATCGAGATGCGCGGTCTACCGGTTTAACGCAATCACGGCTGATGCGGTCGAGGAGAGGGTCAGGCACATCGTGCTCTCCGAACACCTTGAGATTACCGAGGATGGGTTCACCGCAATCAAGTACGTGGCACGCGGTGACATGCGCAAGGCGATAAATGCGCTGCAATCCGCAGCCATGCTTGACGCAAAGATTGATCGCGATGCAATATACCAGATAACTGCAACGGCACGCCCGGAAGAGATTGAGAATCTTGCTCTGAGCGCATACAAAGGCGATTTTGCAAAATCTCGCAGAAAGCTGGAGGATCTACTGACCAAACAGGGGTTATCTGGCGAGGATGTTGTCGGGCAGATATACCGGGCGATGTTCAACATCAAAGAAATTCCTGACCGTAAGAAGGTCGAATTGATCGATAAAATTGGAGAAATAGATTTCCGGATCACTGAAGGGGCAAACGAGAGGATACAACTCGAAGCGCTACTCGCATGCTTTGTACTATCCGGAGGAGCTTACAATGATTGATCGAGTACCTACAGGCATACCCGGGTTCGATGAACTCTGCGAAGGCGGACTGATCAAGAATCGGACATACTTGCTCTCAGGAACGTCCGGAACCGGCAAGACAAACTTCGCATTTCAGTTTCTGTACAGTGGAATCACTGAGTACGGTGAGAACGGAATCTTTGTTGCGACCGAGGAGCGTCCCGAGCAGATCCGAGAGAATCTATCAGGATTTGGATGGGATCTGCAGGCGCTCGAAGATGAAGGAAAACTCGCGATAATTGATGCATGCTCCACCAAGATCGGTGTCCCATCACAGGAACAGCATGTGGATACGCGACCATTTGATATGCGCGCTCTTCTTAACCAGATCATCGCAATACAGGATATGAGCGGCGCAAAGCGCGCTGTGGTCGATTCGAGCACTTCGCTCGGGTTCCATCTCCAGGATCCTGCAAAGATCAGAATTGAGCTGCTCAAACTGAGCACAACCCTTGAGATTCTCGGTCTCACATCGTTTATGACCTGTGAGACCATTGACGACACCCTGTATAGCCGATTCGGCGTCGAGAACTTTGTTACCGAGGGCACGATCATGCTATACAACAGGCGGTATGAGAACGTGCGTGTCCGCAGCATGGAGATCTTCAAGATGCGCGGGTCGGACCACAGCAAAGGCATTCACCCATACGAGATCACAGCGGGCGGAATTGTCATCCACCCGCACGAAGAGGTCTACTGAGATCTGAGATGCTCCTCCACGACATCCTGAATCTCAACTCCGCGGAGCCCATCTTTCTTGCGGAGAATAGCTTCAGTGACCTGAGGCGAACGCCGACAACAGAACAGTATCTCAATGAATTTGAGAGAATCAGCGATATGAGCTCCGCACGACCGATCCAACTGGTCGACAACGGCGCAACCATCGCATTTGCGCTATATCTGCGTTCGCAGGGCATTGATCACTGGCTCGTCTTGACAAATATAATCTCGAAGGATGAGCGCTTCGCCGAGAGGGTGCGTGCCATCGCAGGCAGCGGCTGCGAAGCAATTGAGATCGATGCACTCGAGCTGCGTTCTGCGGTAATTGAATATTATTCCATCTTTCTTGCGAATCAGTGGTTATGCAAGTCATGCGCACGTGAAGAGCTCCCCTATCTCGATATCGGCACATTTGCATCGGTTCGTGAATTCCTGCATGGGGGGCTTGAAGATGTACCGGGTGCGCTGGATGGTCAGGGTGTGCAGGATGTACAGAACAAGCGTAACGAACGGCTGCTGCACCTTCTTCGCAGGAGCCTGCCCAATTTACCGAATGCTGACGCAGACGTGCTTGAGATCTGCTGCGGGGCAGGAGGTGCGACAGGCGCGCTCCGCAGTCTCGGATGCGACCCGATCTGCATCGATTACGACAAATGCGACATCTGCGATGGACTCAGAAGCGGTGCGCTCTCTATGGATCGGTCGATCGTTCTTGATTCCACAGAACTCTCCATGTTCTTCGGAAGGGAGTTCGACTGCGTGACCGGATTCATGATGGGTCCGATCCAGCCGTTCAGCAAGGATCTCTGGGCGAGCATTCTACGCGAATCAACAAAGGTCGTGCGTACTGGCGGCACACTGATCTTCACGTTCTACGCCGCCAGCGAACTCGAGTTTGCTGCAGAGGTTTTCGGTTGCTGCGGTGTATCCGGGCGCGGCTTTGAGAACTTCCCGGATCTGCCTGATATCGGGTATGATCGGTGGGTCTATCTCGGTTCGGTGTGATTGCATGCTGGCGCAGAATATGTTTGATGTCTGCAACCGCCGACGCATCGGCGTGCTTTTATGATATGTGATCGCATAACGTTACATACTCAACTGGAGGGAACACGGATTGAAAATTCTTGTAAGCGACCCTATCGCAGAAGATGGTTTGGAGCTGCTCAGAACCGAGCATGATGTGGACGTAAACACCGGTCTTTCCGAAGAGGAACTCGTGAAGATCATACCCGGGTACGATGCCCTCGTAATCAGAAGTGGAACAAAAGTAACAGAAAAGATCCTAAACGCGGCAGATCGTCTCAAGATCGTTGGTAGGGCGGGCGTCGGCGTTGACAACGTCGATGTCGCAGCAGCAACAAAGAAAGGCGTAATTGTTGCGAATACTCCGGAAGGAAACACGATCTCGGCAGCAGAGCACACGGTTGCCATGATGCTTGCGCTCTCCAGAAACATACCGCAAGCAGACCGATCGCTGAAGGCAGATGAGTGGGACCGCAAGCGATTCACTGGTGTTGAGGTCAGAAACAAAGTACTCGGTACAATCGGTCTCGGAAGGGTCGGCATAGAGGTTGTGAAGCGTGCGCAAGGTATGGAGATGAAAATCCTTGCGTATGACCCGTTCATACCAAAAGATCGTGCGAAAGAGCTTGGAATCGAACTGGTCGATCTTGACACCGTACTGAGAGCGTCTGACTACATAACAGTACACACGCCGCTCACCGACGAGACGCGAGGCATGGTCAGTGATTCTCAGTTCGAGATTATGAAGCAGGGAGTTAGGATCATCAACTGCGCACGCGGCGGGATCATCGACGAGGATGCGCTCGCACGTGCGGTTGAGGCTGGCAAGGTCTCCGGAGCAGCGCTCGATGTCTTTGTGAACGAGCCGCCGAAAGGGAGCCCGCTACTCAAGCTGGAGCGCGTGATCGTAACCCCCCATCTCGGAGCATCCACTGCTGAGGCGCAGGTCGCAGTTGCGGTCGATGTCGCAGAACAGGTGCTTGCAGCACTCAGGGGCGATTCCGTGACGACTGCGATTAACCTGCCGCCGGTCCGTCTGGACGCTATGAATGTTGTTGCACCCTACATCGCTGTTGCAGAGACGATAGGCGCAATGAGTGCCCAGTTGATCGGGAATTTCGATGCGATCGAGATCGGATACGCTGGCAAAATCTTTGATACCGATCTGCGGATGGTCACGCTCGCAGCACTGAAAGGTGTTCTCTCACAGTCGATGGGTCCGAGCGTCAACTATGTGAATGCTCCGGCACTTGCAAAGGAGCGGAAGATAAAGGTAAAAGAGAGTAAATCAGTTGAATCAGATGAGGTACAGTCGATTACGATCGGGTTGTCCGGAGGGGGTGAGTCACGTTCGGTCACAGGCACGCTCATCGGAGACGGCATGCGATTGCTTGATATCGACGGATGCCATCTTGATATAGCGCCATCGCGGCTAATGATCGTCGCACGGCATGAAAATCGCCCGAACATCATCGGTCCGTGCTGTATGATCCTTGGCAGGGAGAAAATCAACATATCGGGAATGCAGGTCAGTGAAACCGGAGCGGATGGGAGATCGATCATGATTCTGAATCTTGACTCTGATATCTCTGATGCGCTGTTAAACGAGATCAGGACGGTCAATGGCGTCTTTGATGCGGAACCGATCCGGTTACGGTTATGATTGCTGACATGGATATGAGAAAGCGCATTTACTATCATTTCCCGAAGCGTGACACGCATTTCGAGCAGAGGTACCGGTACTACGGCGATCTCCCGTATCTGGTCAGGACGATGGCAGGAATCGATGGCAAACACGGGATGTTCGCGACCGAATCGCCTGATCGCAGGGGGCACAGCATTCAGGCACGGCGGGACCTCGAGGTGTACATCGTTGAGAACAACCTCGAGTTCGTGCATCTGACCCTCGATAACGTGGAGGTGGTTCTGGATGGAGTCGAGAGCGATGGCATGCTCGATTTCAAGATGCCGTTGAAATACAGTTACCTCGATGGGAAATACAACCGCATCCCGTTCGCTGGCGATGATTATCTGGTGCGTGCGAACCTCAACGGCGATCTCCTGACGCTCCAGGTCCATCTCGATGCCGGTTACGGGAGAACCGAATGCGGGCGTGTGGCTGACACGATCGTTGAAGAACTACGGCGCGGAATGGGATGATGCTGAAACAGGTCATCTCTTACGTCTTCAGAAAGAAGGGCGGGACGCTATCGATCAGCGAATTCGTGTTTGCGCTCTCGCTCGACCTGAAATGGTTCTCGCCTGATCAGGCTGAGTCTTTGCTGAAGACTGCGGAAAATGAAGGACTCGTGCAGATCACCGGTGACATGGTGAAACCGCTACTTGACCCAAATTCCGTCGAGATTCCGATCGATTTCAAACCTGACCAGAGCATATTTGCAGAGAAGGCTGCTGAGACCATCTTTGACCAGGTAATCGACCGATTGCAATCGACCGGTGCAATGAGTAGATCTGAGATCGTACGCAGGATAAATGAGAAGCAGAACGATCTAGGCATCGTTGAGACTGATGCAACTGCGCTGCTGGTTGCGAGGATGCATGGGATCGATGTAACCGACCTGATCGATGAAGCCTACGATCGTTTGATCTGACACGCTGTTC
>Ga0209013_10000637_pt1 | contig 31778 bp, 33 predicted proteins | sample Cruoilmetagenom2_FD_187291 | JGI IMG/M metagenome (GOLD analysis project Ga0209013, IMG submission 187291) | Oil polluted marine microbial communities from Coal Oil Point, Santa Barbara, California, USA - Sample 2 (SPAdes) (version 2) | ecosystem: Environmental > Aquatic > Marine > Oil seeps ...
CAAGATCGTTGACGCGTTTGTTCCCCTTTCTGAAATGTTCGGATACTCAACAGACCTACGTTCAATGAGTCAAGGTCGTGCAACGTACTCTATGGAATTCGATCACTATGAAGAGGTTCCACAGAACGTAGCCAAAGAGATCATCGAAAAAAGAAATAGTTAATCTTTCGCAGTATTTTACTGCAACTTCGGCCGAATGGAGCTTTCTCCGTTTGGTCACTTACTATTAGTAAGCTCCCGCTCTACACAATCTCCATTAGACCAAATTTACAGTAAACTACTGCAAAATCTTTAACTATTTATATTCTAAAATAGTAGAATATAAAAATGTTTTAATTACAGATAGAGCTTGAACGTGGCGATAGCCCATCGATTAATAATCCTTTGTCACTGTGAACGACCTTGAAAGCGCAGCGATTCGAGAACAGTGACGATTTTTTTGCTTCGTTTTTTTTAAAAAAAATGACGAGAATAACAACGCCTCAATAAAGATAAGAGGAAAGTTTAAAAACAAAACAAATAAACTAATATTCATCCAAAGGATAAAAAATGAAATTCATCATAGATCTCATAGAAGACGTAAGAGAACAAATAGGCAATCATGAAGAATATATAGTCACTGCCGGACTTCTTAAAACAGATGAGAATGATAGTGAAAAACTGATGTATGCAGGTGAAGCACCTTTGAACATTTCAACTTTGGATGAGAAGAATAAACAACTTAACTTTAGAATCGACGCTAGTGATATGAGAGTGATTATAGGAGAACTTATCCCACCTTTGTTGATACAAGACATGGATACTATGATGTATGAGCTTAAAATGGATGTAAATACACAGTATAAAGATATGGAAATTGTAGGATTTGGTAAAAATGATGAGGAGAAGAGATATATCCTGTTTATCAAGATATAAATCTCCTTTGAATTGCTATGCGTACACAGACTCTTTACTGAACTCTTTTGTAAGAAGTGCATAAAAGAGGGCTCTATATTTATTTCTGTTTGATGAACCCATAGCTTCACAAACTTTCTTGATTGCAGCATCAAGTTTTGCATCATCATTAGTCAGTCCAAGTTTTTTTTGTAAGAAATTTTTTCTTACTGTGTCAAGCTCTGAACTATCTGAGCATGATACTGTTTCAGAGTCTTTTTTATAGATGGAAGGTCCCAATCCTACAGTTACTTTAGTGATAAGGTCATCAGATAGACCAAGCTTTAACTCTTTTGAAGCAGCAGTGTACTGCTCAACTTTTTCATCTCTTTTACTCATTCTTTTTCCCTTTTAAAATTTTTTTAACATTTAATTATAGCTATAAATTAATCTTAGGTCAAATATTGAGGTTTTTGTGCCAAAAGTATCCAGTTCAGACTGATCTTATGGTGTTTACAGAAATGGGCTAGAGATTCATAAGGGATTTTTTGACGTCTTTTAATGACCGCAAAGTATTGCGGATCAAGTTCGAGAGAATCTGCTATATCTCTGTCTCGTATTTTTTCTTTTTGAGTTTGTGCAGAGAGAATCTCTTTGACTCTTTGCATCACTTCATGAAAATCTATCATGGATATCCTTACTGTTCATATAAGCGTATCATAATAGTTTTTGGGAAAAAAGATTAAATGTATGTCAAATTGTAATGTTTTTGAAGAGAGTGCCACAATACAAGTTGTATTGTGGCTAAAAAAGGTAGAGGTATCAGTTTTTTGTACTGTCGATCTCTATGACAGTATGCACATTCCCTCTGGGGTTAAAGTCTGCGATGAGTTTCATGGATTTTGGTTTTAGTCTGCTGTAAAGTGCATCATAAATTTCATTGGCAGAATTTTCGTGTGAAACATGTCTGTACATGAATGAATTAATATACAGTTTGAGTGCCTTGAGTTCGATCACCATGCTGTCCGGTTCATAAGAAAGTTTCAATGTCGCAAAGTCAGGATAGCCGGAACGGGGGCAGAGACACATGAATTCAGGCAGTTCTATATTGATAGTGTAGTTTTTTTGATGTGTATTGGGCCAGTAGTTCTCTTCACTGTCAATATCAAATTCCTGTATCTCTTTTTCGCCGTACTTCATATTTTTCCTTTAATTATATCTGTTGATCAATGCTTCTTCAAGCAGGGGTTTCCCCACACCGAACCCTTGGATGTACTGAATGCCAAGTGCTCTCAGCTTCTTTTTTTGCATATCATTATCCACCCATTTTGCCACAGTTTGAACCTGCAGGTCTTTTGACATCTTAATGAGAGAATGCAGCATGGCATAGGTTGTTTCATTTTCGAGATCTGTCACATAGTCTCTGTCAAACTGCACCATGTCAAATTTAAAATGTTTCATGTATTCCATGGAGGCATTGGATGAACCAAAGTTATCGATACAGATCCGTATACCCTGTGATCTGAACTTTTTAAGGGTTTTGAGGTAACCGCTGAGATCATGGTGGGTCTTGCGTTCATACAGTTGAATCACAAGACGTGAGGGATTGATCTGTTTTTCCTCAAGGTAGTCAAAAAGTTTTTGTTGAAAGTTACTGTCTCTCAGTGAAAAGGGCGAAAGGTTGAAGGTAAATGAGATCGTCTCATCCACAAGCGGCAGAAGGTCTATGATATGTCTGACCAGGGTGAAATCATACTCTCTTCCCAGACCTAAACGGTTGACGATAGGCAAAAAGACCCGGGGAAGGATATCCTGTTTGGAATCTGATCTTAGTTTGACTGCAATTTCATAGGTATCTATGATATCGCTATGCGTATTCAGCAGTGGACGAAAAGAGAGGAGTAGGTTTTTCTTTTGAATAGCATGAATGACATCTTTTTCTATATCAGAGAGTTCTTTGGCATTTTTAGTGGTGTCTGTCTCTTCTTCATTATCTTTTTCATTTTGACTTGCGATCATATCCCGAAGCTGCAGGATGATCTTGTCAAAGTTCTCATTTGTATCAGTGATAATAGCAAATTTTAAATCTATTTCTATATTGTCAATACGGCTGTTTTCTTTTATCATGGTTGCCAAGATCGGTTCGATATGCTCGTAATTATCATTCAGTGCGATCAAAAACTCTGAACCGCGATGTCTTCCTATGAGGACTTCATTTAAACCGTTTTGTTGAAAAACAAGGTTTAATTTTCGTGTAAGGGTATACAGAAGGTTATCGATCTGATCCGCACTGTAATTTTCATTCAGGGAGGCAAGGTTTTCGATATTTACACAGGCTATGGCTTTTGGGTGATACTCTTGCAGCTTTTTAACAAATGCTTTTTTGGTATATCCCTGTGTCGTTTGGTCGATCATGGTCTCCTGCACAGAGAGGTTCATCAAAAAATAGATAAAATAGATGGTCACAAAGGTGATAGCAATAAGCAGTATGCTGTCTTTTTGACTGATCTCGAGATCACCTTTGTAAATGGTGGTATAAAAAACAAGAAAGGTAAGAAGAAGTACAGGGATCCCGGCTCTAAGAGCCAGTGTAAAACGTCTCCCTCTCTCTTCTTTTTGGGAATATAACATTAAACATCCAAGTGTTTTACATCTTTGGCATGACTTTCGATGTAGTTTCTTCTTGGCTCCACTTCATCACCCATGAAGAGTACAAAGGTATCATTGGCCCCTTCGTCGTCACCGATCCTGACCTGTAAGAGTCTTCTGTTTTCCGGTGTCATCGTGGTTTCCCAAAGTTGCTCCGGGTTCATCTCCCCCAGACCTTTGTAGCGTTGGATATACGCACCTTTTTTGGCTGAGGATTCTACTTCTGCAAAGAGTGTAAGAAGGTCCTGGTCTTTAAACTCATCGGTGATGTGTTCCCGGATCTTCTGATTAATATGAATAGCTTCATTATAATGAGGATTGGTAAAAAGTGTTTCATCAACGACGAGCTCTTCCATTCCGTCATTGGTCTGCACAAAGAGGTGAATGGTCTCATCCGTGATGGTTTTATTCAGAATATTGTGCCCAAGTTCAGCGATGTAGGCTTCGATGGTCTTTGCCAACTCTTTATTGCTTGTACCTATCACATCAGGGTTCTCTATCATATATCTGATCACTTCAGGCAGGGCGAAACGTTTTTCTATCTCTTTGAGTGTCATACGGTAGTACGCCACAAGTTTGAAAAGATCAACAAGGTCTGCCTGACCCATAGTTGTGCTTTCAATGGCAGTGATACCATTTTCGATCAAAAAGTCATTAAGTGATTTTTCATCTTTCAGATAGGTTTCATTCTTCCCTTTTTTATAACGGTAAAGCGGCGGCTGTGCAAGGTAGAGATACCCTTTGTCAATGATCGGCTTGAGGAATCTGTAAAAGAAGGTCATAAGCAGTGTCTGGATGTGAGACCCATCCACATCGGCATCGGTCATGATGATGACTTTGTGGTATCTTAATTTTTCTTCATTGAACTCTTCTCCGATACCGCAGCCAAGTGCAGTGATCATATTTTTGATCTCGTCAGATTTCAGGATCTTCTCCAAACGTGCTTTTTCAACGTTGAGGATCTTACCTTTGAGAGGAAGGATCGCCTGGAAAACCCTGTCACGTCCCTGTTTTGCGGAGCCTCCCGCAGAGTCCCCTTCCACCAGGTAAATTTCTGAAATTTCAGGATCTTTACTTTGGCAGTCTGCCAGTTTACCCGGAAGTGTACCGATGCTCATGGAGTCTTTGCGCTTTACCAGGTCTTTTGCACGTTTTGCTGCATCTCTACCTCTAGCAGCAAGTAAAACCTGCGCCATGATCGCTTTTGCTTCTATTGGATTTTCTTCAAGATACTTGTTGAAATTCTCTGAGAAGAACTTCTGTACCAATGGACGTACATAAGACGAACCCAGTTTCCCTTTGGTCTGTCCTTCAAACTGTGGTTCGGGGACACGTACTGAAACGATGGCTATCAGACCTTCTTTACAGTCATCCCCCGTAATTTTAGTACCCTTTTCTTTTGCATTTGCATTTTTGGAGATGTATGATGCCATAGAACGTGTAAGACCTGCTCTAAATCCTGCTTCATGTGTACCTCCGTCGGCTGTTTTAATGTTGTTTACAAAAGAGAGTGATTTTTCAGAGTCTGCATCACAGTACATGATGGCAATATCAATCTCAATATCATCTGCTTTACCCTGGAAGAACTGTGCAGAGGAGAGAGGTTCTCTTGTGTTCATGTCTTCCACAAACTGTTTGATACCACCGGCAAAGTGGAAGACTTCTTTTGTACCGTCACGTTCATCTCTAAAATCGATCGTGATCTTTGGATTCAGGTAACAGAGCTCCTTAAACCTTTTCATCAGGATATCTTTTTGGAAAGTGACAGACTCTGTAAAGATGCTGTCATCCGGCCAGAATTCGATCTTGGTACCTTTTTTACGAGTATTCCCTGTCATCGCTAACGCTTCCTGTGGGATACCTTCTTTAAAGTCTTGCTCATGCATAGAACCGTCACGGTTTACCGTAAGGTGCAGGTCTTTAGAAAGTGCATTGACAACAGAAACACCTACCCCGTGGAGACCACCGGAAACTTTATAGGTGTCTTTGTCGAATTTACCACCGGCATGCAGAACGGTAAGAACAACTGTTGCTGCAGATATTTTTTCAGTAGGGTGCTCGGCTACAGGGATACCACGACCATTATCTTCAATAATGGCTGAGCCTGCTTTTGTCAGTGTGACCTTGATCGTGTCACAGAACCCTGCCATTGCTTCATCTATGGAGTTGTCTACAACTTCGTATACAAGGTGGTGTAGACCTTTTGTAGAGGTGTCACCAATGTACATACCAGGTCTTTTTCTTACCGCTTCGAGTCCTTTGAGGACTTTAATATTACTAGCACCGTATTCTGCCATGTGTAGACTCCATTTTTTGGGGGTTTAAGTATATATATTTTAGCTAAAAAATGCTTAGAAAAGAGGTGTAAAACAGGGTGTAGGGTGTTGTGTCCTCACAACACCCTATAAGAGCATTCCTGCCTGTTGTTTTTTCGTGCTGACAATGTCTATCTCATTTGGGTCAATGAATTGTTTTTTTTCATAAGCCTCTATGGCATATCTGCCTATCATGGCTGCATTGTCTGAACAATATTCAAGGGGTGCTACATGTAGCTTTTTCCCAAACTCATTACAGAGATCCTGGTAAGCATTTCGTATATACTTATTGGCAGAGGCTCCTCCGACAATAGCGAAGTTTTTTATGTTCTCTTTTGCAAAGATCTTTTTGCTTTTTTGGAGCAGGTGCAATTTGACTGCTTTTTGAAAAGAGGCAGAGAGATCCGCTCTGTCCTGTTCACTCATGTTTTCTTTGCCTCCGCATGCTTCGACTTTAAGTCTTACTGCATTTTTAAGCCCGGAAAGTGAGAAGGCAATGAGGGGGGAGTTTCGCAGGGGCACGGGGAGATCGAAATGGTTCTCATCTCCTTTAAGTGCAAGTGTTTCTATGAGTGGACCGCCAGGGTACCCCAGGCCCATCATCTTGGCACATTTGTCAAAGCTTTCACCTACAGAATCATCTATACTTGTGGCCAGGATCTCCATACATTCAAAACTTTCTACTCTTATGACTTGTGTATGGCCTCCTGAGATCAGAAGTACAAGCAGGGGAAGGGTAGACTCCTTTTCTATGAAAAGTGAGTAAATATGCCCTTTGAGGTGATGTACAGGGAGGAGAGGTATGTTAAGCAGAACGCTTAAGGTTTTTGCCATAGCAATGCCTTCAAGGAGTGTGACGCCTAAGCCCGGCTGGTTGGTTACAGCAATGGCTTTAAGTCTGTCAAAGTAGGGTTTTGTCTCTTTGAGTATTTCAGGCAGGGCTACAGCATGCAGCCTGGATGCGAGCTCAGGGACTACACCGCCGTAACAGGAATGCTCTGCTTCTTGAGATATCTTTTTATGATAAAGGACTTTTTTGCTGGCTATTTCCGTGATGGCTATAGAGCTGTCATCGCAAGAACTCTCTATACTTAAGATCATGATCTGTCCAATACCAATTTCTCAATAAGTTCCCATTTTCCGTACCCGCTGTCGGCATTGATGTGTCCTGCTTTGTGGATGACAGTCAATTCGATGTTGTAGTGTGCCGCGATGCCTTCTGCTTCATCCATTTTGACCCAGGGGTCATCGTCTGAAACGATCATATGGACTTTTTCTGCGTGGATGTCTGTTGGCATTTCACAAGGGAAAAAAGTTTTGATGGTAGATTCTGTGGTGCTCAGACTGGGGGGAGAGACCATAAAGAGCCTTTTTACCGGAGCAATATCTTCTTCACAGAGCCAAAACCAGAGGGTATTGGCAAGGGAGTGGCAGACGACGGTGTCGGGTTTGAATGTTTCAAGTATTTGTCTGACTTGTTTGACCCATCTGTTTTTAGAGGGAAAGTGACAGTTGTCCAGTAAAGGAAAAGAGACTGTTCCGTAGTCTTTGGCTATCTCGGCTGCAAGTTCTGCCTGCCAGTGCGGGGCATCAGAACCACCCCAGCCGTGCAAGATAAGGACCTTCATTGAGAAGTTCCTACGGTAGATCTGGACAGTTCATTGTTAGCGGTTAACATAGTCTCTCACTTCTGCATCTATGGCTACAATTTCATCTATATTTGAAGCTTTTACATCTTCAAACTTCTTATATGCATCCAACACCATCTCGGACATGCCAAAGAAAGAACATTCCTCTTTTTGAAAGGCTTCAATGGCAACTTCGTTGGCGGCATTGACAACAACACCCAAATGGGGATGGTTTAAAATATGCTCTTTAATATGCCAGATGGGGTAACGTTCTGCTTCAATGGGGAGAAATTCCAGGGAACCGATACCCAGCAGATCTGTAGGAGGCAGGATGGTGTCGCTCACTTCACCCTTAAGGGCAAAGGCGATAGGCAGTTTCATATCGACACCTGCAAAGTGTGCAGTGGTAGAACCGTCAGAGAATTCTGCAAGTGCATGGATGATGGATTTTTTCTCTATCACTGCATCTATGCTGCTTGTATCAAAAAGCCATTTTGCTTCCAAAAGTTCGAAAAGTTTGTTCGTCATGGTTGCCGAGTCTATGGTGATCTTGTTCCCCATTGACCAGTTAGGGTGTTTCAGTGCATCTGAAAAAGTGGCATCTTTCATACGGTCAAGTTCCCAGTCTCTGAATGCACCGCCGCTGGCAGTGATGTAAAGCTTGGAGAGGGGACGTTCATTCATCAGGTACCAGAGACCAAAATGTTCAGAGTCTATGGGAGTGATGAGCGACATATCTATGAATGCTCCAGCAACGACTAAAGACTCTTTATTGGCCAAGGCAACTCTCTTTCCAAGACTGGTGGCTTTGAGTGTAGGTGCAAGACCTGCATACCCTACCAGGGCATTGACGATGGTGTCACTTTTGGACATCTCTATGAGTTCCAAAATACCTTCTGCACCGCAGAGTACATTGGGGTGAGAAACTTTCGCTCTATCGGCTTCCTTGGCAATGGCCACAACTTTGGGCTTGTGCTCTTTGATCTGCTTATTGAGCAGGTCAATATTGGAACCTGCTACAAGTGCTTCTATGTCAATGTTATAGCGTTTGGCAATGATGAGGGTATTGACCCCTATGGAGCCGGTAGAACCTAAAAGAACGATGCTGGACATTGACTAGATCAAGGCTCTTAAAGCAATAACCATCATAACAGCCCCAAAAAGGTATCCGTCAATTCTGTCCAGGATCCCGCCATGTCCCGGAAGTATGTCTCCTGAGTCTTTTACGCCTGCTTCACGCTTGAGGTAAGACTCGAAAAGGTCACCAAAGACGGATGCGATGGCAGTAACGAGGGTCACAACAAAGGCGATCCAGAATTCAACGACATAGAGTCCCGCGAAAGATCCTGCGATGGTAGCAAGAGTGATACCGCCGAAAACACCTTCAAGTGTTTTGTTTGGTGAAGTGTCTGAAAACTTGGTCTTGCCTATGGCTTTGCCGGTAAAGAATGCGCCTACGTCAGTGAGCGCCACGGTCACCAGCAGCCAGAACATAGACTGTATCCCAAAATCTTCGTAGAGGATAAGGAAAAAGAGTATGCCGCTTACCGGATAGAGAAAGGGTAAGAGCAGTCTTTTGTCAAAGTTATGCATGTAGGCAAGGAAGGAAGCAAAAATAATAGCGATAAAAAAGAAAAGATCATCAGGATTGGGGTAAAAATAGGCAATGATCCATAAAAGTGCAGCCCAGAAATAGGCAGTAGCAGAGCTGAGTTTAAAAAGTTTCATCGCTTCATAAAAAGCGAACATATAAATGAGACCTAAAAAGACCCACATGACGAAAAAACTGTCGATCCACCCGATAACACCAACCAATGCAAGTAAGCCAATGCCGGTAAGCCAACGTTCCTGGTAGTCTGTAAAAAATTTAGTCATTGTACTGTCCTGATTTTTATATATAGGACATGATTATATCATGCCTTGGGTTAGAACACTCTATATACGGATCTCAACACCCTCTTTAGTCACTCTGATCGTGTCATATTTGTTATAAAGTACGTTAGAACCTTCCTGTACTTTGACAAATTTACGTTTGGTGTAGTCTACTTCGTAATCACCCGGATTTTTTACAGAGAAGTCAACGCAGAGTTTGGCCGCAGCCCGGATGACGGAGTCCGGCAGGTTTTGTTTGTCTGTTTTGATGATGACATGGGAAGAGGGAATATCACGTATGTGCATCCAGAGATCATTGGCTTTGGCGATCTCAAGGAGTTTTTGGTTTTCGTTGGAGTTTCGTCCTACCAGTACTTTGTAGTCTTCGATCCAAAAAAGTTCACCTTCGCGAAGTTTCTCTTTTTTACGTTTTGATTTGGCACGTTTAGGGACAAGAAGTTCAAGTTCATAAGGCTCTTTTGCCTGTTCCAAAGCGTAGTATATATTGTCATAAAAGTCTTTTTTGCTCTGCAGGTTCTCTGCTTCTATATGTACATTTTTAGCTTTACTTTTAGCACGTTTTGCAAGATTGAAGTAGTGATCAGAGATACGATTTATTTTCACATCTTTTGGTAGTTTGATCGTCACTTCTTTCCCTTCAAAGTCAAAGGTTTTCAGTTTGGTATCATAAGGTTTTATCTGATAGAGATTTGCCAGGATGAGGTTTCCGTAAGTATTCGCAAGCTGCGCTTGCTTTTCCAAACTTTCTGCATTGGGCAGCTTGTCTAAAAGTTGAGCAAGTTTTTTAGACTTCTTTGCTGTCACGGAGAGTTTTTGTTTTTTGAGTTCTAAAAGTTTTTTGACCTCTGTCTGTGTGTGTTTTTCTTCCAGGTAGGCGTCAATATCAGTTATTTCTCTGCTTTCCTCTGTATGTTCAAAAGGAGGAATAGCAAGCAGTTCCATACCAGGACGGATCACACGAAAAGAACTCTCTGCATCAATATGCCTGAGTGCTTCAATGATGACTTCATTGTTATCCAAGAGTATAGCATTGGTATTTTTGCCTGTAAATTCTAATTGCAGATAGATGATTTTGTCTTTGTAGGAACTTTTTGGCGCAACAGTGAAACGTAAAATACGGTCATTGTTCGGGATATCAACAGAGATGAGTTTAGACCCGCTGAGTAAAGAGTGTAACAAGGTGTCAAAGGGAGCATTGTAGCCTTGAAGCGGTCTTTGGGAATCTGCTTTATAGACAAAACTGTGGCCTCGTGTCATGTTAAAAAAATAGCTTTGAGATTTGTCAAACATGATCTCAATCGTGTTGTCTTCTATGCGTCTTGCCCGGGAGATGAAGGTAAAGTGATTGAGGCGATCTGCTATGGTTTTTAGTTCGTATAGTTTCATGTTTTCCTCGCAGGGTGCGTAATTGTATACATTATTGATTGTGAAATTCTACCATAAAAATATTTCGCTATAATTCGCGTCATAATTATATACATTATGTATTAAGAAGGACACATTATGGCACAAACCATGACAGAAAAGATCTTCTCCGAACATGCAGGGCGTGAAGTGCATGCGGGAGAGATCGTGAGAGTAGATATCGATATGATCATCGGGAATGATATTACAACACCTATCTCCATACGTGCATTTGAAGAGAGTGGGGTTGAAAAACTTGCACGCCCTGATAGCTTTTGTATCGTGATGGATCACTATATCCCTGCAAAAGACATCGCTTCAGCCAACCAGGCAAAAATCTCAAGAGAATTTGCCTACAAGCATGATATGAAGTACTTTTTTGATGAAAAAGATATGGGTATAGAGCATGCTTTGCTTCCGGAAAAAGGATTAGTGCTTCCCGGTGATGTGATCATCGGTGCGGACTCGCATACCTGTACGCACGGCGCACTTGGTGCATTTTCAACCGGTATGGGGTCTACAGACCTTTCTTTTGCTATGATCACCGGAGGTAACTGGTTCAAAGTACCTGAAACGATCAAAGTGGAGTTAGCAGGAAAGCCGGGGGAACACATTTACGGAAAAGACATTATTTTGGAACTTATCCGTCAGATCGGTGTGGATGGTGCACTTTATAAAGCTATCGAGTTTACAGGTGAAGCGATACAGTACTTAGGGATGGCAGACAGGTTCTCTATTGCAAATATGGTCATAGAAGCGGGTGCTAAAAATGGTATCTTCGCTGTAGATAATGTCACACTTGCCTACTTGGAAGAGAGAAAAGAAGTGAATGGCGGATTGAGAGCTGAGCCTAAGATCCATAGTTCAGATGCAGATGCTGCGTATTGTCAAGTCATTACCATAGACACAGCAGCACTTTCTCCGGTGATCGCCTATCCTTTTTTACCGTCAAACGGTAAGTCAGTAGAGCAGGCGGTGGCAGATGACTTGAAGATAGATCAGGTCATGATCGGTTCCTGTACCAACGGACGTATAGAAGACTTGCGTATCGCTGCAGAGATCATGAAGGGGAAAAGAGTGGCGCGCCATACACGTATGATCGTGACGCCCGCCACACAAAAGATCTTGCTTCAGGCACAGCACGAAGGTTTGATGGATATTCTTATCGAAGCGGGTGCTGTGGTTTCCAACCCTACCTGTGGTGCCTGTCTTGGCGGCTACATGGGTATCCTGGGTGACGAAGAGCGTTGTGTTGCTACAACAAACCGTAACTTTGTGGGTCGTATGGGCGCAAGAACTTCTGAGATCTATCTGGCTAATTCTGCTGTGGCTGCTGCTTCCGCTATTGCCGGGAAGATCGTGGATCCAAGAGATATTTAGCAAGAGGATATTTAATATGAAAACAAAGATACTCTTTTTAACTGTTCTGCTCACTGCTTCCAATCTTTTTGGGGCATATGAAATCAAAATAGCAAAGTATAAAAACCATACGTTCTTGATGTTGGCGATCGCAAAGATAAAAGCGTCTGAGTATAGAAAAAATATCGTCATTGAAAAAAGAAATGAATTTTATTATGTTACATCGGCGGGGTATGAGAGTCAAAGTGAGGCACAAAAGGCTCTGCATGTATATAAAAAAGTATTTAAAGATGCCTATATACAGGATGATATAAAGAGCCAGTCTCCAACTGAAGTAAGTGAAAAAACAGTGATCACAGAGCTGGAGAAACCGCAAACAGAGAAACAATGCAATGCTGAAGAGTTACTGAAAAACAAGAGGGTGTATCTTTGTTATGAGAATGGAAGTACTTCCTCGCAAAAACGTATTATTCAGATGGATTTTAAGGGAGAGTATGTGGAATACCTGCCTCTTAAAAGTACGTATGATCCTTTAAAAATATCTTATACTTTTAAAGATGACACGGTTGTATTGCCAATGTCAGGGGTAGAGTTTGTTTATAAGATCTGCAAAAAAGAAGAAAAATTCTTAGTGCTTAAAAGTTTTACCAATGGTAAGGAGTCGTCCCATACTTTAAGATACTATTTCGATAAAGAGGATGCCGTGGAGTTTTTAAAAATGATCAAAACCCGGCATTTGGATCAAACCCAAAATCAGGTGTCCCAAAACTCTGAGTCATAAAAGAAGGATCGTCATACCCTTCCCGGACAGAGAATCCCCTTAACATGGTAATATCCATTTTTGGGTCTATGCCTTTGGGACATACCGCAGTACACTCTCCGCATAACGTGCAATCCCATACCCCGTTACTTTGAATGTTATCTATGATGGTTTTGACAGCACTTTCACGTTTGTCCACAGAATAGCGGTAAGCACGTGTGAGTGCAAAGGGTCCCAGAAAGTCCGTATTGACTGCATAAACGGGACAGGCAGAGTAGCAGGCATTACAAAGGATGCAGTCTGTCTGAACTTCAGATAGTTTTTCATCACTTTGGCTGAGTGATACTTCCTGAAAGCTATGCAGCCAGGCTGTACTCTTGGAGAGTGTCTCCTGTGCTCTATTCTTGTCTACTTTGAGGTCACGAAGCACAGGGTGATACTGAAGCGGTTCGATCACATCTCCTGGTTTGACTTTGTAGGAACAGGAGAGTTCTTCCCGTCCGTTGACACGTACGGCACAGGTACCGCAAACAGAAGCACGACAGCCTGCTGAAAAAGTCATGGTGGCATCTTGTGTCTCTTTGATGTAACTTAAAGCGTTAAGGAGAGGGATCTCTCCTGCGGGGAGGGTGTAGAGTTGATGAATATTGGTATCGGAACGTAAAATTTTTATTTGCATAATAATACCTTTTTTGAAACGTATAGGGTAGGTTTACCCACCACAGATTTTGATACATACTTATTTACGGTGGGTACACCCACCCTACGGGGTAGAAATGTGAACGTCATGCTATTTCCTTCTTCCATTGTAAAACAATATGTTTTTTAAACGCCTCATTCTCCTCTTCAAATCCCGTCTTGAAATGTGCGCCTCTGCTCTCATCTCTTGCAATCGCTGAAGAGATGATGGTGGGCGCAAGAAGCAGGGCATTTTTAAATTCTAGAAATTCAATGATATTTTGGTTATTGCCGGGACTTTTATCTGTGATTCCCAGGGTTTTTTGGGATATTTGCATCTCTATGACTTCATCAAGTGCTTCATTGAGTTGGGTGTTTTCTCTGACAATACCTACTTTTTTATAAAAGAGATCTCCCAATAGCTCTCTGTATGGGTAGAAGTTAGCGGCATCCTTCTGTGCATAGATGTTTTCTATCTCTGCTATATCCTGTGCCTTCTGTGTATCATCTGCTTCCTTGTTGGAGGCATAGACGGCATGTTTATAGGCATTTTCACCGGCGAGTCTTCCAAAAGCAGTGATCTCAAGCAGGGAGTTTCCTCCAAGTCTGTTGGCCCCGTGCACTTTGGCATTGGAACATTCACCTACGGCAAAACATCCTTTGATCCCAGTCACTTCCAGTGCATAGTCCACAGCTATACCGCCCATGGTATAGTGTGCTACGGGTTTGATGGGAATGAGTTCCAGGGCAGGGTCCACATGTTCATGTATCTTGCAGAGTGCTACTTCCTGAGGCAGAAGATCCATTAGTTTTTCTTCTCCTAAATGACGTAGATCCAAAAAGACCCGCTGCCCCTCTTTGATCTGTGCAAAGATGGCACGTGCCACTTCATCACGCGGTTTGAGTTCATCAATAAAACGTTCTCCTTTTTCATTGAGCAGGTATCCCCCTTCCCCTCGGGCAGATTCGGAGATGAGGATAGAAGAGTGTTTCAGTGCAGTAGGGTGAAACTGTATGAATTCCATATCTGACACTGCTCCTCCTGCACGAAGTACAGCGGCAATACCATCACCGGTAGAACCGTAAGCATTGGTGGTATAGCCATGATAAAGCGAAGCATACCCGCCAGTGGCCATGATGACGGATTTTGCATTGATCTGTATAACCTCCCCTGTGCGTATGTTTAAAAAGGTAGCACCTTTTACGGTATCATCTTTGATGATGAGATTGAGAAGATAATGTTCATCCAAAAAATCTATTTTTTCTTTTAAACAGCTGTCATAGAGGGTATGGAGGATCTTCAAACCGGTGTAGTCCTGTGCATAACAGGCTCGCTTGGCAGAGGCGCCGCCCATTTGACGCTGGGCGACTGTGCCTGTGCCGGAGTCACCGTTGTCAAGACGGGAAAAAGGTACACCTAAACGTTCCAGCCATGTTATAGTCGCCGGAGCATCTGCACACAGTTGTCTTACACTGTCTTCATCACAGAGACCATGGGCAGACTTGATGGTATCTGTGATGTGTGTGCTTACATGATCTTCCCCCGCATTGCCAAGTGCAGCGTTGATACCGCCTTGTGCCATGGAAGTTTGAGAGTTGGTAGGATAGGCTTTCCCTACTACACGTACGCTGGCACCTGCCGCCTTAGCTGAAAGTGCAGCAGTGAGTCCCGCACCTCCAGAACCTATAATGAGTATGTCAACCATTAGTTCTCCAAGAATATCTGTATGTTTTTGACTATACCCTCTAGAAGCTTTTTCCTAGCTTCAATACTTGTCCATGCAATGTGTGGCGTGATAAGCAGTCTCTCTTTGTGTTTAACTTCATTGAGTCTGTTGTTTAAAGTAAGAGGTTCGATCTCGAGTACATCCAAGCCTGCGTAGAGTCTGCGTCTGTCGAGTTCAAAAGCCAAGTCTGTTTCGTTGATGATCCCGCCTCGTCCCAGGTTTAAAAGAATGGCATCCTCTTTAATGTAGGGTAAGTTATTTTCATTGATGAGGTTGTACGTGTTGTCATTGAGCGGTGCATGGATAGAGATGATATCACAGTCTTTCAGCAAGAACTCCAAACTTTGATGGGGGTAGCCATGCTTGAGATTCTCTCCGCTTGTAGAGAAGTAAGAGACTTCCGCACCAAATGCAGTGGCGATCTGGGCCACTTCCTGACCGATAGCACCTAGACCGATGATCCCCCATTTTTTCCCTGAGATCTCATAAAATGGACGACTTACATCGGTAAAAAGTCCGGAGTCACTCCAGGTAGCATCCTTGACAGTGGCATCATAGTAGGCCATGTGTTCGAGTAGATAGAGTGCCATGGCAAAGGTATGCTGTACTACCGACTTTGTAGAATATCCGGCTACATTTTTGACCTCTATCCCTTTAAATTTTGCCGCAGCCAGGTCCACATTGTTCATGCCCGTCGCAGCGATACAGATCAGTTTCAGCCTGGGTGTCTCTTCCATCATATTGGCAGTAATAATCACTTTGTTGGTGATGACAATGTCTGCGATCTGAATACGTTCCAGTGTTTCCTCATGGGAAGTGGTTTCGTAGACAGTCACTGTTCCGAATTGATCAAGCGTAGAGATGTCCAGGTCTTTGCCCAGTGTTTTCGCGTCAAGCAGTACGATATTCATATCTTTCCTTAGGGTGTGGTATTGTCATCTTCACAGGAAGGTGTTTCCGTGATGCTAAGGGTGCAGCCCTCATCTCCTCCGGCACTCAGGAAATCAGAAGAGAGTTCAACGGTATTACTCTGTGTTTCCAAAGGTGCAGATTCTTGTGCTGCAGGCTCCTGTGCTATGAGTCCAGGAGTTGGTATATCTGTTTTTTGCTGTGATTCAAAGTATGCAATGATCTTTTTATCTCCTGTGATCAGCGTGACAGCGGAGCTCTCTTTGATGACAAGTACAGGGATCGTTGAAATGTCTACAAACTTTAAAAATGCTTTGGGATTAACCTCTTTTACTGAGATGGCTGTGTAGTGTATGTCATGTTCTGCAAAATATTTTTTTACTTTTTTACAATGACTGCATGTCTCAGACTGTATGAGGTAGAGTCCCGGTGCGGTAACAAAAGCTTTATTTTTAGAGACAGTAAGGGCACTAAGTGCTAAAAGTATGGCAAGTACCAAAGCGATGACGACAGCAAAGTTTTTGATATGGCTGAAAAGTGCAATGACAAGTAAAGAAGACCATATGCCCAAACAAAAGAGACAGGGCTCAGGATTGGCGATCAACTGATAAGAAAGTATCGTGGTTTCGAAGGCGATGGCAGCATAGAGTACCATGAAAAAGAGTGTTTCAAAAAATGGACTTTTGAGTGAACGGTAACCTAGAAAGACCAAAGAAAAGGTAGCTGCAAGACCAAAGTAGTTGAGATACAATGCGTTGAATCTTAAGAGTTCTCCTGCAAGTTTACAGCCTACTTCTCCACAAAGTGAAGTATGCTGTAGTTTCAGATAGGTTTCAACGCCTATATAGATAAATAGTAAAAAGGGTAAGAAAACCCTGGAAAAAAAACGCATTGATCATCCTTGATTTTTTGTTCTTTGTAAAAGTACTTTAATATGCTCATCGACATCAGGTCTAATGACTTTACGTACATTTACAGGTTTTTCATTTTCATCCAGAGCAACAAACTTAAACTCTGCACTTGTGACCTCATAAGATTGATTGGTATCATGATTCTTCACTTCTACGGATACATATATGGTGATAGAGGATGATCCAATGGCAGTGATCTCGGTATAGATACTGAATATATCCCCATTGTGGATAGGTTTTAAAAAATTGATTCGTGACACAGTGACCGTAACAGCCTGTGACTGGATGATGTCATCTACTGCAATACTTGCAGCTTTATCCATTTTTGCCATGACCCAGCCACCAAAAGCAGTACCTCCCGGATTCAGATCAGTAGGGTAGGTTCTTCCTTTCAGTGAAAGCTGTCTCATTCAGGAGTCGCTTATACTTGCAGCGATTTCAAGTGCACGCTCTTTTGCGACTTCTACTTCACCAAGAACAAGACTGACAGCCATACGGCGGCCTGCATGGGTTTCCGGCTTTCCAAAGACCCGTACAAAACTCTCTTTTGTAAAGGCGCTATCTGGTATTTCAAGTACAGGGTTATGGCTTTCATTTTTGGCTTTGTAAGCACCACAGGCACCTGAATCGTAAGTCGTGTAGGCAAGTGGTAGACCAAGTACAGCTCTTATATGCAGTGCAAACTGGCTTTGGCTCTGTGTGATGAGGGTGACCATTCCTGTATCGTGTGGGCGCGGGCTTAGTTCTGAGAAATAGACCTCTTCATTTTTGACAAAGAACTCTACACCGAAGATACCACGACCTCCAAGACCATCTGTAACTGCTTTGGCGATATCTTTTGCTTTTTGAAGTGCCACAGCACTCATCTGCATCGGCTGCCAGGAGAGGATGAAGTCTCCGTCTTTCTGTACATGCCCGATGGCATCACAGAAGGTTGTGCCTGTTTCGTTACGTACAGTAAGCAGGGTGATCTCATAGTCAAAAGGCACAAACTCTTCTACGATGAGTTCAGAAGCATCCCCCCGTGCCTCTTTGGCTATCTCCCATGACTTTTCTATCTCCTCGGCTGTTTTTGCAATACTTTGTCCGTGACCTGAAGAAGACATGACCGGTTTGATGACACAGGGGAAACCTATACGTTCACCTGCTGTCTTAAGCCCTTCGAGAGTAGTGACAAACTCATAGCCGCTTGTCTTGAGTCCAAGATCTTCTGCTGCAAAGACACGAATGTTCTTGCGGTTCATGGTCTTGTTTACTGCTTCCGCATTGGGGATTACGTGAAAACCTCTTTTTTCTGCTTCAAAGAGGGCAGCGATGCTGATGGCTTCCACTTCGGGCAGTATGTAGCTAGGCTGTTCTTTCTCTATGAGTGCAAGTACTGCTTCTTTGTCTTGCATATCTATGGCATAAGAACGGTTGGCAACAAGATGTGCCGGAGCATTCTCATACTTATCGACAGCAATGACCTCTACACCAAGTCTCTGTGCCTCAATGGCAACTTCTTTACCGAGTTCACCGGAACCCAGGAGCATGATCTTGATAGCGTCTTTTTGTAAGGGAGTAGTAAATGTCATAGAAAACCTTCGAAAAAATATTAGATTATTTTAGCGAAAAGTTAGCTAATATGTAATGAGTTGAAGTGAAATTTGTAGCAGTTTGAGTTAAAAAGTGGGTTGAGTAGCAGAGCAAAAGCTCTGCTTTAGACTTATTACAGTCTAGATTCGTATCTTCTAAGCATGAAGAGTTTCTTAAGGATCTTCTTGCGTGTTGCAATCTTCTCTTTTTTTCTCTTTTCAGTCTCAGTCTCGTAGTATTGACGAGCTCTTGCTTCAGTAACGATTAGGTTCCTGTCACATTGTCTTTTGAATTTTCTGTACGCGTCATCAAAAGAGTCACGTTGTGTTAAAATAATTCCTGGCATCGAAAAGCACCCCCTTCCTGTTTAAAATTTCTCCAATTTATGTCTTGGAGTTACAAACAAAGTGTGGGATTATATCGAGTTGGGTTTAAATTGTGATAAAATATAAACATTAGATGGAGGTTCTGTATGCAAAAAGTATTTGAAAATTGTTATGACTTGGACACAAAATGTTATGAACAGTATGGATTGACCGAAGATATCCTTATGGAACATGCCGCTGCAGGTCTGGCAAATTATATACGCGGACACTTTGCGCAAGACGCTTCTCTGCTTATCGTTGCGGGAAAAGGCAATAATGGTGCAGACGGCATTGTGCTTGCAAGACAACTGCATGGTGATTACAGGGTGAAACTCTGTGTGCCTTTTGGCGTGAAGTCTGATATAGCGGTCATTCAGCTGGAGAGAGCTGCCCGTTTAGGCATCAAAGTGACAGAAGAGTTGTCAGATGCAGATATTGTGGTTGACGCTATTTTGGGCGCGGGCCTGAATAAAGCTTTAACGGAAAGTACGGAACATGTGATCCATCAGCTTAATGCTTTTAAAGGCTATAAGATCGCATGCGACATACCTACCGGAGTCGGAGAATACGGGCTCATGCCTATGGCTTTCATGGCAGATGTTACGCTTACGATGGGGGCACGAAAAGAAGCACTTTTTTTAGATGAGAATAAAGATGCCGTGGGTCAGGTTTTTCGTATAGACTTGGGGGTCAGTGCTTTGTTTTATGAAGGGGAGAGCCACACTTGCCTGCTCGAAGAGAGTGATCTGAAACTCCCTTCACGCAGAAGACAGAACAGTCATAAAGGAAGCTTTGGGCATGCCGCTGTGTTCTGTGGTGAGAAAGAGGGGGCAGGGATCATTTCCGCCATGGCAGCAGCATCATTTGGTGCTGGTCTTACGACACTGGTCGTGCATGAAAAAGTTTCTCCTCCGCCTTATCTGATGCACTCAACCGTGGTACCGGACAATGCTTCCGCTTTGGCTATCGGTATGGGGCTTGGCTGTCATTTTGAGAGTGAATTCTTACAAAAGTATGTCGTAAAAAGTCATCTGCCCATAGTGCTAGATGCCGATAGCTGCTACAGTAAAGAGATCTTGTCTCTTCTTGAGCAAAAAGAGAGAGAGATCGTCCTCACTCCGCATCCCAAAGAGTTCGTGATACTGTGGAAAATCCTTACCGGGGAACAACTCACAGTAACGCAGGTGCAGTCGAAACGTTTTGAAATGGTACGGAAATTCAATGCCCGCTATCCTCATGTGACACTTTTACTGAAGGGTTCGAACACACTCATCATGCAGGAAGACCGACTCTATATCAATCCTCTGGGCTGTTCAAAATTAAGCAAAGGGGGGAGCGGAGATGTGCTTTCCGGACTGATCGTCTCTCTGCTTGCCCAAGGGTATACGGCCATTGATGCTGCTGTCCAGGCTTCTTTGGCTTTGGTGATGGCAGCGAATCGTTATGGGGGATCGTCTTATGCCATGCTGCCTACTGACCTTATCAAAGAAATATCATTACTGGAATTAGATACAATGCGGGCATGATAAGTATTCAAATACCATACTGTGAGCCGTTCAATGGCGGAGCATAAAAAAATAGCTGTCCTGTTCAGCGGTAGAGGAAGCAACTTTGCCCATATTGTCAACACTTTACATCATAAAGGATTTGAAGTTGTCGTTGCCTTGACAAACAACCCGAATGCCCAGGGTATAGAAGTCGCAAATGCAGCGTCTATTCCCCTTGAGGTCATAGATCCAAAAGCCTATGAGAGCAGAGAAGCGTTCGATGCTGTTGTTGTAGAACGTCTGAAAGGGTACACCCCGAACTTGACAGTGCTTGCCGGATTCATGCGTATCTTGACACCTGTCTTTACAGTGCAGATCAAAAGTATCAACCTGCATCCCTCTCTGCTCCCCAGGCACAAAGGATTGAATGCGATAGAGAAGAGTTATGAAGATACCTATTCACATGGTGGGGTATCTGTGCATTATGTAAGTTCTGAGCTTGACGGGGGAGAGGTGATCCTGCAAAAAGAGATCTCCAAAGACGGGCTTGATTTTGAAATGTATGATGCACTCACAAGAAAGATAGAAAAAGAGGCACTTGTGGAGGCTATACGTCACGTTCTGGCGTAATAGTTTTTATCTCATAAAGGAACCTCATGAAATTTGCCATAGACCGCGGCGGAACATTTACTGATATTTATGCAGAGTATGAGGGGGAGATCCATGTTGAAAAACTGCTTTCGGAAGATCCGAAAAATTACAGTGATGCACCCAGAGATGGGATCAGAAGGCTTTTAAAAAAGGTGTTTCAGATCGATTCTCCCAAAGCGGCTGTGGATGCTTCCCGGGTTGAGTGGATACGAATGGGAACAACAGTGGCTACGAACGCGCTGTTGGAACATAAAGGTGCAAAAACAGCACTTCTGATCACCGAGGGGTTTAAGGACTTGCTGAAAATCGGCTACCAAAACCGTCCGGAACTCTTTGCCCTGAAGATAGAGCAGCCTCAAATGCTTTTTGAAGAGGTGGTTGAAGTGTCGGAACGTGTGGTGTTTCAGGAAGAGCGATTTGTCATTGAAAAAGAACTGGATATTTCAGCGGTCAAAAGTGTTTTGCGTCGCCTGAATGATGAAGGGTTTGAAAGCATTGCCGTTGTGTTGATGCATGCTTATGGTGAAAACAGACATGAACTTGCTATAAAAAAATTAGCCGAAGCTGCCGGATTTACCCAGGTCAGTCTTTCACATGAAGTGATAGACTCCATTAAGATCGTCGGGCGCGGTGAAAGCTGTGTTGCAGATGCCTATCTGACTCCGCATATCAAACGTTATATCAAAGGGTTCCGAAGCGGATTTAGGAATAGTCTTTGGGGTAAACAGGTCGACTTTATGCAGTCCTTCGGAGGCTTGTGTGAAGACTCTGCGTTTAAAGGGATCAATGCCGTACTCTCCGGGCCGGCCGGGGGTGTTGTCGGACTGAAGTCACTCTATCGCGGCAAGGCACTGATCGGTTTTGATATGGGCGGAACCAGTACAGATGTTTCGCGTTATGACGGCCGTTATGAACTTACTTATGAACATCAGATCAGCGGGATCAACTTCAAGGCACCGCAGATAGAGATTGAAACGGTTGCAGCCGGAGGAGGTTCCCGGCTCTTTTACGAGAATGGGATGTTTATTGTCGGACCGGAGAGCTCAGGGGCGCATCCCGGTCCTGTCTGCTATAAAAAAGGGGGTTATCTCTCTGTGACGGATGCCAATCTGGTGTTGGGTCGGATCCAGCCGGAGTATTTCCCGCATATTTTTGGGAAAAATGCCGATGAACCGCTGGGCCTGAAAGAGAGCCGTGAAGCGTTTGAAGTGCTGGCAAATACCATTAATGTATCACGTGAAGAAGTCTTAAGTATAGAAGCGATTGCGTATGCTTTTATACGGGTAGCCAATGATGTGATGGTCAAGCCGATCAAAGAAGTCTCATCAAAGCGCGGTTTTGCCCTGAATGAACATGCACTCGTGCCCTTTGGCGGTGCGGGTGCCCAGCATGCCTGCGCCATTGCATCCATGCTGGGGATCGATGAGATCACGATCCATCGGCATGCAGGCGTTTTTTGTGCCTATGGACTTTCTCAGGCAGAACGGATCACCCGGCGGCAAAAAAGCATCCGCAGACCTTTGGATGAAATGAGTGAAACTGTTTTAGAAGAAGCCTTTGTAGAACTCTGTGGTGATGCAAAGTGCAAATATGCACTTCTGATGCGCTATGAACGAAGTGAACAACTCTTTACTATTGAAGATCTCGTTCGTCCCCGGGAGGCTTTTGAATCAATCCATAACCGTGAATTCGGTTTTTTAAATGATGACCGTATCGTGGTTGAAGAGATAGAGGTGCAGATCATTGAGTCAACGCCAAAACTCGATCGACCGCAGAGAAAACGCAGTCGATCTGCTCCAGAAGCAGATTCTGTCAAAGCGGTCTATTTTGAAGAGGGATGGAGGGAGGTTCCGGTCTACCTGTCTGAGGCACTTTACAGTGAAGACCGTCTCGAGGGACCGGCGATCATTATGGATGCAACTTCTACTATTTTGATCGAGCCTGAGTGCAGGGCTGTGATCGATGATCATGGTGATATACAGATCCAGGCAGGACAGGGGCAGAGTGCTATGCCATCAACGGTATCCGATGCGCGTTGGCTTCTTATTTTTGGCAATCTTTATGCTTCGATCGCCGAGCAGATGGGACATGTGCTTCAGCGTACAGCGATATCGACCAATATCAAAGAGCGGCTCGATTTCTCCTGTGCACTTTTTGATGCCAAAGGCGACCTGATCGCCAATGCACCGCATGTGCCGGTGCATCTTGGTTCCATGAGTTCAACCGTAAAAGTGATGCTTGAAAAGTTTGAAGACAAGATGGCACCCGGTGATGTTTTTATCTCCAATGCACCGTACGAGGGAGGCTCACATCTGCCCGATATCACGGTGATCTCCCCCTGTATTGTGAATGGATCTGTGCGTTACATCACGGCAAGCCGCGGACATCATGCGGATATCGGCGGCTCTACTCCCGGTTCCATGCCGCCTGATTCACGAACACTCAAGGAGGAGGGAACAGTGATCGAGATGCAAAAAGCGGTCAGCGGAGGTCTCTTTCAGGAAGTGGCACTGAGGGGACTGTTCGAAGAGGGCGGGGCACGCAAGATCTCGGAAAACCTGGCTGATATCAAAGCACAGGTTGCCGCCAATCATAAAGGTTTGACACTGTTGGAGGCTGAGGATAGACATTACGGTGCTGAAGTGATCAGTGCTTATATGAAGCATATTCAGGATGTCTCTGCCAAAGCGATCCGTCAAAAACTTAAAATGCTGACGCAGACAGAAGAGGCTGTATTGAGGGCAAAAGACCGTATGGATGACGGCAGCGTGATCGATCTGAAACTGACCCTCGATCCGCAGAATGGAGCCGCTATTTTTGACTTTACGCAGAGTGCTGAGCAGAGTCCGTCAAATCAGAATGCTCCGCTCTCTATCACTTACTCGGCAGTGATCTATGCACTTCGTTGCCTGATAGATGAAGAGCTGCCGCTTAATGGCGGGTTTTTACAGCCCGTCACGATCAAGCTGCGGGAAGGTTCCATTCTGAATCCGGACAGAGATGCTGCAGTGGTAGGCGGTAATGTGACAACCTCTCAGCGTATTGTCGATGTCATTTTTCAAGCCTTTGGCAATGTTGCAGACAGCAGCGGCTGCATGAACAACCTTACCTTCGGGAATGAAAACTTCGGTTACTATGAAACCATCGGCGGGGGTTCAGGCGCCGGAGAAGGTTTTCACGGATCTTCGGGTGTACATACCCATATGACCAATACCCGCATCACCGACCCCGAAATTCTGGAGCAGCGTTATCCTGTGGTGCTGGAAGAGTTCTCTCTTCGCAAGGGTAGCGGCGGTAAAGGGAAGTGGCAGGGAGGGGATGGTTTGATCCGTACACTCCGCTTTAATGAACCGATGGATGTCTCACTGCTCAGCGAACGCCGCCGCTACGCCCCGCACGGTGCCAAAGGCGGTGAAGATGCAAAGAGAGGTGAAAACCTTCTGCTGCATAACGGTGCAAGTACTCTGCTTAAAGGAAAAGTGACTTTCAGAGCAGAGACTGGGGACAGACTGATCATCAAAACACCGGGAGGCGGGGGATATGGCAGAGAGTAGTCTTCTATAAGGCTTGATAAAAGTGTGTATTATGATTCCTCTTCCTGTGCATGATTTTTGATCTCATCTTGACCTTTGCGTCTTGCAAGACGCTGATCAAATAAGTTGAAATAGAGGTAAAAGAGGATCATGAACAGTATCAAGGAGAGGAGCTCATTGGATGGCTTCAGTTGAAATCCAATAATAGAAAATACGATTTGCATAAGTACTAAAATGATCACCGTATAGCGAATATCTTTTTTCACATTAAATAAAAAGTGATGCATATGATTTTTATCTGCCTTAAATGGCGAGTTACCCCGTTGTATCCTTCGTGTCATGACGATAAAGGTATCCAGGACAGGCATCGCAATGATAAACAGAGCAGAGATAGGCGTGATATGCTGCATGGCCTGTATCGCCAGGATAGATATTACCATACCCAGGGCTAAAGAACCGCTGTCGCCCATGAAGATCTTTGCAGGATTCCAGTTAAACACTAAGAATGCAAGAAGCGTGACTGTGAAAAATGATGCGAGTGAAATAAGCAGTGTATCATCGTATTCCAGACCGATCGTTAAAAAAGTAACAAACATCACTAAAGACAGGGAGGCAGCCAAACCATCCAGTCCGTCCATTAGATTTAAAGCATTCGTATATCCTGCTATGGCAAAAAATGTAAAGGGGAAGACAAACCAGGCAGGCAAAACGACCTCGTATCCGATATAAGTGCCTAAAGAATAGATGGCAAAATCATTGACATATAATAATACAGATGCGACAAAGATGAAAAGAAATTTCAGTTTAGGCGGAATGCTTTTTACATCATCCCACGCCCCTGCTATAAAGACAATGGCGATCGCTAGATAAATATAATAATAAGTTTTAAAATATTCAAGGTCAAAAAGAATGACCAGAAAAAATACCGGAAGGACAAAAGCGATACCGGCACCTCTCGGTGTCACTTTTTTATGCATGCTTCTTTCGTTGGGGATATCTACCAATCCCAATTTTTCGGCATTACGGATCAGGAGATAAATAGATATAAAAGAGATGATAAAGATACTGACCAGTAATAAACTAAACATGGGTAAGATTATAACGCCATAATCTTCAAATTACGATACCTTCTTATCTCTTATATACCTTTTTTCGCATATCCGGTCGGCAGATCAAAGAGATCGGCCGGCGCTTTTCCCTTCTTGAACTCTATCAGTTCAAGAGAGGACTTCATGATTTGTCCCATCATCATAGAGTTTTGTTCCGAATAGACCTGAATGCCTTTTATTTTTTTTATTTCCTGTTTTATCGCGTCCATATTTTGATTCATGCCGGGCATTTTAGAGAGCATGCCAACAGCGTATTCTGTGTATAGATCTTTATCCACTTCAATATCTTCCGTAGCCCAGATCTCTGATTTTATTGTGCCAAAGGCCATTTTAGTGGTCTGAAGGTATTTCCTGCAATGCCAGTCACCGATCTTTTTTTTCTCGTTCGTCTCTTCTACTTTGATATCCATTTGCATCATTTTGCCCATCATTTTCTGAAACTGAGCCTTCTCTTCTGTTGACATATCCTTTTTTTTACTCATGCCTTTGGAAAAGTCCATGGGTATCTCTGTAATGCTCTTTGCTTTATGGTCGACCATCGTCATGGTCTTCTTATCCATATCCATGATAGTCTTCTGTTGTGCGTTCACTATTACTACTTTATCCGCTGTGATCCAAAGTTCATTTATCATATCTTTGGCAGGCTGCGTCTGTCCCATGACCGTTACGGCATCCGTATGCTGTTTTTGTTTCATATAAATGTCAGCAAAGGCACTTTGAACCATCACTGTCGTAAAGATCAACACCATTACCCATTTTATAACTATTTTTTCTTTCATTACTCTCTCCTTTTTGCAGGCACACAGATTCATCTCTATGTTCCTGTCTGTTAACAATTATATCAAAAAACCCGGTTTAAAACAGCCAATGTCAAAATTTTGATATAATAAAATAAAAAGGTCAAAGCAGTCATGGAAGAGATCGAAACAAATGAACGGGGGAGACCGGGGGTCTCAAGAGCACTTTATACGCTTCTGTATCTGCTTGTAGGCAGATTTATCTCTATGGTACTTTTTGTGATCGCCATTACCCAGTATATCTATAGCTGGCTGACGGGCGAACCCAATGAAAAGATCCTGGTATTTACAGCGGATCTGGGAGAATATACCAAGCAGCTGGTTGCCTATGTAGGTTTCAATACCGATGAAAAACCGTGGCCGATCGGTGACTGGCCGGATACTTAGGAGTCTGTGCTATAATTCCGACAATGACAGGTGAGAGGGATACAAATATGCAGCACTACAATGACAAACAAAACAGAGCAGGTGCCAAAGTCCTCTTTATGCTGGCACAGATGCTGGTGCTTTCAATCGTCTATATTTTTGTCTATACCTCTTTTTTGGCGGTCGGGTTTGCCATAGAACAACATGGAGTGAGCCCTGTCATGTATTTGCCTGTCTTTATGGCTTTGGTCATTTTCCCGATATTGCTGTATAAGTATCGACAAATGTTCAATACGGGTCATATGCTTGTAGCAACAACATGGATGATGGGTACAGCTTCTTTGACCATTGTTCTTCTCTATGTGTATATTGCACAGATCACCGGTTAACCCTTGCTACGTTTTTTCCCGGCCAAACACCAGAAGATACTAAAACTCTCTCTCCCCGCAGCGGTCAATTCACTGCTGGATATGCTTCAAGTCATCACAGACCTGGTCATGGTGGGACGCATCTCTGCCTTTGCCGTGGCTTCAGTGGGGCTTGGCCTGCAGTCATTGATGTTTGTTTTTGCCATATTGACACTGCTGAGTGTCGGTACTTCCGCACTGCTTTCGCGTTTTATGGGCGCAGGGAAGATAAAGAGAGCTTCCATGGGGCTCTCTACGCTTCTGCGTTTTGCTTTTATTCTGAGTATCCCTGTCATGATCGTCTGGTATTTCCTTGCTTCACACATTTATGTATGGTTTGGTACAGCACCTGAAGTGATAGCACTTGGGGCAGACTATGTACATGTATTGACATGGATGATGCCTTTTGTGTTCATGAAACTGGTTTTTGTCTCAGCCTTGAATGCCTCAGGTGAGACGAAAACCCCGATGAAGGTGAAGATATTCTCCATCATTTTAAATGCTGTTTTGAACTATCTTTTGATCTTCGGTCATTACGGTTTCCCTGAACTTGGTGTCACGGGTGCCGCAGTGGCAACAGTCATTGCCAATGCTTTTGAATTTATTGTCTATGTCTATTTATATATGAAACACAAAACACCGTTCATCCCTCTTTGGCACTACTCCCGATCACTGCTTTCCCGTGCATTGAAAGTAGGGATCCCGGCATCTATAGAACGTTCCATGACCTTTGGCTCTTTTATGCTTTTTACCGTTGTGATCGCTCATTACGGTACAGCGGTATTGGCAGGGTATCAGATAGGTCTAAGGGTGGAAGGTCTGGCATTTATGCCGGGTCTTGGTTTTACCATTGCGGCAATGGCATTGATGGGGCAGGGATTAGGCGCAAAAAAACCTGAACAGGCCAGAGAAGATGTTGTACTTGTTCTGAAATACACTTCCGGGTTTATGTTCTTTCTCTCATTGTTCATGATATTCATACCCGAAAAGATCGTCTGGCTTTTTACAGATGATGCAGCGACCATAAAAGAGGCAAGTCTCTATCTCAGAGTCGTCGGATTCTCACAAATACCGCTTGCCTTTCACTTTGTACTTTCCGGAGCATTAAGGGGGGCAGGCGACAGCAGATGGACGATGAAGATAAATCTTGTCTCCGTGTGGTGCATCCGTATCATCCCCGGTATTTTACTCACCTGGTATTTCGATAACATTCTGCTGGTCTATCTGGCAATGATCACAGACACCTACGTCAAAGCAACTTTGTTATGGAGAAGGTTCGATGGCGGTGAATGGAAAAAGATCAAAGTATAGGATCCTATAGTCTGCACTACATTTCCCTCACATCCACAAAACTCCCGCTTTCATATTCAAAGAGTTTCGGAATGATAAAAAGCAGGTTTTTTGCAGCTTCTTTCGGGGTCTGAATGTAACTCTCTTTGAGTTTTTTGGCTGAGGGGAAGGTCTGATCATCCACTTTTTCTATGATATGGTCGGTCATAGGGGTTTTGATGATCCCCGGTGCTAATGCCGTGAAGTGGATCTCGGGTAACTCTTTTGCATAGACTTTGAACAACATATTGAGGGCAGATTTTGAAAGAGAGTAGGCGCCCCATCCTTTTGAACCATTGACCGCAGCACCCGAAGAGATGCCTACAACCTGTTTTACTGTTGCATAAGCACTCAGTGTATCTATCAGCTCTTTGTTCGCCCAGACGTTTACTTCCATGACGGTTTTGATATCTGCCAAGTCCGTCCCGGAGAGAGTCCGTATATCACCCAGGACTCCGGCATTGAGTATGACGATCTCAAAGGAACGGTTTTGAAGGAACTCTTTGAGTGTGGCCTGTAACATAAATGTTTCACTCAGGTCATAAGGAAAGAAGAAAAAATGAGGATGGTGGTCAAATTTGTCAGGGCGTGTTCTACCTATGGCATAGACGCTGTCTCCATTGTCAAGATAGGCTTCAGCCAGTGCTTCACCAAGTCCGGAACCGATGCCGGTGATCAGTATATTTTGCATCATGTAACCCCTTTGTAATACATTTGCTGTGTGTCTATGTTATAATTATGCCAAAATATACAAAAAAAGGACAAGAATGAGCCCGGAAGTAAAAACATTAGATGAAAGAATAGACAGAATATACAAAATGGCGAAAGAGCATTACGGTGAAGTGCGTTTTGTGGGGATCAAAAGACATACGAAGATCGGATGGGTAGCCAAGATCCAGTTTGATGAGTTCGATTCACTTATGGCAGAAGGTGAAGATGCTATTGATGCACTTAAAAATCTTCGTAAACGACTTAAAAAGATCATTGACCGTTACAATATGGTTTGAACTTTGAAAAAAAATATTATCCTCATCGGTTTTATGGGTGTAGGCAAAGGCACCACGGCACGTGCCTTTACCAAAAAATTCGGTACCTACATCATGGATACCGATGATCTCATAGAATCAAAAGAAAAAAAAGAAGTCAAAAAGATCTTTGCCAAAAAGGGGGAAGCCTATTTCAGGGAACAGGAACAGTTGACAGCGGATTGGATAGAATCCTGTGTCACGGGGACTTTTATCTCTTGCGGTGGGGGGTTTTATAAGGTTGATAATCTGAAGAAACTTGGCACCGTAGTGCTTCTGGATGCTTCCTTTGAGTGGATACATAACCGTTTGAAAACGGCGAAGAACTCTGAAAACAAACTGGCGAAACGTCCGCTTTTTTCTCATGAGAAAGAGGCTAAAAAGCTTTATGACGAGCGGGAAAAAGCGTATAGGAAACTGGCTGATGTAGTTGTAGATGTTGAGAATATGACTTTAGATGAACAGATAGATTTTATTGCTAAGAAGTGTAAGGTTTAAATTTCTTTCTTGATTTATTAAATTTCCCTGCATTTTACTTGTGGCGTTATTTTTCTCTTCATTTTTTTAAAAACAACGAAGCAAAAAATCGTCTCTATTCTCGAATCGCTCCGCTTTTAAGGGCTTTCATAGAGACAAGGCACGCTTCGCGTGATTAATGGCAGAGAGCGTTTATACTTTATTTTGTAAACTCCAATAATCCAGACCTTTATATGCAGCGGTAAGCAATCCAAAGATAAGCATGGTACTCACCATGCAGTAGGGTGCCTGTTCCATGAAAGGTGCGGGTGATTGGGAAATGGTAAAAATGACAACTCCCCATAGGATAAATGCGATGAATCCGAGTACTCTTTTTGTCCATGTGACGGTTATTAATATGGTTTCTTTATTCATAGAAGTATTTTATCCTATTTAGATATAATTTTACCAATTTATTTTAGAGGGTAAAATGCAAAGGTTTGAAACGTATCTAAATGACAATCTACCACAAGTGCCAAGCTTCCATCCCGTGTATGAAGATGCACTTGGCGTGATGCTCATTGCCGGTGGGAAACGTTTTCGTCCGATGTTGCTTTTAAATATCGTCGATGCCTATGAACCCATGCTTTATAACGGTGCTTTACCTGTAGCGATGGCGCTGGAGATGTTCCATACGTATTCTCTGATACATGACGACCTTCCTGCGATGGATGATGCAGATCTTCGTCGCGGGCATGAAACTCTGCACAAACGTTATGATGAGGTCACTGCCATACTTGCAGGGGATGCACTCAATACCGATGCCTTTCTACTCATAGCACAGGCACCGCTGAGAGAAGATGTCAAGATCAAACTTGTAGAGTTGCTTGCCCTTAACGGCGGAAGCAGAGGGATGGTGCTTGGACAGGCGATAGACTGTTATTTTGAGAACAAACCACTCTCCCTTGAACAGGTAAAAACACTGCATACAAACAAAACCGCTAAACTCATAGCGGTCTCTCTGCAGATGGGAGCTCTGATCGTAGGACTTGAAAAAAACAGTCAGGATGCACTCTATCGTTTCGGTATCGATCTGGGATTGTTATTCCAGATACAAGATGATATTATAGATGAGACACAGAGTGAAGAAGAGGCGGGTAAGACCACAGGCAATGACAGCGATAAAAATAGCTTTGTCAATCTTTTAGGACTTGAAGAGACTGTTTTTGAGGCAGATACTTTGGCAAAAGATTTACAAAGACGATTTGAAGACTTTGATGAAAAGTTACAAACAGCTTTAGAACCCTTAATGAACACATATTTATACAGACACACAAAGGATTAACACTATGGTAATGACAGAGCAGAACAAAATGCGTAAAAAGATGGCAAACACCATCAGGTTGTTAGCGGCAGATATGGTACAAAAAGCAAACTCGGGACACCCGGGTGCCCCTATGGGTCTTGCAGATATTGCAGTGGTTTTGGGTGAAAAACTGAGCCATAACCCTAAAAACCCGAAATGGCTCAACCGTGACCGTTTGGTTTTTTCCGGCGGACCCGGTTCTGGAC
>Ga0209013_10000638_pt1 | contig 31775 bp, 31 predicted proteins | sample Cruoilmetagenom2_FD_187291 | JGI IMG/M metagenome (GOLD analysis project Ga0209013, IMG submission 187291) | Oil polluted marine microbial communities from Coal Oil Point, Santa Barbara, California, USA - Sample 2 (SPAdes) (version 2) | ecosystem: Environmental > Aquatic > Marine > Oil seeps ...
AAAATAACTATTCCGCTAGATAAGAAAATAATTTTTTCTGCGATTAAAGGAATAGTTCCCGAATCCGGATTAATTGTTGGTGAACATTTTCATGATAAATTGAATGTTCCATTTGAAAATATAGGTGTTATTACAGGTCCTTGTCATGCGGAAGAAGTTGCTATGGAGCGATTATCTTATTTAACTATTGCTTGCCGGGATGAACAAAAGGCTGTTTGTTTAGCCAAGGAGATTGCAGGGAGATATATAAAAACAAAAATATCGGATGATATTATTGGTACAGAATATGCAGCTATGCTAAAAAATATCTTTGCAGTGGCAGCAGGCATTGCCCACGGATTGGGTTACGGGGATAATTTTCAAGCGGTTTTAATGTCTAATGCTATTAGAGAGATGAAGCGTTTTATTAAGAAAGTTCACAGTATGAAGCGAAATATTAATAACTCAGCATATTTAGGGGATCTATTAGTAACAGGTTATTCGGTTTTTAGTCGTAATCGTATGTTCGGAAATATGATTGGAAAAGGTTATACAGTAAAATCAGCGATGTTAGAAATGAGCATGGTGGCTGAAGGATATTATGCAACTAAAAGCGCCTATAAGTTAAATCAAAAAAATCAGGCAAGAACTCCTATAATAGATGCGGTTTATGCTATTCTTTATGAAAATAAAGAAGCTAAAATTGAGTTTCAGAAATTAACTGAGATATTAGATTAGTCTTTATATTTTTTTGTGAACTAAATTATGAAGTGGCGGCGAATACGCGAATTAATTGTTAATTAGTAACTATACCACCAAATAATATGACCCCCAATGATTTATAAGGATAAATTAGCGCTTAATTTATATTAGCGTATTAGCGGCAAAAAACATAAAATATTTTATTGATTATACAACTTTCTATTCGAAGTGATCTGCTTTATAAATTTCTGAATTAAGTTCGCTTTTATAAAATTCATAGGTTTCTTTATTCCAATGAAAGAATTTATAAAATTGATCTAAAATAGGCTGTTTTAGCTTATCAATACTCCGGATATCAAAAAATAAACAGCCAGTCCTTCGAGTAAAAAAATCAAGAGGTGTCATGGTCATTTCAAAATGCAAACAATACCAAAGCTCAGATTTTGCCAAACGGATCTCAACATCTTCATCTGTCAATTCATGAAATTTTTGAATGATCAAATCTGTTTGTTTTCCAAATTTATGGACTAATATTTCTGCATTAACCATTTTAAAACCGAAAGGTTTAATTTGATTAAAAACTAATCGAATGTATTGCTGAACCTCATTATAATCATTAAAATTGCTTCCAAATAAAGTTAAATTTTCTGTTTGTACAGGTTTAATATTAAGATCATGTTCTTTTTGGATCTTTTTACAGATCAAATCAGTTATCCTTTCTGCCATTTTACGGTACCCTGTTAATTTGCCACCGGCGATTGAGATCAAGCCACTATCCGATTCAAAAATTTCATCTTTTCGGGAAAGTTCACTTACCGATTTTCCTTCTTCATGAATTAAAGGTCTTAAGCCTGCCCAGCTGGATTCAATATCCTTAAGCATCAAATTGATCTCAGGAAACATATGATTTACAGCACTAATTATATAAAGAGCATCAACGAGCTGTACTTCCACTTTATGGATGTCCCCATCATAATTCGTATCGGTTGTTCCAACATATGTGATTTTACCTCTTGGAATGGCAAAGATCATTCTTCCATCAGGGACATCAAAATAAACGGATTGTTTTATCGGTAATTTTTCATAGGGAAATACCAAATGCGCCCCTTTGGTAAGGTGTAACCTTTTCTTTTCAGTTTCATTTACACTTATTTTTCCTCTCACCATATCTACCCATGGTCCGGTAGCATTGACAATATATTTTGCTTTGATGTTAAAGGTTTTTTTATGGATTGCATCAAAAGCTGTTACTCCAGTAACTGTTTCATTTTTATAAATAAAATCTTTTGATTCACAATAATTTACGGCCAATGCTGAGTAATTTACAGCTGTTTTAATTACTTCAATGGTTAATCTGGCATCATCTGTTCTATACTCGGCGTAATAACCGGCGCCTTCTAATTTTTTTTCAGGAAGAAGAGGTTCAAGGATTAAGGCTTCTTCTTTATCGAGCATCTTGCGTTTATCCTCTCCTTCAACACTGGCTAAAACATCGTATATCTTTAATCCAATGGAAGTGAGCCACGAACCATAAGTTCCATTTTCAATTATTGGTAAAAGCATTTTTTCAGGAACTACTAAATGAGGCGCTAAATGATGAACATTAGCTCTTTCCGTTCCTACTTCTTTGACCAACCAAAAATCAAATTGTTTAAGATAGCGTAAACCTCCATGAATGAGTTTGGTTGATTTTGAACTGGTACCCGATGCAAAATCATTTTTTTCGATCAGGGCAACTTTTAAACCTCTGGTAACAGCATCCAAAGCAATTCCGGCACCCGTAATACCACCACCTATAATGAGAAGATCAAATTCGTCGTTTTGAAGCTGGCTGATGATATTGTTTCTGTTACTGGCTGAAAATTGATTCATATTTTACTAATTGAAGCCATAAACTTTGGATACGTAATTTTTGAGAAAGCTTGTTTAATCTTCCCAATCCATGGAACGTTGCACTGCTTTTTGCCATTTTTTATATAGTTTGACCCTCTTTTCTTCATCCATTTTGGGAACAAATTCTTTTTGAATCTTTCTATTTTTTAAAATGTCTTCTTTTTCCCATAAACCCACTCCAATTCCGGCTAAATAGGCTGCCCCTAAGGCCGTTGATTCAATAATTTCGGCACGTTCTACTGTGGTATTCAATATATCTGCCTGAAATTGCATCAGAAAATTGTTAGCGGAAGCACCACCATCCACTTTTAATGAAGTTAATTTTACTTTAGAATCTTCTTGCATGGCATTAATAAGATCCTTGCTTCTGTAGGCTAGAGATTCCAAGGTTGCTTTGATCAGATGATTCTTACCTGTATCTCTGGTAAGCCCGAAAATAGCCCCTCGGGCATCCATATCCCAATAGGGCGCTCCCAATCCTGAAAATGCAGGAACTATATACACCGAATTATCTTCTTTTACCTGTTTAGCGAAATATTCTGAATCTTCTGCCTTATCAATAATTTGTAAACCGTCTCTTAACCATTGAATTGCGGCTCCGGCAATAAAAACACTACCCTCTAAGGCATAATATATTTCATTGTCCAAACCCCAGGCTATGGTTGTAAGCAAACCGTTTTTTGAGTATTTAGGTTTTTTCCCGGTGTTCATCAATAAAAAACAACCAGTGCCGTAAGTATTTTTTGTATCCCCTTTTTTAAAACAGGCCTGCCCGAAAAGGGCCGCTTGTTGATCACCTGCAATTCCAGTAATAGGGATTATATGACCGTCAAAATTAAAGTCTCCAAAATGATTGCTAGACGATTTCACTTCGGGCAGCATAACTTTTGGAATTTGTAAATGATCCAACAATTTTTCATCCCAATGCAGGTCGTTGATATTGTATAACATTGTTCTTGATGCATTTGAATAATCTGTTGCATGTACCTTTCCTTTGGTCAAATTCCAAAGCAACCAGGTATCAACAGTACCAAAAAGCAATTCTCCATTTTCTGATTGCTCCTTAGCATTTGGAACATTATCTAAAATCCATTTTATTTTTGTCGCTGAAAAGTAGGAATCGATAACAAGCCCAGTATTTTTAATTACATATTTGTTTAAGCCTTCTTTTTTTAATTCTTTGCAAAATTGGCTTGTACGAACATCTTGCCAAACAATGGCATTGTAAATTGGTTCACCGGTTTTTTTATTCCAAACCACCGTAGTTTCTCTTTGATTGGTAATACCTATGGCCGCGACCTCTGAAAATTTAATTTTATTTTCTCTTAAAACTTTATGTAAAGTTTCGAGTTGTGATTGATAGATCTCCACAGCATTTTGTTCAACCCATCCATGTTGAGGGTAAATTTGTTTGGTTTCTTTCTGTGCTATTCCACAAATTTTTCCTTGATCATCAAACAAAACGGTTCGTGAACTGGTAGTGCCTTGATCAAGGGCAATGATATATTTTTTTGACATAATTATGTTGATTTTTGTTGTTGTACACTTTTTATGATCACATAAATTAATATGGCTGCAACCAAAAATATGATGATCAAATATTTGATTTGAAAATCATTATTGTACAATATTTTGTATGTTGATACCCCTAAAAAACTTCCCAATATTGGTCCTAAAATTGGTACAAATGCGTATTTCCAATCTGAACTTCCTTTCCCATGAATTGGTAAAAAAGTATGAGCTAATCTCGGACCCAGATCTCTGGCCGGATTAATGGCAAATCCGGTTGTTCCACCTAAAGCAAATCCAATAAGCATAATCAGAGCTCCAACAACCAAAGGGTTCAGACCTTCGGTAAAATTAGTGGTACCAATAAAGAGCAAACTAAAGATCAATACTGCTGTTCCTATCATTTCACTGATAAAATTATGAATATAAGAACGTATTGCCGGAACCGTGCTGAATACCGCTAGTTTAGCCGTTGGATCTTCTGTTTTTGACCAATGAGGTATATAAAAGATCCATACAATTATGCCCCCACAAAAAGCTCCAAGAATCTGTGAAGAAATATATCCTAAAACTTTTTCCCAAGGAAATTCACCTACAAAAGCAAAACCCAAAGTAACTGCTGGATTTATATGAGCTCCACTAACACCACCAACGGCATAAATGGAAAATGTTACGGCTAAACCCCAGGAAACAACAATGGTGTTCCACCCTGAATTATAGGATTTGGATTCTTTTAATACTACACCGGCAACTACACCACCGCCTATCAAAATTAGGAAAAAGGTGCCCAAAAATTCTGCTAAGTAAACTGACATAAATAAATGATATGATTTCTGAAACAGTAAATCTACATTTTATTTTTTATATATTTCCGTGTCCGGATAAAATGCCAGCCAGGCAAAAGCAAAATGATTGCTATGTGGTTCAATTTGAAGTTGTTTTCCTTTGAGTTCTCCTTCAAAACAATTACCCGTTATATCCCAACTAGAATTAGTTTGTATGTCTATAAAGATCCCTTTAACTTTTTTAAAAGTGAGTTCCTTGTCCTCTAGTTTGCGATTAAAAACAGCAATAGTTCCAATATCTTTTGATTCATTGATGTTTTCTTGATCTAAAATAGAAACTGTTCCTGATTGATGAAATAAAACAACATTTTTAGATTCAAAAGTATCGTTTATTACACCTTTTTTCTCTATACTTTTGAAGGTATAAACTTTGTATTTACCATTATTTTCAATATCTACAATTCGTTCCATAGGAGGCAGGCGCTTATCTATTTTATCTGAATCAAAAAAGCGTTCATAAGGCTTTGAATTTTTATCATCATAATTCTTATAAGGATTTGTTCCATAATGTTTTTCTGAATCTAAAAATCCGGTCTTTTTTGATAAAATTTTCCCTTGTGGATAACGATTAAAAAATTCCTCGACAGAGATGATCAATGAAGGTAAAATATCCAGTTGTTTTTTATCTAATTCACCTACTATGGCAACACCCATTAATTGTTGCCATAAGGTTTCGGTATTTCGATCGAGCATCACCATATCGCTATTTCTCAGCATTCCTGACGGTTCAAACTCCATTATATTTTCTTTTCCGTCATATTTTAATTTTCTAAGATATACGATTCCCGAATTACAAAGTGGACAATAGGTAACCAAAATGGGTACACCCGACAATACATCATTTGAAATTTCATGCATGGTCAATATATTTAGAGAGTAGGCTTTTGCTTCCCCGTCAATTTCAATGGCAATAACAGGTTCTTTAGCATAGAACATAATTAAGCCCGCTTCTTTTCCGACAAATTTTGGAAAATCCAATGTTGGAAATGATCCTTTTGGTAAAACGATTTGAATTTCTGACAGGTCAACAGAATGTTTGGAAATATCTGTATTCCAATCAAATGGAATATTTTTTGGATTTTGCATTTGAGCGTTTAGTATGGTTATAATAAAAAGGAATAAAACACTTAAGGAGAAATTGTTTTTCATGTTAGTAGATTTAGTTCGTTTGATTTGTCGTAATGGTCAATTTATTCTTTCAATTTTTACTTTGGTTCCACTAAAATCAGCATTACCTGTTAATTGATCAATCCTTTTGGAATCTGTTAAATCGTTAATGCTGGTACCAGCATTATTTTTAGCGATACCCATCATTATATTATCGTAACTATGCCCCCAGCCATGTGGTATGCTCACAACCCCTTTCATCACTTCGCTACTTACTTCAACCGGTATATCGATACTGCCCACACTTGAACTTACCCTTACTTTTTGTCGATCAATAATGCTTAATTTTTTGACGTCTTCATTATTAATTAATAAGGTACATCTGTTTTTCCCTTTGGTCAATCTTTTAGAATTGTGCATCCAGGAATTGTTAGATCTTAAATGTCTCCGACCAATAAGCGTAAAGATATTATCTGCGGATTTTTTATTTTTCCAAAAAGAAAATTGCTTTTTTAATCTATTTAGATCTTCTAGAAAAATAGATGGTGCGATTTCAATTTTTTTATCTTTTGTAAATAATCGATCAGGGATACATGCTTGTAAAGACCCCAGATCAATTCCATGTGGTTTATTTTTCAACGTCTTTATTGAAATTCCTTTGCCTGAATACGGCCCATTTTGCATCAGATGATCCAATATCATTTCAGGAGTTGCAGGATTACCCTTTCCTGTTATTCTTTTGGTCAATGCATTTAATATTTGCCAATCATGCATTTGATCCTCATTCTTATTAAATAAAGGTGGAGAATAGTTTGCAGTATTCCTTACGGCCAATTGATGAAAAACCAGATCATAATGTGACGTTTCCAATCCTGTTGTAGAAGGTAAAATTATATCAGCATATTGCGTGCTTTCATTTATATAGATATCAATTGCAACCATAAACTCTAATTGCTCAAATGCCTTAGACAATTGTTTTCCATTTGGTGTTGATAAAACAGGGTTTCCTGCGATGGTAACCATTGCTTTTATTTGCCCGTTTCCATCCGTCAGAATTTCATCAGCCAAAGTAGAAACAGGGAACTCACCTGAATATTCTGGTAATTTATGAACTCTACTTCTTCTTCGATCAAAACTTCCGGTTTTTCCGGTTAAGGCCGACATACCCACAAGATCAATGGCAGGAAGAGTAAACATTGCTCCTCCTTTTTTGTCGAAATTTCCTGTTATGATATTAAGAACATTAATTAACCATTGACAAATACCACCAAATTCTTGTGTTGAAACACCTAATCGGCCATAACATACAGCAGATTCAGCCCTGGCAAATGTTTTAGCCAAGTCTTTAATTTCATTGGAATTAATTCCAATTATTGCAGAAGTTTTTTCAGGAGAGAAATCTTTGACAACATTTTTAATTTCATCCCAGTTGTTAATATGCAAACCTAAATGTACATTCTTGTTTAAATTTTTATCAAAGATCACATGGAGCAAAGCCAATAATAATAAAGCATCCTTACCGGGTTCTATAAAAAAATGTTGGTTGGCAATTTTTGCTGTTTCCGTATATCTCGGATCAATTACAACCAATTTTCCACCTCTTTTTTTAATGGCTTTTAAACGATTGGTAAAATCCGGTGCTGTCATCATACTGCCATTGGAAACCACCGGGTTTCCGCCAATGATCAACATAAAATGGGTGTGGTCAATATCGGGAATTGGAATAAGCATATGATGCCCAAACATTTTTAATGAGCTGATATGATGAGGTAACTGATCAACCGATGTTGCAGAATACTTTTGTTTTGTTTTCAGACTTTGAATAAAAGGTGATCCAAATAGCATCATCCCTAAATTATGAACATTTGGATTGCCCCTATAAGTTCCTATAGCATCATTGCCATATTTATTTTGAATGCTTTTTAATTTTTTTGCAACTTCATCAAACGCTTCTTCCCATGTAATATTTTTCCAGCCGTTATCTGTTCGTTTAACAGGAGTTTTAAGCCTGTCATTATCGTGATATAGATCTTGTAAAGCAACAGCTTTCGGACAAATATGACCTTTACTTAATACATTTTTCTTATCTCCTTTTATGGAAATAATTTCAGTTTTACTATGCTGAATTTCAAGGCCACACATGGCTTCGCAAAGATTGCAGGTGCGATAATGAGTTTTTACATCTCCCATTATTTTAACTCATGGCAAGCAAATAATCCTCCGTATTCTAAAGCAATATTTCTATCATTAGTAATTTTTTGGTAATCAGGATCAGAAACCATTTTTAAGAAATGATCAACGGTGGGATATTCTACTAAAAAAACCATATCCGGCTCATTTTCAGGATCTCCAATAACAGTTGTAGCAACAACACCTTTCCAAATCAATTTGGCATTTGATCGGGCAATAAAAGGTTTTGCATTTCTAAAATAACGTGCATAAGCCTCTTTACCAGTCTCATTTCCGTTTTCTGTTCTATCTTTAAATTTAATAATGTTTATCATAACCAACGGAGTATCTTTGGGATAGGTCTTTATTTTTGCCATTTGTTCTTCAGTAGGTCTTACTTGAGTGAGTTGCATGTGAATTGAGTTTAAATTGATTGTTGTTAGTGGAATATATAACTTTTTCCTTACAATAGAATAAGAACTTAAACTTGAAATAAAAAAGACAATGGAAAAACCATTGCAATATGTTTTATTCGTGAGATTCTAAAAAATTAATTTCAATTTTTTAGTTAATCGAACGCCGCCTTGCCGGCGTGGCAGGCTAATCCCGCTTTTTCAGCGGGATATTGGTTCAATACCTCGACCCTTGGGTAGATTCCTATTAATGGGTTCAGTCCGTCAACTGACGGATGAGGTTTAATACCTTTTATTGGTCCAGATCTTTTCTGTTTTTTGCTTTGTGATAAACAAAATATGCAATTCCAATCAAAACAACAAAAGGTAAATATGTGCCGATCACAACTCCTATTTCATAACCTTTATCTGGTGCATTTTTTATTTTTTCTTCTATATCAATTTGAAGGAAAAGCAAAAAGCTCAATAGTTTCATTATAATAGATTTACGTTAATTAAATCACAAAACACAAGCACAAAAATTCAAACAAATCTCAATATTCAATCTTTAAAATATTAAACTTGAAGTGAATAAATTGCGGCATGTAGATTTGTGATAAATATTTTTTTGCTATTTAGATATTTTGTTTTTTGGATCTTTAAATTTTACCTTTTAAAATTTTTAGTGCATTTTTAGTGAAATCTGATAAAACCAGCTTGCCGCTTATTTCAGCTCTTTCTAAAAGTAAGGTTTCCCAATGATCAGTATTTTTCCAGAAGGCTTTTTTTATTTCCAATAAAGCCTCCGGATTATAACTTGCTAATTTTAGCGTCAAAATATCGATTCCTTCATCCATGTCCCGAATGTTTTCAAAAATTCTGGTGAATAAACCCTTTTTTTGAGCCCAATAAGAAGTTTTCCAATTACCATCTATAGTTAATTCGCTTAAAGCTGATATTCCTATCTTTCTTTCAACCACAGGAGCTATAACAAATGGTCCGAAACCAATGCTTAATTCGGATAATTTGATATCAGCGGCTTCAGTAGCGAAACAATAATCCGTTGCAGCAATAATACCTAGTGCTCCACCTACAGATTTTCCTTGCACTCTGCCAATAATAAGTTTAGGACATTTACGCATTGCATTGATCAAATGACCAAAACCAGAGAAAAACTCTTTACCTTCATCTAAGGTGGTTACTTGTAATAACTCATCAAATGATGCTCCTGCACAAAAGCTTTTTGACCCTTCACTTTGTAATATTATTACCTGTACCTTTTCATCATTTCCTAATTGGCGGATCGAATCAATTAAACTATTCAACAAACTGCTTGGAAAGGAATTACTTGCCGGATGAAAAAAAGTAACCCTGGCTATTTTGTTTTCAATATGAGTTTGAATAGTTCCTTTGTTCATATAAAATTTTTAAATATTGAATTATCCGGCTGTGTTTGTCGTTACGCTTCTGTCAATTTTACGCATTAAGCCTTGTAAAACTTTACCGGGACCAATTTCAGTAAATTCTGTTCCTCCATCTGCAATCATTTGTCGGATAGTTTGTGTCCATTTTACTGGTGATGTGAGTTGAGCAATTAAATTTTTCTTGATGTCTGCTGCATTGTTAGCTGCACTTGCAGAAACATTTTGATAGATCGGACAAACAGGTTCGTTAAAAGGTGTACTTTCAATGGCAGCCGCCAATTCCTCTCTGGCCGGTTCCATTAGTGGAGAATGAAATGCTCCACTAACAGGTAAAACCATAGCCATTCGGGCACCAGCTTCCTTTAAGATCTCGCAAGCATGATCAATAGCGTTAATTTCGCCTGAAATAACCAATTGCCCCGGGCAATTATAATTTGCTGCAACTACAATTCCACTACTTTGATTACAAACTTCTTCTACAATTTGATCCTCCAATCCTATTACTGCCGCCATGGTAGAAGGTTGGATCTCACAGGCTTTTTGCATGGCTAATGCACGTTGGGAAACCAATTTAAGTGCAGATTCAAAATCTAAAACACTATTTGCTACAAGGGCCGAAAATTCACCTAATGAATGACCGGCAACCATTTCCGGTTTAAAATCATCACCTAAAGTCTTTGCTAAAATAACCGAGTGTAAAAATATGGCCGGTTGAGTAACTTTGGTTTGTTTAAGATCTTCTGCCGTTCCTTCAAACATAATATCCGTTATCGAGAATCCTAAAATAGAATTTGCACTGTTAAAATATTCTTGTGCTAATGGAGATTTTTCAAATAGATCCAAACCCATTCCTGAGAACTGTGCTCCTTGACCTGGGAAAATATATGCATGCATGCTTTTACTTTTATTGTGAATTACAAAAGTAGGAGAATTAAAGTAAAAAGCTTAAAATTGAAAGTAAAAAGTTTGAAAGAAGCCTGAATTCAGGCTAAAAACTCCAAACCATTGACTTCTTGATGACAACAAATATTTTTTTTCATACTTTAGTGCCTGTAACTAACTAATTATGACTTCAAAAGATAAAAACCTTGCCTTTAACATCTATCTTATTTTAGCTTCCGTTTTTATTGCCTCTTTAGTAGTATCGAATTTGATCTTTCAAAAATTCTTTTCCTGGAATTTCTTTGGATTGTACAATTTTGAGATCTCTGTAGGAATTTTACCATATCCGGCTACTTTTTTAGTAACAGATCTAATATCAGAAATTTATGGAAGGAAAAAGGCGAATCGGGTGGTGATTACCGGTATTTTTGCCTCTGCATTCTCCTTATTGATCATCATGTTATCCGATGCTGCTACCGCTACTTCCTGGTCGCCTGTAGGCAATGAGGTTTTTCATCAGGTCTTTGGATTGTCGGCTTTAGCCGTATTTGCTTCTACAATGGCTTATCTGGTTGCTCAGTTTGTAGATATAAGAATTTATCATTTTTGGAAAGAAAGAACAAAGGGTCGCCATTTATGGTTGCGCAATAATTTTTCTACTATTTCTTCTCAATTCTTAGATACCTTCTCCGTTCTCTTTTTACTATGTTCTTTTGGGGTTATTGATTGGAGTCTATTTGGAATATTATTGTTGAACGGATTTTTATTCAAACTTTTAATCGCTTTATTGGATACTCCAATACTATACTTTTTTGTGTATTGGTTTAGAAAGCGATTTGATCTAAAAGTTGGAGAAGAGATCGAGCTGATTTGATAAATTTCCATTCAGGTTTTTAAAACCTGAAAGGTCTAAAATTTGATCAACAGATGATATATATAAGATACCTGCCAGGTTTCCAAAACCTTGCAGGAATCATGTAAATAAGCTGGTGGATTTTTGACAGGAAGTATTATCCGTAAGAATACTAAATTTTCAACTTCCCTAACTAATGGGCCGGACTTTAATTTTCAATTCCACCACATATCCTTCCCAGTTCCTGACATTAAAAACGGTACTATCTTCAAAGATCAAATACTGACCTTTAATACCTTTAAGTATCCCTCGATAAACAGGTGTTTTATCTAAATTTAAACTTTTAATTTTTAGGGGATATTGATCAACTGGAAATTCAATTTCAGTTTCTTTATTATTTTCTAAATAATATTGCCTAGCCTCTTCCGGAATGTATTGTGCTAATTTTTCCCTCTCTTCTTTTAGATCAAGGTCAACAACATCATTGGTCAGCATTTTACGCCAATTCGTTTTGTCGGCAACGTATTCTTTTAACGCAACTTCAGTAATTCCTGCAAGATAACGATTTGGAACCTCAACAATTTCAATAGCCTCATGTGCTCCCTGATCGATCCAACGGGTTGGGATCTGAGATTTACGAGTGACACCAACTTTTACATTGCTCGAATTTGCCAAATACACAACATGGGCTTGTAATTGTGCTGCTTTTTCGTACTCCAGATCGCGATCTTCAATATTGAGATGGGCTTTGCTCAATTCAGGTCGCATGATCCAATCACCGGTTTGTGGCATTTTGTAAAAACAATCATAACAAAAACCTTGACGGAATATTTTTTTGTTTTCTCCACAACTCAAACACTGGTATTCTTTAAATGAAATTTCTAATGTCTTATCCAACAATTGATTCATATTCAAAAAATCACTTCCCATATCCAAATAGTATTGAACAGGAACTGTATTTTCTGTAGCCATTTTTTTTAAAACCCCGGTGTATTTCATAAATTAAAATTTATTTTTCTCGCTGATTGCGCAGATTTTATAAATTACTATAAATCCAAATTTTAAAGTTTTGAGTGATTAACACTAAGTTTTGAATTTTAGTTTTAGTCTGAATTCTTAATTTCTGATACTAATGTCTAATAATTTTTTCTAACTAATCTTCAAAGTTATATTAACTATATTCTTCAATACTTAACAATATCTTTTAAACTTTGTCCTTTCGACTTTGAACTTTAATCGTTTTCTTCACTTTTTCAGCAATCCTTCTTGCTTCATCAATATTCTTATTTACAATGGTAACATGCCCCATCTTACGAAAAGGACGAGTTTCTTTTTTGCCGTAAATATGTGGTGTAACACCATCAATTTTTAATATTTCTTCCATGTGTTGATAAACTACTTCCCCTGTATATCCTTCTTCACCAACTAAATTAACCATTATACCGGCAACTTTACTATCGGTATTTCCTAAAGGCAAGTTCAATATAGCACGTAAATGCTGTTCAAATTGATTGGTATAAGAAGCCTCAATGCTATAATGGCCACTATTATGTGTTCTGGGAGCCACCTCATTCACCAAAATTTCATCATCTTCTGTTTGGAACATTTCAACGGCTAAAAGCCCAACAAACTGAAATGCATCCGCAACATGCAAAGCAATTTCTTGTGCTTTAGTTGCCACATGACTATCAATTCTTGCCGGGCAGATAACATATTCAACCTGATTTGCAGTTGGGTGAAATTCCATTTCAACAACTGGATATGTTTTGGTCTCGCCATCTTTATTTCTTGCAACAATCACTGCCAGTTCATTTTTAAAAGGAATCAGATCTTCAACAATACAATCCGTTTCTGATAAAGTATCAAAATCAGATGCTGATCTAACTACTTTAACTCCCATCCCGTCATATCCAAATTGTGCCGATTTCCATACAAAAGGAGGTCGTACTTCTTTTTTTAAACTCTTTATGGAAGTAAATCGTTTGTAATTTGCAGTTGGAATATCATTATTCTTAAAAAAATCCTTTTGAATACCTTTGTGTTGAATCGTTTTTAAAACAGAAGCCTGAGGATAAACCGTCAAACCTTCTTTTTCCAGTTGTAAAAGGGCTTCAATATTCACATGCTCGATCTCGATAGTTAGCAGATCCACTTTTTTTCCAAAATTGTATACTGTTTGATAATCCATCAGGTCTCCTTTATGAAATTCATTGCAAATATCAGCACAAGGAGCATTTGTTGCTCCATCGAGAATCAGGGTATAAATATCAAATTTTTGAGTTTCAGTTAGTAACATTCTGCCAAGTTGACCACCACCTAAAACACCGAGTTTAAAATTGGAAGAAAAATAATTTTTCACAATAATATTTAAAAATTAGTTATTTGTAGCGTATTTCCACCGATTAGAACGGTTCGATATTGTCTTGCTGCATAATTAATTCCATCGGTCATAGGTGCTCCATTCAGAATCTGAAATTCACTACCATCGCATGAACAGACCATTATGATACTATTCTTAACAGTCATTTTTGAGCAAGTTTGCGGAGTAAGATGCGGTGCACTTCTTTCCCACGCCGTATAACTATTTATACCAGAGTGGTATATAATAATTCCACTTATTCCACCTTGCGAATAAGCCCAGCCGCCTACAACTTGCAAATTGATAAATTCAGGATTATTTAAAAAAATGGTTTGATTTACAGGAATATTGGGTAAAATATTATTTGGATCGTCATTGGTATCCGAACAAGAAAAAGTTAAAGATAAGATCAATAAAATAACTATTTTTTTCACAGATTGAAATTTTTCGCAAGGTACAAATAATTTGATTTAAAATAATTTGTACATTTGTATTATGATCTCATTCCAATATATTGGAATTGGGATTTTTTGTTTACTTAAAGTGTAAAGCTTTTCAGGAAATTTAACTTATTCGTTTTTATTTTTGAGCGATTCAATATTTTAATTCACGGGATATTCCAGTTTAGAATTTTAATAAAGATAAAAAATTAAAGTTTTAGATAAGATTCTGAAAATCTATGTATTTTAAGTAATATTATGAAACTGAATAAAATGAAGACTTATGAGTGAAATAGAATACTATACTACAGAAGGGTTAAAGAAATTGCGAGACGAATTAGAGCAATTAGAACATGTTGAGCGCCCAAGAGTTACTAAAGAAATTGCTGATGCCAGAGATAAGGGGGATCTAAGTGAAAATGCCGAATATCATGCAGCTAAAGAAGAACAATCATTGTTAGAATATAAAATTGCACAATTAAAAAACACTTTGTCAAAAGCAAGATTAATTGATGAATCGCAACTGGATACATCTAAAGTTTTGGCTTTGTCAATAGTTAAAATTAAAAATCTTGATAATAAAATGGAGTTTGAATATACCCTGGTAGCAGATGCGGTATCTGATCTGTCTCAAGGCAAATTGTCAGTAAATTCTCCAATAGGGAAAGGATTGTTAGGTAAAGAAGTAGGTGATATCACTGAAATAGAAGTTCCTAATGGAATAATGAAATTTGAAATTTTGAATGTTTCAAGATAATATTTAGTCATGCCCTGACTTTTTAAATTAAAAAGTATACAATGAGCTCAATTTTTACTAAAATCATTAATGGTGAAATACCTTGTTATAAGGTGGCAGAAGACGAAAATTATTTTGCTTTTCTGGATATTGATCCAAATGCTAAAGGACATACTTTAGTGGTTCCTAAAAAGGAGGAAAATAAAATTTTTGATTTGGACGAAGATTCGTATTTGAATTTGATGAAGTTTTCTTATAAAGTTGCCAAAGCCATAGAAAAGGCTGTTCCTTGTGAAAGAGTGGGGATGACAGTAATTGGTTTAGAAGTACCTCATGTTCATGTTCATTTAATCCCTTTACACAGTATGGCAGATGCTACATTTTCTAAAAAAGAAAAATTGAGTTCTGAAGAATTCGAGGTGATCGCTCAAGAGATCTCTAAAAAATTTTAGATGAGAATTGTGAAATTCCAAATAGTAAATAATAAGAGCCAAGAATTGTAATTTTATAGCCACGAATACGCTAATATCTAATTATCTAAAGCTTTAAGCTGAATTAAAAAAGTTGTTCCCTTACCAATTTCCGATTTTTTAACATAAATTCTACCTTTATGATAATCATTGACTATACGTTTGGTAAGTGATAAACCCAGACCCCAGCCTCTCCTTTTGGTGGTGTAACCCGGTTCAAATATTTTTTTATGCAATCGTTTGGTAATACCTTTTCCAGAATCAGTAACCGTAATTATTGCATTTGAGTTTTCACGTAATACACTTATGGTAAGATTTCCTTTTCCTTGCATGGCATCAATAGCATTTTTTACTAAATTTTCTATAACCCAGCTGTATAATTGTAAATTTAAATCCACATAAATTGGATCGCTATTATTCGTATTAAAATGAAAATCAATTTGTTTAAAACTTCTTGACTGGATATAATCAAAAGCAGTACGGGTCTCTTCAACAATGTCAAGTTTTGTTAGTTTTGGAATAGAACCGATCTTTGAAAATCTTTCTGCTATAGTATTTAATCTTGATACATCCTTTTCAATTTCAGATACCGTTTCTTCATTTGCATTCTCTAATCTTAATAATTCAACCCAACCCAATAGTGAAGACAAAGGTGTACCTATTTGATGTGCTGTTTCTTTAGCCATCCCTGCCCAAAGTTTATTTTGTTCGGCAATTTTGTTGGATTTAAATGCCAGGTAGATAATAGTTCCAAATAAAAATAAGATGAGAACTAAGCCCAAAGGGTAATACTGTAGTTTATTTAGCAAATCGGAATCCCGGTAATAGATCTTTTCCGTTATATCTATTTGTCCTTGTTGAAAGTTAACAATTATAGGTTCATTTTCTTCCTTCATTTGATTTAACTGCCTGCTTAAATAAAGTCGGTCATCAACTGGTAGTGAAGTGAACTTTTTTGAATTTTCAACATCCAGATTTTGCCATCTGTTAATATCCCCGTTTTCATACGTAATGATCATAGGAATACTTCTGTTGCTCTGAATAATTTTTTCTTCCAAAGAAATATCAATATCCAGATCGACATTGTTAAAGTTTTCATAGGCAGTTGCCAAAACTTCCATCTTTATCCTTTCCTCATTTTTAAATTTCCTGAAGAACTGATTGGTATTCCATAAAATAGAAGTGACAATTAAAAATGATGCTAAGATTAGCAGCCACTTAATAATAATTTTACTGGTAGGGAGGTTGTTCATTAAGGACAAATATAAAATATTCTTGACTTATAACTTAAAATTAAGAAGCTTATTATATATAAAAGAAATAATAGCTATTTTTGTTAAAAAATCATACCATTTGTTAACAATTAATCCTCAAAATACAAGTATTCAAAGGTTGCACAGTTATTTATTGTCATCTGTTGCTCCTCGACCAATCGCTCTGGCAAGTACAATTGACGAAAAAGGAAATCCTAATTTATCACCATTTAGCTTTTTTAATGTGTTTAGTGCAAACCCACCCATTTTAATTTTTTCACCTGCAAGAAGGGTCATTAATAATACGGTAAAACACAGTTATGAAAATGCAATGGTCAATAAGGAGGTTGTAATTAATGTAGTAACTTATGAAATGGTACATCAAACCTCACTTTCAAGCACCGAATATGATAAGGGTGTTAATGAATTTGATAAGGCCGGGTTTACCATGTTGAGATCAGAAAAAGTAAAACCATTTCGTGTTGCAGAATCACCCGTTCAGTTTGAATGTAAGATCAATGATATAATAGAACTGGGCAAAGAAGGGGGTGCCGGAAATTTGATCATTTGTGAAGTGGTTCGTATGCATATTGATAAGAAAGTTTTAGACGAAAATAATTTGATAGATCAAATTAAATTAGATCTGGTTGCCAGAGCAGGTGGAAGTTTTTACAGTAGAGCAAAAGACACTTTTTTTGAGATCCCAAAACCACTGCGATCTGAAGGTATAGGCGTTGATGCTTTGCCTGCTGTAATTAGAAATAGTTCGGTTTTAACCGGAAATGATCTGGGTATGTTAGGCAATACGGATAAATTGCCAACAATAGAGGATGTTGATAAGTTTATGGAAGAGAATTCGAATTATTTAGGTGTTGATTTAAATGAAAAGCATAAATTTGCTCAACAATTTTTAAGAAAAAATGACGTAGAAAGTGCTTTAAAAATACTTTTAAGTTAAAATAATAATTATTAGATTAAACAATAGAAATGGAAGTAAACGGGAAAATTAAAAAAATTGACGAAACAAAAACATTTGGAACTAACGGATTTAGAAAACGTGAATTGGTAGTTACTACTGATGAACAATATCCACAAATGTTAATGATAGAATTTATTCAAGATAAATGCGACCTATTAAATAATTTTAATGAGGGTGAAGATGTTAAAGTAAGTATAAACTTAAGAGGTAGAGAATGGGTTAACCCGGAAGGTGAAGCCAAATATTTTAATTCAATTCAAGGTTGGAGAATTGAAAAATTACAAAGTGGTGAGGTACCACCAGTAGGAGCAGAAACTTTTGAGCCTGCAACCAGCGTTGATGATAGCGAACCTGACGATCTTCCTTTTTAAGGATCAGATAATGTCATATCCACCAAGTGGAGAGATATACATGAGTTCATAAAATTTTAAACCATAATAGTTATCCTGTATAATTTTTATGGTTTTTTGTTTTTTAAAGGAATTTTAAAAGGTTTAGCATTGATCTGTGTAATCTGCGAGAAATGAATCATAAAGGAAATGAATATTGCATATTTTATGGAGGAATAATATAAATGAATAACCATGATCTTATTGGGCAAAGAAATCATATTTCCAAATGTTGAAACCGCAAGTAAGCAAGGTATTGTTGCCATTGGTGGTGATCTGTCTTCTGAAAGATTGATCTTAGCGTATAAAAGCGGAATTTTTCCCTGGTACAATGAAGGCGAACCTATTATTTGGTATAGCCCGGATCCAAGAATGGTACTTTTTCCAGCCAAATTAAAAATCTCTAAAAGTATGCATCAAGTTCTTCGTAAGAATGATTTTGAAATTACTTTTAATCAGAATTTTGCCGAAGTAATATCCCAATGTAAAACCTGGGAAAGAAAGGATCAAGCAGGAACCTGGATAACGGATGAGATGAAAATAGCCTATATGAAACTGCACGAATTAGGAATAGCCAAATCTATAGAAGTTTGGCAAAATAATGAATTGGTAGGAGGTTTATATGGAATTGACTTAGGACATATTTTTTGCGGAGAGAGTATGTTCAGTAAAGTTAGTAATGCTTCCAAAGTAGCTTTTATCCATTTAACTCGAAAATTGGAAGAGGAAAACTATAAATTAATTGATTGCCAGGTATATAATGATCATTTAGCGAGTTTAGGCGCTGAAGAAATATCAAGAGCAAAATTCATAGAAATACTAGATATAAATGTCCCTGATTAGTGTTGGCCGATTTTTAATAATTCTTTCTATTTTGATTCTCGTATATCGCATAAATCTGATTAGCAGGTCTTTAGATTGGTATTAATGCGTTCACTGATAATTTTCCATTGATTTTAATCATTTATCATGTTTATGGTGACCTAGCCCTGCAGACAAGTACCACTCGATATAAAGCTTTACGAATTTATATCTAACTTTTTTTCATTTGACTCTTTTCTCTTTTTTCTTTGGTCTTTACTCTTTTATGTATATTTGCTGTATAAAATATTAGAGAAATGGATATCAAAAACGCGCAACTTGAAGTCGATAACTGGATAAAGAATCACGGAGTTCGATATTTTAATGAACTTACCAATATGGCACAATTGACGGAAGAGGTTGGTGAAGTTGCGCGTATCATTGCAAGACGTTATGGAGAACAAAGCGAAAAAGAAAGCGATAAGAACAAAGACCTTGGTGAAGAACTGGCAGATGTAATGTTTGTTGTTCTTTGTTTGGCTAACCAAACCGGTATTGACCTTCAAAAGGCTTTTGATAAAAAATTAGATGTCAAATCAAAACGTGATCATGACAGACATCACAATAATGAAAAATTAAAATAAAATGATTCGAAAATATATAGAAATGCCTTTTATAAAAGTAGCGGCCATATCAGCGCTTTTATTTTTTGTAATTGTAAGTATCATCAAATTCTTGGTCGCTTGGATCAGCGATGAAAGTATTTCAGATATAACCACAAAAATGGTTTCATCCGAATATCTTGTTTCTAATTTATTGGGCTCTCTAGCCTATGGTGTTATTATAACATTTTTTTACAAACGCAAGTATAAAAAATAAACTATATTTTGAATAAACCATTACAATATTTTTCTAAAAATGTTAAGGGCAACATTGCTATTTCTGGTTCAAAAAGCGAATCGAACAGGTTATTGATACTTCAAAAGATATTTTCTAATATTCAACTAAGAAATCTATCCAATTCTGATGATACCAAACATTTACAGGAAGCATTAACTTCAAATAATGATGTTATAAATATCGGTCACGCCGGAACTGCTATGCGATTTTTAACAGCTTATTTTTCTGCAAAAAATGGAAGAGAAGTGGTTTTAACCGGTTCTGACAGAATGAAGAACCGACCTGTTAAAATTCTAGTTGAAGCCTTGCGATCCATTGGTGCGGATATTCAATATATGGATAAGGAAGGTTTCCCTCCATTGAAGATCAAAGGGAAGAAAATAACAAAGAACAAAGTTAAGATCAATGGAAATGTAAGTAGCCAGTATATCTCCGCTTTGTTATTAATATCCCCTTCTTTAGAAAATGGATTGGAAATTGAATTAAAAGGTAAAGTTACCTCTGTACCCTATATAAAAATGACATTGGCTCTTTTGGATCAGTTGGGTATAGAAACACAATGGAATGGTAACATAATTCAAATAGAACAAAAGAGTAATATAGCAAATAATAGTATTACTGTTGAATCGGATTGGAGTTCGGCTTCCTATTTTTATAGTTTGGTAGCCTTAAGTGAAAATGGGAAAGTAACTCTTTCTTCGTATAAAAATAATAGTTTGCAAGGAGACAATTCTTTGGTTGACATCTATAAACATTTTGGTGTAAAAACTACTTTTACAGGAGATACTATTACCTTGGTTAAACAAAATGTGAATTTAGTGCCACTATCTCTAAATTTGGTAAACTCTCCTGATCTGGCTCAAACTGTTGCCGTTACCTGTTTTGGATTGGGAATTGCATGTGATCTCACCGGATTGCATACTTTAAAAATTAAAGAGACCGATCGTCTGATCGCATTAAAGAACGAACTGGAAAAACTTGGAGCTGATATTGAAGTGTCGAATGATAGTTTACACTTAAAATCAACAAATAAAATAAACAATAATATTGCCATTGAAACCTATGAAGATCATCGTATGGCAATGGCATTTGCTCCTTTGTCATTAGTTGTTCCTATAACTATAAATGATGCCGAAGTAGTGACCAAATCTTATCCTAACTTTTGGGAGGATTTTGAAAGTGTATTGAAATAAGGGGCAGTTAAGACTAAAGAATCACGGACATATTAAAATCTCTTTTTGTTGATATTAATCAACTACCAAAAAGAAATTTAGTCGTACTTTTATTCGGTTGAACCAAATCTAAATTTTAAAAGGTGTGAAACAATTATTTTCGGTCATCTTTTTCTTATTTATAATTTTTATTGCTTCTGCGCAGCATTCCCAACCGGATACACTCAAAGCTTTTTATTATGAAGGAAAGATTAAGCTCGATGGGAAACTAGATGAGGAAGGTTGGGCAAAGGCTATTCCCATTCAAAATTTTACACAGAGAGAACAAAATGAAGGTGAACCTGCTACTGAAGAAACGAAAATAGCAGTAGTGTACAGCACAAATCAGATCTATTTCGGTATCTGGTGCTACGATAGTGAACCGAATAAAATTTCAGCACAGCAAATGGCTCGTGATTTTCACTGGGGAAGTGATGATAATATTGAAATTATGATAAGCCCGTTTAACGATAACCGTAATGGATATCTTTTTGTCACCAACCCCAATGGAGCCATGGCAGATGTGCAGGTTGGAGATGAAGGGAAGGATTGGAATAAAGATTGGAATGGCGTATGGGATGTTGCGGTTAGCCGAAATGAACAGGGTTGGTTTGCTGAGATGGTAATTCCGTTTAGCACCCTTAAATTCAAAAAAAAGGCAATTCAAATCTGGGGGATCAATTTTGAAAGGAATATACGCAGGAAAAAAGAACAGTTACTTTGGCAGGGATGGTCACGTTTATATGATGTAGAAAAAATATCTCAAGGAGGAAAGCTTTCGGGATTGGAAAATATCAAACAGGGTACTAAATTTGAATTTAATCCATATGTCCTTAGCGGAATAGAATTCCAAAACGGAGATGATACAGATACTACCTTTAAAGTAGGAGGAGAAGTAAATTTTGATGTTACGCCAACGCTTAAATTAAACTTATCCATCAATACTGATTTTGCACAGGTGGAATCGGATAGGCAACAGATCAATTTTACAAGGTTCTCTTTATTTTTCCCTGAAAAGAGACAGTTTTTTTTAGAGGGTAAGAATAATTATGAAATGGATGTTGGCAATACACGTATATTTTACAGTAGACGGATCGGAATTGATGAACAAACAGAAATCCCTATCATTGCAGGCTTACGTCTTTTTGGAAAACTAAACAAGACCAACATAGGCTTAATGAGCATTCAAACAGCAGAAAAAGACAGTATAGCCACCACAAATTATTCGGTAATAAGAATAAAGCAGGATATTTTTAACCAATCAAGTATTGGAATTATCGCTACACAAAAATTTGCCAAAGATCATTACAATAGGGTTTATGGATCTGATTTTACTTATTCTACTTCGGAGATTTTCGGTGATAAAAATTTATTGGTTGGAGGTTCTTTTGCGGTTTCGGATACGCATACCGACAATATTTCCGATGATTTGAATAAAGATAATCTGACCTATAATATATTTTTAAGTTATCCGAATGACGTTATTGAATTTGATTTTGGATTTACAGCCATGCAAAAAGGATTTAATCCGGAAATGGGGTTTACTTTTCGCAATAATTACAGGATGTTATATACCGAGTTACAGTTTAATCCTCGGTTTAAAAAATTACCTTTTTTCAGAAATTTTATTTTTAAACCGATCGACCTTAATTATTATATCAATGATGAGACCAAGGATGTAGAAACCATTTTTTATGAATGGAGACCTTTGGGGTTTGTTACCAAAAGTGGTGAATTTATGGAGTTTAACGTTCAGCACATTTTTGACCATCCCACCGAAGATTTTGAATTGATCGACGATGTTATTATTCCGGCAGGAGAATATTGGGATAATCGTTTAGAGTTACAATTCAGTTCATTCAGAGGTAGAAAAATTGCTGCAGACCTGGCAGTGAATGTTGGTGAATTTTATACCGGAGACCGACAAAGGTTTGAAATAAACACTTACTTCAATATCAATAAACATTTGAACTTTAACGTAGATTGGCAAAGAAATTATGTTCAACTTCCCGAAACATCTCTTGTTACCGATGAGATAGGTGGTAGAATTGACTATGCTTTTAACCCAAAATTGCAATCCAGTGTTTACGCACAATGGAATACGGAAGATGAGAATATTTTAATCAACTACCGGATCAATTGGATCCCAAAAATTGGCAGTTATTTTTATTTTGTGGTCAATCAGGAATTTGATACCAATAACGGAATTTCAATAGAAAGAACTACCATTATGGGTAAATTGATCTGGAGATTTGCTTTGTAAGGTTAATAATTAATATTTTTAATTATTATGATACTTTTCGGAATTTTATTTAATTGACGAAAAAAAAATAATACATTTGGTTAAACCTAAAGATCGAATCTTTAGTCGATAAAACCAAAACTTATGAATAATCAAGATGCAATAAATATAAAAACCCCAATTGTATTAGGCTTTGCTGCTTTTGTAATTATCATTGCAGGCATCATGCATGCCGAATCCGTTATCACTCAATTATTGATGGCATTTTTTGTAAGTATTGTTTGTGCCCAGCCTATCGTGTGGCTGCTAAAGAAAAAAGTACCTCAAAGTTTAGCGGTGACCATTGTACTCTTATTGATTATTACTTTATTTATTGGATTTGGGGAATTAATAGGAACCTCTTTATCTTCTTTTTCTGAGGACGCGCCTAAATATGAGCAAAACCTTAACGAAATGGGAGCTACTCTTTTTCAGTTTCTTCAAAAAAACGGGATCAACCTTTCTATGAATAAAATTTCAAGCATACTAGACCCATCCAGGGTTATGGAGCTTACAGCCGAACTTTTGAGGCAACTAGGTGGTTTTATGGGCAATACACTCACTATATTTTTTTTAGTCTTCTTTTTATTACTAGAATTGGATAGTGTAGCTTTAAAAGCCAAGGCGATTTCAGAAAACACCAATATCTCTCTTTCCTATTTAAATACTATCGGTCAAAGTATCCGTCATTATTTATCCATTAAAACCATGACCAGTTTATTAACCGGGTTTTTGATCTGGATCGGACTTTCTATCATTGGTGTCGATTATGCAATTATTTGGGCAATGATCGCATTTTTATTAAATTATATTCCCAATATCGGATCAATTATTGCAGCAATTCCGGCAGTACTGTTTGCATTGGTACAATTGGAATTGGGTGGAGCCATATGGACAATAGTGGTATTTGTTTTTGTGAATGTGGTAATAGGAAATATGGTAGAGCCCAAAATGATGGGTAAAGGATTGGGCTTGTCAACCTTTGTGGTTTTTGTTGCACTTATATTTTGGGGATTTATTCTGGGCACAGTTGGCATGTTTCTGTCTGTTCCCCTAACTATGGCCATTAAGATCGTATTGGAACAAAATGATAAAACAAAATGGATTGCAGTGATTCTGGGAACCAAGGAAGATGCATTAGCCATTATGGATGATGGGAAGCACCAAGAAAGTGACACTTGATCCTATTTTTGAGTTTTTAATCAGTTGACTAATCCTCAAAAGTCAATAACTATCAGCAGAGTTTTACTAATAATTATTATAAAATGTAAACAACCTTCTTCTCAATTGATCATGAATTGGTTTGGTGAATTCTACAAACATTTGTTGTGGAGGTATAGGAATTATTTCTTTCCTATTACAGATTTCAATCTGTTGATCAGTTAAAGCACGTTTGTCACCATTAAAATTTCCCCATTCATTGAACCAAACATATTCACCGGCAAAATCCTCATAGACCAGATCTTTATTATCCATTCCATTTTTTGTGATGGACAGGTTTATGATTCCTCTTGAAATAACCTCCATTCTGCTGATACTAACATCGGCATTTACGGTACCCATAACATCTTTTTTTGTACCATCATCCAAGGTTATTTGACCAACTTTCAAGCTGTCTCTTTCCATTTTTTCAATGCGCTCTTTAGTATGGGTTTCACCAACTACAAAATCTTCAAAATTGATCTCCAAATATTGATCCGGATTGCTTAGATTATTCTTTTTAGCCTGTTCAGGTGTATAGAACCTGATAAATTCTTTTTGCTCAATCTGTTTTAATGTTTTTTGAACTTCTGTATAGAACAGATCTGCACTTAGGTCGTATATTCGAGATTGAACCGGTTTTAAATTCGCTAAAACATAAAGAATGGACAGATTATAGGACTCTTCAATTTTATTGCCTACGTCCTTATAACCACTAATAAATTTATCTGCTTCCAAAAAATAGTAATAAGCCTGTTTTGCATTTTCTCTACCTCCAAAAGATAATTGATCTGATCCTGCAGCATATTGTTCTTCAGCTGCTAAAGGCTTAACTTTTTCCAGTGATGCATAATATTTTTTTGGATTTTTTATTACTTCTTTCGCGGCCGGAGATCGTTGGATGGTCTCATACATACCGTTTAGTTTTTGAAAGGTATACACTGCATTTGTATTTTTAAAAGCGGCATTGGAGTTCTTATCATTTTGCATTTGATCCAAAAAAGTATTTACCGCATTTGGATAAGCATTGGCCAGAGTTTCTCTAGCATTCTTGTTATTAGGGCTTTTTCTCAGTTTTTCAACCGATCGTATAACTGCCTGATAGTAATTGCCTTTAACATATAAATTTTTACCGGTATTACAGGCCATAATTAAAGTGCCAATAACAAAAACAAGGAATAATACTCTAAATGAACTCTTCATAATTTGATAAAATTGAGGTATGATTGAGTTAATAACGTTTTCTATAGGAAAATATTGAGAACAAGAGCATTAAATAATTTGAACATATATCTTGAAAATAGATGTAAAAAGATCTTCTCTTAGCCTTACATGATATTAGTCATAAAAATCACAATTTTAAAGTTTTACATTTATTGGTGCTAAAATCTGTATTAGCTAATACAGAAAAGGAGTGATGTTTGATTCATAAAATTAAATAAAAAATCAGAATGTCAGAGCCATTGATCATACATGAAAAAAGTACAGAACCTGTGTATACTCTTGGAGTTGCATCAAGATTATCTTCTACACCGGCGCATTCTATTCGTCAGTATATCGATAAAGGATTGATCATCCCTTATAAAACAAATACGAATCGTCATCTTTTTTCAAACGTAGATATCCTAAGATTAAAATGTATCAGAAAATACCTGGATGAACAGGGCTTAAATGTTGCAGGCATCAATGCGTTGTTTTCATTGGTTCCCTGCTGGATCATTAAACCATGTTCAAAAGAAGATAGAGAAAATTGCGATGCGTACTCTACTGCATCAGAACCTTGCTGGCAAGCTTCTGAAAAAGGACCAAAGTGTCGCAATGCTGATTGCAGGGTTTGTGAGGTTTATAGATTACCGGAAAAGTGTACTAACCTTAAGGATTTCATTAAAATGCTAACAAATACCTAAACAAATATTAATCTCTAAATATAATATGTTATGAGTACAAATGATGTTGACCAAGTACTAGATCTTAAGGGGCTTATGTGTCCGATTCCCATTGTAAAAATAAGTGTTGCGATCAAAAAGATCGGGGTGGGAGAAATTATAACTGCAACGGCAACTGATGCTGGTGTAATGATGGATATTCCGGCATGGTGTGCATCCACCGGTAATGAATTGATAAGCATGGATGAGGCTGATGATATATTTACATTTCAGGTAAAACGTCTTAAATAGTTGAATTATGATCAGTGAAAAATTCACACATTTTGTTGAATATGAACTACAGGCCATAGCAATTGCCTGGATGATCATATTGTATACCATCAAGGCTATTCAACTGTCGCGATTACCAATGCCCTGGGAAAAGGAAACCAAAAAGGGGAATTCTACAAAGGGTGTGATGATATCCTATGCAAGTATATTCATGCCATGGGCGGTTGAGAGCAGTCGTGATCATTTTTGGCGTTGGCTGGGATTTGCTTTGTACCATGTTGGTTGCTTGGTGGCTATAGTAAATACATTTACTTTTACCTTTACACCTGAGTTAATGACTCCAACAGTAAAAATCGTATTTAGTATTCTTATCGCACCGGCAATTCTGATCGGATTTTTAAAATTTATAAGAAGACTTATCAGACCTGAGATCAGATATATAAGTACTCCTGATGATTACTTTTCATTACTCTCTCTTCAATTGTTCTTCTTTACCGGCATCATGGCCTTACTCACGAACACTCCTTTCTGGAGGAGCAGTTATTATATTGTAACTGCTGCATTTTTGTTTTATGTTCCTTTCAGTAAGATCTCGCATTATGTTTATTTCTTTTTTGCCCGCTTCCTAACCGGGAAAAGGTATGGTTGGCGCGGAATAATTCCTCAAAATACTACAAAATGATAGAAGCTAAGAAAGTAATTAACGAACTGGAAAAGAGATATACTAGATTAGTAGGAACTTCTGCTACGAATCTATGTACACATTGTGGCTGGTGTATTGAATCATGTCACATATATAAAGCAACAGGAAATCCTGAACATTCTCCGGTGGCAAAAGCTGAAAAAGTGAGAAAGGTCCTGAAGCGAAAGCACGATTGGTTGTCCAGGGTATTTCCAAAATGGACAGGTGCGGCTGACCTATCTGAAAAAGATATTGATGACTGGATTGAGGCAGCTTTTAAAAATTGTACGCTTTGTGAAAGATGTGTTGTTAATTGCCCGATGGCAGTTGAAACACCTCAAATATTAGGTGCTGCCAGAGGAGTACTCACTTCCATGGGGAAAAATCCTGAAATACTTACCCAATTAACTGATTCGGCCATAGCCAGAGAAGAAAATCTGAAAATGATGGAAGGTTTCTTTAGAAAGCAGATCCAAAAATTGGAAAAACAAGTGCAGGATAAGCTAGGAGATCCAAAGGCGAGTATTCCAATAAGTGAAGAAGCTGATATTTTGTATGTTCCTTTGTCAGGAGTTCATACTATGATCCCGGCCGCAACTATTTTTAATGCGGCTAATGCTTCCTGGAGTATGAGCCTGTTTGAGGCATCAAATTATGGATTGTTTATAGCTGATATTCCAAAAGCAAAAAAAATAGTGGAGCGAATACTCAAAGAGGCCGAAAGGGTAAAAGCCAAAACACTTGTAGTAACAGAATGTGGACACGCTTATGGTGTTCTAAAATGGGAGGCTCCGAAATGGTTCAATAAAAAATTTGATTTTGAGGTAAAAAGCTTACTTGAAGTAATGGATGATTACGTTTCTCAAGGACTTCTTCAAATCGATCCTTCAAAGAATCCCGAGCCGGTGACCTATCATGACCCTTGTAATATGGGTCGTAAAGGAGGAATATTTGAAGAACCACGAAGAGTTATCCAGGCAGCTTCAATGGATTATAGGGAAATGACACCTAATCGGGTCGAAAATTTCTGTTGTGGTGGCGGTGCCGGATTGGTTGCGTGCAGTGACTGGACAGAAGAAAGATTACTGTATGGAAGTACAAAGGTAGATCAAATAAGAGATATAAAAGTATCGAAGGTTGTGACTGCTTGCGATAATTGTCTTCACCAGATCCAAGAGCTAGGTGAAAAGAATGATCTTGGTATAACAGTTAGTAATGTATCGCAATATCTTGTTAATGCTCTTGTCATTCCTGAAAGGGGAAAAATTGAAAAAGATAAAATTTTACAAGCCTAATATTTAATTTGACTAGTCCTAAATAACCATTACAGGTTTTTACAAAGATAGTTTTAAATCTCCGAGAGTTACAACTCTCGGAGGTTTTTGCTTTTTTATGTTAATTTGATGATGTTCTCATTTGAATTTACATCAGAAATTCTTAACTTATGTCTCCGTATTGGATTTAAACTTAATTACGTATTAGAACTTTGTTGTGAAGCTTGAAACTACCATAAAATATAATTTCTTCGAAATAAAAGCGTAGCATCACTACGGTTATATTTCAAAGAGGAATGAAATGATATATTTTGCAGTAGTTTCAAATTGGAATAGATTTTCTAATGCTTAATTAAGGTTTAAGTATAACCGAATAAAACTGTAGATATATGTGTCGCTTTCTTGCTTATATCGGTAAGCCTATTATGGCAGATGAGTTACTTCTCAAACCAAAAAATTCATTGATGAAACAAAGCTATCATGCCTTGGAAAGTGAGATGACTGTAAATGGAGATGGTTTTGGGATAGGCTATTACAACCATTTGGTCAGAAAAGAACCTGCCTTATTTCGTTCTATTCGACCTGCCTGGAATGATGAAAATTTGAAGTATAACGCTTCTATCATCAAAACCCGGTGTTTATTTGCCCACATTAGGGCAGCTACCCAAGGTGGGGTATCCATTGAGAACAGCCATCCATTTCATTATAATGAATTTTTAATGATGCAAAATGGGGGGATAAAGGATTTTTTGAAAATAAAACGCAAGTTGATCAACAGATTGGATGAGGATTTGTTTCAATGGGTATATGGTCAAACAGATACGCAATATATTTTTGCTCTTTTTCTGACTCTAGTAAAGGAAACCAAGAAAAATGAAGAACCTCTTTCTTTTGAAGAATTGACTTTGTGTTTATCACAAACATTTGCGGAGATCGAGGAAATGAAAAAAGCATCTCATCTTTTTTCTCCATCTTTATATAATTTAGTATTAACCAATGGCAAAAAAATGATTGCTACCAGATACAGTACGCAGCCGGATAAAGAAACCCGTTCCTTACACATTGCGAGCAATGCAGAATGTTATACTTGTGAAGAAAGATTTATGAAATATAAAGATTCTGATGTTAAGGAAACGTCGATCTTAATTTCTTCCGAAGTACTGACTTCTAATGTTGATCATTGGCAGGAAGTACCGGAAAATCATAGTATTACTATTGATGAAGACCTTCATGTTCAAATCAAACCATTGGATTGATTTTTGTCAATAAGTATTTTGAATCATTAAAATGCTGGAGACGTACATAATGGTCAGGCAGGTTCTACTTCTGAGATAGCCTGTATCAAGAATTTTTTATTTACGTTGAAAACGCTTTGTTAATTTTGCTCTTTTAAAAAGTCATTAATACTTTCCTCCAAAAGTCGGTTGAACTCCTCTGTAGCATCCCACATAACCACATGTCCTACATCAGGAATAATATTGGCTTTAAATGAAGGAACATATTTTTTAAAGGTTTCAATATTTGTGGGTTGTTGATCAGAATTAATAGCAATAATTGGTGTCTTTATTTGTTCAATAGATGGAATAAGGTCATCATTTTCCCAACGGAATGCGTCATGAAGTGATTCTCTCCATCCTGTTCTGTCGCTGTCATTTATCATACTGAGAACACGTTCAAAAGATGCCTCTTTATTATTTCTAAAAAAAGGTTGTAATTTTTCCATAGTGGGATCCGTTGCAACGCCCATAAATATGCTATCCATATAATGAATTATTTCGGGAGTATATCGCATTTCAACATTATGGAAGCTATCCACAATTATAATCCCTATAACTTTATTAGGATCTTTCTTTGCTGTTTCCATGGCAACTGGGGCTCCCATTGAAAAACCGACAAGTACAATTCTATCCAGATCCAGTTTATTTATAACAGCGATAACATCTTCGCTAAAAGCTGGTATTGTCCATTGATCACGATTATTTCCGGATAGACCGGAGCCTGCAAGATCAATAGCTACTACATTGTACTTTTTAGAAAAGTGAGACATTTGAGCATCCCAAATAGTCTTGTTATTGGTCCACCCATGGATAAAAACAAGTGTCGGTTCTCCTGCTCCCTGGTTATCGAAACTGATATTAACTCCGTCTGATGAAATGGCCATATTATCAGGTTCATTTTTACAGGAAGAATTGATCAATAATAATGTGATAAGAATAAATTGGAAAAATAATTTAGTGTGTTTCATATTTAAAAAATTTAGAAAGACAGACACTTATATTGGAATGCCAATTAAGGCATTCTCTCAAATATACGACAAATCAACCTAATTATCAGGGATTTGACTATTAAAAATTAGAAAAGTTCAATGCTATAATTGATCATTGAGAATAAATCAATCTTATTCTAATTGTCAATTTGCTCAAACGGGTTCATTATATTTTATTCGAATAAATAATAATCATAACTCGGACAATAAAAAGATGGTTCTGTCCTAACTCACTTGGTTTTATTTTAAAGAAACAGTTAATTAGATGTTTAAAATTATTAGAGATTAATAAGATCCATAAAATGAACAAGCAAATTATAAATCAAACGATATGAAATCAGTAATTATTACAGGGGCTAACAGAGGTATTGGTCTTGAAACTTCCCTGGCTTTTGCTCGAGAAGGTTATAAGGTTTATGCAACCATGCGTAACCCTGAAGGAGCAACATCACTTCAACAAAAGATCAAAGAAGAATCCTTGTCAATAACTATCTCAGCAATGGATGTGGATTCTGATGACTCTGTAAAACGGGCAATGGAGAATATTAAAAAGGAAAACGGGAAAATCGATGTTCTGGTTAACAATGCGGGTATTGAGCGTCATGGCTCTATAGAAGAAATGG
>Ga0209013_10000639_pt1 | contig 31768 bp, 33 predicted proteins | sample Cruoilmetagenom2_FD_187291 | JGI IMG/M metagenome (GOLD analysis project Ga0209013, IMG submission 187291) | Oil polluted marine microbial communities from Coal Oil Point, Santa Barbara, California, USA - Sample 2 (SPAdes) (version 2) | ecosystem: Environmental > Aquatic > Marine > Oil seeps ...
CGTTTTAGGTTTAGCCAGTATGCCTGTTGTTGGTACATATTCTGCTTCAAAAGCCGCGGTTCATAGTATAACACAAGGTTTACGTGGAGAATTGGAATCATCTAAGATTTTGGTTGCTGGTGTTTATCCTGGCCCAATTGATACTGATATGACTCGCGATATGGATATGGAAAAGGATTCGCCGCAAAATGTTGCACAAAATATTGTAAGAGGATTAGAGGAAGGAAAAGAATATATTTTTCCAGATATGATGTCTAAACAAGTTGGTGAGCTTTACTTTAGTGAACCACTTACGGTTGAGAAGCAGTTTGCAAGTTTTATTTCTGAGGAAGAGGAAGTTTAATTAAGATTTGAAAATTTATAAGAATAGAGATCTCTGTTAGGGATCTCTATTTTATTTTAAAAAAGGATTTAATATAGTTGCATAATGAGAATATTCTCAATATATTTGTAGAAAATAATTTGTGATGCCAAGAAGAAAGAGGTTGAGAAGAGTGGTTGAACCACCACATTTTAAAGAATATAGAGCAATTGGATCGGATATAAAGAAAAGACAATCAATTGAATTGTTTTATGAGGAATATGAATCTTTAAAATTAGCCGATTACGATTTTTTGAACCATAAAGAGGCGTCGGAATTAATGGGTGTTTCCAGACCTACTTTTGCAAGAATTTATGAAGGTGCAAGGAGGAAAATTGCAAAAGCATTAGTAGAAACACATACAATTAAAACAGTTTTTGGTAATGCAGTCATGGATAAGGAATGGTATTCATGTAATAATTGTAATTCAAGATTTAATATTCCTGATACAATGGCTCAGGGATGTTGTCCTGTTTGTAGATCTGAAAATATTGAACATTTAAATAAATAAATATATGAAAACGGTAATTACATCAACAGGTAATCAATTAAGCTCTAGTTTTGATTTGCGTTTTGGAAGAGCAGTATGGTTTTGTTTGTTTGATGAAGAATCAAAGGAAATCAGCTTTGTAGAAAATGAAAATATAAATGCAAAAGGTGGTGCCGGAACTAAAACTGTTGAAAAAATAGTTGAGTTAGGTGTAGCAAAAGTTATCTCTGGAGATTTTGGACCAAAAGCTAAAGAACTGCTTGAAAAATTTAAGGTTCAAATGGTGGTTTTACAAGATGGGAATAATACCATCCAAGATATTATTGATAAAATGAATTCCTAAAATACAGGATTATGCCAAACTTAGACGGAAAAGGACCGGAAGGAACTGGAAGTAAAAAAGGACGGAAACTTGGTCAGTGTACTTCAGCTGATCAGGAAAACCAACTGGAGAAATTGGGTAAAGGTTTAGGTTTAAGAAAGAAAAGTGGGGGAGGAACTGGTAGAGGTAAAAGATTAAAAAGTGGTAAACCAATATAAATAGGAGGTTAATATGCCAAGATTTGACAGAACAGGTCCACAGGGCCAAGGTAGCCGAACTGGAAGAGGATTAGGAAAATGTAATGCACAAGAGAAAGACCAGAATTCTGAGAATAATGAAAATTTTAGTGGAAGAGGTCTTGGAAGAGGATTAGGCAGAGGTCAGGGAAGAGGACTTGGAGTTAAAAATGGACAAGGACGCGGACAAGGTCGTAATCAAAATTCTTAAGGTAGAGTATGAATTAGAAAGACATAGGAGCGTTTGTGATATTTTTTTATTTCAACGGCCCTGTGTCTTTTTCCTAATGTTTCGTTTGACTTGAAAATTAAGGATTAGAATTAAATCCTGAAGTTTGATTATTGCACGATATTATTCCTCAAACACACATTAGGCGAGCTATTAGTTGAGTTTTAAATTTTTTATAAGTTAATTATTATAAATTATCTAATGTGGCTTTATTTAGGAAAAACCTATAAAAGAAGCACGAAAAATTAATCGTTAAAATTACACACGAAGGGATGATTAAGTTTACTTACAGCTTTCATGTAATCTTAACAAGAAAATTATAAACACATGAAAATGAAATTTGCAGTACCTGTTAATAATGGAGTTCTTGATGGGCATTTTGGACATTGTAGCCATTTTGCATTACTTGATGTTGAGGATAATAAAATAATTGCGGAAGAAACAGTAGCAGCTCCAGCTCATGAGCCGGGATTATTACCTCCATTTATCGCAAATCTTGGAGTTACTGATGTTATAGCCGGAGGAATGGGTAATAGCGCCATTAATATTTTCAACAAGCATCAGGTGAATGTATTTGTTGGAGCTCCAGTAATGGAGGCGAAGCAATTGGTTATTGGCTTTTTAGATAAAAGTTTAAGCTTTACTGCTAATTACTGTGATCATTAGAATATGGATAAAAGATGTATGGTTTGCCATACTAAATCAGCAGAGCATTTAATTGCAAAATTTAAACCTCTGCATGAACAGGAAATACTGTTCAAAAAACAGGTTGAAACACTCCTTTTTAATTCCAAAGATATTTCAAATCCTTATGTTGCAATGTTAATTAATCGCCTGGCAAAAAAAAGCCTAAATAGTGATTCGTTGTATGCAAAGGAGAAATGGGAGGTTAATGAGTTATTGATGGGATTGTACGGTGAATGGTCTCAACGAATCAATAGTGCAGATAATTCATTGAATGTAGCTGCGAAATTAGCTGTTATTGGAAATATTATTGATTATGGTGCACATTCCGTACCAAAAGATATCATTGCAGCAGTAAAGGAGTTATTAAATCAGAAATTTGTAATTGACGATAGGCTTAGATTGTTTCAGAAAGTTAAAAATGCAAAATCAGTGCTTTATTTAGGTGATAATGCAGGTGAAATTGTATTTGATAGATTGCTTATTGAAAAATGGAATCATCCTAATTTAACCTATGTTGTTCGAGGATCATCAGTGTTAAATGATGTAACTATTGAAGATACAAACCAAGTGAATATGAGGGCGGTTTGTAAGATAATTACCAATGGCCATGATGCACCTTCTACTTTAATTGATAATTGTTCATCTGAGTTTCAGGATCTGTATAATAATGCAGATGTAGTAATATCTAAAGGACAAGGTAATTTTGAGGGATTGATGAGCAGTTCGAAAGAGAATCTGTTTTTTATGCTGATGGCTAAGTGTGATATTATTGCAAATATGCTGAATGTTGCAAAAGGTGATATGCTTGTAGTTGAAAATAAAAATTTGAAAAATGGCATTTAAAATTGCGATTGCTAGTGGGAAAGGAGGAACCGGAAAGACTACTGTTTCGGTGAATTTATTTTCTGCAATTTATAAATATTGGACCGAAAATGTTCAGTTGTTTGATTGCGATGTGGAAGAACCGAATGATCTTTTGTTTTTTAAAGATTTTACGGTGAAGGAGGAAAGGAAAGTTTTTCTATCTGTTCCTGAAATTGATATAGATGCATGTAAGTTCTGCAAGAAATGTGAAGAGTATTGCGAATTTAATGCCATTGTTGTTATGCCAAAAGTGAAGTATGCCAAGGTTAGTCCTGATTTATGTCATTCTTGCGGAGCATGTCTTGTTGCATGTCCGCATGATGCTATTCATGAAAAAGATCATGCTATCGGTAGTATTTCGGTGAATAGAACAAAAGATGGCGGTGTGTTGAAGGAAGGAAATCTAAGAGTAGGATCGCCATTGCAGACTATGTTGATTAAGGAACTGAAAAAAGAATCTCAAGTAGGTCAGGATATTGTAATTTACGATGCACCTCCTGGTATAAGTTGTCCTGTTGTTGAAACTATTTCGGATGCTGATTTTGTGATCTTGGTAACAGAACCTACACCATTTGGAATGTATGATTTGCAACTTACCGTTGATTTAATGCGAGAGATGAAAAAATCTTTTGCTGTGCTTGTAAACAAAGCAGGTATGGGAAATGCGGAATTGTATGAATATTTGGAAAGGGAAAAAATTAAAGTTTTAGGCGAAATACCCTTTGATAAGAATTATGCAGCACAATATTCAAAAGGAATGCTGCTAACGAATATTCCTTCTCATATTAAACAGGAGTACTTGAAATTGGTAGATCAGATTAAAATAATAAGCAAGGAACATGAAGGAGATTACAATTCTTAGTGGTAAAGGAGGAACAGGGAAGACAAGTATTACCGCGGCATTAGCTTCTATCGCTAAAAATTCTGTTTTTGCGGATAATGATGTAGATGCTGCTGATCTTCATCTGATTTTTAACCCCGAAATAAAGGAGAATCACATTTTTTATGGATCATGGGTTGCAGCGATAGACAGTGAATTATGTACAAATTGTGGAATTTGTAAAACACATTGTCGTTTTGATGCTATTCATTATAAACCTGATGGTGGTCTTGAAATAAATCCTTTTGAATGTGAGGGATGTAGATTGTGTGAGCGCGTTTGTCCTGCACAGGCAATTAGATCTGAGCAAAGTACAAATAATAATTGGTTTGTTTCCGATACTCGTTTTGGACCGTTGGTACATGCTAAAATGGGTGCTGGTGAGGATAATTCGGGAAAACTTGTAACTCAGGTTCGAAGAAAAGCAAAAGAAATAGCAAAAGAAATAAGTGCTGATTTTATAGTGAATGACGGACCTCCGGGAATTGGTTGTCCTGCAATTGCATCTATAACTGGAACCAATGCGGTCGTACTTGTTACAGAACCAAGTAAATCTGGTTTTCATGATGCTGTTCGTTTAATTGAATTAGTACAATCCTTTAAGATTCCGATATATGCTTTAATCAATAAATACGATATTAATCCTGAAATTAGCAACCAAATGGCAACTTTCTTTAAAACAGAAGGAATTCAATTAATGGGGAAAATTCCTTTTCAGGAAGAAATGGTAGAAGCATTGATCGAGAGGAAAAGCATAATCGAATACAATAAAGATTCTGTAGTCACCAAAATTCTAACTGATCTTTGGACAGAATTAAGTCGTGTAAGTTTAGGATATACTTATGATAGTAGGAGAATATAAATTACGTCCTCGTTATGGCGAGGTTGATAAGATGGGATATGTATATCATGGCAATTACGTAGCTTATTGTCATCAAGCCAGAACAGAATTGTTGCGATCTTTTGAAATAAATGATAAGTTTTTAGAAGATAATGGGATAATGCTTCCGGTTATTGAAATGAATATGAAATATATTAAGCCCTCGGGTTATGATGAGGAATTAACTATCAATACCAGGATTAAAAAACTGCCTGTTTCCCGATTCTATTTTGAGTTTGAAATAAAAAATGAAGCGGGAGAGAATGTTTGTAAGGCAAATTCCACCTTGGTTTTTGTGGATTCAGAAAATCGCAAACCACAAAGGGTTCCGAAGTTAATATTAGAGGCATTAGAAAAAAATATTGAATACAAATTAAATTAGTATTCTTGTTTTAATTAGTTAATTAGGAGAAATCGGGTAGAAAGGATTTAGCTTTTCTATCCGATTTTATAGTAATATTAATTTTGGCCTTAATAATATCAATCTTTTTTTGTGTTTTCTAATGAGCGTTTTAATAGAGTGGAGTAAATTGGTTTGTTGCCCAGCATAGATGTAACAGTGGATGCTGTAACTGTAGTAACTATTAGCGGTAATATCATTTCGTAATTGGATGTCATTTCAATAACAAGCACCAATCCTGTTAAAGGTGCTCTAACCGTTGATGCAAATATCCCTGCCATTCCGGCAATTGCAAAAATGCCAGGATGCGAAATAAGTTCGGGAAAATATAGTTGCACAATATTTCCAAACAACATGCCTGAAATTACTCCCAGAGCAAGTAAGGGTGCGAAAATTCCGCCGGGAACTCCTGAGCTATAACTGAAAATGGATAACAACATCCGAATAATAAATAAAACAATTAAAAAGTTCAGGCTAAATGAATGATCAAGAACTTTACTGATTGTAGTATATCCACCTCCAATCATATTTGGAAAAAAAATTCCTGTTATTGCGATGATTAGCCCAACAAAAATTCCGACAACAATAATTGGAATTTTGGATAGATGTTTGGAGAAATTTAAGGAGGATATTAATAGTTTATTGTAGAAGATACCGACTATGCTATATAATAAGCCAAGAACAATATATAACCATAAACTCGATAAGCTGGTGCGGCTATATATAGTCATTTGAATTACCGGACTAGCACCAATTGTAGCTCGAACAACAAAATCTGCAGTTCCCGATGCAATCATAATTGCCGCTACAGAATAAAAGTTAAATCTGAAATGATCATGCATTTCTTTGATAACAAAAATAATCCCAGCAAAAGGGGCATTAAAAGCACTTGCAAGTCCGGCAGCTGCTCCTGCTGAAACCAATGCATTGTTTTCGTTATCTGGTTGCTTGAATATATCTTTAATCATTTTACCAATATTTGCGGCTATTTGAATAGTAGGACCTTCTCTACCTAGCAGTAAACCACTTCCTAGTGAAAAAACAAGGAGGCGATAAATTTGATTGGCAATACACGTTTCCAACGCATCGGACGCGTCTCATCCAAGACGCCTTCAATTTCATGTACACCACTCCCAGAAGCTTCAGGTGCAAACTTTTTAACTAAAAACAATGCAGTACTTATTCCAATAATTGCAAAAAGTACAGGCCATATGTGCATTAAAAAACCTGACTTGCCACCAACATCATATAAGCGGTCTCTAAAAAATTCAATATATGTAAGTGTAATTCGAAAAACAGCTCCAACTCCTCCTGCTACAAGCCCTACGATAAGTGCAAAAACGAGTAGTTTGATGTGTTGAATATCAGTTTTTATTAGCCGTTGATTCAATTTCCGTGAATTTGGATATTGCATTGTAAACTATATTTAGGATTAATTGTGTTATAAATTTATTTATATTAAAAGACTGGAATAGCCTTGTAATTTTTTATTTGCTTTACATGTTAAATTTAATAAAAGTTCTTTGATTGATTTAGGATGAAAATATATTTAATATTGTGGGAGTCTATTTTTCTGGATTATAAAAATTGAATAACAGATGTTAATAGAAGAGAATTAGATTCTGGATTTTGGTAATTGTCCTTACATGGCGTGCGAAGCGAAAATTTAATTTGTATTTTCTTCCGACCGTCATGTAAAGCGAAAATTTAATTTGTTTTTTGTTTTGATTGTCATGCAATATGATTTTTAATTTTAAAAATTATTTCAATCGTTGTGTAAACTCATTTTGTAAATCGAAAAATGGCATTGATCGTCGTGCAAACTCATTTAAAAAAAAATTGATCTGATCGTTGTACGGAGTGATTTTTAAATTATTTTTTTATTCTGACCGATGGTAGTGGTCATTTTCAAAAAATGAAATGACAGGCTAGGACAGAATAATTGAATTATGGAGTTATTTTTCACTCACTTAAGTCAGCTTTTGTTGAAAATAACTTGTGCAAGATAAGGTATAAACCTACTAAAGAAATTGAAATCACTATAGTGGATTGTGGTAAGGAAATGTAAGTACTGCAAATCATTTTCTGATGTTACTTCAACTATTTAGATATGAGAAAAGAACGTATTCTGGAAAATTGGTGCTCTTACAAAAAATTATAGGCTGATTTAATTATTAGACTCCAAATTCAATAAATATTTTTTTCTTACCAAACCTCCACCATAGCCTTTTAAATCTCCATCGCTTCCGATTACACGGTGACAAGGTATTATAAAAGCAATTCGGTTATATCCATTTGCTGATGCAACTGCCCGAATGGCTTTAGGTTTATTCATTATCATTGCTTGTTCTTTATAGGAACGCGTTTCCCCATAAGGTATTTGTTGTAACATTTTCCAAACGGATTGTTGAAAATCAGTACCAGGAGAATGGATTGGGATAGTGAATTCTTTTCTTTTACCATCGAGGTATTCGCTAACTTGAATTTGAACTAAATTAAGATATTCGTTTTTACCTGGAAGGATAACGGCATTTAATCGCTTACAGAGATCCTTAAATTCTGTTTCAAGCATTCGTCTATCGGTAAATTCTAACAAGCAAATTCCTTGTTCGGTTGCACAGGCGAACATAGGTCCTAATTTGGTTGGAAACCTGATGATATTTATAATAGTACAATCTTTTATTTTTTGTGGCGATTTACCGAATATAAGCTGACAGCCTTCATTAAATCCACTAAGCGATTCATAGCCCAGACCATACGCAGTGTCTGTTACTGAGTTTCCCCCTTTAATTTGATTAGATGCTTTATTTATTCTAAGCATTCTTTGATAAGAATGGAAAGTCATGTTATGATGTTTTTTAAACCACCTTCTAATCTGACTAGGTTCAATTCCTTTTTGTCTTAAATCAAAATCCTTTATTTTAAGGAAAGGGTTTTCGTGTAGTTCCTCGATAATACTTTTAATATACTTAGGAGTTTCTCCTTCCAATTCCATTGGTTTGCAAATTTTACAGGGTCGAAAACCATTTTGCAGGGCTTGTTGAGGAGTATCATAGAAAATTACATTTTCTGCTTTTGGTTTCTTTGCCCTACAGGAAGGTCTGCAAAATACACCTGTTGTTTTAACAGCAGTAATAAATACACCTTCAAATAGGGATTCTTTTTTTCCTATGGCATTGTACTTTTCTTCAAATGTTAAAATGTTGCACATGAAATTTCTTATTTAAGGTGAATTGCAAATCTAATAAGGTTGAAATTATTATACTACCGAAAAATTAACAAGTTCTTTTATTCTTTCTAATCTATAGTCTAAATATAATTTAGAACGGAGAAAAAGATTACATATTGATTTCTTGATGACACATTTATTGTATTTTTGAGATGTTAAAACCTCTAAGTCATTATCATGTTATCAAATGCTAAATTTAAAAAGCATCAAAATAAATCCATATGAAAAAAATTATCTTCTTACTGTTATGTGTTTGCTTTTCTATTAGCAATAGCAGCGCTCAATCGAATCGATTTAGTTTTGAGAAATTCATTGGTAAGGATGGAGCAGCATTAAATTATCGTTTGCTTAGTCCGGATTACAATACAACTCGGAAGTTCCCATTAATTGTTTTTTTACATGGTTCTGGTGAGCGCGGTAGCGATAATAAATCCCAATTAAAATGGGGTGTTTTAAATCTTGCTACTGATGAGGCATTAAGTTTGCATCCTGCTTTTGTCATTGCACCCCAATGTCCTAAAAATGAGCAATGGGCCAATTATAAGGAGAATAAAAAAACCAGAGAATTTAATATGGATTCTGTGCCTTCAAGAACAATGACCGTGTTAATTGATTTAATCAATCATTTTGTGAAAACGCATGCTATTGATAGGAATAGAATTTATATTACAGGGCTTTCAATGGGCGGATATGGTACTTATGATGCCATAGAACGCTATCCAAATTTATTTGCTGCAGCAGTACCTGTTTGTGGAGCTGGTGATAGCTCCAACGCAGAAAGCATAGCGCATATTTCTATGTGGATTTTTCATGGGGCAGAAGATCCTGCGGTAAATTCCTTGTACTCTCTTGATATGTTGAATGCTTTGGTAAAGGCTGGTGCGCATCCCGGATTTACACAATACCCTGAAGTTGGTCACTTTTCGTGGTTGGAGGCTTATTCTGATAAGCAAATGATGAATTGGTTATTCCGTCAGCATTTATAAGTTTATATCTGGATGATTTTTTTGATTCTAATTAATTGCTCCAAATCTGCTTAATGGCATTGTAGGAGTACCGATACTCAGTATTGTACGAATATTCGGATGGAACTAATTGTACAATACCAAACCATTCTTCGATATCATTGGGATCATGGGAATAAGAATCTTCTAATCCAAATTTCCACCAAGCATCTAAATATTCATGTATGCATACACCAGCAGTAGGTAGTTCTGTTGTATTGATATCATTAATATTTTGAAGAAGACCGGTTGCCTGTTCAGAAACGGTATTGCCACCATAACCGTAATTGGGTGCACCTGTATGGGCTGCATTTGGCGAAACGCTTAATCCGGTTTTCGTTATCAATAGTGGCATATTGGGATACCTTGATTTTATTTCTTCCAACCATCCTTGAAATATAGTACCTGAATTACTTCCTGCATTTGTATTAGGTCTGTAGTAAGAAATAAGAGAAATGCTTTATTTCTGGTAATCTTTGGTAGAGATAATCTCATTTCTAATTATATGATTTTTGAAATAAGAATTGTTGTTGAGTTATTAATTTTTGCTGCTAAGCAAGTTATAAAGAGGAAACAATCTGAAGTTATATAAAAAAACATGGTTCTCTACGTTCTTTGCATAACGTAGCCAGTTTTTCAGATATCCTATCAATAGTTGGATTTTTAAAAAATCGGGCATCCTCAGGACAAGCTTTGACACATGCACAACACCAAATACAAACATTTTTATTCGTAACTACTTCGGTATTGACTTTAATTGCATTAGTAGGGCATACACTCTCGCAGATTTTACAAGTTGTGCAATTTGCAGCGTCAGTTTCAGGGGACAAGGGTTTAAATATTCCTCTTTCTTTATAAGGATAATTGCCCGGAACAACTAATTCAGTTAAACCATTAAGGTTTTTCAGATCAATAATTTTATTTTTTATTTTTTTCGAAAATTCTCTGCATTTTAAAAAATCATTTTTGTCAGGTCTTCCTTCTGCAATTGGGATGTTATTAGTTGAATAGGAATGCTCCCCAATAAAAGCCGCGGCGGCAATTGTTCTAAAACCACAAGCATGTGCAATATTTTTTAGTTCCAGAAGCGAATCTTCATAGGCTCTATTTCCATAAACAACGATCAATACAACAGGAGCATTATCAACTTGTATTTTCTCTAATTTTTTGACTACATCTAATGGTACACGTCCACCATAGACAGGTGCAGCTATTATTGTAAGATCATTTTTACTTGATTCAATTTCAGGAATATATTTATCAGTTGTGGTAATATTATATTCATTTATCTGTTTTATACCAAGATCTAGTCCAACAGCACGAATAATTTTTTGGGTAGTATTTGTTGGTGAGAAATAGATTAAATTTAAATTTTCCATACCTAATAAACGTTTATAGATTACTTGCAAAGGTAATGTTTTTTAGAGATCAGCTTGTATGGTATTGGCAAGTAAAATCATTCCGGAAACTTGTATTGTTCGTATGCTTAATATCAAGCTGTATCAATTATAAGTATAAAATACGATATAAAAGAAGAGACCAACCACTAGTAGATTACTAGTGATTGTTTTTATTATATCTGTTGATATTAAAGCACTAATCTAAATCCAAATACTGGAAGTTCTGCTTGCATGAAATCTAAATCTTCAGATCGTTTAAAACCTATGGTTTCATACATTTTCCATGCCGTTTGCATCGCTTTTGTAGTATGTATAATTATCTGAGTATTCTTTTTTATTTTTGCCTTTCTAATACACTCATGAGTCAAAAGTTTGCCAATGCCCTGGCCTCTGCTTGAAGAATCAACTGCCAATAGGCGAAACCCTGATGCATTTTTTTCCTGTGTAGCTGTTCCACCGGAACCATAGTATTGCATATCACAAAAATAAACAACTCCACCAATAATTTTGCCTTCTGTGGAAATTGCAACCAATAGTTCTGTTTCAGGTTTTTTCGTTAGATCTCCAATATTGGCAAGCATTTTATAATATTCTGGCTGATCCGATTGTTTAGGAAATCCTTCCAATTTAGAATAGACTTGTACCAATAATTCACCAATTTCATCGAATTCTTCTGGTTTTGCATTTCTAATTGTACATGTTTGTTTCATCCTTATTTAATGTTTTGTTGTTTTAGTGTTTAATTTTGATTTTTCTCAATATGTATAGATGGCATAATTAATAAAAGGATAAAGCATACATTACCACAAATGAATTTTATTCTTTTCAATTTTAATTATCCAAAGAATAAACTTCGGACAGACACATAAATCTGTAATTAAATTATAGTTACTGATGTATCTTTTAATAGCATGATCAATAAGCTTTAGTAATACTAAAATTATCAAAATAGCTAACTGCATCAGATTTAGTCCAAAGACCTATTTTTCCAGCATTGGTAAAAGTATTATCTGTTGTTTCCAATGCAAGGTCGCCGTTTAAATAACACTTTATTTCGTCACCATGCATGATGATTTTGAGTTTATACCACTGAGCTGAATTAATCTTGATATTGGCACTTTTCAGTTCTTTACGATTGCCATTCACTACTTTGTAAACTCTGAAATTATTTTCGAGAGGATTGATTCTGGCTACGTAGTAGTTGTTTTCATCTTGAAAACGCCAGACTGGACCTCCACCTTGATCGCCTTCACCAGAAACACCTTTAACTTTAATTTGCAACTGAATATCTTTGTAATTTAATGCTTTGTTAACGATTAAATTGAAATGATAGTCCGTTTTATCCATAGATAATTGAGCAAGAACCTTATTATCTCCATCATTTTTTATTTTCCAATTGCATAATTCTCCTTTCCCGGTAATAAATACTTTCCAATCCCCAGGGCTTTCGTTCAGCTTACAATTTTCAAAATCAAATAAGGTATCCGATGAATATTCATATTTCGATTGACTTTTTCGTACTGTTTTATTTGTATTGGTTTGATGAATAACTAAGCTTAAAAGAATAAATAATGAAATACTATTGTTAAAAATATACATTTCTTTAATTTTAAATTAGAACTGTACTAGTATTATAAGTTTTTAATAGATATTATCTCTATAAAAGTAAACTCTTTAAAGAATGCTTAATCCTTAAATTTTATACTTCTTAAAAAAGTAGGTAAAACAATCAATAGTAGGGGTAATCCTACTATAAATCCACCAATTACAGCTATTGCTAAAGCTTGTTGCATTTGTGCTCCGATACCAATTCCGCTAGCTAGAGGGATTAGCGCAAGGATAGCACTTAAAGCAGTCATTAAATTAGGACGTAAACGCAAAGCAATTGCATTTGTTACGGCATATTGTTGTTCTTGGTTTTTTAAATCGGCAAAATATTGATAAACCGTGAAAATAGCATTCTCTGCAATAATACCAACAATCATTATTAATCCGGTGTAACTACTAACGTTCAAAGGAATATTAAATGCGTACAGCATGATTAAACTGCCCGAAATACCAAGTAAAGAAAGGAATAAGATCATTAATGCTATTCTCCATCGTTTAAATAAAAACATCAGTACCGTGAATACAAAAAGTGTTGCCAATGCTAAAATCATCATCAACTCTTTAAAAGATTGCTGTTGCTGAGCGTATGCACCACCGTACTCAATGGAATAAGTTTTTGGCAAGTTTATTTTTTGGAAAAATTCAGTTTTTAGATCAGTAATAGCTGTTCCCAAATCTTTATTTTCTAATCGTGCAGTTAAAGTGATTGTAGGTTTTAAATCTTCTCTACTTTCAATTACATCGCCAGATTGTGGCTTAACATCACAGAAAAAAGAAAAAGGCCGGGAAGTGCCATCTGGTAAAAAAATAGCTTGTTTTTTTAGGAGGTCTAAATCATTATCCGCAAAATCAACAAAGCGCATGATTACTCTTCGCATTTGTTGTCCTTCTTGGATATCACCAATTTGCAAACCAGAAGTCATTGCGGCTTGGTCGGGCGATGGTGTTGGAATATTTGCACTTCTACCTAATGGAACCCCTTCGATGATGGCTTTTAATTGAGTGTCAAAATCGTTAAGTTGAATGTGATAAAGTGCTAGTTTATCTATTTTTGGTTTTAGAATGAGTGAAGGACCTTCGGGTACCAACCCGTCATCAATATCAACGATACCCGGAATACTATCCATTACCTGATGACACTTATCTGCAATGGCTTGAAGTTTTTGATAATCGTTGCCAAAAATTTTTACTTCAATGGGTTGGGCTTTACCAATCAAATCTCCCAATAAATCGGCAATACGCTGTCCGAATTCAATGTTTAACACAGGTACTTTTGCCGCAATATCGTGTCTTAAATCAGCAATTACTTCTTGTGTTGTTTCTTTTCTATGTTGTTTTAACTGAATAGAATAATCGCCTTCGTTAGCAGGGTGAGCTCTGAATGCCATTCTAATTCCAGTACGTCTGGAATAACTTTCCACATTAGGATTAGCCAAAATAACCTTCTCCATTTCCTTGCAAAGTCTGTCGGTTTCATCAATATTCGTACCTGGGGGAGAGTAATAATCCAATACAATAGATCCTTCATCCAGTTCAGGCAGGAAGCCGGTTTCTAATTTAGTAGTTGCAAAATATGCTGAAGAAATGAGTAGCAATACAAAAACAATGGAGAATGCAGGTTTGTTGTAAAACCAAGTTAGGGCAGCTATTGATTGATAGGGATCTTTTCTAGTCTTTGGTTTTAATTTGTGTTTATATCCTATAAAAATATGAAATACGGGTAGTAGCAACCAGGTTACCAGAAACGATACGATCATTGTAAGTTGCATGGTATCGGATAATATTCTGAAAAAACTTCCTGCCAATCCACTCATTAATCGGAATGGGAAATGAATTACAATGGTAGATAAAGAGGAAGCAATCATTGCAGGTAACAGAAATTTAATAGACATCTGTACCACTTGATATTTATTTTTTCCCGGATGATCTTCGTGGTTTTTATAAATCTGTTCGATGATGACAATGGCATCGTCAATAATTAAACCAACAGAGGCTGCTATTGCACCAAGAGACATAATATTTATGGTAACACCAACTAAGTGTAAAACCAGAAATGAAAAGGCCACTGTAACAGGAATAGTAAGGATGACAACCAAGCTAGAGCGCCAAGAGCGTAGGAAAAGAATAATTACAATAAATGCTAATAGCAATCCTTCGTAAATGGTTTTCATGGTACCATCCACACTGTCGGTAACAAAAGTACTTTGGTTATAATATGGTTTTAATTCAAAACCTTTCGGTAATAATTTTCTTATTTCTTGTGCTTTTAACTCTACATCATCCGCAAAATTAGTAAGGTTTATACCTGGTTGTTTAATGATATCCACTATTACGGCATTATTACCGTTGGCATTTATTTTAACAAATTCTTGTTGCTCTTCCAGTTTTATTTTAGCAATGTCTTTTACTCGAATAATTCTACCGTTAATATTTTTAATTACAGTATTATTCAATTCATTCAAATCCTGAACCCTAGTATCGAGTAGGGTGAGGTACATTCGGTAATGATCTGGTAGCAGACCGGCAGATGATACAAAATTACTATTGTCGAAAGATGAGATTATATCCTGAGGTACAAGGCCAAGTGCAGTCATTTTTTCCGGAATAGGAGCAATAACAAATTCTTTACTTCTACCTCCTCTAATAACCACATTTGAAATACCATTTACTTGTGAAAAACCTGGGCGGACAATAACATTGGCAATATCTTTTAAATCTACATCTGTTTTCGATGGATTTTCGAGTGTATATCCATAAACTGGGAATAGTGATTGATTCATCACTTCGGCAGAAATATTCACCCCAGGTGGTAGAAAGTTTTTAATCTCGTTGATTCTACTTTCCAATTGTGGTTTTAAGGCATAAATATCCAGCCCCCAGTCAAAATATACTTCTACGGTTGCACTTCCTCTGCTTGTATTGCTTTTAACGATGCGTACTCCATTAACTTTTTTAACAGCACTCTCTATTGGTTGTGTTACTGTTATCATCATTCGGTCAATGGGAATTTGTCCAGCATCAATAATAATTGAGATCCTTGGGAATTGAACTGCAGGGAACAGATTGGTTTGCATTTTAGTGAACGAAAATACACCTGCAATAAATATTAGAATACCAACTAATAGAAATGGTTTTTTTAGAGCTTTATAATAATTTCTATGCATGTTTATTCTTTTACTGTTTCAACTAAAGCTTTATCTCCAAGACCATAAGCGCCTTCGCTAATAAAAAAATCCTGGTCATTAAATTTTGGAGCAATAATTTCAACAGAATCATGGTTTTGATTACCAATTGTAACGGGGATTTTCACTGCCACACTATCGTTAAGCATTTTCATTACCCAAAACTGACTCATCAAAGCATCGGTTTGTAAACATTGTTTTGCAAGGATTTGTGCTTGATGTTCTTTGCTTTTGTCGAGTAGAACTTTTACGATCATATTCTCAGGCATAAAATGTTGTGTACTCAGATTAGCCATTATTTTTATGGTTTGAGATGCTTCTTCTATTTGCGGTAATATTTTTGAGAAAGTAGCGGAAATAGTCTTGTTGTCAGGTAAAATAACTTTGCAAGTTTTTCCGATTTTTGCCCACTGATTATATTCAAAAGGAAGATTTACTTGTAGTTTTAAATCATTAGAAGCTAATAGTGTGCACATCAAGGTACCTTTGTCTGCAAAGACTCCTTTAGTTACAATATTAAGACTTACCAATTGCCCATTTTCCGGTGCATAAATATTAATGAATCCGTATGCATTTGAGCTTTGTTTATTTACTAGATAAGATTCGGGAGTTTGCATCTGGAAAAGCAACTGACCTTTGCTTACTTTATCGCCTTGTTTTACGCTTACATTGGTAATATAACCACTTATAGGAGCAATTAAATTGCTCTTGTTTAGATAAATGGTTTTTCCTGTTAGCTCAATATTATCATGTAAATAACCATAAGTGAGACGATCTAATTGTACTTGTACCTTCGGTCTTGTGTTTGCTTGTTCTTTTTTGGTGTTTTGACAAGAAAAGAGTGTTGAAATCATAAAAATTATTGCAGGTAATACTGTTAGTTTCTTCATTTCTGAATATTTAAAAATTCCAATAATTGTAATTACTAATCAAAGCTTGTTTTTGCATTTCTAAGAGCAAGGATTCTTGTTTTTTTGCTGATATATCCCGGATTAGATTTTTGAAATCCATAATCGAGATTTGTGCCTGGGATAATTCAAAGGAATAGACCTTCATGAGCTTTTGATATTCCTCCAGTTGGTCTTTCGTAATTTTAATGCTATTCTCTATTAGTTGAATTTGAGTTAGGAACTTGTTCTTGTATATTTGATTTCGATTTATGAAATTCTGTTTTTCGAAATCTAAGATTTGCAATTTTATTACAGATTTGCTGTGTTCAATTTTCTTTTGATTGCCATCAAAAATATTCCAACTAAGATTTGCACCTACTGCCATTCCAAACCGCTTTAGCGAAGGTTGATAAACAGCATTCATTCCAGCATTGGCGAATACATTAAGCTGTGGTCTGTACTTTTGGTTAAACAACATTTGATCGGTTTGAATACGCAAACTATCCAATTTATATTTTTTTAAAAATGGGGATTGTTCATCTGCTTTGGTTTGTAATTCGAAATGAACGTCCTGAATCTTTACTGTACTTGTATCCTTAATTCCACAAAGTAGATTTAAGTCCGATAAGCTGTTTCTATATTCTGTTCTGTATTGTTGATATTGTATTTCATAATTTCGAATCTCTATCTGCATTAGCATTAAATCGGTTTGTTTATAAATGGCATTTTCTACCAATTCATTCATGATTCTCAGCTGTTTTTTTAATCCTAAAAATAAGGCATTACTTAGTTCAGCCTGTTTTTCCGCTTTCAAACAAAGAATATATTGATGTCTTACCAATTGCTCCAATTCGTGCTGCGTTAACTCAATGGTATTATCATTTAAACGGGTCGAAATATCCGTTTTTTGCTTATGTAGTTTGTATAAAGAACCGTTTAAGAGAGGCTGATTTATGGATACAAAGGATTGATACTGTCCTCCGTCGGAATAGGATAAATCATAACCATTATAAGAGTTGGCACCTTCGGAAATCAGTTGTAGTTTATCGTGCTTGTTATCTTGGGAGATGATTGGTGCAAATAGCACATTGGCCTCTACGTTTACAATTGGTTTTGATAGAATACTATTAATTTGCTTTAGATCTAACGCCAGAATTTGATTCTTGTTTTTACTTTTATTAATTAAAGGGCTATTCTGCTCTGCTATTTTTATATAATGCTGTAAGCTATTTTGAGCGTATGTATTTTGATTGAAGCCTATAATAACAATCAAAGACAAAAATAAATTCTTCATTTTATTGCGCTGTGTTAAAAACAAAAACCAGAATTTATATCCGGTTATCTCTTCATCTGAAAATTTCATGTTAATGGATTTGCAGTAAACTGCATCTCCAATAAATATTGAAAATTTTATTTGGCCAATTTACTTTTCCTTTTTGAATAAATTTAGAATTCGTAGTAATATTTTGCACTTCTTAAAAGGATTTTGGCAAGCTCACCGGAAGAGAAATTAATTATCAATTGCGTCACTTGATTGGAACGAGAATGCCTGTTGAATCTGGAAGTAATTATTTTACTTATAATATAAAATGCATACGACTTCGGATCCAGTCAAAAAATTGGGGAGAATAATAAAGGCTTTATCTTTATTGTCTTATTTAATAAGATAGGATCGACACCACACCACACACTATGAACGCCTGGTTCGCTTTTTATTACCTTCAGATTTACTGTAATTAGTAACTTTAAAGGAATTTTTACTACTCCTTCCTTGTGCAGAAGTAGCTCCAAGCATTTTGAGATCTCTTTTCCTTGTGCGAGGATTGTTTTAGATGTATAGTTTTAATCGTTGGCAGACAGCTGAATCACGAATTCCAATCATGATCATTCTTAGCGCATCCTGAATTATCTTGAAAACCGAACAACCAATGTTTTTGCTGAATCTTTTAACGCCAAAATAAAAGCCTTTAGAGCTACGCTTAGTGGCGTGAGAGATATCCCTTTCTTTTTGTTCAGATTAACTAATATTTATATCTGAAATTTTAATCCCCAGTAATCCGATTTGATCCATTACTTCCATTCTCTGGCTTTTTAAAACCAAAAATAGTTTTCCTAAGCTTGGGCAAGCGGCAGGAAAACTATTTTTCTTCTGTTAATTCCTATTCTTTATAGGCAGGAATTGACGGACTGGAATTTGGCCGAAATACGTATGCATCCTTTTTAGAATTCGATTTGAGAATCTGCATTTTACTGCAATCCGAAGGATCGACAATCTTTAATCTTTTGTGAGGAATAATGATGTTGAATGCTTTGTTGTGCTTCAATTTTTCTTTTAATTCAGCAGGGGTAATACTCTTCATGTGTCCCTTGCTATAAAACTGACTGGAATACGACTTTCGCCCTAAATAAAAGAGATCCAAATCATTATTCTTTAATTGCTCCTGAATCAAATATTTATCTGTATTGCTGTATTTCTCCAAATTATTATCTGTTAAAGCCACAATAGTAGTTATTATTGCTAAAAAAGGTAAAATTAAACTTATAAGCACCATGCGTTTTTTATTCTTAATGGATTCCCAAAAGTGCAGAGCCAGTAGGGCGATTGGAATCATTACAGGTAGGGTATAAGTATGAATCAAACTACGGGAGACGGTAAAAAACAAGGGAGTCCATATTAACCAGAGAAGAAGAAAGACCAACCATTTATTTTGGGATAAACCTTTTCTAAACTTCCATGATTTTGCAGCAACTAATTGTATCCAGGGTAAAGCAAAAGCAAATAGAAAAAGCCATATAATTCCAAGAGGTTGCTTCTTAGGAAAACCATATTTATCGCCTTTCCAACTAGCATCAAAAAACCGTTTAAAATGTTCACCAATTATAAAATAATCAATAAAACCTTTTGTTTTTAGTTCGGCTAAATAATACCAGGGAACGGCAATTACCAAGCTAATAATAGATCCTAATATCCATGGGAATTTTTTCAATACATTGCGGTATTCTTTGAAAAAAAATGTCCATAAAACAATTGGAGGTATTGTTAGAATTACTACAATTGGGCCTTTTGATAATAAACCAAATCCGAGAGCTACAAAAAACAGGTAGCTCCAGCCTGATATTTTCTCGAGATGGATAGCTTTCCAAAAAGAAAGCATCGCAAGGGTAATGAAGAAACAAAGGGCGGTATCCGTAGAAACGACCCCTGCATGTAATAAAAATTCAGGCAAGCTTAATAGAATAAAACCTGACAGGAAAAATGGTAATTTTTTTTCTTTGGCAAATTGACCTACCAAGATAACCATTGCAATACAGAATAAAAGGTAGGGGAATCTTACTGCAAACTCGTTTACTCCGAATGCTTTCATACTTAGTGTAGATACCCATGTAGATAATGGAGGTTTTGCCCAGAAAGGTACGCCGTAATCAATTTGTGGGGTGATCCAATTATTGGTTTCCACCATAATTCTGGCTATTTCTGCGTATCTGGCTTCGGTTTTATCCATTAAAGGAATAAAGCCATTGAGAAATAATCTTAACACTATAATTCCAATAACTGCAAGGATGTAGAAATTTGGGTTACTTATAAAGCTATTTTTTCTTTTCATTATATCGTTTATAAATAAAAAATAAATCTTTCCACATCCTAAAAAAATAGGTGAAACTAACCTTCGAACCATCAGTATCTATCCATGCTTGTAGAGGTATTTCTCTGGAATTTAGTCTCATTTTCTCTCTTCCATTCAATTGTATTATTCTGAAAAATATCTCAACGTCAAATAACCATTTTGAGATAAACTCCTCTTTAAATATTTGGTTTGCTAAGCTATGTGTGAAAACTTTACAACCACATTGCGTATCATAAACTGCAATGCCTAGTAGATTAGAAATAATGGTGGCAGTAAATCTACCAATGAGGTGACGATATAATTTTCTTGTGATAGTATTATCTATTTTGGAAATTCTTGAGCCAAAAGCAAATATTACGGATTCTTTTACCTCTTTACTTATTCGTAAGCATTCTTCCAGTGAAGTTGAAAGGTCAGCATCGAGGTAGGCTATTCTGTCAAATTCTATTTTATTCAGGGAACAGAATAAAATACCTTCTCTTATCGCTTGAGCTTTTCCTCTATTTTGTATTAAGTTGTTAATGAATACTTGTTCAGGAGCTGTATTTCTTATTTCTTTTAATAGCTGATTGGTATTGTCTGTAGATCCGTCATTGGAAAAAATAATAGTGCAATCTTTATGCTTGCTTAGGAAATTAATAAAATTTGCTTTTGGAAGTCTGTTAAATTCATTATAACAGGGTACAACTATGGCTAAACTCATGTGATTGATTTAGGTGCTTAAAATCAGTATATTTCCTTGGTTTGGAAATAGAAATGGCATTTTACATTACGAATTTTATTAGCCAACCATTTTATTTTTGCAATTCTCCTTACTCTAAAAAGTTTGATTTACTTTTAAACCAAGGCCAAAAGGCTTGAAAAACATACGATAAATCGTTTAAATTCCATATTAGCATTATAAATTTCAGAATCCAAAGATAGTTGTCTGAATTAATAATGCAACAATTAGTTCCATTTTTGAATAAAATTTGGCAGGCTCTACTCAGCTAAATTACATCGTCAAGAATAACCATCTTCTTAAATTTGCACATAGCATCGTTTAAGCTAATTGATACATGTTTCGAACCTTATTTATTTCCTTCTTGCTTTACCAGTAATGCTATCAATGTTAAGCTTTAAGATAATTACTTTATCGTATAGTTTGTCTATATAAGCTTTCCCTTGTGGGATGTAGTTCTGAGAGTATTTTTCAATAATACTTATTAATGCTTCTCGCTTTTCATCTCCTTCAATTTCAGTAATAGATCCAAAAACTATTGCACTTTCGTAAATCGTACTAAACTTGGCTGATAGTATCTTTGTTTTGCCAACAACACAAAAGGAGACCTTATTATGCTTTCTTAAATTATCTAATTTGAAACCTTCTAGAGCACAATGAAAATATAGGGCATGCTTGTGTAATATATAATTTAAAGGAATACCATATCCTTCTTCCTCTGATGTACACATAGAAAGTACTCCAAATTCGCCATTTTCGATAATTTTTATAGCTTCCTGATTACTCACTTTTCTGTCTTGTTTTCTTATTTTGGGCTTCATCTGAAAAATAATTATTTTTTAACTCCTGAAACATATATGGAATTACACTGACATGTATGAATTAGTTTGATTCTTGCGTAAGGTAAAAAGTTTACGGAAAGACACAAAGCCTCCTAAAATAAAACTTAAAATGCGGAAATAGCCCAAATATTCGTGAGGAGATTAAGGTGATTTATATGTAAATCAGAAGTTGTATCTATATTTCAGTAAGTTGAGTTGGTTTATTTGTTTCAAAGAGAGCGACTTCAATATTTGTAATAGCGATATTAAAATCCATAAATTTACAGCTTACAATCATTTGTTTAAATAAAAGGAGAAAAATGTCAAGCAATATAGTTTATAGATTGAAGGAGTTCTGCAGGTTGGTAAATGGTTAATATTAATTAATTTAGGATTCGGATTCTAATTTACCTTCTGTTCCGATCGGATCAATTGCATCTGTTTCCAGCATCAGCATTACTACTTTTTTAGGGGCTCTGGGGCGATGTAATACTCCTTTCGAAATTGTTGTTCCCTGATTGGGATTTAACTCAATTATTTTGTCTTTTAGATCAATAAATAATGTGCCACTTATAACGAAGAAAAACTCATTATCTTCTTCGTGTTTATGCCAATGATAATCACCTTCAATAATTCCAACTCTGACTACACTATCATTTACCTTGGTTAAGGTCTGATTAAACCATTTTTCTTCGCATTTATCTACAATTATTGGAATATCAATCACTTCTTGGTGATCGTATTTGATGTTCATCTGCTGGTTGTATTCATATTTTTTATCCATCATTTCTTATTTAAGAAGTTGATTATTTACGATTTTATTCCAAAAATGAGAATATAAATTAGTATTAATAAAGTAAGAGAAACGTTAGCTTGCCTGCAAGATCTTTCTCCGAAAGTTTTTGTAAGCAAGTTCTGTTTACATCATTATTCTCCAAATTTGTGCAAATAAAAAAGTGATAATAAAACCTGCAATAACAGGTAATATGGAAGCAACTACAGTCCATTTTAAACTATTGGTTTCTTTATATATTGTATATATAGTTGTGCTGCACGGATTATGCAAAAGACTAAACAACATCACATTAATGGCAGTTAGTAATGTCCATCCCCCAGCTTTTAATATATCAGCAGTAGCAGTTACGGAATCTAATTCAAACATTACTCCAGCACCATGTCCTACTTGAATTCCTGTTACCATTACGGTCAGCATTAAGATTGTTGGTATCACAATTTCGTTTGCAGGTATAGCAACAATATAAGCTAATAATATAACACCATTTAGTCCTAGTAAAAAACCAAAACCGTCAAGTGAATGAATTGACCAGGCGGCAATACTTTCATTACCGATATAAACATTAGAAATCAACCAAATAACAGCTCCTGCTGGTGCTGCAAAAACAATGGCTCTCCATAATACAATTAAAGTTCTGTCTATTAATGATGTATAAATAGTTTTCCAAAAAACAGGTGGGCGATATGGAGGTAATTCTAAATTAAACGTAGAAACTTCTCCTTTTAAAATGGTTTTGGATAAAGCCCATGAAAAGAAAAACATGAAAAATACACCTAAAATAGCTATTCCAATAACTGCTGTTAAGGAAGCAAAGCTTGAAAAGGAACTAGGAACTACAGCTCCAATAAATATGGTCGCTAATAGGATTTGTGTCGGCCAGCGCCCATTACACAATGAAAAATTATTGGTAATAATGGCAATTAAACGCTCTCGTGGACTATCGATAATTCGGGTTGCAACAACTCCTGCAGCATTGCAGCCAAATCCCATACTCATTGTTAGGGCTTGCTTGCCGTGTGCTCCTGATTTTTTGAATAGAGCATCCATATTAAATGCAACTCTTGGCAAATATCCAAAGTCTTCAAGAAGCGTAAATAATGGAAAAAATATAGCCATGGGAGGTAGCATTACAGCAATAACCCAAGCTACAGCAAGGTAAACTCCATTAAATAAAAATCCACTCAACCACAGAGGCATGCTGATATTTGCTCCGAATTTTATGAGTAATGGATGAATAGTATCTAGCAATAATTCTGATAACATGGCTGATGGATAGTTAGCACCTACAATGGTCAACCACAAAACCACACCTAAGATAAGAAGCATAATAGGAAATCCCCATATTCTACTTGTTACTATTTTATCAATTTTAGTATCTAATCTGAATTTTGATTTTTCATTATCTTTCGAAACTACATCTGCTACAATTTTCGATGCATCAGCATAAATACTCTCAGCCAAATTATCGTGGAAATCATCACCAATTTGCCAACGCAGTTCTTTCGATAAAGCAATTATCTTTTCTGTGTTATTGTTGTCCATTTTAAATAAATTTACCCGTTTTTAAAGCTTCAATAATTTGAACATCGCCTTCTAATAATCTAAATGCAATCCATCTGCTATTTGAAATAGTGGGATATTCTTTCTCAATAGAAGCACTAAGTTGTTTAACGGCATGTTCTATGTTTACAGGAATGCTTTTTATTTTGTGAGGTTTACAAGTTATTTTGTTATTTGCCAATTCGCTTATAGTCTGAATTAATTCAGGAATGCCTTCCTTAAATCTTGCACTAGCCGCAACGACCGGTATTCCAAGATCTTTTGCTAAGCTTCTTGTATCAATTTCAATATTATTTCTTTTGGCCTCATCCATTAAGTTTAGGCATAATACAGCTTTATTGGTGATTTCTAATATTTGCAAAACAAGATTTAGATTTCGTTCTAACCTGCTGGCATCAACTACAATAACAGTTACTGTAGGTTTTCCGAAAAGAATAAAATTTCGGGCAACCTCTTCATCTTCAGAAGTTGAAAGTAGGGAATAGGTTCCCGGTAAATCAACTAATTTAAATTTCTGCTTATTATATTCGAATGCGCCTTCAGCTCGCGTAACTGTTTTCCCAGGCCAATTTCCAGTGTGCTGTCGTAATCCTGTTAAAGAGTTGAAAACAGTACTTTTTCCGGTATTTGGGTTTCCTGCCAGTGCAATGACATAATCAAAATCATCCGTTTTTAAGCCTAGTTTTTTTAAACCATCTGCATTGTAATGAGCACAGGTTTCACAAGTACTCTTTATTTGTTTTTCCATTTTTAATCTTTTTTAATCAGAATTTTTGATGCCTGATTGTTTCTCAGCGCAATTGCAGTTCCTTTAATTGAGAAGGCTTTCGGATCTCCTAAGGGATTTAACAGATCAATACTTACACTTGCTCCTTTTACAAAACCTAAGTCAAGTAATCGCCTTCTGTTTTCTCCTCTACATTCTTTTGAAAGACCTATGATTTTAGCTGTTTCATTTACTTTTAAACTTGAAAGACGTGCTATATCTTCTTTTTTAATCGAAGTTTTTTCTAAAATGGCAACTGTAATATTTCCTGCCACAATAGGTGCCAATACAAATTTTTCTCCTTCTGAATGAAAAACCACACGAGTAGCATTATTTTCGATAACATGAATTTGAGAGTCTAAGTATATATTAGCAGCTAAAATCTGTTTATATATAATATTTGGTTCATCTTCAATATGAATAATCCTGCCAACGGAATCGGCTTTAAGTGTAGAAAGAGGCAAACCTTTTTTGAGTGAAATTTTACCTGAACTAGTAGGAATTGGATCTCCGTGAGGATCGAATTTGGGATTTCCCAAAAGTGCAGATAATCTGTTGGTCTCTTCCAGGTTCAGTTCATGTTCTTTTCTCTCTGCTCTCTTGTGCCATTCTTCGCTTTCAAAACCTGTTTTTTCAGATAAGAATTTTTCCCATAACCTGTGTGCTCTAACAATTCGCAAAGCATATTCATTTCCAGATTTTGAAAGTTTAATTGTATCTCCTTCCATGTAGATTAAATCGCTGGCTAGCATTCTATTGATGCTTTCAATAAGCAAGCTGTTTCTATAATTAAGGCTATTTGTAATACCATTAGTGTTTAAGTAGATATCAGAGATTTGATTATGGTAGAGTAGTTTTAGAATGTCTTCTATGGCGGTTCGATCATTATTTTGATATGATTTTTTAAGTATAGAATACAAACCCTTATTTGGCCAAAATATTAGTAAAAGTATTACACTAATTCCTGAAAATACGAATAGTGCGTATGTCGGATTGTAAGTCATTTTTTAGTTTTTTAAATAAAGATTTTTTGCAACACTTTCGGATATGTTAAATTGTTTGTTCTCAATTTCTATTTTAAGTGAATTGTCAAACGTTTCTTTATGAATGACACGTATTTTGCATCCAATTGATAAATTGTTAGCACTTAGGTATTTTAGAAATGTATCAGAAGAATCTTTAACACCAACAAATATCCCTTGTGAACCTATTTTTAATTGATTAAGGAGAATTGTTTTTATTTTTTCGAATTCTCCTTTTGAATTTGGAATAGGATGCCCATGTGGATCAACAATCGGAAAGTTTAAAAATTCATCCAATTGTTTGATTAATCTATCAGAATGAATGTGCTCTAGCTGTTCTGCTATTTCGTGAACTTCATCCCAAGTGAAATTTAATTTTTTTACTAAGAAAGTTTCCCAGAGTCTATGTTTGCGTATTATTGATAAAGCAATTTTATTCCCTGTGGAATTTAATTTCACACCCTTGTATTTTTTATAAACAAGTAGCTTTTTTCTTGCTAATTTCTGGAGCATATCGGTTACAGAAGAAGCCTTTGCATTAATTTTCTCTGCAATTATATTAGTGCTGACTTCAGTCTGTAATTCTTCTTGTAAAGAATATATTTCTTTAATATAGTCTTCCTCTGATTTAGTTATCACGGAACTTTTTTATTTAAATATAAAAATATTTTTAGATATATCTAAAAATATTTTTTAGTTCCACCTTGATGTGTTTGAAAAATGTGTGTGAAAGTTCCTTTTTAGTTAAGTCATTTATTTTCTATAACAGCATTTATGATCTAATAAATTTGTCTGGTCATATGGTGATTTTACATTGAGATAAAATTGAAGATAGTCAAAATAAATGTATGTGATATTGTTAGAGTTAAGGAGAGAAGGAGGTATACCAGTGGACGAATAGCTCACTGGTATACCTCCATAATACGTTTTTTTTCTATTGTGAATAGATATTGATTGGATAAAAAATTAACGACTTGGTTTTATATTTTGATTTACTTTAAATAAATTGTTTGGATCATATTTCTTTTTAATTTGAGTTAAGCGATTGTAATTGTGTCTGTAACTTGCTTGTACACGCTCTAGTCCTTCATCCATTAAGAAATTCGAATAGGCGCCACCAGACGAATAGGCATGTAAAGCTTCCCAATAATCTTTGCACCATTTGGTAATTTTAGCTGCATTTTCCGGATCAGGATCAACACCAACAATTACACCTGCATATTTAGCATCTCTATACGCCCAGGCTGTTTCTTCTTGACCAACTCTGCTGGCAGCACCACTAATAGGATATAAATGCATCTGAGAAAGTGGGGTTGGGATATTCGATCCATATTTTAAATGTTGTGCGCTCACTTCTGTGCTCAATTCATTAAAAAAGTCAGCTCTCCAGTACCATTGCATGCCAGGAGGCATTAATCCGTCGAAAAGTGTTTGAACCGAAGGATAAGGCATCTCGCCAATATTTTCAAATATAGGGTTTTGGGCTAATATGGGCTTAAAGGCTTCTTTGGCTTTAGCCATATCTCCAGTATAACACCAAACTATACCGCAGAATTGTTTGTGATGTAAATAGTCAGGGAATGGGGATCCTGGAATTATCATAGTTGCAATAAACCCATTTAGTTCATCTGGTGCCTGATTAATAAATTCATGATACCATTTCATTATTTCTTGTGTTTTTTCAATCGGCCATAGGGTGGGGCCTCCAAAGATCGTTTTTACCGGATGCGCTTGAAATTTGAAAGAGGTAACGATTCCGAAATTACCTCCTCCTCCACGTATTGCCCAAAATAAATCTGTATTTTGCTTAGCATTCACAGTCACAAAACTGCCATCAGCCAAAACCATATCTGCTTCCAATAGATTATCGATTGTTAGCCCGTATTTTCGCGATAAATGTCCCACACCACCTCCGAGGGTTAAGCCTCCAACACCTGTAGTTGAAATAATTCCAGCAGGAACAGCTAATCCAAAGGGATGGGTAGCATGGTCCACCTCACCCCAAATATTTCCTCCACCCACTCGAACAGTATTGTTTGAAGTATCCACTCGAATAAATTTAATTCCTGACAAATCGATAACCATACCTTCGTTACACAAACCTAAGCCACCGCCATTATGACCGCCGCCTCTAACTGCCACTAAAACATTATTTTCTCGACCAAAATTTACTGAAGCAATCACATCAGCAACATCAACACAAATAACAAACATTCCCGGACGCTTATCAATCATTCCATTGTACACTTTACGAGTCTTGTCATATTCTGAATCTACAGGCATCACTAACTTTCCTCTTAATTGGCACTTAAAAGAGTCAATGATTGTCAAATCTAAATCTTTTATTGTCTTCATAATTATGAATTTTATGAGGGGATGTATCAATATTGATATTATAAATTTAAGACAAATAAGTCTTAAATTATATCACAATTGATTCAAATCATGATACAATTGATTCAGAAATAGTTAATGGGTCGAAAGTTTTACAAATGAGGTTGGAAGAATGTGGTATCTTTTTCTAAATACTCTTGTGAAATACGTTGGGCTATTAAAGCCTAATTCGTATGCTATTTCAGCTATTGTATGATTATTTTGATTAAGTCTTTTTAATGATTGACGTAATCGCAATTCTTGAATGAGTTGATTGGCAGTTATTCCTGTTAATGATTTTATTTTTCGGTAGGATTGTGATTTACTGAATCCTAATGACTTGTTTAAATTATTACTTTTAAAATCAGGATTATACAATTCTTTATTTATGAGATCAACCAATTGAAATAATAAAGTAAAGTCATCATGTTCAAGAATTTTAAAATCATCTTGCTGTATGGTGGGGTAACCCATCGCTTTATTGGAAAGTGTTTTGGTTAAAGTATCGATGCAAATTGTGTTCTTTAAACCTATTGCAATTATGTATTGACCTTTTTTCTTAGTTTTTTCAAACAATTTCATACCCTTCTCGTCAACAGGTCTACCACTCACTACAGATATTGAAAATTCAAAATTATCCGGGTTTGATTTAAGTAATTTGCTAATAGCTAATACACATGATGTCGCATGATATGCATTAATAAAAGAAGCCATAATATCAGTATCCGCTTGTACAATAGGAATCCCCTGGTACTGATCTATTAGTTGACTAATCTCTAAATAATAGTAGTCATATTTACCAGTTAAATCCAATAGCCTTACCAATAGAATAGAACGATATCCCGTATCAAGCTCTCCGGTAATAGTATAGGCTAAATCATTTATATTTTTGCCAACACCTAAGAACAGATTAAATTCATCATCAAATACCTCAATAATATTACAAGCTGTATTACCATGTGATTCTTTATGAACTTTATTGCAAGCTTCTTTATTTGGTCCTTCCATTAGACAGAATAAGGTTTTAGCCTCTTCATTTACCCAGTATTTTTTTTGGATAACACCAAATTTCTCTTGTATCTCTACATCTTTCATATGTGCTTTCACAATATCTTCTACTGTAAAGTTATCTGAATTCACAATATGTATATCCATATATAAAGGCATGATCTAAACTTTCATTCCAAAATTTTGATTTTTCAATTTCCTCTTTTTAATTCTTCATTTTAAGTCTTTATTTTATATTATGCAACTTTTTTTCTTTTTAGTAAGGGTTACTAATACATGATGCATATGTGATCTTTGATTTAGAATTCTCTCTTTTGAAAAATAAAATTATTTGTTCTTGGCCTCAGATTTAATGATAATAATTCTAAGGAAGTTGCTTCATTATTGCTCGCGGTAACTATAAATAAATAAAACTCAATTAAGTTGGTGTTGTGATATTTGTGATAGATGTTTGTTTTTTTTGTGGTTGCCTTGTTTTTCTAATTTACTAATCATCTGGATAAACACGTTTAATTAACGATATTGGATTGTGAATAAACAGGACTTTAGAAGTTCCAATGCCTATAGTAAAATTACCTATTAACTTCTGTTATGGTTGGAGCTGAATTGAAAACAGGAGACTAGGATTTTAGCAATGTATTATTTTGCTTCTCCTTTTAGATTTCGTAAATTTATATAAACCCTTATGTGTTAGGGATAAAAGCCTTGGAATTTAAGTTTTTGAGTTTGTCTAATAGGGCTAATCTTAATTATATAGAGTGATATTTTAATAACAAATATTATGGAGCTTTGGTTAGTGATTGGAATTGGTGTTACAATGTTCCTGTTAAGTGGAATACGTATTATTTTTGAATATAAAAGAGCATTAAAATTCAGATTTGGAAAGTATATCAAGATACTGGAACCTGGTTTTAGATGGGTTATTCCTATTGTGGAAACCATTCAGATTGTTGATATTCGTGTGATTACCATCAATATAGACTCTCAGGAAGTAATGACTGAAGATAATGTGCCTTGTAGTATAGATGGCGTGGTGTTCTTTAAAATCGATAATCCAGAAAACGCCGTTTTGGAAGTGGAGGAGTATAAATTTGCAATTATGCAATTGGCACAGGCTGCATTAAGAGATGTCTGTGGGAAGGTGGAACTGGATACGATATTATCAAGGCGTGAAGAGATGGGGAAAAACATCAAGTCAATTGTTGAAAGAGAAACTATGGAATGGGGTATAATGATAATCGATGTAAAAATTAAAGATATTCAATTGCCTGAAAATATGAGGCGAATGATGGCAAATCAGGCTGAAGCAGAACGCTCCAGAAGAGCACGTATCATCCTTGCCCGAGCCGAAGAACAAGCCGCAGAAAACTTATTAGCTGCCGGAAAACTCATTGACCAATCTCCTTCAGCCATTAAATTAAGACTTTATCAAACATTGGCCAACATAGCCTCTGAAAAGAATTCGACGATCCTCTTCCCATTTCCTGAGGAGGTGTTGCCACGCGAACCGAAGAAAGATCAATAAAATGGATTAATTTTTATAGCTGCTGAAAAATTGTCAACTATAAAATATCCTTATTAAAACAGTATGATGTATTTATAATTTACAACAAAGTATGGTTTTATGCCAAATGAAAAGTATATGTAAATCTGTAACGGAAAGTTATTTTAAGCTTACGGGTTAATAAAATGAATGTCAAGCTTATTTTGTAAAAGCGATTTGATATATCGGGTAAATCAAAAAAACAAGTAAGAAGGAGCTAGTGAAAAGCTTGCTAATTATTAATATCAAAGCCCTTAATATGTATGCCTAGCTGTAAGCCTTAGGAAAATAGTATTGGTAGATATTAATGGCATTATTTCGTATCTTAAATAGATTACTTAAAAAAGAAGAGATATGAAAATGTTAGTTAATGTAATTTGTCCGGTTGAGCCGTTCAATACAATGGTAAGAAATGGAACTGCTGGTGAAATAATTGGTCGTATTGTTGAAGACATAAAGCCAGAAAGTATCCACTTTACTGATCAGGACGGTAATCGTGGAGCCGTTATGGTAGTTAATATTACTGATGCTTCCGATATACCGTCTATTGCAGAGCCTTGGTATTTGAATTTTGAAGCTATTTGTGAATTTAGAATTGCCATGACATCTGCTGATTTAATGAAGGCTAATCTCTCAAAACTTGCAGAGAAATGGAATTGAATACAGCAGAAATAAAAACATTTGAGTAGGAAGAGAATCACTTTAAATAAACTGAAGTGATTTTTTTGTTATCTATAGGATTTAGAACTAAAAACAGGATCATTCATCGCTAATAAATAGAACTATGAGCGGTCTGCAAGACCCAGCGATGAGTACATGTTGAACTACATCACGTGTTGATTTGGAGTTTCTATGCTTTTATCGACGATT
>Ga0209013_10000640_pt1 | contig 31730 bp, 25 predicted proteins | sample Cruoilmetagenom2_FD_187291 | JGI IMG/M metagenome (GOLD analysis project Ga0209013, IMG submission 187291) | Oil polluted marine microbial communities from Coal Oil Point, Santa Barbara, California, USA - Sample 2 (SPAdes) (version 2) | ecosystem: Environmental > Aquatic > Marine > Oil seeps ...
CTTATTATATTATTAATTGGTGGCGGTTTATATCTCCTTATTTTATCAAAATTTTTACCATTTCGCTATATAGGTCATGCCGTACAAGTGTTACGAGGTAAATACGACGACCCTAACGATCCAGGACAAATCAGTCATTTTCAAGCCTTGTCAACTGCTTTATCTGCAACGGTAGGTATGGGAAATATTGCAGGTGTTGCTGTTGCCATTTCTATTGGAGGACCTGGAGCAATATTTTGGATGTGGGTAAGTGCAGTTATTGGGATGTCAACCAAATTTTTTACATCAACTTTAGCAATTATGTTTAGAGGAAAAGACAGCAATGGCGAGTTGCAAGGTGGTCCAATGTATTTTATTATGGAAGGTCTTGGTAAATCTTGGAAACCTTTAGCTATTATGTTTAGCTTATGTGGATTAATTGGAGCATTACCTGTATTTAATGTCAATCAATTAACACAAGCGATTAACGATATTTTATTAATCCCTAATGGAGTGACTGTAGGTTTAAGATCTAATTTAATTATTGGAGGCGTTTTAGTAATCATTACATCTTTTGTTATTTTAGGAGGGTTAAGACGTATTAGTAAAACAGCTTCAAAATTAGTTCCAACCATGGTTGTTCTTTATTTTGTATTAGTTTTAATTATTTTAGGAGTAAACATAGAAATAGTACCAAAATATTTAGGAATGATATTTACTGATGCTTTTGCTGCAAATAATTATAGTGGAGATCCAATGTTTGGAGGTATTTTAGGAGCTTTAATTTTATTAGGAATACGTCGTGGAGCATTTTCTAACGAGGCAGGAATTGGTACAGCACCAATGGCACATGGTGCAGCAAAAACAGATGAACCAGTACGAGAAGGGTTAGTTGCTATGCTTGGTCCTGCAATAGATACATTAATTGTATGTACTTTAACTGCTTTGGCAATTTTAGTAACAGGTGTTTGGCAAAGTACAGATGCAAATGGAGTGAGTTTAACAGCGTCAGCGTTTGGTGACGCAATGCCTGGAATTGGTAAATATTTATTACTTATTTGTATTACAATTTTTAGTGTTTCATCTTTATTTTCATATTCATATTATGGTAGTAAGTGTATGTCTTTTCTATTTGGAGCAGATAAAGGGCATTACTATAATTATTTTTATATCATTAGTATTATTGTTGGAGCAACAACATCTTTAAGTATGATGATAAATCTAATTGATGGTATTTTTGCACTAATGGCAATACCTACAATGATAGCTACTATTATGTTAGCTCCTAAAGTTGTGAAAGAATTTAAAGCATATTCAAAAAGACTTCAAGAAAGTAAATTATGACAGATAAGCAAAAAGCAAAAGCCTACTGGAAGAAGAATCTAAAATATCTTGGCATTTTATTATCTATATGGTTTTTGGTGTCTTATGTCTTCGGAATACTTCTTGTCGAACAATTAAATACAATTAAAATTGGAGGTTTTAAGCTCGGCTTTTGGTTTGCACAGCAAGGTTCAATCTATGTTTTTGTAATTCTAATTTTTGTCTATATCAGGCTTATGAATCGATTAGATAAAAAATTTAATTTAGATAGTTAAGTATGGATATACAAATGTGGACATGGATTTTAGTCGGACTAACGTTTACTCTATATATTGGTATTGCTATTTATTCAAGAGCAAGTTCTACAGGCGAATTTTATGTAGCTGGTAAAGGAGTACATCCTATTGCTAACGGATTAGCAACAGCAGCTGATTGGATGAGTGCAGCATCGTTTATTGGAATGGCTGGATTAATCTCATTTAGTGGTTACGATGGTTCGGTCTATTTAATGGGTTGGACAGGTGGTTATGTATTATTGGCTTTATTGTTAGCACCATATTTGCGTAAGTTTGGAAAGTTTACAGTACCCGATTTTATTGGAGACAGGTACTATTCAAATTTTGCTAGAGTAGTAGCAGTTTTGTGTGCTTTAATTGTGTCTTTTACTTATGTAGCAGGACAAATGCGAGGTGTTGGATTGGTATTTTCTAGATTTCTTCAAGTTAATATAGATACAGGCGTTATAATAGGTATGTTTATAGTACTTTTTTATGCAGTACTTGGAGGAATGAAAGGAATCACATATACACAAGTTGCACAATACTGTGTATTAATTTTTGCTTTTATGGTTCCTGCTATTTTTATTTCTATTCAAATAACAGGAAATCCCATTCCACAGTTTGGATTTGGGAGTAGTGGAGAAGATGGCGTTTATCTCTTAGATAAATTAGATGGTTTGCATCGCGAGTTAGGATTTCATGAATATACTTCAGGAAGTAAATCTAAAATTGATGTCTTTTTTATTACAGCAGCTTTAATGGTTGGAACTGCAGGTTTACCTCATGTTATAGTTCGGTTTTTTACAGTAAAAAAAGTAAGTGATGCACGTAAATCGGCTGGTTGGGCTTTACTTTTTATAGCTATTTTATATACAACTGCTCCAGCAATAGCTGTTTTTGCTAGAACTAATATGATTGAAACAGTAAGCAATAGAAAATATAATGAAGTGCCTGAATGGTTTTCTAATTGGGAAACAACGGGATTGATTAAATTTAATGATAAGAATAACGATGGTAAAATTCAGTATGTGGCTGATACTTCAAAAAATGAATTAACAGTAGATAGAGATATCATGGTTTTAGCAAACCCTGAAATTGCTCACTTACCAAATTGGGTTATTGCTTTGGTTGCTGCTGGTGCTTTAGCAGCTGCATTATCTACTGCTGCTGGTTTGTTATTAGTTATATCAGCTTCAATTTCTCATGATTTAATTAAGAAAATTATCAACCCTAAAATTTCAGAAAAAGGTGAATTAATAGCTGCACGTTTATCAGCAGTTGTTGCTGTTATTATTGCTGGGTGGTTTGGTATAAACCCTCCCGATTTTGTTGCTGCAACAGTTGCACTTGCTTTCGGACTTGCTGCTGCATCATTTTTCCCTGCTATTATTTTAGGCATTTTTTATAAACGCATGAATAAGGAAGGTGCTATTGCTGGAATGGTGACAGGTATTTTGCTAATGTTGTTTTATATGATGAAATTTAAATTCGATTGGTTTGGTGGTGGCACAAAAGCCGATTGGTGGTTTGGTATTTCACCAGAAGGATTTGGTACAGTTGCTATGCTTGTAAACTTTGTAGTGTCTATAATAATTTCATCTTTTACTCCAAAACCTTCAAGAGAAGTGCAAGAGATAGTTGAGAATATTAGAATTCCTAGTGGGGCAGGAGAAGCCTCAGAGCATTAAAAATATTTAATTATATAAAAAGAAACCATCGTTATTTAGATGCTTTTTTTATTTTTATAATAAATATTAAACATTTATGAGTAACTACCATATAAAACACCTTGAAGAATATTACCAAGTTTATAGAAAATCGGTTAGAGAACCAGAAAATTTTTGGGAAGAAGTAGCCGAAGAGCATTTTATGTGGCGCAAAAAATGGGATAAGGTTTTAAGCTGGGATTTTACCAAACCAGAAGTTAAATGGTTTGAAGGAGCTCAGTTGAATATTACTGAAAATTGTATAGATAGGCATTTAGCTACTCGAGGCGATAAAACAGCTATTCTGTTTGAACCCAATGACCCATCAGAATTAACGGAGCATATTACATATAATCAATTATATGAGCGTGTTAATCAGTTTGCAAATGTTTTAAAGCAACAAGGTATCAAAAAGGGAGACCGCATTTGTATTTATTTACCAATGATTCCCGAATTAGCAATTTCTGTATTGGCATGTGCTAGAATTGGAGCCATTCATTCTGTAGTTTTTGCTGGTTTTTCAGCAACAGCTTTAGCAACAAGAATCAATGATTGTGATTGTAAAATGGTAATTACAAGTGATGGCTCATTTAGAGGAGCAAAAACAATCGATTTAAAAAGCATTGTGGATGAAAGCTTAGAAGATTGTTTAGGTGTAGAAACGGTTTTGGTTGCAAAGCGTATCCATTCAAATATTAATATGAAAGAAGGTCGCGATAAATGGTTACAACCTCTATTAGAGAATGCTTCAACTATTTGTGAAGCAGAAATAATGAAAGCCGAAGACCCTTTATTTATTTTATATACATCAGGCTCAACAGGAAAGCCAAAAGGTATGGTTCATACTACAGCTGGTTATATGGTATATACAGCTTACACATTTAAAAATGTATTTCAGTATAGAGAGAATGACATTTATTGGTGTACGGCAGATATTGGTTGGATTACAGGACATAGTTATATAGTTTATGGACCTTTAGCAAATGGAGCGACAACAGTTATGTTTGAAGGTGTACCAAGCTATCCTGATTACGGACGGTTTTGGGATATTGTTGAGAAGCATAAAGTCAATCAATTTTATACAGCTCCAACAGCTATAAGAGCGTTAGCTAAAGAAGGATTAGACCATGTGGAAACACGCGATTTATCTTCACTAAAAGTTTTAGGAACAGTAGGAGAACCAATAAATGAAGAAGCTTGGCATTGGTATAACGATAATATTGGAAAGAAGAAAAGTCCGATAGTAGATACATGGTGGCAAACCGAAACTGGAGGTATCATGATTACACCAATTCCGTTTGCTACACCTACAAAACCAACTTATGCGACATTGCCTTTTATTGGAGTGCAACCAGCTCTTATGGATGAAAATGGGAATGAAATAACAGGCAATCAGGTCGATGGTCGTTTATGCATAAAATTCCCTTGGCCAGCTATGGCACGTACCATTTGGGGAAATCATCAGCGTTATAAAGACACTTATTTTTCAGCTTATGAAAATAAATACTTTACTGGTGATGGTGCACTTCGCGATGAGGTTGGTTATTATCGAATTACTGGTCGTGTAGATGATGTAATTATTGTATCTGGACATAATTTAGGGACTGCACCAATAGAGGATGCCATTAACGAGCATCAAGCGGTTTCCGAATCTGCAATTGTAGGTTTTCCTCATGATGTGAAAGGCAATGCCTTGTATGGTTATGTGATTTTAAAAGATACTGGTGAATCTAGAAATCATGATAATTTGCGTAAAGAGATTAACCAAATTATCACAGAGCATATTGGTCCTATTGCAAAATTAGATAAGATTCAGTTCACAGCAGGTCTACCTAAAACACGTTCAGGAAAAATTATGAGACGTATTTTACGTAAAATTGCACATAAAGACACAAGTAATTTGGGAGACACAAGCACTTTACTAAATCCAGAAGTGGTTCAAAGTATTTTAGATAATGCATTTTAAATATTTCTTATTATATAAAATGTAAATATAACTATGGGTAAATCTTCTAAAACAACACTTATTATCCTTGCGTTTTTTTCCATTTATATTATATGGGGATCTACCTATCTTTTAAATAAAATTGCAGTTACAGAATTGCCTCCTTTCATGTTGGCATCTATTCGGTTTATTACTGCAGGAATATTAATTTTTGTGATTTGTAAATTCATGAAAGTTCCTATAATAATAAGCAAAAGACAATTGCTTAATACAACTATAGCAGGATTTCTTTTTCTAACCTTTGGGAACGGAGTAGTAGTTTGGGCTCTTAAATATGTAGATAGCGGATTTGCTGCTCTCGAAATAGCTGCACAGCCATTGGTTATACTTGTACTCATGCGCATTATTGAAGGTAAAAAAATTCAAACTATGTCTGTAATGGGTGTTATTCTTGGAATTCTTGGAATCTATTTATTAGTAAGTCAAAAGGAAATAATAAGCCAAGAGAACTCCATTATTGGTATGATTATGATTTTTATGTGTATGTTGAGCTGGGCATATGGCAGTTTATTTGTTGCTAAAGCCAGTTTACCTTCTAATTATTTTGTAAATACAGGTTATCAAATGTTTACAGGTGGCATCATGTTATTAATAGCCAGTTTGCTTTTTGGAGAAACCTGGACTATGCCTGTTACTTGGAGCAGCACAGTACAAATATCTATGTTGCTTTTAATTGTTTTTGGTAGTATTGTAGCCTTCACCTCTTTTAATTATTTACTTAAAATTGTTTCCCCTGAAAAAGTAGCTACCTCTACCTATGTAAATCCAATAATCGCACTTATACTAGGTTGGTACTTTTTAAACGAACACATTACAACCCAATCTGCTATTGCTGCGGTTATCCTCTTAACAGGTGTTTATTTTATTAATACCTCCAAAAAGCTTGTGTTATTTTCCAGGTTTTCAAATATTATTGGAAGAAAACCGAATAGCGATTGATGTTTAGTTTATAACAATTTAATTTTTTATGTGCGACTCACTTTCAATCGTAAAAAGATTAACAAGGACAGTATTCCAAAGATTGAAAATCCTATAAATAAAGGTAATACCGAATTAGTTACAAAACCGCCTATATAATTAGCTATTGGTACAGCCATTACTGTTGATATAAACCCATTTATAGCAGCTCCAATACCAGCAATATGTCCTAGAGGTTGCATGGCTAAAGCTCTTAAGTTTCCAAATAAAAACCCTATGGCAAAAAATTGTAGAGCAAAAAAGCTAATTAAAACACCAATACTTGGATTTACTCCAGACCAAAATAATACGATATATAAAACTGAAATAATTACGTAAGCAATAGTCCCATAATATGCAATACGCCACATACCATATTTGACAACTAGTCTGCTATTTAAAAATGTAGCTAATCCAACAGCAATGGCTAAACTTGCAAAGATATAAGGGAACTTATCTGCTAGGTCATATTGCTGCTCAAAAATTTGCTGAGAAGTACTTAAATAAACCATGAAAGAACCAGTAATAAACCCAGAAACTAATGTAAAAGCAACAGCTTCTTTATATTTTAAAAATTCTTTTGTGCCATCTATAAAAATTCTATACGAAAAATGAATACGTTTCTCTATGGCAAGTGTTTCTGGTTGGCGTTTCCAGAACCAAAGCATTACTAAAACACCATAAATAAGATTCACATAAAAGATAGATTCCCAATTGTAAAAATTCAATAAAAATTGCCCTAAAGTTGGAGCAATAACAGGAACCAAAATAAACACCATTACAACAACAGATAAAATTTTTGCCATATAGTTACCACTATAAGAGTCTCTTACTATAGCTATACTTAAAGTTCTTGGAGAAGACAATCCAATACCTTGAAGAATACGGCCAAAAATCATCATTTCAAAATTTTTGCTGGTTACACATATTATAGATGCAATAACAAATATTATAAATCCTATATATACAATTGGTTTTCTTCCAAAACTATCTGATAATGGTCCAAAAATTAATTGACCAAAACCTAAACCCAAAAAAATCATGGTGATAAGTAATTGGTTGTCGTTGGTATTGGTAACACCTAAGGAAGCACCAATTTCAGGTAATCCAGGTAATAAAGCATCTATTGATAAAGCCACAATAGACATTAAAGATGCCATTAACGCTACAAATTCAAATTCAAAAGTCTGCTTATTTTGCATTGCCCAAAAGTAAGTTAATAATCTAAAGTAGAAATATAATTGTAGCTATTTAGTAAATTTTATATTATTAAATTTGTTACTAATTAAATGAAGATTGTTATGTTATTAGATGTTTTAATAAAATTGTTTAAGAGAGATTTAAATAAACTAAAAACAGAAATTGAATTATACAGTAATGAAGCTAATTTGTGGATTATTGATGAAAGTATAACCAATTCGGCAGGAAATTTATGTTTACACTTAGTAGGTAACTTAAATGCATATGTTGGAGCAGAACTTGGACAGTCTGGTTATATTCGTCAAAGAGATTTAGAGTTTTCTCTTAAAGATGTTCCTAGAGTAGAATTATTAAATCAAATTGATAAAACAATAGATATGGTAGAAAAGGTCTTAAGTAAATTAACAACGGATGATTTAGAAAAAGAATATCCTTTATTAGTTTTTAAAGAGCCAATGACTACAGAATATTTTCTAGTTCACCTTACAACTCATTTTTCATATCATCTTGGACAAATTAATTATCATAGGAGATTATTAGATTAATTTATCCTTAAAGATTCAAAGAATAAAGATGATTAAATTCAGGCAAATAGTTCAAAAAAACATAAACGGAAGTAAGGTTTTATTCTTATTTGTAATTACTAATCTTGTATATGTATTTATGTTGTTGGTAACAATTCCTAAAGTGATGAGTTTTTCCAATGGGATGGTATTACTAGATATGATGCCTAGTGGTTATTCTTCTAAATATATATTAACTCTTTTTTCAACTTTAGGTAAGGAAGGAAGAGAAGTGTATCTATTAAATCAAATTCCAATAGATATGATTTACCCTGTTCTATTCGGAATTAGTTATTGTTTATTATTAGCATTTGTGCTTAATAAATTGAACAAATTACATACTATACTTTTCTATGCTTGTTTTTTCCCAATCATTGCAGGAATTGCTGATTATCTAGAAAATTTTGGCATAATTGCTATGTTAACCAATTATCCTAATATATCAGGTTCTATTGCAATAATGACTAATAGTTTTACAGTATTAAAAAGTGTTTTTACAACAATTTATTTTGTAATACTATTGATTGCATTTATTGCTTTAGGAATAAAATTAATAAAAAAGCGTAAGTAAATTAAAGTTTTAATTTAGTTTGAAAATATAATGAATAAACAGTTCGAGCATTTTAGTATTTCTTCTTTAGACACAAATAATTATGAATCATTTTTCAATTTAATTTATTCTAATAGAGAACGTTTAGAAGATTTTTTTGCAGGAACAGTTTCAAAAACGAAAACTTTAAATGACACAGAGCAATATTGTAATATTATTGCGCAAAAAATAAATGACAAAAGTTATTTCCCGTTTATAATTACTTCATTAAAAAGTAACGCATATATAGGTTTAATCGATGTAAAAAATATAGATTGGAATGTTCCAAAAGCAGAACTTGGTTATTTTATTGATGCTAATTATGAAGGTCAAGGCATCAGTTCGCTAGCTTTAAGTTTTATTGTAGATTATCTTATTGAAAAATATCAGTTTAAAAAACTATTATGTCGCGTAAGCAGTTTAAATGAAGGAAGTATTGGTGTCGCTTTAAAAAACGGCTTTCAATTAGAAGGTACAATAAGGAACGATTATAGAACTACAAGAGGAGATATTGTAGATTTAAATTATTACGGCAGAGTTTTTTAAATAACTCAAAACTATCAAATTTCTGAATTAATAAAAATCTTAATCCAAGAAGAATTAATCAATTGTATGATATTATGTCATATTCTTGTTTTCTGGCATATTGATTGACAATATCTTATAAGTCAATTTGTGAGAGCGTTATAATTCAATTTCAGAACATAAAATTATGCAGCACCTTAAAAATAATTCTACAGATATATCTAAAAAAAAGAAAACTAAAGTAACCATGTTACAAGCGTTTAAAACCATTATTTGGCCAAGACGTAATTTGGTTTTTATTGGTTTAATTTTAATTGTAATAAGCAGATTGTCAAGTTTTGTATTGCCTTGGAAAAGTAAGGTCCTATTAGATGATGTGATACCAAATAAAGATTACGATCAACTTTATAGCCTTATGCTAATTGTAGGTGTTGCAATATTAATACAAGCTGTAACTTCATTTTTGCTAACACGCATTTTAAGTGTAGAAGCACAGTTTTTAATTTCAGAATTGCGTGCTCAAGTACAGAAAAAAGTATTGTCTTTACCAATAAGCTTTTTCGATAACACAAAATCTGGTGCTTTAGTATCGCGTATCATGTCTGATGTAGAAGGTGTGCGAAACCTAATAGGTACAGGTTTAGTACAAATGGTTGGAGGTACATTAACTTCAATTATTGCTCTAATACTATTAATTGGTATTAGCCCTTCAATGACTTTATTTGTATTGATGCCAGTAGCAATTTTTGGCTTTATAGCACTAAAGGCCTTCGGATATATTAGACCCATTTTTAGAACTCGAGGTGTAATAAATGCTGAAGTTACAGGTCGCCTTACCGAAACTTTAGCTGGTGTTCGAGTTATTAAAGCCTTTAATTCTGAAGCTCAAGAAAATAAAGTTTTTGAAAAAGGAGTCGATAAATTATTTCAGAATGTAAAAAAGAGTCTAACAGCTACTGCCCTTATGACAAGCTCTTCTACATTTTTATTAGGAATAGCTACTACTGGTATAATGGGAATAGGTGGTTATAAAATAATGACAGGAGAGTTAACCATTGGTGATTTTGTTTTGTTTACTATTTTATTAGGTTTAATGATTGCTCCAATTGTGCAAATGGGTAATATAGGAAGCCAACTTACCGAAGCTTTAGCTGGTTTAGATAGAACTGAAGAGTTAATGAATATTACTGCCGAAGAAGATGATGAACAAAGAACTATTAAATTAGATACTCTAAAAGGAGATCTTGTTTTTGAAGATGTATCCTTTTCTTATGATGAAGGTAAAGAAGTCCTTCATAATATTAATTTTAATGCACCTTCTGGCTCAGTAGTTGCATTGGTTGGGAGTTCAGGTTCTGGTAAATCGACTATTGCTGGATTATCCGCAACATTCCTCAATCCTAAATCTGGAAAAATAACTATAGATAATCAAGATTTATCAAAGGTTAATTTAAATAGTTATAGACAACATTTGGGAGTTGTGCTTCAAGACGAATTTTTATTTGAAGGAACAATTAGAGAAAATATTATGTTTCCAAGACCAAATGCTTCTAATGAACAATTGCTACATGCTGTTGATGCAGCTTATGTAAACGAATTTACCGATCGTTTTGAAGATGGATTAGATACGTTGATAGGAGAACGAGGTGTAAAATTATCAGGAGGACAACGACAACGTATAGCAATAGCAAGAGCAATTTTAGCAGATCCTAAAATTATTATTTTAGATGAAGCGACCTCTAACTTAGATACCGAAAGCGAAGGCTTAATACAAAAAAGTTTAGCCGAATTAATTAAAGAAAGAACAACCATAGTTATTGCACATAGATTAAGCACCATAAAAAAAGCTGATCAGATTTTAGTTATTGAAGCTGGAAGAATTGCAGAGCGAGGTACTCATGATGAACTAATTGGAATCAAAGGAAGATACTATGATTTATATACATATCAAGCAAAAATTTAGTTTTACTCATGGAAGTTTTATAAGAAAAACCGACTGATACATAACTAAAGAATGCAAAAATAATTACTTAAGTTTGCAAAATTAAAAATTAATAGCTAATATAGGGCATAATAACTTTATTGATAGAATGCAGAAGCAATTGTAATATGGGAAGACCAGCAACAAAACCAAAAGAATTAAGAGACGGATTTTATATAGAAATCCGTAATAAAGGTGCTAGAACCGGAATAAAAATTCGAAGAGACAATAAACAACAAATGATGTTTGCCATTAAAGAATACGAAAAAAACAAGGAAGTTATTGTTTTGGGTGAATTCAAAAATGGTAAAAGTATAGAAAATCAGAAGAAGAAAAAGTAATTGAGCTAAAGAGTTACTCTTTCAAATAGCTCTAAAACCATTAATTTATCTAGTTTTTAGAAATTCTAAATTATTATTAGAATCACTTCTTTGTGGAGTAGAATCATTTATTTTATAAATAAAAATTTTCTAAAAATGCACTTTGTATTATCTTAAACAATTTCAAAAATTAATGCATACATTTATAGTATAAAATCACGTTATGGTTGAATTAATTATAAAAAAGAGAGATGGATTTGAATTAACCAAAGATGAATATCAAACCATCATTGATGGTTTTGTTTCTGGTAATATTCCTGATTATCAGATTTCAGCTTTTATGATGGCAGTATTTTTTGAAGGTCTAACTAATAGTGAAACTGCAAACCTCACTGATATTATGATGCGCTCAGGTGAGCTTATTGACCTTTCAGAAATTGAGGGCATAAAAGTGGACAAGCATAGTACAGGAGGCGTTGGAGATAAAACGACTTTAGTACTTGCTCCTTTAGTCGCTGCAGCTGGAGTTCCTGTAGCAAAAATGTCTGGAAGAGGTCTTGGTCATACAGGAGGAACCTTAGACAAGATGGAATCTATTAAGGGCCTATCTGTAGATATGACCAGACAAGAATTTATAGATAACATCAAGAAACACAATATAGCCGTATGTGGACAAAATGCTAATCTAGTACCAGCCGATAAAAAATTATATGCTTTAAGAGATGTTACTGGAACTGTTGAAAACACTTCATTAATAGCATCAAGTATTATGAGTAAAAAATTGGCTTGTGGTGCTGACGCTATTGTTATAGATATTAAGGTTGGGCATGGTGCATTTATGAAAACTGTAGAAGATGCTGAAGAGTTAGCCAAAATAATGATTGGTATTGGTTCTAAAATGAACAGGAAAGTTATAACGGTTATTACATCTATGAGCCAGCCTCTAGGTTTTACTATTGGTAATGCATTAGAAGTTAAAGAGGTTATTGACACCCTGAAAGGAAATGGACCAGAAGATTTAACAACACTTTGTTTAGAATTAGGAAGTCAAATGTTAGTGCTAGGTGAAGTTGCAAAAACTCAAAGTGAAGGTATAGATATCTTGAAAAAGCTAATTGATTCAGGTGCAGCTTTCAATAAATTTAAAGAATTAGTAAAAGCACAAGGAGGTGATTTAAATGTTGTTGAACAGACAGATTTATTGCCAAGCACACAATTTTCAGAAGTATATAAAAGTAAGAGTGAAGGCTATATTTCCGACTTAAACGCCTTAGATATTGGTCTAGCATCAGTAAAACTAGGTGCAGGAAGAGAAACCCAAGAAAGTGTAATAGATCATGGTGCAGGTATAGTTTTAAAAAAGAAGATTGGCGATTATGTCAATAAGGATGAAACTTTAGCTATATTATATTCTAATAATTCTGTTAACTTTGCAAAAGCTAATGAATTTATGGATTTGGTATATAAAATTAGTAAAGAGAAGCCTTTAGTTAAGCCATTAATCCTAAAAACAATAACATAAAAATATTGTATGACAAATACAAAAAAGAAAACTAAGAGTTTTGTTTCAAAAGACCATTCTGTAATACTTCATCAACGAAATGAAGGTATTCCTTTTGATGCGAGTCTTTTTGAAGATATTAATATAAATAGAAGTGCAGTAGAGCGAAGGGCAGCTACTTTAGCTGGTCGTAGATCTGTAAAAAAACAATGGCAAGCAGCTTGGTTACTAAAAGCTATAAGTTGCATCGATTTAACAACACTGGCTGGAGACGATACAGAAGGTAATGTGTTGAGGTTATGTGCAAAGGCAAAATCGCCAGTAAGAGCAGATATATTAGAGGCTATGGAAATGAAGGATGCAAACATACATGTTGGTGCTGTTTGTGTGTATCATAACCTTATTAAATACGCTGTTAAAGGGTTAAATGGAAGCTCAATTCCAATCGCTGCAGTTTCTACAGGATTTCCGGCAGGAAATATTCCTTTAGGAGAAAAAATAAAGCAGATAGAATTATCAGTAGCAGCAGGAGCTAAAGAAATTGATATTGTAGTGAGTAGAGATTTGGTATTAAATTCCGATTGGAAAGGACTTTACGATGAGGTTGCAGCCTGCAGAAAAGCTTGTGGAGAAGCACACATGAAAACCATATTGGCAACTGGAGAAATACCAACCTTAACTAAAGTTGCAAAAGCAAGTTGGGTAAGTATGATGGCTGGTTCCGATTTTATTAAAACAAGTACAGGGAAAGAACCTGTAAATGCTACTATTCCTGTTAGCCTTGTTATGATTAGAGCACTAAGAGACTATTACGAATTAACAGGTTATAAAGTTGGGTTTAAACCAGCAGGAGGTATTGGCAAAGCCAAACAGGCTGTAAATTGGCTCGTATTGATTAAAGAAGAACTTGGAAATGAATGGCTTACGCCAGATCTTTTTAGATTTGGAGCAAGTAGTTTATTAGGAGATATAGAGCGTCAACTGGAACATTATGTTACAGGACGTTATTCAGCATCATTTAGACATCCAATGGCATAAAAATACACTTATGAAGATTAAAGAAATATACGAAACCATGACCTATGGTCCTGCTCCTGAAAGTGCAGATGAAGCGATTCAATTTCTAAAATCGCATCAAAATAAATTCAAATTATTTATTAACGGAAAATGGGTTGCACCTTCTTCTAGAGAATATTTTGATAGTTTCAATCCTTCAACAAAGGAGTATTTAGCAAAAATTTCAGAAGCTAATGAAGCCGATGTAAACAAAGCAGTAGCAGCTGCAAAAAAAGCCTTACCAGAATGGGTTAATATTGGTGCTCACCAAAGAGCAAGATATCTATATGCTCTAGCGAGACAAATTCAGAAGCATTCACGTTTGTTTGCTGTTTTAGAATCTATGGATAATGGCAAACCAATTCGAGAAACCAGAGACATAGATATTCCAATTGTGGCGAGACATTTTTATCATCATGCAGGTTGGGCACAATTAAAAGATACTGAATTAAAAGAGTATAAAGAACTTGGTGTTATCGGGCAGATTATTCCTTGGAATTTTCCACTTATGATGCTATCATGGAAAATTGCTCCAGCAATAGCCATGGGAAATACAGTTGTATTAAAACCAGCTGAGTCAACATCACTCACAGCATTACTCTTTGCAGAGATTTGTCAGCAAATAGGTTTGCCAAATGGCGTTGTTAATATTATTACTGGTCACGGAACAACTGGTGCTAATATTGTAAACCATAGGGATGTTAATAAAATAGCCTTTACAGGTTCTACCCAAGTCGGAAAAATTATAAGAAGAGCAACTGCTGGAACAGGAAAAAAACTCTCTCTTGAACTTGGAGGGAAATCGCCTTTTATTGTCTTTGAAGATGCCGATTTAGATAGCGTAGTAGAAGGGATTGTTGATGCTATTTGGTTTAATCAAGGTCAAGTATGCTGTGCAGGTTCAAGATTATTGGTTCAGGAAAGTATAGCTGATAAGTTATACAAAAAAATAAGAGCCAGAATGGAAACCTTGCGTATAGGTAACGCCTTAGATAAAAGTATAGATGTTGGAGCCATTGTAGATAAAGCACAGCTTAAAGTGATTACTGATTTAGTGCAACTTGGAGTAGATGAAGGCAGTACACTTAATCAACCATCTTGGTCTTGCCCTAAAGATGGTTATTTTTATCCACCAACGATGTTTACAGATGTATCTCCTTCGGCAACCATTGCACAGGAAGAAATATTTGGGCCTGTATTAGTAGCAATGAGTTTTAGATCACACAAAGAAGCTGTTAAATTGGCTAATAACACACGTTACGGATTGGCTTGTAGTATTTGGACAGAAAATATTAATCTAGCCTTAGATATCGCACCACAAATAAAAGCTGGTGTTGCTTGGATTAATTGTACTAATGTGTTTGATGCTGCTGCTGGTTTTGGAGGTTATCGAGAGTCAGGTTTTGGTAGAGAAGGAGGTAAGGAAGGTTTAATGGAATATGTAAAGCCTAAAATTAACGATTTATTTACTGATGAACCTGCAAAATTATCTATTAGTAAAGCTGCTAGTTCAGTTGTAAAATCAAATTCAGTATTAGGAATTGATAGAACTACCAAAATGTACATTGGTGGCAAACAAGCACGACCAGATGGAGGTTACAGTACAGTCATAAATAATAGTAATGGAGACTATTTAGGTGAAGTTTCTAAAGGAAATCGAAAAGATATTAGAAATGCTGTAGAAGCTGCGCATGCTAATAATAAATGGTCTAATATGACTGGTCACTCCAGAGCACAAGTATTGTATTATTTGGCTGAAAACTTAAATATTAGAAAAGAAGAATTTGCAAGTAGAATTATGCAAATGACCAATCAAACTAAAGTTGTTGCTTTGCAAGAAGTAGATTTGTCTATCGAAAGAATTTATACCTATGCAGCATTAGCTGATAAGTATGATGGTCATGTACACCATACCATTCATCGTAATGTGACGTTGGCAATGCCTGAAGCAATGGGAGTTATGGGTATTATCTGTCCTGACGAATCACCATTGTTAGGATTTATTTCAACAATGATGCCTGCAATTACAATGGGCAATAATGTTATTGTTGTACCTTCTGAAAAGCTACCATTTTCAGCAACCGATTTTTATCAAATTTTAGAAACGTCTGATGTGCCTCCTGGTACAGTAAATATTATTACAGGAAGCAAAGATGAATTGGCTCAAGTATTAGCCAAGCATGACAATGTAGATGCCATTTGGTATTTTGGTAATAAAGAAGGCTGCAAGGACATGGAACTTTTATCTGCCGATAATATGAAACGTACTTGGGTAAATTATGGTAAGTATAGAAATTGGTTAGATAAAGTACAAGGCGAAGGGAAAGAGTTTTTAAAGCATGCAAGTCAGATTAAAAACATATGGATTCCCTATGGAGCTTAATTAGTATAGTTAACCAAAACAAGAATTAAAAACAAAAAATATGAGTAGTATCCATTTAGAGGCCAAAGTAGGAGATATCGCAGAAACAGTATTATTACCAGGAGACCCCTTAAGAGCAAAACACGTTGCAGAAACTTTTCTTGATGATGCCGTATGCTACAATAATGTTAGAGGAATGCTTGGGTTTACAGGCTATTACAAAGGCAATCGCGTATCTGTACAAGGCACAGGAATGGGCATGGGTAGCCATTCAATTTATGTACACGAATTAATAAATACATACAACGTAAAAAATTTAATTAGAGTTGGTACCTGTGGTAGTATTCAAGAGAATATTACTTTGGGTCAGGTGTTATTAGCAATGAGTGCTTCTGGAGATTCCGATGCTAATAGTTTGTATTTTCAAGGTATGCATTATGCTGCAACAGCAGATTTCGATTTGCTAATGAAAGCCTACAAAGCAGCTAACGATATGAATATAAAAACCTATCAAGGCTCTGTGTTTAGTACAAATACTTTTTATGATGATAGCCCAAATCGCTGGGAAAAGTGGCAAAAACATGGGATTCTTGGAGTAGAAATGGAAACACAAATCCTGTTTACTTTAGCTAAACGGTTTGGAGTTAAAGCACTTTCTATCCTTACAGTAAGCGATAACATCCTTACAGGAGAAGCCACTAGTGCTATGGAAAGAGAGCAATCCTTTAACGATATGATGAAGATTGCTTTAGAGTTAGCATAATTATTTTTATATTTTCGTTTTGCTACTTTTTGGATTTAACCTGTTAAACCCTTCCTAAAATTTTAGAGTATTATTTTGAGAATACTATTTTTATCACTCATTAAACACTAACGCTATGAATTTTAAAAAGATTTTCTTATTTATATCTATTGTTTTAATTTGTATTTCAGCAAACGCACAAGATTTAACCTTCGAAGAGTATAACCCAATATCCACGCTTGTTGTTCCAGGTAAGTTAATTAAGAAAGCCAAGTTTCCGTTTATAGATATTCATGGACATCAATATAGAATGCCAAATCAAGATTTAGCTCCTGTAATTGCTGCTATGGATACCCTAAACGAAGCTATTATGGTAAACTTAAGTGGTCGTACAGGAGACGATTTAATAAAATCGGTAGCTAATATTGCTGCCAATTGCCCTAATCGTTTTGTGGTGTTTGCCAATATAAATTTTGAAGGAGCTGGAGCAGAGGGTTGGTTAGAAAAAACGGTCGCTCAATTTGAGCAAGATGTTAAAAATGGAGCACGAGGATTAAAAGTATATAAAAGTTTGGGGTTGCGTAATAAAGATGCAAATGGTAAACGATTGGCAATCGACGACCCAAGACTAGACCCAATCTGGGAAAAATGTGGTGAATTAGGAGTTCCTGTGTTAATACATTCGGCAGACCCAAAATCGTTTTGGGATGATTTTAATGGTGATAATGAGCGTTGGTTAGAACTAAAAACACATCCTCGTAGAAAACGCGATGCGAATAGTCCGGCACCTTGGGAACAAATTATAGAAGAACAGCACCAGATGTTTAAAAAGCATCCTAATACCACATTTATAAATGCACATATGGGTTGGTTGGCTAATGATTTAGGACAGTTAGGACAACTATTGGATGAATTGCCAAATATGAATGTAGGTATTGGAGCTATTATAGCAGAGCTTGGACGACAACCACGTTTTGCAAAAGCCTTTTTCAAAAAATATCAAGACCGTATTTTGTTTGGTAAAGATAGTTGGAAACCCGAAGAATTCCCTACATATTTTAGAGTATTAGAAAGTGATGATGAATACTTTCCGTATCACAAAAAATATCACGCATTTTGGCCAATGTATGGTTTAGATTTATCGGACGAAGTTCTAAAAAAAGTATATTATAAAAATGCATTGCGTATTGTACCAGGATTAGATAAGAGTTTGTTTCCTAATTAGAATTCTTAATCGATAAAATTCAAGAATTATCTTTTAAAAGTAAACTTCAAAAAGTAATGTTGCATTTCAACGAGTAATTCGTTAGTTTTTAGATTATTACAGTATTTTTATTTAATATAGAAATCCTAATTATAATCTACCATGACTAAAAAACTACTCATTTTTTTTCTTTGTAATTGTATTTTTATTGGATTTTCTTTTGGTCATGGTGACTTGCATAAAAGAATTGTTAAGGTCACAAAAGAAATAAAAGCCACTCCAGATAGTGTGTATTTATACCTGAAACGTGGTAAGCTATATTATCAACACGAATCTTATCAAAAAAGCATTAATGATCTTAAAAAATCTAAAAATTTAGGCTATAATTCTGTAGAGCAAAAATTACTATTAGCTAAAGCTTATTTTAAACTAGAAGAATACGAAATTTCTTTATCATATTCTGGAGACATTTTATATGATGACCCAGAAAATGTGCATGCTCATAAAATAAAAGCACAGACATTTTTAAAACAAGGAAATTTTTGTGATTCTGCTCATTCTTTCGAAGATGTAATTAATTATGCATCGCAAAGCTTTCCTCAAAATTATATTGATGCCTCAATAGCTTGGGAATTACTCAATATTGATGAAGGAAATCTAAGGGCAAATTCAATTATTGAAAAAGGCATTGAAAACCTTGGACATTTAATAAGTCTTTATAATCGGTTAATCGAATTGTCGATTAAGCAAGAGAATTATGAATTTGCAATTACAAAACAGTATCGTGTTATTAATTTAAGCTCAAGAAAAGAAGCAGCTTATTATAAACTATCCGAATTATATATGCTAAATAATAATTCCAAAAAAGCATTAGAGAATTTGAATCTTGCTAAGCAGCATTATAATACTTTACCAATAAGATTGCAAAACACTTCCTTTATGAAGGAATTAATTAAGAATATAAAATCTAAACAAGCCCAACTACAAAACAATTAATCTTAAATATTATGAAACGCTATTTTAACCAACTGCTATTAACATTACTCTTAAGTGTTTTTTGCCTACCAATATTTAGTCAAACAACTTTATTCGATTATGGTTCATCATGGTCATACTACGACAATCAAAACGAACCAGCTATTCAAGGTTCTTTGGGTTGGAATGATGTTGCCTATGACGCATCTTCTTGGTTAACAGGAAATGCACATCTTGGTTATGGTGATGGAGATGAAGTCACAACCATAAATAGCAATACACTTACTGCTTATGTTAGACATAGTTTTAATGTGGCTGATCCTTCTGCTTACGATTCATTAAATTTAAATATGATATTCGATGATGGAGCAGTTGTTTATTTAAATGGTGTTGAAGTTTGGCGCATAAATATGCCAGTTGGAACGATTTCTTATGGAACCTTTAGCTCTTCAGTTGGAACTGAAAATGGAAGCGCTTCAAATATTATTACTGATGCTCTTATTGCAGGCACCAATGTTTTAGCTGTCGAAATTCATCAAGCTAGTTCAAGTAGTTCTGATATAAGTTTCGATTTTAAATTGAGTGCAAATATAGCTGGACAGGTAAATGTAACTCGAGGACCATATCTTCAAAAAGGAAGCCCTACTAGCATGGTTTTGAGATGGAGAACTTTAACGGCAACAGAATCCGTTATAGACTACGGTACCGTTTTGGGGAATCTAAATCAAAATGCGAGTGATTTAACTCTTAAATTAGAACACGAAATTGAAATTACTGGTTTATCGGCTAATACAGTTTATTTTTATCAAATATCTAATGCTTCAACAATTCTTATTCCTGAAGCTAATGATGTATTTTTTAAAACACATCCAACAACTGGTAGCACACAACCTTTTACATTTTGGGCTTTAGGTGACGCAGGAACAGCAAATAATAATCAAAGAGCTGTACGTGATGCATATTATAATTATATAGGTTCTAATGTTACAGATGGCATTTTATTTTTAGGTGATAATGCCTATAACGATGGAACAGATAATGAATATCAATTAGCTGTTTTTGAAAACATGTATGAAGATAAATTAAAAAACTCTGTGGCTTGGTCATGTTTAGGTAATCATGATGGACATAGTGCAGATTCAAATACTCAAACTGGACCTTATTACGATATTTTTACATTTCCAACAGCTGGAGAATCTGGCGGAATGGCATCTGGAACAGAAGCTTATTATTCTTTCGATTATGGAAATGTGCATTTCATTGTTTTAGATTCTTACGAAACTGATCGTTCGGTTGGTAGTGCCATGTATAATTGGGCACAGAGTGATATTCAGAATACTACCCAAGACTGGATTATTGCATTTTGGCATCATCCTCCTTATACTAAAGGTTCTCATGATTCAGATACCGAAGGACAGCTTATAGATATGCGTCAGAATTTTTTACCAATGTTGGAAAGCAATGGTGTAGATTTAGTGTTATCTGGTCATAGCCATTCATATGAAAGATCTTATCTTTTAAATGGGCATTATGGAACTTCAGGAACTTTTAATAGCGGAACACATACAGTAGGAACTACTGGAAATGGAGATGGACAAATAAATGGAAATGGTGTTTACACAAAAGAAACAAGCGGAGTAGATGCTGGTAAAGGTGCAGTATATATTACAGCTGGTTCTTCAGGGAAAGTAACAGGAACATTAACAAACCATAATGCAATGGCTGTTTCTTTATATGAATTAGGATCTTGTATTGTTGAAGTTGATGGTAGTACTTTAAATGTAAAATTTATTCGAGAAACAGGAGCAATCGATGATTACTTTACTATTGATAAATCAAGTGGATGCGCAGTACCAACAGATACGGCCTCTGGTGATATAGAAACTTATGTTGGTAATATTATAGATAACTCGCCAGGAAGTTCTGGTGATAATTATGTAGTGCCTATTGCTTCAGAATTGACAACATGGAATGCAGTTTTAGATTTTATTTTAGCCGACGATTTGGTTAATGCACGATCAAGTGCATGTGATATTAATTATCAGGTAACCGAGTTTACTGATACATCTCTTTCTCCAAATCAAACATTTTATGTGCTTGAAGAAAAAAGTCCACAGCAAAATTTTTGGGGAACGTATGTGTTTAGTAAAACACCAGATAGAGGCAACCTCGTTATTATTGCACCACATTCTAAATACGATACTAATACAGGAAAAGAAGCTGTGCACTGTTTTAAAAACAATGTTGCAAGAGCCGTTTTTATAAATGGAACACATCGTTGTAATAATAGCATTTATTCAACATGTTCTGGAACAACAAGTGCTTGTGGAACGAGTGGTGAAGACTATAGAGTTTCCGATTTGGCACATAATACAAATTCAATGTTCCAGACGACTACAGAAAATTTATTTACTAATGTTTCAAATTCTGTATTTGTTCAATTACATGGATTCTCTAAACAAGCTTCAGACCCTTATGTGATAATGAGCAATGGAACAAGAATAACACCTTCACCAGATTATGCTACCTTAATACAGAATGCGCTTTTAGTTGAAGATAATACTCTAACTTTTGAATTGGCACATATTAATACAAGTTGGACACGTTTAATAGGTTTTACAAATACACAAGGTCGATTAATTAATAATTCTGCAGACCATTGTAATACTTCAGCAACGGCAACGACAGGTAGATTTGTTCATATAGAACAAGAAAGAACAAAATTAAGAGATGATGTAACTGGATGGACCAAAATGAGTAATGCGTTATCAAATGCTTTTCCTGTAGGCTGCGTAGCAGATAGTGATGGCGATGGTGTATGCGATGTTGATGACCAATGTCCAGGACAAGACGATGCTTTAATTGGAACTCCTTGTGACGATGGCGATGCATGTACTATAAATGATATTTACGATGCTAATTGTGGTTGTGCAGGAACTTTTGAAGATACTGATAGCGATGGTGTTTGTGATGCAGATGATCTATGTCCAGGATTTGATGATAATATTGATTCAAACAGTAATGGTATACCTGATGGTTGTGAAAATGTATGCTCACCATTTGTTACTAATTTTATTGATAATCCTTTAACACATTCAGGAGCTAATTCTAATAATACAGTTTTAACACTTCCAACAGATAGTCAAGACGTATTATTTACAATAAGTGGAATCAACCAAAAATTAAATGGTAAACCAAGTAATAAGTATATAGAAAGTGTTGATGTTTCGTATGAAAATGAATTTAATGTTTCTATACCTTTAGGTACTTATAGCGGAGCAACTGTAAGTTCTGTAAATATTGATATACCAGAGAAAGTAAAATCTGTAACCGTGAGTTTATCCGATGAATTTGATGGTAATACAGGAGGTAATATGAGTATTAATTTTAGTCAAGTTGATTATTGTATTAATAGTACGCCATGTACACCAGATAGTGATGGTGATGGAGTTTGCGATGCAGAAGATCAATGTCCAGGACAAGATGATGCTTTAATTGGCACACCTTGTAATGATGGCGATAATTGTACAATAGGAGAAACCTTTGATACAAATTGTAATTGCAGTGGTGGCGTTTATACAGATAATGATGGCGACGGATTTTGTATAGGCGATGACCCAGATGATAATGATGGTTGTAATCCAGATCCAAATTCTGGTGCTTGTAATCCTTGTAGTGATATTATTAATGATGGATTTGAAAATGGCTTTGGTAATTGGAATGACGGAGGAAAAGATTGTACCAGATCTACTTCTAATCCAAACACTGGAAGTTATAGTATCCAGTTACGAGATAATTCTAGTGCTTCTTCATCTATGTTTACAAATAATTTGGATTTAAGCACTTATAATGAAGTGACTATTGATTTCTCATATTATACAAGTAGTATGGAGAGTGGTGAAGACTTCTTTTTAGAAACCTCTACAAATGGTGGCTCATCATATAGTATTTATAAAACTTGGGTAAGTGGTATCGATTTTAATAATAGTGTAAGACAAAATGAATCGGTATTAATAACTGGAATAAGTTTCACTAATAATACCAGATTTCGTTTTAGATGCGATGCTTCCAATAAAGGTGATCAAGTTTATATCGATGATGTGGTGTTAGTAGATTGTAATACTGGACAAGCAATGCGGAATGTAGTGACATTGCAAAAGAATGAAAACATAAGTAAATCAATTAAGATTTTTCCAAATCCTGCATCTCATACTATATTTGTTACCTATAGTGATAGCGCAAATATTATACTTTATGATATTAATGGGAAACGCATTCGTAATATCGATATTAATGGACAAAATAATCAAACTCATGAAATCAATTTAAATGGAATTTCTGATGGATTATATTTATTGAGAATGATAGATTTAAATGGAGATGTTTTAGAAACGAAGCGTATTGTTGTAAATTCTAATTAGAACTATATAATATGTTTATATGAGTAAAGTACCCTTCAATTAACTTTGAAGAGTACTTTTTTCTATAAAGGAATATTTCCGTGCTTGCGTTTTGGCTTATTCACAACTTTATCTTCAAGCATAGAAAATGCTTTAATAAGTTTGCGTCTGGTATTTTTTGGTAAAATAACTTCATCAATAAAACCACGTCGAGCCGCTCTATAAGGGTCAGCAAATTTATAGGCGTATTCCGCTTCTTTTTCTTTCCATTTTTCAGCTGGGTTTTCAGCTTCTTTAATCTCTTTTTTGAATATAATTTCGGCAGCACCTTTGGCTCCCATTACTGCAATTTCTGCACTTGGCCAAGCAAAGTTTAAATCGGCTCCAATGTGTTTAGAATTCATTACATCGTAAGCACCTCCATATGCCTTGCGTGTAATAACTGTAACTCTTGGGACTGTCGCTTCACTTAATGCATATAACAGTTTAGCACCATGAACAATAATACCATTCCATTCTTGGTCTGTTCCTGGTAAAAATCCTGGCACATCTACTAATACTAATAACGGAATATTAAAGCAATCGCAAAAACGTGTGAATCGTGCTGCTTTAACAGAGCTATTCACATCTAAAACACCAGCTAAAAACATGGGCTGATTTGCAATAACACCAACACTGCGACCACCAATTCTGGAAAAACCTACAATGATATTTTCGGCATAATCTTTATGGATTTCAAAAAAGGAATCTTCATCTATAATTCCATTAATTACGGTATGCATATCATAAGGCTTATTAGAGCTTTCGGGTACAATATCGGTTAATACATCTCTAACTTCATCTTTTAATATATAATCTAACTGTTTGGTAGTTTCGGTATTGTTTTGTGGTAAATAGTCGAGGAGTTTTTTTACATCTTCCAAACATTCTATATCATTGGTAGAAGTAACATGAGCTACTCCAGATTTTGTAGAATGTGTACTCGCACCACCTAATTCTTCGCTAGTAACTGCTTCGTTGGTAACTGTTTTTACCACATTTGGTCCAGTAACAAACATATAGCTAGTGTCTTCTACCATCATTGTAAAGTCTGTCATAGCAGGCGAATAGACTGCTCCTCCTGCACAAGGTCCCATAATGGCAGAAATTTGGGGAATAACTCCTGATGCCTGAACGTTTCTATAAAAAATATCAGCATAGCCACCAAGAGATCTAACACCTTCTTGAATACGTGCACCTCCTGAATCGTTAAGTCCAATAATTGGTGCGCCAACTTTTACTGCTAAGTCCATAACTTTGCAAATCTTTTCAGCGTGAGTTTCGGATAAAGCACCTCCAAACACAGTAAAATCTTGCGCATATACATAGACTAATCTTCCATTTACAGTACCATAACCTGTTATTACACCATCTCCAAAATAGATTTCTTTTTCCATACCAAAATCGGTAGTTCTGTGTGTAACTAGAACTCCAATTTCTTCAAACGAACCTTTATCCATTAAGTAATTAACACGTTCACGCGCTGTTAGTTTTTTCTTTTGATGTTGCTTATCAATACGAGCTTGTCCACCTCCCAAATGAGCTAATGCAATTCTATCGTTTAACTTTTTTAGTTTTGAGTCCATAGTTTTATTGAATTGGTAATCGTACTATTATTTGATCTTCTATATATTGTTTTACAGCAATTACTGCAGCTAATTTTGCTTCTTCTTCAGTTTGCTCTTTTAAAGAATCTGGAGAATAATAATTTTTTACAAAATGCGTATCAAATTGCCCAGAGCGGAAGGCTTCATGCTCGCATACAAACTTTCCAAATGGCAGAGTGGTTTGCACACCTTCTACACGATAATTATCGATAGCATGAATCATAAGCTGAATGGATTCGTTGCGGGTTTTTCCGTAAGTGATTAATTTAGACAACATTGGATCGTAATAAATAGGAATGTCCATACCTTCTTCAAAACCATTATCAACACGAATGTTTTCTCCCACAGGAATTTTATAAACGTCGAGGCAGCCTACACTAGGCAAAAAGTCGTTTAAAGGATCTTCGGCATATACACGTAATTCTAAAGCGTGACCGTTAATTTTTAAATCTTCCTGTTTAATTTGAAGTGCTTCACCACGAGCCACACGAATTTGAAGTTCAACCAAATCTACTCCAGTAATCCACTCGGTAACAGGATGCTCAACCTGCAATCTCGTATTCATTTCTAAAAAATAGAAATTATGATTTTCGTCGAGTAAAAATTCAACGGTTCCAGCTCCAAGATAATCACAGGACTTAGCCACAGCTACTGCCGCTTGTCCCATTTCTTCTCTTAATTTTGGAGTTAAAACTGATGAAGGTGCTTCTTCAACTACTTTTTGATGTCGCCTTTGAATACTGCATTCGCGTTCAAAAAAATGTAAAACATTACCATGACTGTCTGCCATAACTTGAATTTCTACATGTCGAGGAGAGGTTACATATTTTTCGATAAATACAGAGCCGTCTCCAAATGCCGATGTTGCTTCGCTTATGGCACGTTTCATTTGAGACTCTAATTCTACTTCTTTTTCTACAACTCGCATTCCTTTTCCGCCACCACCAGCCGAAGCTTTAATTAGAATTGGAAAGCCAATTTTTTTTGCAATTACTTTGGCTTTAGTAACGTCTGTAATAGCTTCATCAATTCCAGGAACCATTGGGATATTGTAATTTTTAACAGCATCTTTAGCTGCTAATTTGCTTCCCATAATTCTAATTGCTTTAGATTTTGGTCCAATAAATAATATATTATTTTGCTCTATTTCTTCGGCGAAATCTGCATTTTCACTTAAAAAACCATAGCCAGGATGTATTGCATCTACATTTAATTTTTTGGCAACTTCAATTATTTTTGAGCCCAATAAATAAGATTGATTTGAAGGTGGCTCACCAATGCAAACTGCTTCATCTGCAAATTTCACATGAGGAGCATTTCTGTCAGCAGTAGAAAAAACAGCAACAGTATTAATACCCATTTTCTTGGCAGTTTTCATTACTCTTATAGCAATTTCACCTCTATTTGCAATTAGTATTTTTTTCATGAGTCTATTCGAATTCAATTAACAGTTGTCCTTTTTCAATAGCATCACCTTTATTTACCGAAATAGATTTTATAACACCATCTCTAGGTGAGGTAATAATGTTTTCCATTTTCATAGCTTCTAATATAAGTAGAGCATCATTTTCTTTTACATTTTGCCCTACTTTTACGTTAATATCTAGTATTAATCCGGGCATTGGAGCTTTAACAGAATTGATATGTTTGGTAGATCCAAATGTAAATCCCATATCCTTAATTAAAATATCTAAAGCACTAGAAATTTTAACGTTATAACTGTTATTATTTATAGTTACTTTATATGTTTTGTCGGTGAAATTGGAGTTAATAATTTCGGCTTTATAAGATTTATTATTTTTTAGGATGTGATAATTCGAGTCTGAAGTTTTTATGATATCTAATTTTGAAAACTCTTTGGGAGAAATGCTTATTTCGAGATTGTTGTTTACTTTTACTGTATAGTTCATAGATATAAATATTAATTTGTTATTGATAAACTACTGTAAGTTATAAGACTTATTTATGGTAGGTAAAAATATATATAAAGCTTTTTATAGAATATGAAACTTATCATGTTTCTATAATTTTTATACTTTAAAATGCGAATTTTCTTGATGTATCTTTATTGCTTTTCTAGATAATAAGATACCGATTATAAGAGAAACAAATGCACCAATAGAAATACCAGGAATAAAATTTATAAATAGGAAAAAATCATAGGCTCCATGAAAGAGTATTGCACAGGACAACCCTATTAAATTCCATTTCATTCTGTTTTTAGAAAACTTGGCTTTTCCCATAAAATAACCCATAATAATCCCAAAGGTTGCATGAGCAGGAATTGCAGTAACAGCTCTTATTAAAGCGACTTCCATTCCGCCTTCAAATACATAAAACAGATTTTCTACAGCTGCAAAACCCATAGATACCATTATAGCATAAACGATACCATCAAATGGCTCGTTAAAGCCTTTTCTTGGCTGATTATAATATTTTACAATAACATATTTGCTAAATTCTTCGATAAGAGCAACTATAAAAAAGGCTTTCAAAAATTGCTGCCATACACTAAAATCATCTGGTATAGGTAAAAATAAATCGAAAAACATATAAAGTAAAGTCGTAATAAAAATGCTTACAATTGCTCCTAGCAAAAATGTGTAAGTAAGAATACGCTTAGATTCTTTTTCGTATTTATCTTTAAAATAAATGTAAATAATAACTATAAATACTGGAGTAGTAGCAGCAATTAGTAAGTTCATATCATTTAATTACAGTTTTTATACAATCTACTAGTTGGGTAAAATCTTCTTTCGTATTATAGAGGTGTGGAGCTACTCTAAAATAATTTCCACGAATAGATGCATAAATATTATGTTTACTAAATTGTTGTTTTAAAGTTTCAACATTTACAAAATCTGGTATTTTAACACCAATTAAATGATGGCTTCTATAATTAGTGTCTTCAACGGTAAATCCTAATTTTTGTAATTCTTCTAATCCATCTATAGAAACAGCGTAGCAATACTTCTGAATTTCACTTGGATTCCATTCTATAATCTGCTCTATAGCTTTTGTGGCCATTGGTACTGAAATAAAATTTGCTGTTTCGCCCATACAATAACGATTAGCTCCATCTTTATAGTCGTCATTATAATTTGTTAGTCCAGAAAAATCTTCGCTATTTTTTCTATTACACCAACTCTCTTCAATGGGAGAGCCATTATCAAAAAAGCTTCCAAAATATGCAAATCCAAATGCATAAGGACCTAAAAGCCACTTATATGTTGCACAAACTAAAGCATCAGGTTTAATTTTTTCAATCGAAAAAGGCATTGCTCCAACAGATTGAGTACCATCTATAATTAATAAGGCATTATGCTTATGTGCTTTTTTTTTTACACTAATTAAATCAAAAAGTGAGCCGTCAGCCCAATGTACATGACACATAGCAACTACTGCTGTTTTAGAAGTAATGGCTTCAAGTATGCGTTCATTCCAACGTTTAGCAACATTATCTCTAGATTTTGGTTTTTCAATAATTTTTATAACAGCATCATATTTTTCAGCAAGCTTTTTCCATGAATAAAAATTACTTGGGAATTGGTCTTCTACAACTAATATTTCATCACCAGAATTTAGTGTAATATTATTTGCAACTGTCGCTATTCCATAAGATACAGATGGAATACATGCAATTCTATTTTCCTCTTTTGTGTCAATTAATTTTGCTATTACTTTTTTAAGATATGTTACAGGTTCAAAAAAATCGTTTGGCACTATTGTATGAGGTTTAGATTTTTGTTGGATTGCTTCTATACCAGCTTTTTCAACACTTTTTAAATTAGGAGACATATAGGATGCATTAAAATAAAAGACATCGCTTGGAAGACTGAATTTTTCTTTTTGATTCTTAATCATAATAAATACTCCTTTAAAAATTAAATTTTTTGTTGTATTGCATCTAAAACAAACTCATAATAGGCCTTATTGGTAAGCACAAAATGAGAGTTATTTTTACTGTTTTTAAGTAATTCTTTAAACTGATTGATTAACACCAACTTAACAGCTTCAACTTCATTTTTTTGTGGTTTAAGCACATTAATACCTACTTTTAATTCTGTGATGAATGTATGATGAAATTCATTATCTATTATGCCATTTTTATACATTTGAGAGCATTGAAAAACACTAATCTTTTGTAAATCTTTTTCAGTAAGCAATAGACCAATTTCTTCTTGTATTTCTCTAATTGCAGCTTGTTTTATTGTTTCTCCAGTATCGACATGACCTGCTACTGAAATATCCCAGAGTAATGGATAAATTATTTTTGCTGCAGATCTTTGAGATAATAAAATCTCACCATTCTTTGTATATAACCATATATGCGCTGTGTTATGGTAATATCCATTTTTATGTGCTTCCGATTTTAAACAAGTTTTACCAGTAAACTCTCCTGTTTTAGTAACTATGTCTATATATTCATCCATTAAATGAGATTCCCATATTCACTAGAATGACAAAAAATCTTATTCAAAATAACTAAATGAATCACCATCTTTAATTTTAAGTAGTGTTTCGTAAATCATTCGTATTACATTTTCCACATCTTCTTTATGTACCATTTCTACTGTGGTATGCATGTAACGTAAAGGCAATGAGATAAGAGCAGAAGCAACACCACCATTGCTGTATGCAAAAGCATCAGTATCTGTTCCTGTAGCTCTAGATAAAGCAGCACGTTGAAAAGGGATTTTATTTTCTTCGGCAGTTTCCGAAATTAAATCACGTAATTTTTGTTGTACTGCTGGAGCGTAAGCAATAACTGGGCCTTTACCCATTTCACAATGACCTTCTTTTTTCTTGTCAATCATTGGTGTAGTAGTGTCATGTGTTACATCGGTAACTATAGCTACATTTGGTTTAATAGTTTCAGTGATCATTTGCGCACCTCGTAATCCTATTTCTTCTTGAACAGAATTAGTTATATATAATCCAAAAGGTAAATCTTTTTTGTTTTCATGAAGTAAACGTGCTACTTCAGCAATAATAAATCCTCCCATTCTGTTATCTAAAGCACGACAGACAAAATTATTTTTGTTTAGGATATGAAATTCATCAGGATAGGTAATAACACAACCAACATGAATGCCAAGTTTTTCTACTTCATCTTTTTTCTTACAACCAACATCAATAAAAATATTATCTGGTTTTGGAGCTTCTTCTTTTCCTTTCATACGAGTATGTATTGCTGGCCAGCCAAAAACACCTTTTACAATACTTTTCTTGGTATGGATATTTACAATCTTACTTGGTGCAATTTGATGGTCGCTTCCTCCATTTCTAATCACATAAATTAGTCCATCATCAGATATATAATTAACATACCACGAAATTTCATCGGCATGACCTTCAATTACAACTTTATATTTTGCTTCTGGATTTATCACACCAACAGCAGTGCCATAGGTGTCGGTAATAAATTCATCAACATAAGGTTTAAGATAATTCATCCAAATTTTCTGCCCATCCCATTCATATCCTGTTGGTGCAGCATTGTTTAAATATTTTTCTAAAAAATCGATCGATTTTTTGTTTAATATACTCTTCTTAGCCATGTTATAAAGTTTTGCACTAAAATAATAATATTAATACTATTTTAAGGTTTAAGAGTATGTAAATTATTAATTTTACTCTGTTAAAATTCTTTTTTGAGACTTTAGATAAAATGAAATATTTAAGCTACATCTTTGTTGTTTTTCCATTATTGATTTTTGCTCAAGTGAATGAGGTAGAGCAAGACTCTACAGAATACGACTATATTATTATAGAAGGTGACTCTATACCAAGGACTGCAATTAATTTGGATGAGGTGATGCTCTTGCATAAACTGAAGTTTAATAGTAAAAAAGATCGGAGACGTTATTTAATTTTACGTAGAAAAACAGTTAAAGTATATCCTTATGCAAAATTAGCTGCTGAGCGGTTAGAATCTCTAAATGTAAGATTAGAGAGTTTAACAAGAAAGCGTGATAAGAAACGCTATGCCAAAAGAATTCAGAAATATATTGAGGGCGAATTTTCGGAAGAATTAAAAAAATTAACACGAACTGAAGGTCAAATTTTAATAAAACTCATACATCGTCAAACCGGGAAAACAACTTTTAGTTTAATTAAAGAATTGCGCAATGGCTGGCGGGCTTTTTGGTTTAATAATACTGCTAAATTATTTGATATTTCATTAAAAAAAGAGTTTGATCCGCTAAATGAAAAAGAAGATTATTTGATAGAAGATGTCTTGCAACGTAATTTTCAAAGCGGACGTTTAGAGCGTCAAAAATCGCCTCTCAATTATGACTTTTATGACCTCACAGAAAAATGGTTAAAACCAGCATCAAAAAATCTTGTAAATGAGAATTCAAACTAATTTTGAAGAGCAATTAAATACATTTTCTCATGCAATTGGCGCATTACT
>Ga0209013_10000641_pt1 | contig 31697 bp, 30 predicted proteins | sample Cruoilmetagenom2_FD_187291 | JGI IMG/M metagenome (GOLD analysis project Ga0209013, IMG submission 187291) | Oil polluted marine microbial communities from Coal Oil Point, Santa Barbara, California, USA - Sample 2 (SPAdes) (version 2) | ecosystem: Environmental > Aquatic > Marine > Oil seeps ...
GTTCATCAACAAGTGTTGTTTTACCGTGGTCAACGTGCGCGATAACGGCAATGTTTTTAATCTTTTGCATAAAATGTCCTAAAATAAAGCTTTTCGCCCTATGTAATTTTCGCGAATTATACCCAAAATTTACTATATTAGAGATTTTTATGTAAAAAAATATCTAAATCACACTCATCTGTGTATCGAGAAATCTACTTTACACTGATGTGTTAGAGTGAAAACCCGTACATTTCATGGTAGGTTTTCATCGCATAACGATCTGTCATCGCTGCGATATAATCTGCGATGACCCGTTCTTTTGTACGTACATCAAAAAGCTCTTTTTGATATGGAGGAAGAAGATCTGTATCTTCTGTAAATGCTGTGTATAATCCTTGAATACACTGTTTCCCTGCGTGCATTTTACGTACAATTTTTTGATGTCTATAAAGTTTCTGATGTAGCAGTTTTTTGAGTTTTTTAAGCTGTGTTGCTGTTACTTTTGAAAATCCTACCGGTAACTTCTCTTGAGCATCCAAAGTAACACAAATAGGCATTTCTTGACGATAGTTTGTTGCCCCTTCTCTCGAATTTTCTATAAAATCTTCTACTAACAGCTTAATAAGTCCTGCAACAAAACGATGTCTATAGAGTTTTTCTTCTCTTTTGACACCTTCATGTTGTACCACTTCATCGACTCTTAAACAAAGCTCATCTTTTAACAGGTCATCAAACGTAATGAGTCCATATTTGATACCGTCATCAATATCATGTGAAGTATAGGCTATCTCATCTGCATGATCCACCACCATCGCTTCAAGTGATGGGTGTTTCTCTAAATCAAAACGGGGGTCTAATCCGTCTAAAAAAGGTTTTTTATACGGGTATGAATGTTTGAGTACCCCTTCGAGCGTAGCAAATGTAAGGTTAAGTCCATCAAAATCTTTATATCTTTTTTCCAATTTAGTTAAAACCCTGAACGACTGAAAATTATGTTCAAAGCCTAAAGGTCTTCCGTCTGCTTTGAGAAGTTTATCTAACTCATCACCGCCAACATGCCCAAAAGGTGTATGCCCCAGATCATGTGAAAGTGCAATGACTTCTGCAAGTGTCTCATTCAGTTCCAACATACGTGAAAGTGTTCTGGCTATCTGACTTACTTCAAGTGAATGGGTGAGACGTGTACGAAAGTAGTCTCCTTCGTGATTTAAAAAAACCTGTGTTTTATACTCTAACCGTCTAAAAGAGCTGCAGTGAACGACTCTATCCCTGTCTCTTGCGTAAGGGTCTCTAAAATCTTTTTCGAAACTAAAAAATCGTTCATCTGGTCTCACAGCTTAATCCTTATATTGCTCTAAATTTATAGTGATATAATTGTATCTAAATTATGATGGAGTGTCCCATGGAAATGTATCACATTGAGTATGAAAAACCTAAAGTTACACTTTTGCAACAATCTGGCCTTGGTGTTGCAGAGATCGCGGCAAGAACATGTTATGACAGTTTTGAAAACAGTGAAAATGAATGTGTGAAGAATGCAATGAATGATTTAGATACCGATGCTATCAATGACATCGATGATTCTGATCTGCTTTCAAACCTTGCTTGGGTACATCACCATCACTCTATCATCGAGCATGCCACTTTAAGCTTTTTGGTGCAGGGCACTTCAAGAGGGGTACTCCAGGAACATGCAAGACATAGACTTCAAGCCATCTCTGTAAGAAGTACACGTTACACGATGTCAAGTGTCATCAATGCTTTTGTGGCTTCACTTGAAAATGAAGATGGTTTTGACTTCTTTTTAGAAACACTGCTTACTTTAAATCTCTTTGTCATTGTAGACAAAGCATATTTGGTCATAGAGATCAGAGCTATTTATGATAAATTGTTCTTTCAATATCAAAAAAATGATGACTTTATAAACGCTGCAGTGGCTAAATCATCTATTCCGTTTATAGCAGAGAACAGAGGTGATGCCCATGCACTTTTTACTGCATTGGAAAACGGTAAGAAAAAAAGAAATGTGGGAGATGGATTTAAACACATTGTCTCAGATAATTGGAAAGTAGATATGGTGGTCACTTTTAACATCAGAAGTCTCAAAAACTATTTTGACCTTAGAGATTCCGGTGCAGCATGGTTTCAGATACAATGGCTGGCTGAAGCGATGAAAGAAGTAACCCCTGTAAAGTATCTCAAACTTATCGATAAAAAATACAAGTAATGTTCAGTAATTTAAATTAGATATAATACGCACAAAATAGATTAGGGGAATTTTTTGCGACGCTTAACACTACTACTATTTATCGGATTGTTTCATATCAATCTTTATGCAGATGCACTCTCCATGGAAAATATTTCTGTCCATATCCAAAAGGGACTCCAAACACGTATCAAGGGCCAAAATAAACCTATCATTGTAAACATTTATGCCCAAACGGGAGATAAACCTTTATGGATTGGCAGTCAAAATAGAACAAAAACCAGTCATCTGATACAAGCACTCAATGATCCTCTTTTTAACTATAAAAATAAATCATTTGATCAAAAATCTATCAAACATCTCTTTTATCAGCTTGATAATGAAGAGATCAGTCGAAGCAGACAAGCTGCTGCCTATGCAAAACTTGATCTTGTACTTACCAGCTCTATGGTACGTTTAGTGCGATTTATAGTCCAAGGTGATGTAGACTGGAATCTTGTACAAGAAAAGCTGAACACCCTTGAACAAAGTGATGATATTACAGCAAGATGGGAAATGACACCTAAAGCATTCCCCGATAAGGATGAACTGATATCTGCCATAGAAAATGACACTATATATGAGTATTTAACTTCTCTTGTTCCTATGGAAAAACGCTACAGAAAGCTTGTAAAACTTCTTAAAGCTTATCGTGTGATGGATAAATTTCCAAAGATCAAATATTACAAAAAGTCTTTAAAGTTAGGCGACAGTTCAAGTCGTGTTAAAGAGATAAAAAAACGTCTGCAGATCTCTGGAGATTACCCCAAGAAAGCGCCTATCAACTCTAAGTTTGATGAAACAATGAGAAGAGCCGTTATTACCTATCAGAAGCGTTATCTGCTTAAAGTAAACGGTATGGTAGACAAAACGATGACCTATTATCTAAACCAGCCTGCAAAAAATAACATACAGGCCATCATTACAAATTTGGATAAAACAAAACTCTACCCAAAGGAGTTTGAAGAGGAGTATATTGAAGTCAATATCCCTGATTTTAATTTACGATATTATAAAGATCATGAAAAGATCATGAAAAAAGGTATTGTAGTAGGGCGTATCGACAGACCGACACCTCTTTTTTCCGACGCTATAGGTTATATGGTACTTAATCCTACATGGACCATTACCGATAATCTTATCAAAAGAGATTTGATCCCTATACTGAGAGAAAATCCTAAGTATTTAGAAGAGCACAATATACATGCATTTAAAGGCAATAAAGAAATAAATGTAACTCAGGAGATGCTAGACCCTTATGAAAAAAGTGAAGAACGTGTACCATACCGTTTTGTACAGTTCCCAGGTGAAACAAATGCACTTGGACGTGTAAAATTTATGTTTCCCAATAAATATGCTGTCTACCTGCATGATACAGACAACAAATCACTGCTCTCACGACGTTATAAGATTTACAGTTCAGGCTGCATACGTCTAGAAAAACCTTTTGAACTTGTTGATACGCTGCTTGAACATACCAGAAAGAGTTATTCCCAAAGTAAAATAGATGAAATACTTGAAAGTAATAAACAAACAACCATCGGTCTTAAAAAACGTATCCCTGTACATATTCTTTACTTCACTGTCTATGAAGAAGATGGGCTAGCTTATTTTAAAAATGATATCTATTTGTATGATAAGATCATTGAAGAGTCAGTGGTAGGAAATAAAAAAGCTACATTCACTGTACCTAAAAAACGTATGATCTCTGTAAAGAAAAACGCTCAACCTCTTTCTAATTAGATTTTTTTCTCATCTTCACTCTTTGCAGATGTGTCAATGCAATAGCCATAGCATCTGTGATGTCCAAAGGCTTGATCTCTTTTTTAATACCAAACAGCCTCTTCACCATAAAAGCTACTTGTTCTTTAGTGGCTTTTCCATTTCCTGTGACTGCTTTTTTTACTTGTAATGGAGTGTATTCATAGAAATAACCTACTTCTTGAAGTATCTTTAAAGAGAGTGCCCCTCTAAACTGTGCAAGCTTCAAAACGGACTGGGGATTGTACGCAAAAAAGATATCTTCAATAGCCACTTCATCTACCTTATGTGCCTTTAAAATAACGTCTATGCCCTCTACAAGCTCTACTATCTGCTCTTGTAGCTCTTTTGCTTTAATTTTGAGTAAACCTGCTTCAACAAGTGAAAACTTTTTTCCATCCCAATATACGATACAGTACCCTAAATTACGGCTTCCGGGGTCTATTCCTAAAATATTCATTCACACCTTTGTTCACATAGTGAATAAAATTATTCAACTCTGTTTAATAACGCTATTTTAGCTTAAGTTGGCTAAAATGTTATAAGTTATTCACATTGAGAATTTTAACTCTTTAAAACTGTGAAAATTTATTCACACATTTAAAAATATCAAAGGCAATATAAAATGAATATAGGACAAAAAGTACTTTTTGAACTGAAAAAAGAGATCACTGAAGTAGAATATGAACGATATATTAAAAACCTTACCTATGATACTAAACGTTCCCGAAGTAATATTGTCTACTTTAATGCGCCTAATATGATCATCGCAAAATGGATCAAAAGTAAATATACTGAAAAGCTCATGCATCTTTTTGAACTGCAAAACGAAATAAAACCAGAAATAGAAATCACAGTGGGTAAACAAAAAGATCAACGTTCAACACCAGCTACAAAACATACAAGTGAAAAAAGTCATTCTAAAAGTACCTATCTTAACCCCTCTTTGACCTTTGAAAGTTTTATTGTAGGAAATTCCAACCAATTTGCCTATACTACAGCAAAATCCGTAGCAGAAAAACCTGGAAGACAATATAATCCTCTTTTCCTCTATGGAGGTGTAGGCCTGGGTAAAACCCATCTTCTTCAAGCCATAGGTAATTATCATATAGATCTTGGTAAAACGGTTATCTATACTACACTGGAACAATTTATGAACTCTTTTACTTCACATCTACGTTCTCAAACGATGGATAGGTTTAGAGACAAGTTTAGAGAGTGTGATCTGCTTCTTATAGATGATATACAGTTTCTAAGTAGAAAAGAACAAACACAAGAAGAGTTCTTTCACACTTTTAACGAACTCTATAACAGTAATAAACAAATTGTAATTACTTCAGACAGACAACCCAATAAAATCGCCGGACTTGTAGATAGACTAAGAAGCCGTTTTGAAATGGGACTTATGGCAGATATCCAACCACCAGGACTGGAAACTAAAATTGCCATCATTCAAAAAAAATGTGAGCTTGACGGTATTAAACTCGATAATGAAATAGTCAATTATATCGCTACACATATGGGTGATAATATACGTGAAATAGAAGGGACTATTATCAAGCTTAATGCGCTTTCTTCTATGCTTAACCAGGAAATCACCCTTGATTTTGCACAAAGTGCCATAAAAGATCAACTTAAAGAGAAGAAAGAAAATATTACGATAGATGAAATTGTGAAGATCATTTCTAAAGAGCTCAATATTAAACCTTCTGATATGAAATCTAAAAAACGTACTAAAAATGTGGTAAATGCAAGAAGAATTGCTATTTATTTGGCTAGAAACCTTACACCAAATTCTATGCCTCAAATTGCTGTATATTTTGGAATGAAAGACCACACAGCCATTTCACATGCGATGAAAAAAATCAATGAAATCATAGATAGTGATGAAAATTTTAAAGTTATTTTAGAGGAACTCTCCAACAAAGTAAATACACATACACAAAATGACACACTGTAAACTATAATTTAATCATAGAAAACTTGAATAAAAAAAAGATATAATTTTAGAAGTGAATAAATGTGAATGTTCAAAAAAACTTAGACATTCACTTAAACAACGGTCACACCAGCAATAAAGTAGTTTTTCACATATTCATGTCGCACTACTACTACGTGCTAATTTTATTAAAAATAAGGAGAGTCAATGAAGATAAGAGCACAAAAACAAATTATAGAATCTATACTCATTAATTTACAACCTTTTTTAGAAAAAAAAGATGCAAGTCAAATAACCTCACATATATTGTTTACCACACAAGACAGTAAATGTATTGTTAAAGCTACAGATTCAGAGATAGGTTTAAAAATTGTTACTGATAATATTAGTATAGAAGCAGAAGGATCATTTACTGCACATGGTAAAAAACTTCTAGATATTATACGTATACTCAAAGACGATGAAATTACATTGGAACTTTTAGACAATACACTTATCATCAAACAAAAACATTCTAAATTTAAACTTCCAACATTTGATCCGAGCTCTTATCCATCATTCCCGACAATCAATGATAAACCGCAAATTTCTTTGGATTCTCTAAGTTTGATTCAAAATCTTAAAAAGATCTCTCCAGCAATAGACACAAACAATCCAAAGTTTGAACTCAATGGTGCTTTGATCAATATAAAAAATGATGGTACTGATCTAGTAGGAACTGATACTAGAAGATTAGCCATTGCAACAATACCAGGTAACAACAATGAAGAACTCTCTTTAATTGTGCCTAAAAAAGCCATTTTGGAAATTCAAAAACTGTTTTTAGATCAAATAGATATCTTTTTTGATGAAACAAATCTTATTATTTCAAATGAAAATTATTATTTCTATACAAGATTGATCAATGGTAAGTTTCCAGATTATCAACGTATTATTCCTGCAACGACCAAACATCAGATCACTCTTCCTAAAAAAGAGATGATCGATGCGATAAAAATGATTACTACTATTTCTCAAGAGATAAAAATGACACTTTTATCTGATACTATTATTTTTAATTCATTAAGTGCAGATAATGTAGAAGCTAAAACGGAATTAGAACTCAATACTGGTTTAAATGATAAATTTGAACTCTCTTTCAACAGTAAATATATCTTAGATTTTATTTCACAAACCAATAAAAATGAATTTACTATTGAATTTAATGAACCATCACTGCCATTTATCGTGAAAGACGATAATTTTATTACAATCATCATGCCAATTGTGGCATAAAAGGAAAAGCGTTATATGAGTGAAAATAAAACAAAATATATTTTTGTTACTGGTGGAGTACTCTCTTCTTTAGGAAAAGGTATTACTGCTGCGAGTGTAGGAACATTACTAAAACATACAGGACAACGTGTAGGCGTATTAAAACTTGATCCCTATATCAATGTTGACCCAGGTACGATGTCACCTTTAGAACATGGTGAAGTTTTTGTCACTAAAGATGGTGCTGAAACAGACCTTGATCTAGGTCATTATGAAAGATTTTTAGATACATCACTCACACAAAACAATAACTTTACGACAGGTCTTGTCTATAAAACGGTTATTGAAAATGAACGTAAAGGGAAATATCTTGGTAAAACGATTCAAGTCGTTCCCCATATTGTAAATGAAATTAAAGAACGTATTGTAAGAGCAGGTGAAAATAAAGATATCCTTATCGTAGAACTTGGTGGTACTACAGGTGATATCGAAGGTTTACCATTTCTTGAAACAATAAGACAAATGAAACATGAATTTGGTAAAACACAAGTGATGAATATCCATGTGACACTTTTACCTTATATCAAGGCTGCGGGAGAACTTAAAACAAAACCGACACAGCATTCAGTTCAAGAACTTAGACGTATAGGTATTGCACCACATATGCTAGTACTTAGAGCTGAAGTACCTGTTTCAAGTGAAATTAAACGAAAAATAGCATATTCTTGTGATGTAGATGAAGATTCTGTTATAGTTGCTGCAGATGCTCCTACTATTTATGAAGTACCGTTAAACTTTTTGAAACAAGATATGTTAACACCTATCTGTAAACAATTGGATCTTGAAAATTGTCAACCGAAAATGGATGAATGGGCAGATTTGGTAGGTAAAATCATCATGCCAAGTGATGAAACTAAAATAGCATTTGTCGGTAAATATTTAGATTTGAAAGAGTCTTATAAGTCACTCACAGAAGCACTTATCCATGCTGGTGCACACTTAGACCATAAAGTTTATATTAAATGGGTTGACAGTGAAAAAATAGAAGATGACGGTGCACAAAAATACTTGAATGACTGTGATGGTATATTAGTTGCAGGCGGCTTTGGTGAACGTGGTGTTGAAGGTAAAATCCAAGCGATTCAATATGCAAGAGAAGAGAAAATACCTTTCTTGGGTATCTGTCTTGGTATGCAACTTTCTATGATTGAATTTGGCCGTAATGTTCTTGGGCTTGAAGATGTAAATTCTGTAGAATTTGATGAAAACACTGCTAATCCTATGATTTATCTTATCGATGAATTTATAGATGCAAGTGGTTCTAAACAAGTGAGAACAACTACATCTCCAATGGGTGGAACGATGCGTCTTGGTGAGTATGAATGTGAAACAAAAGAGGGCTCAAATCTTAGAGCTGCTTATGATGCACCTATCATTTTTGAAAGACATAGACACCGTTATGAAGCAAACCCTAAATACAGAGAATCATTAGAAGCCAATGGTATGGATATTACAGGTGAATCTCATGGACTGATCGAAGCAGTAGAAGTGAAAGATCATCCTTGGTTCCTAGGTGTACAATTCCACCCGGAATTTACTTCTAGACTTCAAAATGCAAATCCGTCTATTTTAGCTTTTGTGAACGCAGCCATTCAACATAAAAAATAGATGGTTAAGCCATTAACGCTTACAGGGTTAGAAACACTTTTAACCGAGCGCTTTGAAGAGGGTTTCCTCTCTTTGCGTGATCTCCCTCAACCTTCCTCTTTTAAAGATATGGACAAAGCGACAGAGCGCATCATTTCTGCCATTCAAAACAAAGAAAAAATAACTATCATCGGTGACTATGATGTAGATGGTGTGACCTCTACAACTTTGATGAAACTTTTTTTTGATGAAATTGATTATCCTGTTGAGTGGATCATACCTAACCGTTTTAGAGACGGGTATGGACTCTCAGCTAACATTATTCCTCGTATACTAGGTACAGACCTAGCCATAACGGTGGATAACGGTATCTCTGCAGTCTATGCAGCTCAATTGTGTAAAGAAGAGGGCATAGATCTCATCATTACCGATCATCATCTTTTAGCCCCGGAAATACCAGATGCCTATGCGATCATAGACCAAAAACAAGAATCATGTACATTTCCCTATGCTGATGTGTGTGGTGCACAAATTGCCTGGTATCTTATTGCTTCAATCAAAAATGCACTCAATATAAAAATTGATATGATGTCCTATATGGAATTAGTCTCAATAGCTATTATTGCAGATATGATGCCTCTACAGCATATCAATAGAGCGATGGTCCTTGCAGGGATAAAAGCACTGAATAAGAGTCAACGGCCTGCGATCAAAGCTTTTTTTGAACACAGTCAAAAAGAGACAATCACTTCTGAGGATATAGGGTTTTTCCTTGCACCTTTACTCAACAGTGCAGGGCGGATGGATGATGCTTCTTTTGCCGTAGATTTTTTATCTTCAACCAATATCTATGATGCCAGAGTAAGACTCGAACGTCTCATAGAGTTTAATACACTTAGAAAAGCTACGGAACATGATATTACGCAAAAAGCGATGTCACAGGTGAATCATGATGATGAAGTGATTATCGTGCTAGGCGAAGCGTGGCATGAAGGTGTGGTAGGCATCGTAGCAGCCAGAGTTGCACGGGCATGTGAAAAACCTTGTATTGTACTTACTCACAGTGAAGAAGGATTGCTTAAAGGGAGTGGTAGAAGTTTTGGAGAGTGTGATCTCTTTGCTATCATAGACAGTACTAGGATGCACTTAGAGAAGTTTGGAGGACATCAGGCAGCCATTGGTCTTTCTTTGCAAAAAGAGAGCTTAGAAGCCTTTAAAACTGACGTAGAGAAAAACGTTAAAGAAAATGCCTATGTTAAAGAAGTCTTTGATCCTGAAATAGTAGGAGATTTACACTTTTCTACTATCTCTTTTGATTTGACAACCATAGTGAAAAAGTATGAGCCATATGGACAGGGAAATACGACACCAAAATTTATCAGCACGAACGTAGAGATACTCCAAGCAGATACGATGGGTAAAGAAGGTGAACATTTACGCTTCTCTTTTGCCCAGGATGGTATAGTCATGCAAGGAGTGAAGTTTAAAACCAGAGAAGTTTTTGAAACGGGATCTAAAGTAAACATTACCTATACGGTCAATGAAAATTATTTTAGAGGTAAAACAACATTGCAGTTAATGGTAGATAAGGTTGTCACACTATAAGTATAAGCGGTGACTTTATAAAAATCAAAACCTTATAAATTTATATATTTTATAAGGTTTATCATTATGATTATTAGAGAAGTAGTTGATAGTGATATTTCCATTTTTTTCTAGACCTTATTGTCAACTCAGTGTTATTTATATAGAATATTATATATTGAAGAGTCGTACACTAAGGAATAGTTAATGCCATCTGCAAATCATCATAGTAACTCTGTCCACAGAAAGAGAAATAAAACACTTGGTGTTCCTGAGCTTATTGCTATTGCCCTTGGGGGTATGGTTGGTGGGGGAATTTTCACTATTTTAGGAATTTCAGTATCAATGATTGGTGTTTATACACCATTAGCGATTATTATTGGTGGAATGATTGCTTCTCTGGCTGCTTATTCATATATTAAATTGGGTGTTTATTACAAAGATGAAGGCGCTACCTACTCATTTTATAAAAGAACTTTTCCTGAATCTAAATTTGCTGCATCACTTATAGGCTGGTGGATCGTATTTGGCTACATTAGTACACTGGCACTTTATGCCTATACTTTTGCATCTTATGCCATCAGTGGATTTGACTTTGCTGACAATGAATGGATGCGAAAACTTGTTGCAGGAGCCGTAATCCTAACGTTTGCACTCATTAATATTTGGAGTGTTAAAGGCATGGGGAAGATCGAAGATATTATGGTTTATACTAAGTTGGTGATTTTAACCATCATATCATTTGTTCTTATAAATAACGGTCAAACAACCATTCCAGTATTATTGGAAAATAGTGATGATAATAGCCTACTATCTATTTTGGTTGTTGCTTCGATTACCTTTGTAGCATATGAAGGATTTCAACTTGTTATACATGCTGTTGATGAAATGGAAACCCCCGAAAAAAATATTCCAAAAGCTATATATTCCGCCATTTTTATCGCAATAATAATTTATATTGTTATTTCTCTGGGTGCAATTCTTGCAATCCCATTTGAAGAAATAGTACAGAATAGGGAATATGCACTGGCTGCTGGAGCCGACAATGTTCTAGGCCATTGGGGAACAGATCTCGTTATTTTAGGTGCATTGCTTGCAACCAGTAGCGCTATCAGTGGTACTCTGTTTGGTGCATCAAGACTAATGGGTGTTATTGCAAAAGACAGTTACTTGCCTAAGTATCTTACTAAGAAGATCAATCATATTCCTGTATATGCCATACTCACTATGTCCATGCTTGCATTTCTTCTTGTACTTGCAGGTGGACTTGAGCTTATTCTTGAATTTGGTAGTGTGACCTTTTTACTGGTATCTCTGCTCATGGCATATGCCAATTATAAGATTCGTCATCTAACTCATTCCTCTACTGCTTTGACCATATTTGCTATTTTTGCTCTCTTTTCTGGAACGATATTGATTTTTTATTATGAATTCAGTAATCAACCCCAGCAAATGCTTTTCATTGTTGTGATCTACATATTATTAACAGTAGGATCTTGGTTCTATTCAGGAGCTAAGGCACATAATGCTAACATCTAACAACATACAAATATAAAGGAGATTTTTATGCTAAATGTTAATTTGCGTGAAGCTAAAGGAATTGCTATTTTGGAACCAGATGGAGAGCTATCTGAAAATGATTTTAAAAATGCTGCCGAGATAATTGATCCATATATTGAAAAGGTTGGTAAATTAAACGGCCTTATAATACATGTACGGTCATTTCCTGGATGGGATACCTTTGCATCATTTATAACGCATATGAAATTTGTTAAAGAACATCATAAAAGAATATCTCGTATTGCTTTTGTAACGGATTCTCCAATTGGAAGTATTGCTGAGAAGCTCGCAAGTCACTTTGTAAATGCAGAAATTAAAAATTTTTCCTTTGGTGACTTAGAAGCTTCAATAACGTGGATACAAAGTGATAATAATCAGTAGCAAGATTACTTTTGTGCAAAAACCTTATAATCTAACATATTTTATAACGTTTATCGCTACAGCGACGTTTGCAGGCCATAAATCTGTACCCTTCAATAGAAAACCTTATAAAATGTTCTATATAGGAGATTTTATAAGGAAATGTTGATGTGAGTAAGTAAACTATAACTGTTGAAAAAAAAGGTTAAGACTTAAACCCAAGATAAACTTGGATTTAAAGAAGGAAGAGGGGAAAGAAGTTTAGATAGGTAAAACTCTGATGTTTTCGTCTAGTTTTTCTTTTAGGATATTTTCTATAGCAAAAAGTGTACCTGTACTTGAACTTGCACAACCAGAACATGCACCTAAGTAACGGATGTAAATATCAAAGTTTGCACCGTTTTCTTTAATATCAAGGATCTCCATGTCACCACCATCCATGATAAGCATTTGTCTGATATGCTCATCTACTACTTTATCTACCGCTTTGATACGTTGAACGATAGTCATTTGTGCAAAATCTGCACCAGCACCACCTTCATTACCAAGTGTTGCACCCGCAGCCATTTTTTCTTTTTCGTATTCTTCTAGTAAGTCTACAAGGTAAACATCTTTCTCTTCGTGTCCACCAGGTTTGATACATGATTTACAAAATGCACCTGCTTTAGTGTAGTCTGTTATTTGCTCAACTGTGGTAAGGTCATTAAGACGGATCACTTCTTGAAGTGTAGAAAGTGTTATACGTGCACATTCACATACGATCACTTCTTCTTCAAAGCTCTCCATATCTACACCCTTGTATTGTGCTGCAGCTTTTTTGATAACATCATAAGCCATAACAGAACAGTGCATTTTTTGTGGTGGTACTGCTGGAGTGTCTGGATTGTCGCGCATTGCCATTTCAACATCTATGTTTGTAATTTTTACAGCATCATCAACGGTTTTTCCTAGACAAAGTTCAGCCATTGTATCTGAAGAGGCAATAGCTGTACCACAACCAAAGCTTTTAAATTTTGAAGCTAAAATTACATCTGTTTCAGGAGCAACTGCCCAGTAAAGTCTTACTGCATCTCCACAGCTCTCTGCTCCAAAGTCTGCAACGATGAGTTTAGCACCCATTTCATCTGCCTGTTCTTGTGTAATCTCACCCATATTTTTTGGGTTGTTCATTAAATCGGTTACTTTATCGCTGTACTCATCCCAGATGGTACCGCCTATTAAACTATCTATTCCCATAATATATCCTTTATTAAATTTTATCTATTAATGGTGATGAGAGTCTAATCCACTCTCATGACCTTCTGGTGCATATGCGTATGAACTTGAGATACCTCTAAGTCTTAAAACGGCTGCTTGAACTACTTTAAGTGTGTAGTCTAATTCATCTTGTGTGGTATAACGGCTCAGTGAAAAACGGATGGCAGTATGTGCCAAGTCTTCTGCTGCACCGATAGCTTCCATAACCGAGTTTGCTTCTAGGTCTTCACTTGCACAAGCCGAACCTGTACTCGCACCGATACCTGAACGGTTAAGATCCCACAACATCGATTCACCTTCGATACCTCTAAATGAAATGAGGATCGTATTTGGTGTTCTTTTGTTTCTTGGTGTTACAACAAATGTATCTTCTATTTTGAGGAGTTCATCTTCAAAACCATCTCTCATCTTTCTGATCTCTGACATTTCAAAGTCAAGTGCATCGATAGCTTGTTCCATTGCTTTACCCATACCTACGATACCAGCAACATTGAGTGTACCTGAACGATATCCACCCATTTGTGAACCACCATGAAGTAGAGGCATAAGTTCTTTACCTTTTTTCATATATAAGGCACCTACACCTTTAGGTCCATGGAATTTATGTGCTGAAAATGTAAGGTAGTCAACATTAAATGATTGTACATCTACAGGTGTTTTACCTATGGCTTGTACCGCATCTGTGTGGAAAAGTACGTTGTGCTTTTCACAGATGTCACCTATCTCTTGTACCGGGAAAATGGCACCTGTTTCGTTGTTCGCCCACATAACAGATACAAGAGCGGTTTTGTCAGTAATGCTGTCTTCTACACTCTGCGCATCAATTAATCCTTCATGGTTAATAGGAAGGTAAGTGACTTTACATCCCATACTCTCTAAAAACCTTGCAGTTGCAATGATAGAAGGGTGTTCCACCTCAGAGATGATGATGTGATTTTTTTTACCTGTTAAAATGTATTCAAAATAGATACTTTTGAGTACCCAGTTATTACTCTCTGTTGCACAAGAAGTGATGATAACAGAATCTTCTCTAGGAGAATGAATACCAGCATAGATCTTTTCCATACCAGATTTTATACCAGGGTGTGTATCACTCGCAAATACGTGTAATGAGTTTGGATTACCATACTTTTGTACAAAATAAGGTTCCATCTCAGCGAAGACCTGAGGGTCAACGATAGTAGTTGCATTATTGTCTAAATAGACCTTCATTAGTTTTCTCCTTTGAATAGAACAAAATCCCATTCAATTTCATTAAATTTTTTTATTTATAACGATACTCATTCTAATTAAGACTAATTTAGTCCTAATTAGTTTTAAGCATAATACGCTGTTATTCTTAAATTAACATAAAATTCTAAGTTAAAGAGGATAATTATACTCCTATTTATATTAAAGAGACAGTGTAAATAGGGATATTTTGCAGAGTTTATACTGAATATAGAAGAGCCAAATACGGACATTGTCCGTTTTGGTTTAAAAATTTGAAGGGGTTGGTGTGTTGATAAGGTTATAAAATTCATTTCTGGTACGTTCATCACTTTTAAAGAGACCACGCAGTGCAGAACTGACTGTCGTTGAATTGATCTTTTGAACACCTCTCATCTCCATACACATATGACGCGCATGAACCACTACAGCTACACCTTTAGGTTTGATCGTCTCCAAAATAGCATCTGCTATCTGTTCTGTCATCTGCTCTTGTATCTGTAAACGTCTGGCATAGACATTGACGATACGAGGGATCTTGGAGAGACCCACTACTTTACCGTCGGGTATGTATGCCACATGTGCACGTCCTATGATAGGAAGCATGTGATGTTCACACATAGAGTAAAACTCGATGTCACGAACCAGTACCATCTCATCATTACTTGTACTGAAAAGAGCTTGGTTGAGTATCTCTTTTGGATCTTGATCGTAACCTTCTGTAAGGAATTTTAGGGCTTTGGCTACACGGCTGGGTGTTTGAAGTAACCCTTCACGTTTAGGATCTTCTCCCAAAAGTTCAAGGACTTTGGTCACCGCTTGTTCAAATTCTTCTTCTTTATTCATCGTACTAACCTAATATAGATATTTTTCACATTGTAGCTAAAAACAATTTAACAATCTTCTCATCCACTTTGGAGATAGCAAGTTTTTGTATCTCATCCTCACTAAAATAATCGGGCTGTTCAGGACAGTTCTCATAGTAGACATAGACTTTACAGATGAGTTTAAAGTGTGTATAGGCATGGGTAACTTCACCTAGATACTTAGCGGCACAATGTGGAACCTCTACAGACTCAAATCCCCAGAGGCCATGCAGGAACTTTCCTTCTCTTTGTGTCAGTGACAGTTTATCATCATAGACACGGACAAGAATATTTTGTTCCCTGGTTGGTACCACACGTTTCTTTTTTGTAGGATAAAGGGCAGGTTCCTCTTTCCCTTTGCAAATGTCATGAAGAGGACAGATCTCACACTTGGGATTTCTAGGTAAACAGATGGTTGCTCCTATATCCATCATCGCTTGGTTATAGTCAAAAGGATTAACTTTGTCTACCAAGTCGTAAGCAATCTCCCAAAGTTTTTTGTCGTTGGGAGTAATGAGTTGATGCAGACGGCAAAGTATACGTTTGACATTGGCTTCCATAATGGGAACGGGTTGGTTAAAGGCAAAGGCAGCGACGGCATGTGCAGTGTTTTTACCTATGCCGGGAAGTTTGATGAGTTCCTCTATGTCAGTAGGTAGTTCATCTACAAGCGTAGCGGTCTGGTGTAAATTTTTGGCACGATTGTAGTATCCAAGCCCTTCCCACATCTTCAATACATCATCCAGAGGAGCCTCTCCTAAGATCTGAAGTGTAGGAAAGCGTTCAATAAAAGGAATATAGTAGCGTTCCAGGACGGTTTTGACCTGCGTTTGCTGAAGCATCACTTCAGAGAGATAGATGTAATAATTTTCATCTGTATTACGCCAGGGGAGGTCTAGTCGTCCGTTTTTTTGATACCAGTCTTGGATATTTTGGTGAGTCTTTTTATGCATATGGGATTATAACTTAATTATAAGACTAGGTATCTTCAAAATGAGAAGTATAATAGTTTATTTGATGGTTAAACACATATTAATACAACTTTCATTATCATTAAGAATACTATTTAACATCATAAGGAGAAAATATGAGACTAAACAAGATAATACTAGCGTTTTTGATGCTTGTAGGGGTAGCGCAAGCTGACGTACAGTCAAACATGGCAGAAGTGAAATTAACTGCAGAGCTTAAGGGTTCTAAAGGTAATGCTATAGCAGAATTAGATTCGTTGATCAAAAAGATAGATACGATTGGTTACTCTACCGTAGCTGCCAATAAAAATATCCAAGTTCATTATTACAATAAATTTAAAGAGAAGACTTTGGAGATGATCTCTTTCTTTGGACTTGTAAACAAAGAGGCACTTAGACCGCTTTTACTTAAAAATCCAGATTTTGGTGCATATGCTCCATATAACTTCTTTGGGTACAAAATACTTGACAGTGCAAAAGATGATAATACATGGTATGGACACCTTGCTCCGGACACGATGTTAGACATCATTGGAGAAAAAGATGCGGATTCAAGAAAAGCATTTACAGATATGGTAGGTTCTTTTGATGCATTGATGGAAAAAGAGATGAAACCGACATTGTCACAAAAATTTGAACATACTAAGCCTCTACCGAAAAATGGACTTACAAGAATGGTGAAAAAATTTGATAAGCCAGATGATATGGAAGAGTTTGTTGAAGAGTTTGTAATGGATCATGACGGACGTTTTTCTAAACATAACTTTATCATTGCAGGGTTTATTGATTTTAAATTTGAATATGCTGATATGGATTTAGAGTTTGATAAATATGATGCATACTGGGTCTCAATGCTTTGTCACTTTGAATTCTCAAACTCTATTTTCAACAGAGGTATTCCTGAAGCGGGTATGTTCGCACCATGTTCGGTTTACTTCTACGTTCCTAAAGGAACAAATGAACTTCACGTTGGGTATGCAAGTGTAGATAACTGGATCAATGCACTTAACTTTAAAGACCAAAAACGTATCGATTATATGAGAGCGATCGATGCAGAAGTGGTTGAAACGTTTAAAGAGATGGGCTTTGAAGTTGTAACATTAGGTAAAGACTAATCAAACAAGTTGAAGCAAGATAGATTAAAAAACTAAAAAAAGGAAGATAGATGAAATTTACTAAAATGACATTGGCGTTTTTATTGGCGGTAGCTACTGTACAGGTGAGTGCACAGGCAGAAAGTACTAAATTGGAAATAGGTGCACCTGCACCTAAAGTGCTAAGTACCTATTACGCAGCGAAAGCACAGAGTGCAGACAAGGTAAAGTCAAAATTGAAAGCCAATGGTTTTTCTATTTTGGCTACAACAGCACCGATCAAAGGTGCGACAGTTATTACAGTTACGAACAAAGAGTTGAAAAATACAAACTCTTGGTTAGCAACACTTAATGTGCTTGTAAATGAAAAAGAAGTACGTGTGCAAAACCCATCATATTTTGGTGCAGCATATCTTCGAGACAACTTTACATACGGTCAGTTTTCTGCAACACTGAAGTCACTGCAAAAAGCGCTTGGTGATCTTTATACGGTAGAAGATGAGCTTAAACTTGCAAAACTTCCTAAATATCAGTTTATGATGGGTATGGCTCATGTAGATGATACGATTGAAGTAGGTGAGGGTGCGGACTTGGCAGCTAAGTTAAAAGACAATAAATATGTAGCGTATAGTCTTAAGCTTCCTAACGGTGCAACACTTGTTGGACATAGTTTGAGAAGCAGAACAAATAAATTTCTTCTTAAGATCGATGCAGGTCACAATGCACATATCTTGCCATACAGAAGTATGATCAAAGATGGTAAAGCAGTGATGTTAGACCCTAAATATTATTTGGCAGTCTCTTTACCTCTTTTAAGTATGGGACAGTTTATGAAAATAGCATCTGCTCCAGCTGAGATAGAAAAAGATATCAAAAGAACATACAAATAGCGTGACCTTAGCTATCCAGAATCACTCTGGATAGTCTTTTATACTAACCCTCTTTTCTCCCCATAATTTTAATGCTTATTGGTATTTCAACATTATTTAGATAAAATCACGTAATTATATATAAAGGATTGTAGTGAAAGTTACAGTAAACAAAGTAGACGAAGCAAATATAATCGTAAGTGGTACTATAGAAAACAGTGCTATTGAAGAAAATATTAACAAGATGGCTGTTCAAGCTGGTAAAGAGATGAATGTAGATGGATTTAGAAAAGGTAAAGTGCCTGCACACGTAGTAAAACAACTACATGGTGACAAACTTGCACAAGATGCTGAAGGTGAAGTACTTAAAGATCTTATTGATGCAGGTATTAAAGAAGCAGGCATCAATCCGGCAGACATTCTTGGTCAGCCTACATTTAAAAAGTATGATAAAAAAGAGTCTGGTATTGAAGTTGAAGTAGAAGTTTCTACTAAACCTGTATTTGAAGCAGAAGGTCATATGGATGTGCTTCCTGCATTTGACAGACCAGCAGCATCAGACAAAGAAATTGAAGAAAAACTTGCAGAGATTGCATCACAGCAGTCACCTTTTGAAAAGATCAAAAGAAAGCGTATGGTAAGAGATGGTGACATGACTGTGATCGACTTTGAAGGTTTTGTTGACGGTGTAGCATTTGACGGTGGTAAAGCTGAGAAATTTAGCCTCAAGATCGGTTCAGGACAATTTATCCCAGGATTTGAAGAGCAGATCATCGGTATGAAGTATGAAGAAGAGAAAACAGTTACAGTAACTTTCCCAGAAGAATATCAGTCAGCTGATCTTGCAGGTAAAGAAGCAGAATTCAAAGTGACACTTCACGAAATTCAAGAGCAGGTACCTGCTGAGCTTAACGATGAGTTGGCACAGAAACTTCTTCAAGGTGAAGAGAATGCAACACTTGAGTTATTGACTGAAAAAGTAAAAACACAGATCGAATCAACTGAAATTTCGAAATTATATAATGAAGATTTAAAACCAAAACTTGTTGAAGCACTGGTTGCTAAATTTGATTTCGCATTACCAAACAACATTGTTGAGCAAGAGATCGATGCAAAGATCAATGCAAAAGCACAGGAGATGAGTGAAGAAGAGCTTAACTCTTTCAAAGACAACCCTGAAAAAGTTGAAGCACTTCGTGAAGAAGTAAGAGCAGATGCAGTGGCAAGTGTAAAAGCAACATTTATTGTTGATGCATTGGCTAAGAAAGAAGAAGTAGCTGTAGATGATCAAGAAGTATCACAAGCTATCTACTACGAAGCTATGATGAGTGGTCAAGATCCACAAGAAGTGATCAAGTACTACCAGGACAACAATCTTCTTCCTGCAGTTAAAATGGGTATGATCGAAGACAAACTCTTTGGTAAGATGTTAGGTTTAGAAAAATAAAACAAGCAAACAAATAACAGCGCAAGTTGTTATTTGTTCTATTAACCTATAGAGTGTATAGTTGAGTTGATAAAAAAATCTATTTAACTATATATTATTAAAGTAAAGGCAAAAAATGAGCTATATTCCATACGTTGTAGAACAAACCGGTAGAGGTGAGAGATCTTACGATATCTATTCACGATTACTTAAAGATCGTATCATTATGCTAAGTGGTGAAGTAAATGATCAAGTGGCTTCTACTGTAGTAGCACAACTTCTTTTTCTTGAAGCACAGGACCCGGATAAAGATATTTACTTTTACATTAACTCTCCAGGCGGTGTGATCACTTCTGGACTCTCTATGTTTGATACAATGAACTACATCAAGCCGGACATTGTAACGATCTGTATCGGTCAGGCAGCATCTATGGGTGCTTTTTTGCTCTCTTCGGGGACAAAAGGTAAACGTTATGCCCTGCCACATGCACGTATTATGATTCACCAGCCTTCAGGTGGTGCACAAGGGCAGTCAACAGATATCCAGATCCAGGCACAAGAGATACAAAGACTCAAAGACACGCTTAATGAAATCTTGGCAGAACAAACAGGTAAAACAGCAAAACGTATCGAAAAAGATACAGAGAGAGATAACTTTATGTCATCAAGAGAAGCATTAGAATATGGTCTTATAGATAAAGTACTCACAAAAAGTTTTATATAATAGAGACAGTACATGGTTAGAGAAATAGTAGTATACCCAGATAAAAGACTTAAACTTATTTCAAAAGAAGTAGCGTCTTTTAATGGTGCATTGCATGATCTTTTAGATGATATGTATGAGACGATGCGTGCGCGTAACGGTGTAGGACTTGCAGCCATTCAGGTGGGCATTGATCTAAGAGCACTGATCATTAACATTCCTTTAGAGGATGCAGATGGTGAACATGACCAGCCCAAAGAAAATACTTTAGAGATGATCAACCCTGTGATCATTGGAAAAGACGGTTCAGAAAAGTTTCAAGAGGGATGTCTCTCTATTCCCGGGGTCTATGAAGAGGTAGAACGTGCCAAACATGTCAAAGTTGAGTATTGTGACCGAGAAGGTAACAAACATACTATAGAAGATGACGACTTTCTTGCGATCGCCATTCAGCATGAAATGGATCACTTGGATGGTAAAGTATTTATCGAAAAGCTCTCTTATATGAAAAGAAAAAAATTCGAAAAAGAGTGGAAGCGAAGACTAAAAGAGGCATAAGCAGCGATCTTGCGCCGTGATTTTTTCGGAGTACATGTTGTACGCCTATAAAATTCACAACACAATCTCACTACTTCTGACTCTTTTTTTTGTTTTGCAGCTTTTGTCAAAACATATTTTAGAAAACTTCACTATTACTCTATACCCCTTGCATGATCATTGCATCAGCCACACGTTTAAATCCTAAGATATTTGCAGCAGCTATAAGGTCCATCTCAAGGTTATGTTCATCACATGTTTTCTTGAGGTTAATGTAGATATTTGACATAATGTCTCGCAGTCTTTTATCTACTTTTTCAAATGAAAGATAATTGAGTGAACTGTTTTGGCCCATCTCCAAAACACTGACAGCAACACCACCGGCATTGGCTGCTTTGGCTGGGGCAAAAAGAATTTTGTTTTCTACAAAAAGTTCGATAGCTTTAGGTGTTGTTGGCATATTTGCACCTTCTGCTATGATCTTAACATCATTGTCTATGAGTAATTGTGCACAGTTTTCACCTAATTCATTTTGTGTGGCACAAGGGAATGCCGCAAAACATGGGATATCCCATACAAAACTACTGCCCTGCAGATAGTTTTCTCTTTTCACATAAATAGCATTCTTTCTTTCCAAAGCATAATACTCCAAGGAAGCGCTTCTTTCCAATTTTATCTTTTTTAAAAGCTCAAGGTCGATACCGTTACTGTCATGGATAGACCCTCTGGAATCTGAACAGGTTACTGGGATAGCACCTAAATCATAGAGTTTTTCTATAGCATGGATCGCAACATTTCCACTGCCGCTAATGGTACATATCTTACCTTTGAGTGTCTCTCCCATATCTTCTAAGAGAGTTTGGGTAAAGTAGACAAGTCCATATCCTGTTGCCTGAGTACGTCCCAAACTTCCACCCAGAGAGAGTGGTTTAGAGGTAATGATACTGTCATAGGAGTTTGTGAGTTGTTTATATTTTCCAAAAAGATACCCTACTTCTCTTGAGCCTACACCTATATCTCCACCGAGTATGTCGATATCTGCACCTATACTGTTATAAAAAGCAGACATAAAAGCCTGACAGAATTTCATGATCTCTTTATCACTTTTACCTTTAGGATCAAAATCAGATCCCCCTTTTGCACCGCCTATATGAAGTCCGGTAATTGCATTTTTAAATATCTGTTCAAAAGCAAGAAATTTTAAGATATCCGGATTGACCGATGGGTGAAAACGCACACCGCCTTTGTAGGGCCCAAGAGCATTGTTAAATTGGATTCTATACCCGTTATTGACATTGACAAGATTGTCATCATCCAGCCACTCTATTTTAAAGTGTATGGCTCTGTTGGGTACCATAATACGGTCGATGACATTTTGATTCAGATATTCAGGATGTTTTTCTATAAGCGGCTGTATAGAGACGAGCACTTCTCTCAGTGCTTGAAAAAAAAGGGTATCACCTTTACAGTTACTATTTTTGGCACGATTCATTGACTGCTCAATGTACTCCATGGGGTTCCTTTGTGTTTGCATAATGTAAATTATATTACAATTTGACATATTTTTAACCTTTTTCTCAAATTTAGTGCATCATGACCCTATGAATGCAAAAATAGATAGTGGTACACCACCCAACAAAAAACAGATCAATGTGAAACAAAAAAAAGAGTCTATTGTGAATAGACTGACCTGCGCTACACTTGAAGGGGTCAATGCACAAGTGATAGAAGTAGAAGCTACATTTACCAAGGGACTTCCTGGATTTGCGGTTGTAGGTTTGGCCAGCTCTGACATCCAAGAAGCAAAAGAGAGAACAAAGTCGGCACTGCTCACCAATGATTTTGTTTTTCCTCCTCTGAAAATAACAGTCAATCTGAGTCCATCAGATTTAAAGAAGTCAGGTACCCACTTAGACTTGGCTATGGCATTGTTGATCGCTATGCATAAAACTGTAGTAGAGGAAGAAGGACTTTTTGTCTTTGGTGAACTTGGATTAGACGGTAAAGTGAAAACAAGTTCCATGCTTTTTCCTCTGGTTTTGTCTTTGAAAGAGCAGGGGCTCATTAAACGGGCCATTGTGCCTAAAGAGTCCATTACCTACCTGAGTCACATCTCTGGGGTAGACTTTATCGCTGTAGAGTCATTGAGTGAAGCCATAGGGATACTCAAGAGTAAGAACTACAAAGCAAATGTGCAGGCATTCTCTTATGAATCTGAAAGTTTTACGGTCAAAGAGATACCTTACTATTTTGAACGAAATTATGAGAGTGATTTTATAGATGTGAAAGGACAGTCCGTAGCCAAAAGAGCTTCACTCATCGCAGCGGCAGGTATGCATAACTTTTTGATGGAAGGAAATCCGGGATGCGGAAAGAGTATGATAGCCAAACGTATTAAAGATATTTTGCCTCCACTGTTTGAAGAAGAGATACTCTCTATCGCAAAACATCAATTTTTGGATGGTGTGACACCAAACTTTTCAGCCTTACGTCCCATAAGATCTCCTCATCATACTGCCACCTCTGCATCTATTTTTGGTGGAGGCTCATCTGTAGCCAAGATAGGAGAGGTAGCTTTGGCACATAAAGGGATACTCTTCTTCGATGAACTTCCTCACTTTTCCAAATCCGTACTTGAGGCGCTTAGAGAGCCACTGCAAGACAAAAAAGTACACATAGCAAGGGTTAATGCCAAGATCGAGTATGAAGCCGACATCATGTTCGTAGCAGCACAAAACCCTTGCCCTTGCGGTAATCTTCTTTCAAAGATCAAATCCTGCAGATGCAGTGAAGTAGAGATAAAGCGTTACCAGAACAAACTCTCAGACCCTTTTCTAGATCGTATAGACCTTTTTGTGGTGATGCAGGAAGTAGATAGTGCAGATAAAGGAGACATCAGCTCTGCTCAGATGCACCAAGAGGTACTCAAAGCATTTAAAGAACAAAAACATAGAGGACAGGTTAGGCTCAATGGAAAGTTGACAGAAGAGGAGATAGAGAGCTATTGTCTTTTAAATAGTGATGCAAGTAAAATTTTAGAAAATGCCATCAGTAAATTTGGACTTTCACATAGAAGTATCGCATCGGTGAAAAAGATAGGTAGAACCATAGCGGATTTAAATGTACATGCGTTGATAGAAAAATCAGATATATTAGAAGCACTGAGCTACCGAAGAAGATAGCTCTTTTATTTCACTGCATCTTTGCATGAACGGCTTTGTCTCGTTCGGTCACATACTATGCGTATGCTCTCTTACTCCACTCACGCTATTCACCAAAATCTACAGCAAACTAAAAGGCTATTAAAACCTATATTAGGAGCAGATCACTTTTGTAATGACAAATCCGCCTATGACAAGCCATGCGAACATTGCTGTAGCTGTATAGACGGGTGCAAGGCCTAAGCCTTTAAATTTAGCGAAACGTGTTCCCATACCCAGTGCCGTCATAGCCATAGTTAGAAGGAAGGTATCGATTTCATTTATCATATGTACGATATTTTCTGGTACCAAGTGCAGTGAGTTAAATCCTGCCACACCTATAAAGTAGACAGCAAACCAAGGAATAACAAGTTTGACACTTCCTGTAGAACCACCCTCTTTTTTCGCAGCGTAGCTTAAGTAGATCCCAAGAACGATGAGCATAGGGGCGATCATGATCACACGGGTCATTTTGACAATGACTGCAGAATTGGCCATCTCTTCAGGCGCACCAGGCACGGAAAAAGGTACAGCCACAACCTGTGCAACTTCATGGATAGTTCCTCCTACATAGATACCAAATTCTCTGGCCGTCATGTGTAAAAATCCTGTGGCATTTTCGAAGAGTGTAGTATAGAGTACAGGATAGAGGAACATAGAGATGGTTCCAAATAAAACGACCATAGAGACTGCGATGGCAGTTTTATACTCTTCTGCTTTAAGAACAGGTTCTGTTGCAAGTACTGCGGCAGCACCACATACTGAAGCACCAGAAGCAGTGAGCATCGAAGTATCTTTGTCCATACCAAATATCTTGTATCCCAGCCATGATCCGAGTATAAATGTTGTTGAAAGCATGATGAGTGAAACCAGAAAACCATCCATGCCTACTTCAGCAATTTGTTGAAAAGTAATTCTGAATCCATAAAAAACGATAGCAAAACGCAGGATCTTTTTTGCAGAAAATGTGATACCTGTCTCCCACTCTGAAGGAAGTTGGTTATGTAGAGTATTGGCATAAAAAATTCCAAGAACGATACCAATGACCAAAGGTGAAAGACCCAAAGCTTTTATCGGCCCAAGTGTTGCGATAAATGTTGCTGCTGCAGAAAAGATAGCGACAAACAAAATACCGCTCATGGTACCTTTACGTTTTTGTGGAGAAAACGCCATAAAAATCCTTTTATTCAAAATTATTGATAACTTTTTGAGAATTCTACTATAATTTTGATATAATTTACGAATTATTCATTATGATGATGAAATACATGATAAAAATTTATTCTAAATAAGAGAGAAAATATGAAATTAACACTTAGGCAAATGGAGATCTTCTTAAATGTTGTAGTCTCCGGGCATTTAACGAATGTCGCTAAAGATATGAAACTAAGTCAATCAGCCATCTCTATGTCCATTAAAGAATTGGAAAATATCTTAGGTCGACCGGTGTTTGACCGAATCAATAAAAAGCTTGTACTCAATGAAGTAGGACGCGCATTTTATAAAGAGGTAGATCCTATCTTTAAAAAGCTTTCAGATATTGAGTATGAATTTAAGAATTCAGAAAATAAGGGGATGATCCGCGTAGGTGCGAGTACTACCATCGTAGACTACTTGATGCCTGCCATTATCTGTAGCTACATGAGTTCTTACCCTGAGGTGAAAATTACGCTCAAAGAGGGTAATACCAAAGAGATCGCAGATATGATCAAAGAAGGAACGATCGATATCGGTTTTGTTGAAGGGTTTGTTCAGGGTTCAGATATAGTCAAAGAGAATATAGGGGTAGATGAACTGGTTGTTGTCACAGCAGATCAAAACCTCTGTAAAACATGTACTATAGATGAACTTGAGGAAAAAAGATGGGTTCTTAGAGAAGAAGGTTCTGGTACAAGAGAAGTCTTTTTGGAGTATATTAAAGAGAAAGTAGATGATTTAAATATTTTCTTGGAACTTGGACATACGGAGTCTATTAAAAGTATTTTGATGAACCGTGAATGTTTGACCTGTATCTCTAAGATCTCAGTGAAAAATGAAATCGAGGAAGGGAAACTCTTCAAGGTTCCTGTACAAAATTTTGAGTGTAAAAGAGATTTCCTGATGATATACCATAAAGACAAGTATCATAGTGCACTGTTTGAAAAATTTGTTTTCTTCTCACGAAAACTGATGATGCAGATGATAGAAGGTGAAACATCTCTCGCGATCAACGGTTCTCAAAAGTCTTAAGGGCTTTTTGATACTCTTCAGGATGATTGAGGTTTGTAAAAGGGGTATCTTCATCAAACTTCACAAAAAGGGTATTTGCGAGGCGCAATAGATCACCCAGCCTGTGGTTGTTTTTTTCTAATTGCGCATAGGCTAAAGGTAAGATAGACTTTCTATAGAGTCCACAGAGAGGTTGAACACCACTTGGACTTTGCGCAACAATCACATCTAGTCTGCTTTCATTATGTTCCAAAATCTTCTGTATAGTCTCTTTGTTAACAAAGGGTGCATCCACACTTAAAATAAAAACTTCCTCTACTTTCAAAGTTTCAAAAATAGAGATGAGTCCCACAAGAGGAGAGTTATCTGTGTAGTTGTCTTCAATCACCATGCAATCAAAATCAAATTTATTTTCTTTGGCCGAGATATAGACTTGGTCAAAGAAGGTACTGAGTTTAGCCTGTTGAAATTCAGTGAGTGTAGGGTAGTTTCCAAAAGGAAGCAGGGCTTTGTCTTCTCCCATACGAGAACTTTTTCCCCCTGCAAAGATGACGACACAGGTTGTTTCTGTCATGCTTGTATACTCTCTTTACGTTTTTGATGTATCAGCAAGACAATAAATGCCATAAAGGTGATCATGGATTCAACCAGGAAAAGATATTCTCCATAGAGCTGACCGGAGAGTACAGCACCCACTGAACCACCTAGTCCAAATGCAATACCCAGGAAAAACTGTTGTGCAAGTTTTTTCTGCGTATAAAGTGAAAAGACATAGGTGATGGCTGCAGTATGGTAGAGTGCAAAACTAATGGCATGCAAGGATTGCGATGCAAAGGTGAGTGTTACGGAGTCTGGGAAGAGGTAAAGTATCATCCATCTGAGTGCGGCGACAAGCGTGGCAAACTGCAAGATATGAAGTAAATTCCTTTGCAGCAGCGGACCTTGAAAATAGAGCATGAAAATTTCACAGATCACCCCAAAACTCCACATCCAACTTACCATTTCAAGTGAGATGCCATGGGCAGTTTCGTAAATAGTAAAGAAGTTGTAGAAACCACCAAAGCCCACTTGCATCAAAAAGATGGAAACCCAAAATGCCCAATATTTGGAGAGTGAAAATGAAGCATCTTCTTGTGCTGTAGAATGAGAGATCGTATCATATTTTGTGAGCATGGCACCAAACAGCAGAGTTAAAAATGCTGTAGCACTTAAATAATAGAGGGCTTCATAAGGCGAATCAAGTACTTTCCCCAACCAAAGCGCGATGCCCACAAAACCAAGAGAACCCCAGAGACGTACTTTGCCATAGCGGTGTTTTGACAAGGAAGCCAAGGCTATGGTCTCAACATAAGGAAGAGAGATACCCATCGCTGCACCAAAGAGAAGATTGGCTGCAAGATAGACCCAGAAATCATTTACGGTGGCTAAAAAAAGCAAAGTGCCTATAAAGGTAAAGAGCAGGGAGATCTGATAGACTTTTGGTGTTAAGGCGAGAAAGTGTCTAAAAACAAAAGGCAGTAAAAAGCGCATGAAAGGAGCAGCAGCATAAAGGATTCCTACATCCAGAGGTGAATACCCAAGATCAAGTAACACTTTTGGCATGAAGATCACATAGATGCCCACAAGGGCAAAGTAAAAAAAGTAGTATGCGCCTAAAAGTGGCGAGAGGAAGTTGGCAGTCTGTTTCATTTTTTGTTTACAACAGCCGTTGCAGACAAGAGGTCATGTAACGTCTTGTTGTCTTTTCGAAAAAACATCAGTGCCCAACCCAAAAGGGTAAAAAGTGAAAGGATTGCAGACAGATTTCTAAATATAATGATAAACAGAGAGGGTTTCTTTTTGGTGTTTTCATCAATAAGTGTAATGCTATAGGCACGATACCCGGGTGTTTGTCCTGTAAAATGCATAAAGAGTGTCTGCACGATGACCAAAGGGAGAAGTATGTAGAACCAGCCTAATAACATATGTTCAGCAAAATCTTCCCGACCATCCATGACAAGATAAAAAACCACATACATGATAGGCATAAGAAGCATGAAAGAATCAGTTAAAAAAGCTTTTATTTTCAACCCTACTGAAGCATAATTATCATTGTCGGATACCGGTTTCACTTTGGGTGTTTCTTCTTGGACTTTACCCTGTTTGATATCTCTAAAACGTTGCTTTGCCATTAAAAATCCCAAATAGCCGCGGCGTAAGGACCGGAGAAGTCCATGTCTGCATGGAAGCCATCTACCAAGTCATCGCTGTCGATATGAAATGACTTATATCCTGCTTCCAGACCTATACCCATAAGCAAGGTATAGCGGGCAGACAGTTCATAATCATAAGCAGTCATATCCCAATAGCTGATGGCATTGGCCTCAAGCTGGAAAGAGAGATCCGTTACAGGCACATTAAAACGGGCTTTTCCGTAAAGCAGAGGAGCCCAGATAGAAAAATCTGCGTTGTCATACTCTCCAACTGTGCTAACGCCCATATCTCCACTGATGTATCTTAGGGTAAGTCCTGCGTCAACTTCTACCCAATTATCAAGCACTTCATAATAAAGTGTTACATCGGTGATATCAAGTGACAAGCTGCTGTTTATATTTTCTGTAGACCCTGCTGGGATATCAATATCTCCCCATGAAAAATCTTCTACGCTATTGCTTCCATCGTGTGACAGTGTTGTATACCCCAACTTTACATTAGGGAGTAAAGGGAAAGGGTGTTCGAGATAGGCTTTCAAAAATATATCTTGCTCTTCAGTGAAACCAAATGTATCTTCAAGAGATGCATCACTGCTTCTGTAAGAAGCGTTACCGCTAGGGTCATGATTGAAGAAACCAAGAGAGACTTCTCCCCCTATCATGTCAGCATGCAGTTGGCTCAGTGTGAGAAGTGTGACGAGAGCAAGTTTTTTAAGATGAGGCATTTTATTGTAATCCTTGTGTCATAGTAAAGATAGGAAGAAGCATCGCTGAAACGATGACGCCCACAACGACACCGATGAAGAGCATCATAAATGGTTCCAGTAAACCTAAGAGCAGTTTGAGTTTGTCTTCATTCTCTTCGGCATAAAGGGTAGAGGTATTGTCCAGAATTTGAGCCACTTCACTTGACTCTTCACCCAGGGCCAAAGATTGCATAAAGTTACGTTTGATTTTGACACCTTTTGACATTTGAAGCGCGTTAGAGAGTTTATTTCCTTCGAGCACTTTAACGGATGCTTTCTCAAAGAGGTCGCTGAGGGCATGGTTTGCAAAAGTCGCTTTGGCAAGTTGAACGGCCTGTGCATAAGCAACACCTGAACTTAGCATCAGTGAGAGGATATAGGAAAATCTCCCGAGTTCATGGTTCTGTATCAGCGCACCTAAGACAGGTGTCTTCAGTAATAATGAATCGATGATACGATGAAAAGTATCTATTTTGGCATACGAAACTTTAAACATGAGCACAACAAGCAGAATACTTACAATGATAGCAACATAATGAGAGGTCAAAAAGTCACTTAAACCAAGTACAAATTGAGTGATAGGAGGAAGCTCTTGCCCTGTATCTTCAAAGATCGCTGTAATTTTTGGTACTACAAAAGCGATGAGAAAAGAGGTCATCCCTATGGCAACAGTGAAAATGATTGCAGGGTATGTCATCGCCCCTTTCACTTGTTTTTTGACTTTGTTCTGTGCTGAGAAGAAGTTCCCCATATTGGTGAGAACTTCAACCATTTTCCCACTCTGTCCTGCAACGTTGAGACTCTGGAGAAAAAACTCTGGCAGGGCATAAACTTTTTGTGTATTCAATGCATGGTAAAGAGACTTCCCTTCATCGATCATCGTTTTGATGGAGTTCAGAAAAGAGACATATTTTTTCTCTCCCTCATGTTGGTTCTCGAGGAGTTTTATGGCAGTCAGTATGGTCATGCCAGAATTGAGGTAAGAAGAGAGCTCTTTGGAAAAAGTACTAAGCAGTTCCCCGGGCATTTGACGTTTTGAAAAGGCTTCAAATGAAAACTCTTTGGTAGGGGTAAGCCCCTCATGATAGATATTTTGAGCACGAAGTTTTTGTCCTGCTTCCTCTACGGAACTTGCCGTAACAGTACCTTTGACTTTTTTACCTGTTTTGTCAAAACCTTTGTACTTAAAAAGCATCCGTGTTTACGTCCTTGCAGTAGATTATAAGTATTATAACTTTTTTAGCTGTATCTTGCTAAACAGAGTCTCAAACGATTATCGTACTTGATTTACTGTGTATCAAAACCCTTCTAGTTTAAAATGATAGTAATTAGAGGAGTGTTTATCTTTCAGCATTACTTCATTGACGATGGCCGTAGGCCCACTTTGTTCTTCAAGAGAGATGATCTTTATTTCTTCAGGGATAAATACATCTCTACTGCTTTTTTTTAAAATTTCACGACTCTCCTGCTCTTTGATCTTAAACAACCTTTCCAAAATTTCATAGGCTGTTTTATTGTCTTGATGATGTTGGAGAATATTGCTGCTTAAATAGAGGGAATCCTGCAAAGCGCGTTTGTTTCTTTCCGAGATATAGACTATCTGTTCATGATTTTCTGTATGGATCTTGAGTACAGGGATAATGGCAAGAGAAATAATAATCACAGAGATAAGGATCTCAATAATGGTAAAAGCAGGGCGTAACTGTTTCAATGGAACTCTCCACGGTCAGAGACTGCTGCACTGTTTCTTAGCCAGTACTCTTTTGCCTCTTCAGGGGAAGCAAACGCTTGAGGTTCACCAAAAAAAGCAGGCAGGAAATAACTCTCCTTATCATTTTTTAAAATGATCTGGGTGGAACTTCCATTGTGGTAAAAATCCATGATCAAACAAATCTTTTTATCTTGATATCTACCATATTCGATACGCTTGAGGGCATTGTATTTGTCAATAGTATAGGCCTGGATATTCTTCAGATCTATGGGGCTTGTATACTCTTGAAACTCTGAGGATACATCAGTTCTTAGATAACAAGAACGGCACTGATTAATACACAGAAGTGTGGCTTGTCCATTAAAGAGTTCTGAGG
>Ga0209013_10000642_pt1 | contig 31648 bp, 30 predicted proteins | sample Cruoilmetagenom2_FD_187291 | JGI IMG/M metagenome (GOLD analysis project Ga0209013, IMG submission 187291) | Oil polluted marine microbial communities from Coal Oil Point, Santa Barbara, California, USA - Sample 2 (SPAdes) (version 2) | ecosystem: Environmental > Aquatic > Marine > Oil seeps ...
CATGCGTTCCTTGTGCATGGTTCTAAAGCAGCCGGTATATGCCGTGCTGGGCAACCATGACAGTATCCACATGGTTCCTCATCTCGAGGACATGGGCATCAGGATGCTGCTGAATGAATCAGTTCCCCTGGAGCGCGAGGGTGAAACCATCCATCTCGCCGGGATTGATGACGCACATTACTATCGCGTCGATAACCTGGAAAAGTCTGCTCACGACATCCCGGGTGACAGAATTTCCATCCTGCTTTCCCATACACCGGAAGTCTACCGTCAGGCTGCTCACAGCGGCTTCGACTTATTTCTGTGTGGTCATACGCATGGCGGACAAATCTGCTTGCCAGGTGGCTACCCACTGACGCTGGATGCAAACTGCCCTCGTTACATGGGCTCAGGTAATTGGCAGTATCATGGGATGACGGGATATACCTCGGTGGGATCTGGAACGAGCATCGTTGATGTGCGGTTGAATTGTCCACCGGAGGTTACATTGCATCATTTGCGTAAAGCATCGTAAAGCTTAGCATGCCGTCATTCCGGCGAACGCCGGAATCTATAGTAAATTCTGGATTATTCGCTGCGCTCACCCTCCGGGCCGCCCGATGGGCGTTCAAGGTGCTATACGCCTTAGTCCGGCCTGCGCCGGGATGACACACTAGTAAGGCTGTTTACGTATATGCAACTTGTACAACACACGCGACAGCAGCAACTCTACTATCCAGAAAACACCCACAAGGATCAGAACTTCATACCATTGCAGACCAAGCGGCCCAGCACAAACAGCAAGAGGAAGCAGCGCTTCAGGTATCTGATCCAGGCCCGGCGCCTGGCTGCTGACAGCCATTCCCATACGCCGTTTGATAAAGCTTGAAATCAAGTCACCTGCCATTGAAAGCGCGCCAACCGTCGCTCCCAGTTTCCAGTCATACCCCAACACGAAGGCTGCCAGTGCGGTAGTGATGATCGCCAGGATCACGCCACGGATATTTTTTGATTCACCCAGCCAGCGATTGCCATCAGCAGCGGATAGATTCAAGTCAATTGGATATGCAAAACGATTGCCCAGAACCCGACTGGCGATTATCGGTGTTCCGTTTGCTACCAGAACAAGTATCAACGCTTCAATCAAGGTTCATCCGCATACCTGTCTATGACATTCCGCCGTACATCAGAGCTGACAAACAAGGCATCTGCAAACCGCAGCTGGCCGTTACCTGCCCGATACAAGTCATACATGTCAAACAGCGTGTATCCATAATGGGCCAGTTTGTTCCAGAGATCATTGAATAAGGGGTTACCCTCGTAATGTGGGACAAACAGAGTTTCTGTATAAATCAGTACTGCCCGGTTGGCCTGCAGGGTTTCCTTCGCACCCTCAAAGGCCATAAGCTCGCCACCCTGTATATCAAATTTAAGTATATCGATTCTTTCTAGACCATTGTCCCTGACTACGTCATCGATTGTGACGACATCAACATCAACTGTCGTACTGGCCGTAGCCTCTGAATGATAGTAACGGCGAGATTGCTGGTTTCTTGGCAGCAGCGAATTCGTTGAGTCATTATTGTTGACATAGAAGGTCTTGCTGCCGGCCTTGTCCGATACGGCCGCAGGCGTTACATGGACGGCTGGATCATTTGCAAACCGTTGCTCAAGTGCCCTGGCTGAATCGGGAAATGGCTCGAAACACCAGATGTCTGCAGCAGGAAACAGACCCCTGTAGCGGGCAACTGTTTCTCCCCTGTGAGCACCGACATCGAATATCACAGGCCTGGACTGTCCCATAGCCTGCAGTATTTTCTTCTGCGCAGCATAGGGGTCTGCTGAGTAGCCTTTTGATGATGCGCGAGTTCGTCTCACTTCAAGGCCCATTTTATCCAGCAGTGCTTTGGCTATTGATTTCATATCATCCCTCAACCGGGCGCCTGAGATCGAGTCAGAAACTGCGGTATGCGGGATAGCATTTTTCTGGCTACGAACAATGGCGATACATCCAGTCCGTTCTTGCGGCAGGCCCGGTAGGCCTCGATATTTCCATTGATGACATTTTTTACACTGTTGTTAGTCACACCACCCATGCGCATCCTGACCATGATGCCCGGCAGGTAGCGCGTCTTGATTTTGTTGACAGCCATGAAGCGCATGGTCAGCTCGAAGTCGGACTGAATACTGAATTCCAGATCGAACTTCCCGTATCGCTGATACACATCACTGCGTACAAAAAAAGTAGGGTGAGCAGGCATCCAGCCATTCTCGAACAGACCGTCTTTGTAAGAGCGCGACTTCCAGTAGCGAATGACCCGGGCCGGGTCGTCTTTTGCAACGTACACAAGGTCGCCATAGACTGCCTCCAGTTCGCTGTCACTATTAAACGCCTCTGCCACCCGGCTCAAAACATCTGTATCGGCATACCAGTCATCAGCATTGAGTGTCCCGATAATTTCACCTGTTGCCTGGCCGATGCCCTTGTTCATGGCATCGTATATGCCCTCATCGGGTTCCGAAACGATGACAGATAACTGGTCATGGTAATGCCTAATAATATCCACCGTGCCATCTGTTGAAGCACCGTCAATCACGATATGTTCAATATCATCATATGACTGACCTGCTACCGATTGAAGACATTCTTCAATCGTAGAAGCTGCGTTGTAGGCAACGGTGATGATGGAGATTTTCATCTATGTCAGGGGCTTATGCGACAAGCCTCTTACCACCCTTGCTGGCAACAATAATGCCATCGGGTTGATGCGGCGTATGGGCTTCCTCGTACTCTATTTCATAACCACTGTCTGTCAGCATATCGAGACATTGCTGGTGAATACGATTTCCATGAGTGCCAATAATAAACGTCCTAACGTCCGCTCTCTCAAGACTCTGTTTACCACCTTCAAGAATTGCCGTCTCGAGTCCCTGTACGTCCATCTGTACTACGTCGATTGGTGAACCAACGCGCTCAACCAGCATATTCAATGTGATGGTATCGATGACTGTTTGCTCTCCTGCTCCCTCTGCATAGCGCTTCACACCCAACTTTCCGAGGGAAGCCCTGGTGCCGTCTTTAAACATTTGCAGCAGGTTTGACAGTGAGAAACGTTCTTCATCATCCTGCACGATGCGGCTTTCAAAACCCTTTGCAACGAAGCTAACCTTACCTTCATTACCAGACACGCCTAACGGGTGAATTGTAATATCCTCCTCCGTAAGTTCATTGAGCAAAAGGTTGTCGTGAAAGTAGCCACGAAAGCGTTCGAGTGGTTCAACGGCATGCACCGCCAAACCGGGTGACAGCTTTCTGGCCAGGATCACGTAGTAACCAATGGCACTACCAATGTTTACGTAACAGCCATCATCCGGGATCGCCCGTATGATTTCCGTAAAGATTTCTTCCTCGTCAGCCTCATGAACATTACGTTTCTTATAACGCTCACGCTGGGCTGGCATCAGGTGTTGATCGTAGACCTTTACGCCATTATCAAATATATGAATTTTTTTCATTGTATATAAGCCTGATAGATCTCTAAAGCACTCTTAAACAGTTCACTATTTTCATCTAAATCAACAGCCCCCTTAAGCACATCCTTCCCTGCATCCGGCCGATATAAATGCGACACCCTGCCTTTATCCATCTTTTCGTTGCGCTTGTCTATCTCGGCAAAAACCGCTGCCTTCGCAGCTTCATCATGATCTGGAAAAATATTGTAAGAAGTACCAAATTTCTGGTTCAGATGATCGATTACACCACCCATGTCAGAAATGGCCTTTTCAAAATCGACGATGACAAAGCTGTCACACAATGGCAACAGGTCAGTATAGAAACGAGTGTAATCCTCTAATGCCTCATCGACAGGAATAAATCTGTGACGCACAACAAGCGAACGAACAGCTTCCAGCGGATGCCGGATCAACAGGATAACCGGAACACCGTAGTCACGTGAACGCAGTATCTGTGCCTGCACATGAAGATGATGGCCAATTTCATCCCAGCCTATATCGGGGTTGCTATGCCGGAAAGCATATACCGCATAAGTGTTAGCAGATCGCGGATAGCCCTCAATCGTTATACGCGTTTTACGTGTAACCATCAGCTTACGATTGATCGGACTCAGCTGATAGAGCGTGAAAAACATCCACGGGTAGCGCGCAGTGAACTGGCGTACACGAAAGATTCTGTTGCGCAGCCATATCAGGAGATTGCTCATGAGGCACTACCCTGCTGCCCACTCAAACGCCGGGAAACCTCCCGCCAGATATCCTTGATGCCCGACAAACCAGCGTGAATCTTTATACCAATGTGTTTATGTATAAACAGCAGCATCAAAACATTCTGCATGATGATGCCAGTTGTGGAAGCAATCGCCATACCGAGGGCACCGTAACGACTCGTTAACCAGATGCCTAGCAGGATAGTTATCGAACCAACAACCAGCGAGATACGCATCATGGTGTGCTGGTTATCTGTCATCGAAAGCACAAAACCGCCCGATCCGGCCCACACATGCACAAGCCAGCCGCAGGCCAGAATCATCAGGATGTCCCAGTTACCTGCGTAGTAACTGCCGAACAGCAGTTCAGACACCCACTCCCCAAAGATAAGCAGCACGATGAAAAGCACCACCGACATAATCGTCGTCAACCCCGCTGCACCTCGCAGCATGCGTTCCATCTTGTCGATATCCTTGCTGGCATGCAGTTCGGATATCAGAGGCGGCAGCACGCTGTTCACAATCAATAATGGGAAGCTGACCAGTATGGCCAGCCGGGCAACCAGGCCAAAGGCAGCAACTTCTTCCGGAGAACGCAGATAGCCCAGTATCCAGATTTCCGCATTCACGAGCATGATCATCGCGGCATTGGAGACCCAGAAGGGCCAGGCCATGATGAACAAGGCACCCAATGAACCCGTGACAGGCTCTCCCCATCTTTTGAACCTGCCTCTGAGCCGAACAAAAGCCAGCACGACAAGCAGCAACCCGGACAGGATAAACAGCCATAACACATCTTTGAGATCGACCGGAACAGACGCCAACCAGGCTACAGCCAGCAGGCTGCCGACAATGAAGATGTTCCCCAGCCCGGTTAATGCCCCACCGAAAAATATTGCCGATCCGATATGATGAAAGCCGCGGCAGGTCTCCGCCAACAGGCTAATGGCCAGTGTCGCGATCAGCCACAGAGCGATCAGCGGCATCAGGCTTCCCAGTATGTCGCCGTGCGACAATTTACCTGCCAGATATACACCAACCGGGCTGATCATTAATAAGGCGACTAGAACACCGGTAATTGCACCGACAATCAGGACGTGACGGATATGCGACATGGCACGCCCGGTGTCGTCACTGACCATGGCATCGGGTATAACACGCAGCAGTGTTTTCCCGAGGCCAAAATCAGCGATCACCGCGGCCACGGTTACGATGCTAAGTGCCAGCAGGAACAGTCCGGTGTCTTCGGGTGACAATAGACGTGCGATCAGTGCGTTAACCAGCACCGCGCCAAGAGCAACGCCACTGCGACCGATGGCGGCGGTCAGTCCTCCACGAATCAGGCGTCCGCTAACAGCTGTCATGGCCTGTTAAAGTGTATCAAGCCAGGCAGCAACTTCTTCCAGCAGCGGACTGCCCTGCCCTTTGAAGTAGTGCTCAGCGTTCGGCACGATGACCTGTGCAGATTTCGGATTGCCAGCCTTTTGCATGGATGAAAGCCTTTCCGGTGCCATGCGATGAACTGCCGGATAGTCATCTACACCAAAGATATCCAGCACCGGCACACTCATTTCCTCGAGCGGGAAATCCTCAAGCATCGGCTGTTTGTAGTCGGTGGCGCCCATGCCGATGCCGACAAAGGCATCAAAGTCCTTGTCATCGTTTTTAGTGATCCACGACATCGCCATATGGACACTGCAGCTGTGTGCAATCAGGACAATCTTCCTGTTGCCCTGCTCTCTTGCATAGTTGATAGCGGCCTCGATACGCGGCCAGGCTTCCGGGAAAATAAAGACATAATCATTGTATTTAGCTTCCTTATCCAGAACAGGCATCTGCAGTGACAAGGTGTTCCAGCCCTTTCCTGTCAGCCCGACACGCAGGGGGTTGATCACATCCGGCCAGTCGGGATGAAATCCACGTCCGTGCATGATGATGACTGCGCCTTTGGCTTCTTCACTGGTCTCAGTGTAGATACCAAGAAATTCATGGTCACCTGCCTTGAGCATGACAGGTTCGCCATCGAATATATCGTCTATGATTTGATCGGTCAGGCGCTGCTCACGTTCGAGGTCGGAGCCTGCGTGGGCGGGGAATAGAAGCATCATTAGAATCAAGCCAGAAAAAACTCTGAACAGTAAGTTCAAAAACATGATTTGGCTCCGTTAGTAACAATTTCGCGGTGGGCCACCGCTCCCACATCAATTAAGGAACCTCTGAACAAGTCTGGCTGAAATAGATTGAGATTCAAAATAATCAGATTCAAGGCAAAGATCGCACGGCCGTTCAACGACATCCTGTCTCCACGGCACTTGCACATCCATGTGCGGCGTAATAGCTGGCTATTGCGAAGATCTTTAACGAAGGAGCTGGGTATTTTGGGCTCAAGATATACAGTCATGACTTGTTCAGAGGCTCCTTAGACATCCTATCACGCAGGAGATACCTGAAACCTGTCTTGCTGTTCAACGATAACCAGGAACCCGTCTTCATCGAGATGGCCTCTGTCACCACTCCTGTACCAGCGACGATTGTCAATATGAGTGATCACTTCGGCCGTTTTGTCAGGATCACCAAGATAACCCTGCATGACCTGGGTGCCACCGATCAGGATCAGACCATCCTCGCCCACTGCCATTTCCTCCATGGTCTCCGGGTCGACAATGCGGAAATTACTGCCGGGAAGCGGCATGCCAACCGTGCCGAGCTTGCTGCCCAACTGGACATGCCATGTGTTGGTATCAATCTGGTCGGGCAGATTTACACTGGCCACCGGTGTTGTTTCCGTCGTGCCATACCCCTCAAAAATATCCTTGTTGAATTTGAGTTTAAAGCCGTCTCGCACTTCGGCATCAAGCTTCTCAGCACCCGCCACCACAAGACGCAATGAATCCAGCAGCATCGGCTGGACACGTCGATTATTGACGAGCAACTTAAGGTAGCTCGATGTTCCACAGTAGATAGTGGCCTTATGGCGTGCAATGGCACGCGCAACATTGATAGCATCCTTCGGGTCAGAATGGCAGACAACAGGAATGCCCTCCACCAGAGGCAGTATGCCGGTCACCGTCAAACCAAATGCGTGGAACAATGGCAGCGCAGCAATGAAGACATCATCATCCTGCATATTCAGTACATTAGAGACCTGGCGGATGTTCGCCATCATGTTGCAATGAGTCAGGACGACGCCCCTGGGCACTCCGTCGGAGCCACTGGTAAACAAGATAGCAGCTGGATCATTGATGTCGCGTGCGTGGCCATACAGCGTGTACAGCAAACGCGCCGGCAACAAACGAATCGAAGTGAGTATGAACAGTTTGCTGAAAGCTGATGATTCCTGGCTCATATCTTCCAGATAGAAAACATTGATGCCGTCGAGTGCCGGGTTAAGATCAATCCCGCGTCCTTCCAGCTTATTAATGAATTGCTTCGAGGTATAGATGCTGCGAATACCTGCCTGTCCGATTGATTCCCGGAGCACCTGAGGACTGTCTGGATAATTGAGATTCACAACGGTCCGACCCGACAGCAGTATCGCCATATTAGCAAGGAGACCGGAGCTGCTGGTCGGCAGCAGGAGTCCGATGTTCTGTTCACTGGATTGACGGTCGATGCTGCGTGACATTGCGATTGCAGCAGTCAGCGCCTGACGGCCATCGAGATTTTCATCACCGCGGAAATCTGTCAGGCAGTCGTCACCACCAGTTTTCTTTACGGTTCTGATCCAGGCCAGCGGTAGTGGGTCGAGTGTCTGGGAGTGTCGTTCCCATGCGTCGATGGACAGGTCAAAGACCTTGCGCTTCACTTCATCGGCTTGTGAACTGATGGGTATGGGCTGGCCGATGCTGATAATAATGTCCCGGCGTAGCCCTGACCGCCGCATGGCACGCAACTTGTCACTGGATCGCGAGAATCTGCTGCCCCACAGGCCACGCAGATAAAATGGCAGCGTGATACCATCGACGCCTTCTGTTACCTGCTCATAGCCGCGCTTGAACTCACCAAGCTGGCCGTTGCGGCTCATCGAGCCTTCCGGGAACAGGCATACCATTTCACCTGCCTTGAGCAGTTCATTAATTTTCTTGAGTGCTGCCCGGCTCTCCCGCAGGGAAATAGGAATCACACCAAAGATATCCAGAAACCACTTGATATACCAAAGCTGATAGAAGTCACGAAACATGACAAAGTGAATCGGCCTCGGAGATGCAATAGCCATGAATGCCCAGTCCAGCCAGCTGATGTGGTTACCCAGCATCAGCACACTGCCCTGCGATGGAATATTGCGAAAACCCTGCACATCGATGCGGTAGCCACCGGCAAATACGAAGGCAAGAATGTAACGCACCAGGGAGTAAGGCAGGTGGATGATCGTGTAGACAGCACCTGTCAATGCAACCAGGGTCAGGATCACGAACAGTCCCAGACTGTCAGTTCCAGTCGAGGCAAATACCACCGTCAACAAAAGGAACGACAGCATGACAACATTCTGTATCCAGTTATTGCCGGCCAGAACAGTACCTAGCTGATCGTCACGCGCGTTGAACTGTATCAGGGCATTGAGCGGCACGATGAACATACCGCCGAATAAACCCAGCATCATAAACAGGCCTGCCAGCAGCCAGGCTGTGTCCAGATACGGGATGAACAGGAGTGAGAACACAATGCCCAGCGCCCCCATTGGTATCAGACCGGTCTCGATGTAGCGGCGGGATGCCCGCCCTGCAATCAGGGAACCTATGATGATGCCAAACCCGGCACAGGCCATGATACCCTGCACGACAATAGTGCTGGTTTCACCCAGGTGTTCCTTGGCATGGGATGGAAATGCTGCCAGCAGCACCTGCGAAATGGCCCAGAAAACAGCCAGGCCGATAATCGACATCCAGATGGTACGGTTTTCGTGAATGGTTTTGAGGTTGGCCTTCAAATAACGTCCGCTGACATAGCGCTGCCAGTCGAACTGCGTATGCGTTGTCTGCATGCGCGGTGTTGTCAGACGGAATGCGAGCAGTAACTCGAATGTGGCACAGGCCACCAGTACCCAGCCGATGGGAGCTATCAGTGTCAGCAGCTCTGCTTCGTTATTCCAGCTTAGCCCATCCAGCTTCGATTCGAACAACACCGAATAAAAGAAGGTTCCTGCGAGTATTGCGACGATAGTTACCGCCTGCACGACCGCGTTTGCCGAAGCCAGCAATTCCTTGCCGGCAACTTCCTTGATGTAGCCGTATTTGGCCGGTGAGAAGAATGCGCTCTGAACTGCAAGCAGGAATGTCACCATGAAGGCGGCGTCAAACCAGCCCTGGTAGTAGCACAGGGTGATTACCAGGGTGAGTGCAACAACAACCATTGCGCTTATACGCATCACACGCGGCTTCTGAAAACGGTCCGAGATAAAACCCGCCGGGGTAAACATCAAAACGAATGGCAGCAGGATCAGGCCGTTGACGATGGCCGTCAGGACTATCTGGGCCTGTCCGTCGAACACCTTGAAGATGGTGTTCTGCACAATGATTTTATGACCGAGATCGACAAAGGCGTTCAGGAACAGCAGTCCGATGAAAGGAGTGAAGCCGGCGATGCGGAAAAGGAAAGCCATGGGTTCAGTGTATTATTTTAATCATTTCGTGGGAACGGGCAGATATCGGCCAGGCAGCATTCTGCACAGCGAGGCTTTTTACGGCACACATCCTTCGCCTGAACGACGATCAACGCATGAAATTGATTGTACAGCTGTGCATCCTTGTTCAGCTCGATTTCAAACTGTCTGCGCAATGCTTCATAGCTCGCATCTTCAACTATTAGCCCCAGACGGGAGAACAATCGCCTTGTGTAGGCGTCGATGACAAAGACCGGGTGATCGAATGCATACAGGAGAATGTCATCTGCGGTTTCCGGACCGACGCCATGTACGCTGAGCAGTTCATGTCGGAGATCCTTTAGCGATATATCGGTCAGGGCATCGATACCGCCCTTCTTCTGCAGCCAGCTGACCAGCGCTTTAAGTCTGACGGCTTTGACATTGAAGTAGCCAGCCGGGCGAATCAGCTCCGCCAGGGTGCCGGTAACCACCTCGTCTATGGCGTCGGGATCCAGCAGTTCTGCTGCCCGCAGGGAGTCTATCGCTTTCTCGACATTGCTCCAGGCCGTGTTCTGAGTGAGTACAGCACCAACCATCACTTCAAACGGTGACTCGGCTGGCCACCAGGACTGCGGACCGAATTTTCGATCAAGCCGTTTATAGACGCATTGAAAACTGCAGTTGCGCATTGAACCAGGGAGACTCCTTAGCGCCGGCGGGTCTGTTTTTTTCTTCCGCGCGCTGAAGGATCAGGCTTCTGTGAGGGACGCTGCCTGCTGCCCCGTGATTGTTTCTTGCCGGAATGGCGTCCGCGTCCACTCTGCTCTTCTGTCTCATCGCGCAGCTTAACGAGCCGTGTCAGCATATCAACTTCCTTAGGCTTCAAATCCTTCCATTGACCTTGCGGAATATGAGGCAGGTGGATGGGGCCGTAGCGCACGCGTATCAGCCGGCTCACGACCATGCCAATGGCTTCCCACATACGCCTGACTTCACGGTTGCGGCCTTCGCTGATTACAACTTTATACCAGTGATTCTGGCCGGTGCCGCCGGATTCACGGATACTCTTAAACGATGCCGGGCCATCTTCCAGCTCTATACCCTGCTGCAGCTGCCTGAGATCATCGCGGCTGGCCTCACCAAAAACCCTGACTGCATATTCCCGTTCCACTTCTGATGAGGGATGCATCAGACGGTTGGCCAGTTCGCCGTTATTGGTGACCAGCAGCAATCCGGATGTATTCAGATCCAGGCGGCCTACCAGTATCCAGCGCTCACGTTTACCGCGTGGCAGATGTTCAAAAACTGTGGGGCGCCCGCCGGGATCGGAATTTGAACAAATCACACCCTCCGGTTTATTAAACACCAGTACGCGTGTCCGTGCGGTGCTGTCTGTCCGCAGGCGCAGGGGTTTACCATCGAGGGAGAAGTTTTGTTTAAGCAGAACGGGCTGACCGAGTGTCGCCGCTTTCCCATCAACGCGCAGTCGGCCTTCGCGTATCCAGCTTTCAATCTTTCGACGCGATCCTACTCCGGCCTGTGCCAGTACTTTCTGGATGCGCTCGGGTTTCATGTTGAGCGACCGGATTCCTCATCCACGTCATGGTCGACCGGATCGATCAGCATCTCTGCTTCTTCATCTGAGAGATCTGCAACGACATTTTTCTCTATAGCTTCAGGCTCTTCCGCATATTCATTTACAGGAGTTTCCGATTCTTGATCGTCTGCAGATTCTACCTGGCTCTCTTCGTCAGTTCCCTCGTCTTCAGCTGGCTGATCCAGTGGCAGGCTCAGGTTCAGCTCTGCAGCAATGGTCTCCATGTCACGGATATCCGACAACGGCGGCAAGTCACTGAGTGATTTGAGATTGAAGTATTCGAGGAAACCGCGCGTTGTTCCAAACAGGCCGGGTTTACCCGGCACGTCACGAACACCCACCTGACGAATCCAGTCCCGGTCCAGCAGCGTTCGAATAATTTCAGTACTGACGGCAACACCACGAACATCTTCAATTTCGCCGCGTGTCACGGGTTGGCGGTAGGCGATAATGGCGAGCGTTTCCAGCAAGGCGCGCGAATAACGCTGAGGCCGAGAGGCGCTCAACAGCGACAGCCACGGTGAATAATCCTCGCGGGTCTGCAGACGATATCCCTTGCCTATCTGGCGCAGTTCTATTCCGCGCCCCATGAACGACTCTTCAATTTCGCTGATGATACCGCGAATCACGTCGCGATCAGGCTGAGCATCTTCCGGGAACATGGTCAGCATGCGATCTATCGTCAGAGGATCATCGCTGATCATGATGGCGGCTTCGATGATGTTTCGTAGTTCAGACCGGGGCTGGCCTGTTGTGTCGATATCGTTCATATTTTACGCTGAAGCCTTTACGTGGATAGGTGCAAATTGTTCATTCTGTACGATGACCAGCAGTTTCTCTTTGAGTAGTTCGAGGATGGCCATGAATGTTACAACCATGCCCATGCGGCCCTCTTCCGGCGTGAACAATGACTCGAATGCGATAAAGTCGCGATTATTGACCTGATCAAGCACCATGCTCATGCGTTCACGTATGGATAGCACTTCACGTGTGATGATATGGTTGCGCATCTGGTCTGCGCGCTTCATCACTTCCCCGAAGGCCAAAAGTAAATCTTTTAATTCAACATTGGGAACGACTTTCACTGGCTGCACGTTGTCATCGTCAATGACTGTCAGATACACATCCCGTCCAACGCGCGGCAGTTCCTCGATATCGAGTGCCGCCTGTCTATAGCGCTCATACTCCTGCAGGCGCCTGACCAGCAGTGCGCGAGGATCCTCCTCATCTTCGTCATCACCCGCTGGCCGGGGCAGCAACATACGTGACTTGATCTCGGCCAGCATTGCGGCCATGACCATGTATTCAGCAGCGAGATCCAGTTTGACCGTACGCATCAGCTCGATGTATCCCATGTACTGGCGGGTAATATCTGCAACCGGGATATCGAGAATGTCGAGGTTTTGTTTGCGGATGAGGTAAAGCAGCAGATCCAGTGGGCCTTCAAAGGCGTCAAGAAAAACCTCCATCGCCTCGGGTGGGATATACAAATCCTTCGGCGGCTCATCGACCACTTCACCGCGAACGATGGCAAATGGCATTTCTTCCTGTGTAGGTCCGTGCATCTTATTTCGCCATTATAATCCTATATTCTCACGTACTTCCTGCATGGTTTCTTCAGCCACTTCACGTGCACGCTCGCAACCATCGGCAAGGATATTACTCACCAGGGTAGGGTCATTGACATAGGGTTCGGCGCGCTCACGGAGTATTTTCTGCTCCTGGAGCAGCTCGTCAATCAGCGGCTGCTTGCAATCTATACAGCCGATACCTGCTGTCGTACAGCCCTCCCTCACCCACTCGCGGGTGGACTCACTTGAATAAATCTCATGAAATTGCCAGACAGGACATTTGTCAGGATCACCTGGATCAGTCCTTCTGATGCGTGCAGGGTCAGTCGGCATGGCACGCACAGTCTTTTCCAGACGTACCGGATCATCGCGCAGCGGGATGGTATTGTTATAGGACTTGGACATCTTCTGACCGTCCAGTCCCGGTACCTTGGATGCCTCGGTCAGACGTGCCTCCGGCTCAACGAGTATCACCCGTCCACCACCTTCCAGATAGCCAAACAGGCGTTCTTTGTCACCCAGAGTAATGTTCTTCTGTTCATCCAGCAGTGCGTGAGCACGTCCCAGTGCTTCGTGATCACCCTGCTCCGTGTAGGCAGTACGCAGGCCACGGTAGTGTTTGGCAGCTTTCTTGCCCATCTTCCTGATGGCTGCCTCTGCTTTATCTTCAAACCCTTCTTCACGCCCGTAAAGGTGATTGAAGCGCCTGGCCACTTCACGGGTCAGCTCGATATGCGGAACCTGATCTTCACCAACCGGCACCAGCCCGGCGCGATAAACCAGAATATCGGCCGCCTGCAGCAACGGGTAGCCGAGGAAACCCAGCGTCGCCAGGTCGCGTTCACGCAGTTTTTCCTGCTGATCCTTGAAACTCGGTACACGCTCCAGTCGGCCCAGCGGCATGAACATCGACAGCAGCAGGTACAACTCGGCATGTTCTTGCACCTGCGACTGGACGAACAATGTGGTATTGCCCGGATCTATCCCGGCCGCCAGCCAGTCAATGACCATGTCATTGATGTTGGCAGAGATCACATCGGGATCTTCGTAGTGCGTTGTCAGCGCATGCCAGTCAGCGACGAAAAAGAAGCAGTCGTATTCATGCTGCAGATCCACCCAGTTTTTCAGCACGCCATGGTAATGGCCGAGGTGCAGGCGACCTGTCGGGCGCATGCCGGATACCACGCGCTCGGGCTTGCCGGAAGTTGTAACCAAGATATCTCCTTAGCTAATGAGGTCGATTCAGGTAATTAGTCCGATCAGCTGACCGACCGGAACCGAGAACAAGTTTGATATTAGTGAAACGAAAACAGACAGCGGCGGCCACAGGATCGTACCCAGCATGCCGCTGGCCAGCAGTGCGATCATGATAAAGAGTCCATAGGGCTCTACCTTGCTATATGCCATTGCCATTTTATTCGGCAGCAAACCAACCGCTACGCGGCCACCATCCAGAGGCGGCAGAGGTATCAGATTAACGAACATCAGTATCGCATTGATATAAATACCGGCTACGCTCATAAACAGCAACGGCTTGCCGACAGAAACGGGCAGATGATATGCCAGGTAGCCTATCCCGCCCCAAATAAATGCCATGATCAGATTTGTGGCCGGACCTGCGATCGCGACAAAAACCATATCGCGCTTGGGATTATTCAACCGCATGAAATTAACTGGGACCGGTCTTGCCCAACCAAAAATGAAACCGCCCAGGGCCAGCATGATGCCGGGCACCAGCAAGGTACCAACGGGATCGATGTGCTTGATCGGGTTGAGTGTCAGCCGTCCTGCCTGCTTTGCGGTGGTGTCACCATAGCGCAACGCCACCCAGCCATGGGCGACCTCATGCACGGTGATCGCGAACAAGACGGGCACGGCCCAGATGATGATTTTCTGTACGAGTGAGAATTCCTGCATGGGTAGCGATTATAGCTATGAAAACGGTTCAGGATCACCCTTCCCTATGCGAACCACCTCAGGCACACCAGAAGCAAGATCAACCACGGTCGTCGCTTCCAGACCGCAGAAGCCGCCATCAATGACCAGGTCGACCTGGCGTTCCAGCTGTTCGCGGATTTCGTAAGGGTCACTCAGAGGCTGCTCGGCATCTGGCAGAATCAGTGTGCTGCTCATCAGAGGCTGGCCGAGTTCATTCAGCAGTGCCAGTGAAATTGGGTTATCAGGCACCCGCAATCCTATTGTTTTTCTTTTTATATTCAATAGCCTGCGTGGTACTTCTCCAGTGGCTTCGAGAATGAAGGTGTAGGGCCCGGGAGTGAAATGTTTGAGCATTCTGTAGACGTTGTTGTCCACTTTTGCATAAACGCCCACCTCCGAGAGATCACGGCAGACCAGCGTGAAATTATGAGTTTTACTAACCTGCCGGATGCGCCGGATTTTATCCAGCGCCTGCTTGTCACCAATGTGGCAGCCCAGTGCGTAGCTCGAGTCCGTAGGGTAGGCAATGACGCCACCTTTGTGAAGGATCTCGACCGCCTGATGGATCAGGCGCTGCTGCGGGTTGTCGGGGTGAATTTCGAAGTACTGGGCCATGCTGAAAACCTTGAAATGACAACGCGCAATTATGCCAGAAAATCCCACCCGTCGCGTGGTTTGTGACATTGTCTGTGAATCCCTGCAGTGCGACAATACGTGCCCTGATCCAGACCCGGTCCTATCCATGAAACTGCTGTTCGATTTTTTCCCGCTGATCCTTTTCTTCGCTGCCTTCAAATTCTTCGACATCTTTGTTGCGACGGGTGTTGCCATTGTCGCCACGCTGATCCAGGTTGGCTGGTACCGCTGGCGTCACCACAGAACAGAGCCTGCGCACCTGATCACACTGGCTATCATCAGTGTAATGGGCGGGTTAACCATTTACCTGCACGACGACACCTTCATCAAATGGAAACCGACCCTGATCTACTGGGCGTTCACAATCGCCATCGCTGTCAGCCTGTTCACACGTGGCCGTAATGCACTGGAATTTCTCATGGGTGGACATATAGCAATGCCTGAGCATGCCTGGCGGAAACTCAATATCAGCTGGGCGGTGTTCTTTCTGCTTACAGGTGTACTGAATCTGTACGTCGCGTTTTACTACGCACCAAATGAAGACCCGGCCACACGGCAGGAACTTTGGGTCAACTTCAAGGTGTTCGGCATGACCATCATGATGCTGGTGTTCTCTATTGGTAGCATGATGGCAGTCTCAAAGCATATTGAAATGAAAGAGGAAGATAAGAAATGAGCATGTTGTACGTGATCATCGGTGAAGATTCAGAGGATAGCCTGCCCAGGCGCAAGGTGCAGCGCGCCGAACACCTGGCCAGGCTCGAACAGCTGCGCGATGAGGGCCGCCTGGTCATCGCAGGCCCCTGCCCTGCTATCGATTCGATGGACCCCGGCCCGGCCGGGTTTAGCGGCAGCATTATCATTGCCGAGTTCGAGTCACTGGAAGCCGCACAAACATGGGCAGATAGTGATCCTTATGCAAGCAAGGGTATTTTCACATCCGTAACCGTCAAACCCTTCAAGAAGGTACTACCCTGATGGACCGGGCCGAAATGATCAGGGCCCGTTTGACCGAGGCACTGTCACCCGAGAGCCTGGAGGTCGTTGACCGATCCCACGAGCATGCCGGTCATGAAGGCGCCAAAGGCGGCGGCGGGCATTTTGACGTGATCATCGTCGCGGATGCTTTCGAAGGAATGAACAGCGTTGCCCGTCATCGCACGATTTATGATGCGCTCGGTGATGCGATGCGTGCTGAGATACATGCACTCAGCATCAGGGCCTATACGCCTGAGGAGTTTTGACTCCTCACCGAGCAATGTGGGGCTATTAACAACCCTTACGGATGATTTTCACCGGTCAGTGAATCGTCCGAATAAAGATACTCTTGAGCATGTTCTCTTTTTTCCAGTCTTCGATCGAGGTCGGTTTCTGGATGTGATAACCCTGAGCAAAGTGTACACCGACCTCGCGCAGCAGCTGCATGGTCCCTTCGTCCTCAACAAACTCAGCAATGACATAGAGGCCAAGGCCGTAGCCAAGATGAGTAATGTTGTTGACCATCATACGGTCGATTGAATCGGTAGACATACCCTTGACGAACTGTCCGTCTATCTTGAGGAAGTCGACTCGCAGTTCCTTCAGATAACCAAATGAACTTAAGCCGGCACCAAAGTCGTCCAGTGCGAAGCGGCAACCCGCCTTGCTGAGCTTGTCGATGAATTCCTGCGCCACAGTAAAGTTGGCCACGGCTGCAGTCTCGGTGACTTCCAGCATCAGCTGGCCGGCATCGACCTTGTATTCTTCCAGTTTGGATAAGATCATATCCGCAACTTCAGGATCCCCGACAGACTGGCCGGACAAGTTGACGCTGTACAAATAGGTCATCGAGCTTTCGCTCTCATGCTGGACCTCACTGATGATCTTGAGTGCGTTATCCAGCACCCATAAATCAACTGCCTTCATCAAACCGTAGCGTTCAGCTGCGGGTATAAAGACATCGGGAGTGATAATCGTTCCGTCATCCATACGGATGCGCAACAGGAATTCCTGGATCTGGATGGATTGCTGAGAAGGCAGCAGCGGCGCCATTGTCTGCAGCATCAGATAGAACTTATCACCGCGCAATGCATCCTGTAGCTTCTGTGACCAGAGCATCAGGTCATGATGTTCAGTGACAGTCTGGTCTTCTGGTTCATAGGCATGCACAACATCGCGGCCAGAATCTTTTGCGATATAGCAAGCCACATCTGCTGCACTCATCAGTTCGGCATGCGTCATGTTCGGATCGTGCATCGCAACAACACCGATGCTCATACGAACATCAAAGGTCTTGCCTTCCCAGGTAAAGACGAACTGTTTAATAGCCATCCTCAGGCTGTCTGCAATTTCGACGGCATTCTCCAGGTCGCAATTAAGCAGCAGCAGGCCGAATTCATCCCCACCCAGGCGTGCCAGCACGTCAGATTCGCGCACCCGGTTCTGCAGCACCTGGGTAAGCTTTTTTAACAGCTGGTCACCAGCCATATGGCCACAAGTATCGTTGACGATCTTGAACTGGTCGAGATCCATATAGCACAGCGCATGCCCGATAACGGGTTCCTGGCCAGCGGATTTCGTATCAAAGGACTCGATGCCTTTTTTAACTTCCGCCTCGAACTTGGTTCGATTCAGCAGCCCCGTCAGAGGATCATGGCTGGCCTGGTAGCTGAGTTGCTGCTTTAATTCACTTTCCCCGCTAATATCGCGAAGTACCATGACCGAGCCCATGGATTCACCACGATTGTCGCTCAGCTTGGAAAGGGTCACACCCACCGGAACAGGGTCTTTATCTTCACCCTGAAACAGCATACGCGAAGAGATATCATCTTCACTAGTGTTGCTACTGAAATAATCCAGTGGGTCTACATCAGAGTCGTCTTCAGAGTTTTCACTCTCGTTACCCACCAATTTCACCACATCCCTGATCGACTGGCCTTGCGCGATATGTGCAGCCATCCCAAGCATCTTCTCAGCAACGGGATTCATGTAGGTTACTTCGCTGTTGGGATCTGTGGTCAGGACGGCATCCCCAATCGAACGTAGCGTCACCTCGGCACGTTCACGCTCATGGAATATGGAATCAGACAATTGCCTTGTATGTATGTCGGATTGTATCCTCCGCTTTTGTGTAACCAGGTACATACGCAATGTAAAGCCAATCAGCAGCATGATTATCAGTGCGACCAGATAGGTGAGCAGCGCAGGTTGAAACTGACCATTCATTGAAAGAATCAGCTCTTTGTCTGCCAGCTTCAGAGTATTCACTTCTTTAAAGCCAAATGGAAGATTGAAACCCTTGTCATCAGATGATGCCTGGTAGCTGTAAACAGCAACTGCCTTGCTGCCATTTTCTAAATTCTGAAGCGAGATATCGATATTCGTATCAGGATACTTTTCTGTGATCGGCGCAAAAACTTTTTCTGGATCGAGAAACATAAAGACGGCACCCGCTAACTGGCGCATACGGTCCGCGTAGCTTTCCGGGTAATCACTGCCCTGGAAGGTATTTCTGATCAGCATCAAACCCGGTATGCCCCACAGATACTGAATGGTTGGCACTACAACTGTGACACCATTCTCAAGACCCAGTTTTACAGCATTGTCTATCGATTCATGATTAAGAATATCCAGGCCAATCAGGTTTTTGTTCTCAGGTAAGCTGGAAGCCACGCTGCTGATGACAAGATATTCGTTTCGTGACGATACAGATTTGTAGCGTCCACTTTCCGGGTTGTATTCACGAAGGGAATAATCAAGGTTGCCCAAATCGCGCCAGTTTTCGACGTAATCGACGCTGTCGGTATAAACGACCCGATCCAGGCGGGCAATAGCTGAGATAAAGGGATAGGAGTCGAGCAGACCCAATGCTGCAGGATCGGTTTTGTGGATCTTGTTGTCAGACACCAGGCTGGCACTGCCCAGCGCACTGACAACACCTTCTGCTGTCAGCACACGCTGTGAGATTTCCTGAAAACTGGAATAGGCAACTGATTCAAAATGATTTGCTGCAGATTTATAGTTCACCGCAAAAACAACAGCAGCACCAACCAGGGCGAGCAAGGCGCCAAGGATAATCATGAGGAACTTCGATAATGATGCTTTGCCCGGCATTAAGACACCCTAAAGCTTAATGACAAGGTAAAACAGAAGACAGCTGATTGTAGTATTATGCTGCCTATGCGGGGCATACCTGATCAGCTCCGGCGTCATCGCTCGTATCCAGGAAGCCTCTGATCTATTCATGAACTTGTATCTTACGTCTAAAATATTCATCTTTTTCGTTCCGAATCTTCTAAATAGCTAGCTATTCCGTGCGATTCGCGCCTCAAATCTGAATATTTTAAATCGTAATCTACTTCGTCCAGAATAAATCTGAGGCTCCCTGGAGTTATTGGTTTTTATAATACACAAGACTAGCACATCCACTGATCAACACCAGTTTTTGTAAATACCCGGAATCGTTCTATGATTCCCATTATACGTCCGGAAACCAGGGAGCATCTGACAAGCCATGCTGACAGTCTACTACGGTGAGGAACTCGCCAGCTACGGGTTCGGTGAAGGACATCCTTTCGGCCCGGATCGTCTGGATGCTTTCTGGAATGAAGCCAGGAACCAGGGGCTGGATACAAAAGTGACTATTGCGGAACCCGTCAGTGCCGGTCGCCAGGACCTCGAACTGTTCCATGAGCACTCCTACATAGAAAAACTGATCAACCTGTCACGCTTCGGAAGCGGCTATCTCGACAGTGGCGACACACCCGCCTTCCCCGGCATATACGAAGCCGCCTGCATCGTCAGCGGCTGTGTGCTGGATGGCCTGTCGCGAATCATGAGCGATCAATCGACGCGTGCTTTTATACCCATAGCCGGCCTGCATCACGCACGGCGCGAAGGTGCTGCGGGCTTCTGTGCAGTAAACGACATCGGCATACTGATCGAAACCCTGCGTAAACACTACGGCATACAGCGCATTGCCTATGTCGATATCGATGCGCATCACGGTGATGGCGTATTCTATGCCTACGAAAATGACCCTGACCTGATCTTTGCGGATATTCATGAGGATGGCCGACAGCTGTACCCCGGTACTGGCTTTGAGGACGAGACGGGCAAGGGTGACGCTGCGGGTACAAAACTGAATATACCCATGACACCACCGCATTGTCGGGATGAGGATTTTATGCAAGTCTGGGAACGCGTTGAGGACTTCGTTCGCGCCGGCCAACCCGAGTTCATTATTCTGCAGGCCGGTGCGGACAGTCTGGCCGGTGACCCGATTACCAACATGCAATACACCTCGGCTGCGCACGCACATGCAGCCAGACGCCTGTGCGTTTTGGCAGACGAATTATGCGATGGCAGGATGCTGGCTACGGGTGGTGGCGGTTACAACAGGAATAACCTGGCTGCTGCGTGGACGGCGGTTGTCAGGGAGATGATAGATTAATGGTAGCTATTTAGCTGGACTAAAATAAATTGCGTAGTGAAGGATTTCGGGGTGCGTTTTCCAGCAGCGTCTTCTGCAGGGATGCAGAAGACGAGCCTACAGGGATGTATTCATGGCGTCTGCTGGAAAACGCACCCCGGAAGCCTGAACGATCCCGATATATTGAACAGTTACGATTAGATATCCTTCGCGAGTAACCCATAATCCCCGTTCGTGACAGGCATCGGTATCCACACCTGGTATCCCCCACCGGGTGCCTCCTGCATCGTATTACCCTGCATATCGAGCATGCTGTCGAGCTCGAAGCGTGTGTTACCAGAAGACGTCAGAAGTTCAAGTGAATCGCCGACCTTTATTTTGTTCTTAACATCCACAACTGCCATACCATCATTATTTATCGGCCCGTTGATCTCACCGACAAACAGCTGTCGCCGGCTTGTGGATGCATTTTCCTGATAGCGCTGCAGTTCCTGTGAATGATGGCGTACAAAAAAGCCATCCGTGTAGCCGCGATTGGCGAGGCTTTCGAGAGTCCCCATCAACTCGGGATTAAACTCTTGACCCGCTACTGCATCATCGATGGCCTGTCGATAGATCTGTGTTGTACGCGCAGCGTAGTAATGGGATTTGGTGCGCCCTTCTATCTTCAGGCAATCGACACCTATGCTGACCAGCTTGTGTACATGTTCAACCGCACGCAGATCCTTGGAGTTCATGATATAGGTGCCGTGCTCGTCTTCCTCGATCGGCATCAACTCGTTGGGGCGCTGTGATTCCTCGAGTAGATAAACATGCTGTGCCTGTTCATTCCGGGTGGCGGCCTGAAAGTCCTGGCTACCGTCAAATTCAACTACAACTTCAGCCTCACCGGCATCTGCTTCTCCGTCTTTAAGCTTGTAGTCCCAGCGACAGGAATTCGTGCAGGTTCCCTGATTGGGGTCGCGGTGATTAAAGTAACCCGACAGCAGACAGCGACCCGAATAGGCGATACACAATGCACCATGAACAAACACTTCGAGTTCCATGTCAGGGCACTGCTGACGTATGTCTTCAACTTCACCCAGTGACAATTCCCGTGACAGGATGATGCGCTCCAGTCCAACGCCCTGCCAGAATTTCACGGCTGCCGCGTTGACGGTATTCATCTGCACAGACAGATGAATCGGCATCTCGGGCCACTGCTCACGAACCAGCATGATCAGTCCGGGGTCCGACATGATCAGCGCATCGGGCTTCATTCCGACAATGGGATCGAGGTCCTTTATAAAGGTCTTGAGCTTGCTGCCATGCGGCATGATATTGGCTGCTACGAAAAACTTTTTCCCCTGCACATGTGCTTCGTTGATGCCGATAGCCAGGTTGTCCTGGTCAAAGTCATTATTACGCACGCGCAGGCTGTAGCGCGGCAAACCCGCGTAGACGGCATCTGCGCCGTAGGCCATCGCATAGCGCTGGTTTTTCAATGTACCCGCGGGGGACAGGAGCTCGGGTGATTTAAGTATATTATTCATCAGGCAAGTGTAACTGATTCAGTCAAGGCCATTACAAGACGATTCATGCAGCCTCTTCGAAGTGCGCCCGTACCCAGACCAGCGCAATGAGCGCCGCGGCCCATACGACTAAACCCGCAATCGCAAATGTCATAGTCGGGCCAAGCCAGCCCATGCTGTAGCCACTGGCGAAACTACCGAATGCGCCACCGGCGCCAAAACTGACACTGCCATACAGTGCCATGCCTCGATGCTGGTGATGGCCGGTGAAGTAACGGTGAATCATTGCCACTGCGACGCCATGAAACAAACCAAAGCTGATCGCATGCAATGTCTGCGCTAACACCAGCATAGTCATGCTATCTGGGAACTGGCTAATCATGAACCAGCGCACTCCGGTGATTACGCAACTCGCAATCAGCAGTACACGGAAATGATGCGGTTTCAGGAACCGGTGCATAATCAGAAACACACCTATTTCACAAACCACACCAAAGGCCCATAACATCCCGATCACGGACTTTGAATATCCGAATTCAGTCAGATACAGGGTATAAAATGTGTAGTACGGTGCATGGCTGGCCTGCAACAGAAAGCAGACAAACAGGAAAGCAATCAGTTCAGGCCGCCTGACGATGTACTGAACTATGCTGGCCCTGTCTTCCGGTAAATGCTTGTTCCTCTCCGGAATAATCAGTGTGATCAGGAACAGGCTGGCCAGCAATGCCAGCAGGACTGGCAGTACGAGTGTGGGTGGGTAGCTGTCCAATGCAACTCCCAACAGCAGTGATGCAGCGATGAAGCCCAGCGACCCCCACAGGCGGACGCGTCCGTAACGAGGAGAATCGTCGCCCAGGTGGTTAAGCGTAATGACTTCGACCTGCGGCAGAACGGCATGCCAGAAAAAGGTGAAAGACACCATGATCAATGCCAACCACCAGAACGTGACCCCGAAAAACACACCCGTATAAGCCAGAACTGCCAACAGGCTGGCGAGTCGAACAAGAGGCATGCTGCTGTGCCGGCGATCAGCCAGCCAGGCCCATATATTGGGTGCGATCATTTTGGTGGCCATTATGATGGCCATCAGGTAACCAATCTGTGAGTAGGAAAATCCTATCGATGCAAGGTATGGCGACCAGTACGGTAAGAGAACGCCGAGTATAGCGAAGTATATGAAGTAGAAGGTAGACAGGCGCCAGTAAGGCATAAAAGATTGCCGGTCTAAACTAGTCTGTTGCTAGGACGTCCGCATTCTGGCCACGATTTCTAAGAACATGATCCATTATAACAATGGCCATCATGGCTTCAGCAATCGGCGTGGCACGGATGCCAACACAGGGGTCGTGGCGACCTTCGGTAACCACCTCGGTTTCTTCACCATCTGTGTCGATGGTCTTGCCCGGCAGGCGAAGTGAAGAAGTCGGCTTCATGGCAATGCTGGCGAGTATATCCTGGCCGCTGCTGATGCCGCCGAGAATTCCCCCGGCATTATTTGACAGGAAACCCGTGTGGTCGATCTGGTCACGATGTTCGGTGCCCTTCTGCTCTATCGATGCAAATCCCGCCCCGATCTCGACACCTTTTACTGCGTTGATACTCATCAGTGCATGGGCGATCTCGGCATCCATACGGTCGAAGACTGGCTCGCCCAAACCTGCAGGCAGGCCACTGGCAACCACATTGATCCGTGCACCGATGGAGTTTCCTTCCTTGCGCAGCGCATCCATGTACGCTTCCATCTCCGGCACCTTGTCGGGGTCCGGACAGAAAAATGGGTTCCGCTCAACGGCATCCCAGTCCTTAAGCTCAGCGTGTATCGGGCCGAGCTGGGCCAGGTAGCCGCGGACCGTTGCACCATAGCGGTCGTGAAGGTATTTCTTTGCAACGGCGCCGGCAGCCACACGCATGGCCGTCTCACGTGCCGAGGAGCGTCCGCCGCCGCGGTAATCACGCAGCCCATACTTGGCTTCATAGGTGAAGTCGGCATGACCCGGGCGGAATTTCTTACTGATATCGGAATAGTCCTTCGAGCGCTGGTCAGTGTTATGGATCAGGAGACCGATAGGTGTACCCGTAGTCTGGCCTTCGAACACGCCGGACAGAATCTCGACCCGGTCATCCTCACGGCGCTGAGTAGTGTGACGAGACGTACCCGGTTTGCGTCGATCCAGGTCAACTTGCATGTCTTCTTCAGTAAGCGCCAGCCCCGGTGGGCAGCCATCGATAATACATCCGATGGCCTTACCATGGCTTTCGCCGAAGGAAGTAACGGTAAACAGCTTGCCTATGGAGTTGCCGGACATGTCATTACTAGTGTGAAGTGTTCAGTGCTTAAGTCTTTGGTAGTGTAACACCTGTCTGGCCCTGGTATTTACCACCACGATCTTTGTAAGACGTCTCGCATTCCTCATCGCCTTCGAAGAACAGTACCTGTGCCACGCCCTCGTTGGCATAAATTTTGGCCGGCAAGGGGGTGGTATTTGAAAACTCCAGTGTCACATGACCTTCCCATTCGGGTTCGAAGGGCGTTACGTTGACGATGATGCCGCAGCGGGCATAGGTGGATTTACCCAGGCATACCGTTAACACATTGCGCGGGATTCGCAGGTATTCGACAGTACGTGCAAGCGCAAATGAATTGGGCGGGATAATGCAGACGTCGCCTTCGAAATGGACGAAGCTGTTTTCATCGAAGTTCTTAGGATCGACTAACGCGGAATTGATGTTTGTGAATATTTTGAATTCACTCGAACAGCGGATGTCGTAACCGTAACTGGACGTCCCATAGGATACCAGTTTGTTTCCGGCCTCATCGTGGCGAACCTGACCAGGCTCGAACGGCTCGATCATGCCGTGCTCTTCCGCCATCCGGCGAATCCATTTATCAGATTTAATGCTCACTGGATAATGTGATCAGTTATTGTCGATAACAATATTCGGGAAGGCAGCTGTAAAGTCTTTCTTCTTCAGAGACAGTTTCGCTGCAGTACGGCGCGCGATCTCGCGGTAGTTCTGCGCGATGCGGCCTTCAGGGTCTGCGACGACTGTCGGTTTACCGCTATCGGCATCATGACGGATCTTGCCGTCCAGAGGAATCGCACCAAGATAGTCCACGTCATACTGCTCGGCCATTTTCAGGCCGCCGCCTTCACCGAAGATATGTTCTTCGTGGCCGCAGTTTGAGCAGATATGTGTGCTCATGTTCTCAACAATGCCCAGTACCGGTATCTCCACCTTTTCGAACATCTTCAGCGCCTTGCGAGCATCCAGCAATGCAATATCCTGTGGCGTGGTCACGATAATGGAGCCACTGACAGGTACTTTTTGAGCCAGTGTCAGCTGGGTATCGCCGGTGCCTGGCGGCAGGTCAACGATGAGGTAGTCGAGATCGTTCCATTTAGTATCTTTGAGGAGCTGCTCCAGTGCCTGGGTGACCATTGGACCGCGCCAGATCATCGGGGTTTCTTCATCGATCAGGAAACCGATGGACATGGCCTGGAGATTGTAGCTGGTCAGCGGCTCCAGCGAATTGCCGTCTTTGGATTCTGGCTGGGCAGTGACGCCGAGCATGCGCGGCTGGCTGGGGCCATAGATATCAGCATCGAGGATACCGACTGTGGCGCCTTCAGCCGACAGTGCCAACGCCAGGTTGGCAGAAACAGTGGACTTGCCGACGCCGCCCTTGCCGGAGGCAACTGCGATGATGTTCTTGACGTTGTCCAGCATGCTGACGCCTTTCTGTACGCCATGTGAGACAACCTTGAAACCGACATTGACAATGACATCGCTGACGCCGTCTACAGCAGCAGCTTTTTCCTTGATCATACCGGCAAATTCATCGGCATACCCTTTGTTCGGGTAGCCGGCGATGATGTTGATAGTAACGTTGCCGCCGTCTATGTCGATGGACTTGACCGACTTGCTGGTCACCGGATCTTCTTCGGTATACGGGTCGACGATCTGTTTCAGCGCATCTTCAATCTGTTCTTTGGTCACTTCGCTCATGTCGTGGTCTCAAATGTTTTCAGAGGGTCTCAAAAGGGCGCTAATGCTACACAATCCGCCCGCTAAAGTCATTGTAAAGCCGTCAGGATTGAGCAATTCAACACCGATTGTGAGGCGAATAGCGCAGTACAAAGATAGGGTAATTGATGCGAGCAGTGATGATCTCGATAAATACTGAATACTGATACGATACCGGCGATGGAAGCATTGATTGAAACCTACGGATTATGGGGCCTGTTCGCCAGCGCCTTCATTTCATCCACCATCCTGCCGGGAGGCTCCGAAGCCGTACTGGCCACCCTTGCTCTGCACGACCATCACAGCATGTCCTCCATGCTGATTACGGCTACGGCCGGGAATACCCTCGGGGGCATGTCATCATGGCTGATTGGATATCTGATCGCGAAGCGATGGCCAGCACAAAAACTGGAAAAACCTGAACACCAGCGAGCACTTGGCTGGCTGCATCAGCACGGCAGCCCGATACTGCTGCTGTCATGGCTACCTGTTGTCGGTGACCCATTGTGCATGGCCGCCGGATGGCTGCGGATAAATGTCTGGCTTTCCCTCGCGATGATCGCAGCAGGAAAAACGGCTCGTTATGCCATAATTTTAATTGTTTTGTAGCAGTATTGAGCTATCCACCGGCCAAGGGCGTTCCCTGAAAACCGCACCCCCTTACCCGGCGGATGTGACGAGTGGGTCTCCGAACTCACAGTTTACAAGGGGTATGGGCGAGGCCTTCCCAAGACCATCGTTTTGCCATGGAAGGCAAACGCCGAGCGTACATGGACGTATTCACAGCGTGTCTTGGGAAGGCCTCGCGCAGACCCCGACCCTACTATGGAAAGTATGTAAAAGCAGATCAGAGGTGCTTTAAGCCAGCCGATCATCAGCCACATGATAGCTGGGATCTTCCAGCAGGTTCACTTCCACCAGACTGCCTGCTTTATCCATGAGTGTTTTACATTCAGCGCTCAGATGCCGCAGGTGCAGCGTTTTCTGTGCGCGGGCGAAGCGCTCGGCCAGTGTGTCGATAGCTTCCAGTCCCGAATGGTCATAAACCCGCGCATTAGCGAAATCCACCACAACTTCCTGAGGATCATTCCTTGGGTCGAACAGTTCGTGAAAGTTTTGTATCGAGCCAAAAAACAGCGGGCCGGAGATCTCATAGAACTTGAATCCTTTATCATCCACCCATGTTTTAGCATTGATGTGCTTGGCATGCTGCCAGGCAAATACCAGCGCAGACATGATAACGCCAACGATTACCGCAATGGCCAAATCAGTCAGCACTGTGACCACGGCCACAACGATGCCTACCATGGTATCGGCCAGCGGAATGCGGCCCAACAGCCGGAAACTGGCCCATTCGAATGTGCCCACTACGACAATGAACATGACACCTACCAGTGCAGCGACAGGTATCATTTCAATGAGACCTGAAGCGAACAGGATAAATGCCAGCAGAAACAACGCCGCAGAGATGCCAGACAGGCGACCTCGGCCACCCGAGTTAATATTGATCATGCTTTGACCGATCATGGCGCAACCACCCATGCCACCAAACAGGCCATTCACCGTATTGGCGACGCCCTGCCCTACGCATTCCTTGTTGCCGCGTCCACGGGTTTCAGTCAGTTCGTCGATCAGGGTCAGCGTCAGCAAGGATTCAATGAGACCAACTGCTGCCAGGATAAAGGCATATGGCAGGATGATGCGAAGCGTTTCCAGGTTCAGCGGAACCATCGGAATCTCGAAACTGGGCAGGCTGCCTGCAATAGTTGCTGCAGGGTCACCGGACATGTCGCGCAGTACGTCTTGAACAGTACGGGCATCGAGGTCCAGACCTACAACAAGAAGCGTAACGGCTACGATGGCAACCAGTGCGGCAGGAACGGCTGTCGTTAATTTAGGCAGGAAGTGGATAATCGACATTGTAAGCACGACCAGTCCGAGCATGATCCACAGGCTGCTGCCAGTCATCCAGGTCAACTCGCCGTCTGCGCCAGGCACCTGGAATTGCTGAAGCTGGGCAAGAAAAATAACGATGGCCAGTCCATTGACGAAACCCAGCATAACCGAATGGGGAACCATGCGGATAAACTTGCCCAGGCGAAACACGCCAGCCAGAATCTGAATAGCACCCGTGAACAGCAGAGTCGCGAAGAGGTACTCCACACCGTGCAGCGACACCAGTGAAACCATGACCACGGCCATGGCACCGGTTGCACCGGAGATCATGCCAGGGCGCCCTCCGATCAGGGCTGTGATCAGACCCATGATAAATGCGCCGTACAGACCCACGATGGGTTCGACACCTGCGACGAATGAAAAAGCTACCGCTTCTGGAACCAGGGCAAGGGCTACAGTCAGACCCGACAGCGTGTCATTCCTGACGCATTGATTTCCCGGGCAGGTGAGTTGGAACATAGGTTTCTCGTGTGCGTGAAAAAAAGTCGCGCAGTATATATGGTAATATTAGTATTCCCTAATATTTTCCCCATATCGTTAGCAAGAGTTCAAAAAATAGAATGATTATTAGAAACGTGAAATCGATGCAGGCTTATCTAGTCATTGCCCTGGCATTATGTTTAATGCCCACTACATTGTTAGCGGACAGGGCATTTGAGACCGAAGCCCAGTTGCGCATCAAATCCATGGGTGAAACAAAAAACTACCGGATTTCGCAGCATGTCATGTACGGAAGCACTTTCCTGACCAGTCTGTATCAGTCCAATAGCTATAAACCCGTTTGGGATAATGGCCTAATCGAAATACTCAGTGAGGAAATTCAGAATCTGGTAAATGATGGCTTGAATCCAGCAGATTACTGGTTTCCATCACTTGATGCCCTGGTCAGGGAAAAACAGCAAGGATCACTGAGTGCAAGCTCTGCTGTTGATCTGGATTTATTACTATCCGAAGTATTTATACGGGCTTATTACAATTTACTTGTTGGGAAGGTAGACCCCGAACAGCTGGATGAAAACTTCAATTTCCCCAGACCCCTGAACACAGAGGAACAGCGTCCGGCAATCATTGCAAAATTGCGCCAGGGCAGAATTACTGAAGCATTTAATCAGGCGCGTCCATCAGAACACAGACATCAGTGGCTCAGAGAAGCCCTTGCGCAGTATCGCGAGTATAAAAACGAGGGTGGCTGGCCTGCTGTCCAGGCAGGAGCAACCCTCAAACCCGGTGATAAAAATGCCCGGGTCGCCCAGGTACGTGCACGATTGAGCGTGACAGGCGATTACGTGGGCGGTGGAGAAAACCAGGATTATTTTGATACATCACTGGAAGAGTCCGTGAAACACTTTCAGGAACGCAATGGCCTGGATATTGATGGTGCTGTAGGTAAGAAAACAATCGAGGCAATGAACGTGCCTGTTCAGAAGCGTATCGACCAGTTGCGCGTCAACCTGGAACGCCAGCGCTGGTACATGCATGAAAATCACGGCGAATATATTGTCACTGATATTGCCGGGTTCAATGTCTACTGGATCAGGAACAGCGAAATTATCTGGTCAACAAAAGCACAGGTGGGCAAGGACTACTCACAGACACCTATGTTCAAAGATAATCTTCGCACTATTGTGTTCAACCCAACCTGGACAATTCCCCCCGGCATTATGTACCGAACCATTTTGCCTAATTTAAAAAAGGACCCGAATTATCTGGGTAAAAAAGGTTACCTGCTGCTGACACATGACGGTAAAGAAGTTGATCCGCTATCAATTAACTGGGCATCTATTAATAAAATGCCCTATATCGTACGCCAACCAGCCGGCCCGAATAATTCACTGGGTTTAGTCAAATTTCTGTTCCCTAACAAACATCTGGTCTACCTGCATGATACAAACCACAGGGAACATTTTGCTGATGCAAACCGTTCGTTCAGTTCTGGCTGTGTGCGTATAGACAAACCCTTTGATTTCGCAGAAAAACTGTTGGCAGGACAGGGTGACTGGGATCGCAACAAGATTGATGCAACCGTATCATCAGGCGAAACCAAATGGGTTAGCCTGGACAAGCCCATTAGAATCATTATCACCTACAGCACCGCCGCACCTGCACGTGATGGCAAGGTGCATTTCAAGGAAGATATATACAAGCGTGATGCGAAAGTGCTCAAGGCTCTTGATGCGCCATTCAAAATACGCGCCCAGGACAGTTAATCTGTTTCTATAGAGTCAAGCAATTGGCGTTGATGGCTAAGAATGTATTGAAAAAATTCTATTAAATACCCATATTCAGCAGAATACAGGAGTTTCAATGAAGCATGATCTATCACGTAGGCGGTTTGTTCATAAGGGCATAGGACTTATCGGTGTCGGAATGCTGCCTGTTGCCTGGAGCATTGATGCCCAGGCCACTCCTGCCGGGTTGTCATTTCTGAATTTGCATACTGGTGAGAGCCTGCAAACAGGCATCACACCTGACTCAGATTTTGATTCGGAGATATTAACGCCGGTTAATCGTGTACTCCGCGATCATCGTTCAGGCGATATTACAGCCATGGACCCTGACCTGATGCGGATTCTTGCGAAACTCCAGGCCGAAGTAGGCGTACAGGGCCCTTATCATGTGATCTCCGGTTACCGGTCACCGAAAACGAATGCAAAACTGCGTGCGGCCGGACATGGCGTGGCAACAAAGAGTCTTCATATGCAGGGCAAAGCGATAGATATACGATTGCCCGGTTGTGACTTGAAGGCGCTGCGAGATGCTGCCAAATCTCTCAAGTGCGGCGGGGTCGGGTATTACTCAAAATCGAATTTTGTCCATGTGGATACCGGACGGGTTCGATATTGGTAATCTAGTAACTGTCTCCTTTCTTGTTGGGCATTAAAACTACGCCGCTGTTTTGTTTCTCTTGAATTTCCTGGATAGCACTGTCCAGCGCCACGAACCTTTCTGATGTCGTGGGATGAGAAGAAAGGAATCCCCCGCTTCGAGTACTTTCCGGGTGCGTCGCAGCCATGCGGCGCCAGAAATCAGGTGCATCCTCGATGGAAATATCAGCCAGCGCCATGATATACAGGCCAACGTAATCAGCCTCTGCCTCATAGCCTTTCGTGTAACTCCGTGCTGCGATATTGCCAAAGGCCCCACCCGTGTTGACACCGGCCAGAGCAGCAGCAATATCAAGAATAGAGCCTGAGCCATAGTTGGCCTTTTTGGCTTCCAT
>Ga0209013_10000643_pt1 | contig 31621 bp, 30 predicted proteins | sample Cruoilmetagenom2_FD_187291 | JGI IMG/M metagenome (GOLD analysis project Ga0209013, IMG submission 187291) | Oil polluted marine microbial communities from Coal Oil Point, Santa Barbara, California, USA - Sample 2 (SPAdes) (version 2) | ecosystem: Environmental > Aquatic > Marine > Oil seeps ...
ATGTTCATTTTTCTTCTATGCATGGTGGAATCCACCGTATATCAGTCTGATCTTCGGCTCTATTTTGTTCAACTTCTATATTGGTTCGAAACTGTCATCACCCAACACAGAAAAGAACAAATCTCTTCTAACGTTCGGGATTTCCTGCAATCTTCTGCTGCTGGTTTATTTCAAGTACACCGGCTTTCTGATAGACAACATCAACTCTATTTTCGAGCTTAATATCAGTGTAGATAATATCATTCTACCGCTGGCCATTTCGTTTTTTACATTTCAGCAAATTACCTATCTAGTCGATTCATATCGGCGTGAGACAAGAGAGTACAGCTTCCTGAAATATTGCCTGTACGTAAGTTTTTTCCCACAGTTGATTGCCGGACCCATCGTGCATCACCGGGAAATGATGCCCCAGTTCAACAGGAAAGCTGCCTTCAGTTTCAAACCGGAAAATATATCACTGGGGCTTACTGTTTTTATTATTGGCTTGTTCAAGAAGATTGTGATTGCCGACGGCATAGAAATGTATGCCACACCTGTATTCGATGCGGCAGCGGGCGGAAGTCTGCTGTCGTTTTCTGACGCCTGGATTGGAGCAATTGCCTATACCCTGCAGTTGTATTTTGATTTTTCCGGATACTCGGATATGGCCATTGGGCTTGCATGTTTGTTTGGCATCAAGTTGCCGATTAACTTCAACTCTCCATACAAGGCAACAAATATCATTGACTTCTGGCGGCGCTGGCATATCACCCTGTCGCGTTTTCTTCGAGATTACCTGTACATTCCATTGGGTGGAAATCGTAAAGGTAATTTCAGACGCTATACCAACCTGATGATAACAATGATTTTGGGTGGTCTATGGCATGGCGCAGGGTGGACATTTCTTATCTGGGGCAGCCTGCATGGATTCTACCTGGTAATTAATAATGCATGGCGCTGGCTGGTTTACAGCAAGTTAGGCTATAAGAGTATTGAAAAAAATATCTTGTATATAGGGGTATGTGGCCTAATAACATTTATTGTCGTTATAGTTTCCTGGGTTGTTTTTCGAGCTGATAATTTCACTGCAGCTGCAAGCATGCTCCAATCAATGTTTATGTTGAACAGTGATTTTGAAACATCAATCATGACTGCAGTCATAGAAAAACCACATAAGGCATTTTATAATCTAACGGCATTGTTGCTTGTTATCTGGCTACTGCCAAACACACAACAGATTACCGGAGCAGGAATTGGTGGGCACTATAAGCTAGCCACGCACAAGATAATCGCCTGGAAACCGAGCATAGTCTGGCTTGCCATTATTGCAGTGATGCTCATCTGGGCACTAAGCAGGATTAGTGAAGTCAGTCAGTTCCTCTACTATCAGTTTTGACGACATGAATAATCACAGTCTCTATGCATTACTACTATCTCTGTTCTTTCTGGCTCCTGCCATAGCACTGCCAGTGGTTGGGTACAATTCAGAACGATTGACAGGAGACGAGACTCGGTTAGGCGGATATCTAGAGTCTGATTATGGCTGGAACAAGCCTATGGAAGCATTTATGCCACCTCGTTACCAGCTAAGCAGCAGAGACTATTTCCAATACACTGATGTTGTTGTACTCGGAGATTCATTTTCGAAACTGCGGCGGTATTCGTGGCCAAACTTTTTTCATTCGCAAACCGGGTATTCCATATCTGTATTCGATATGCACAGCAAAACAATTCGAGATATTGTTAATACACCTGCTTATCAGCAAAGGCCGCCAAAATTTGTGATCTTTGAAACGATTGAACGCTTTCTGAATCACCGCTTTAGCGAAGAAGGTGCATGTACAGACACCTCTATCCATGAGACTGGTGTACGCCATACAGTTCCATTAACCGATAAAAGTATGGAGGTGCAGACTGTTTTAAAACATAGAGATACAGGGAACAATATATTCAGATACGATGAGACATATGATTTCCTCAAGAAATTTCTGGCGCGACTTAGAGGTAAGAACATAACTGATGTTGAGAACCTCGCACTTGTGAAAGATGCACCCTTTTCAAGCCGCGTAAAAAACAGGCTGCTTATCATTGATGAAGAACGGGAAAAGGCTGGCTGGGACAAAAGAAAACTAAAATATGCAGCCTGTATGTTGAGTGAGTTTCGTAACCAGGTAGAACAAAACGGTTATACAAAATTTATTGTGATGATCGTACCAGACAAGCTGACCGGTTATTCAAAACTACTCGTTGATGAATCACTTAGGAAATCAAGCATCATCAACCAGCTTGCCAGGCATGCAGGTGAGAGAAAATTAGCTTTTCCCAGATTTGATAAAGCAATTATACAAGCCATACATGATGGTGAGACAGATGTTTTCCTGCCTAATGACACTCACCTGGGTTCAGAAGGCTATAAGACGCTGGCCGATCACCTGTTTAACTATATGAAGTCTAAAGGTTTGATATATCAGGAGGTGTCAAGTTAGTTAGATTCCGGTAGCCGGTAACAAACCGCATAAGAGATAAATGGCAAGCTTTATAGTTATGCCAGCTTTACGCTTCAGGCTTTATTGCAGATATTTTGGATTTCATGTACAAGGGGCGCGCTGAGAGCGGAGAGTTGAACATCACCATGCGTCTGTACTCCCCCGGAATCGAAGCCCTTGATGGCCGTTGGAACCCACCGGCAATCAAAAACATTAAATAACTGTTATTCGAGGACTCAGTTCCGATGATTTGTTGTATCACAAAGAGAGATCCAACAGCCAGTAAGGCGTCCATCGCTGTTTCTATTTTGCCTGGAACTGTCCTGGCCTCAACAGCGATTATCGACCCATAAGGTCATCGTACACGGCATGTCGCTACAGAAGTCGCCAGTCAGTAAATTCCCCGGCGGGAAAATCATCAATATACAGGCCCTGCGAGGGATCGCCGTATTGCTGGTTGTTGCTTACCACCTTTCCAAGATCGAGACGAAGTACGGACATGGCGAACTCTTACTGCCAAAACTGACAGCAATCGGGATGTCAGGGGTCGATTTGTTTTTCGTTATTTCTGGTTTTGTGATGGTAACGGTCACGCGCGGCTGGTTCCAGAAACAAGGCTCAGTAGGCAGATTTCTGTATCACCGGATATCTCGAATCTATCCAACTTACTGGTTTTATAGCCTTATAGTATTAGCAATATTTCTATACAGACCAGACATAGTAAACAGTTCTCAGGGAAGCAATGTAAATATTATTTCCTCCTTTTTACTGTTACCCCAGGATCAACTGCCACTATTAAGTGTGGGATGGACACTGATCCACGAAATGTACTTCTACCTTGTATTTGCACTGCTGCTTTTATTTCAGGAGAAACGCCTTTTACCATTGCTGCTGATCTGGGGAATATTGGTAGCCATCCTTCCCCACGAAAACAATGCTGTTCTAATGCTGGTTACTCATCCATTGACCTTTGAATTCATAGCCGGTGCGTTGATTGCTTTATTATTACAAAGACGAGTAATTGGTGGCGGATGGGTAGCATTCGCTGCACTGCCTGTCTGGTTTCTGGCCTATTCTTTTTATGTATACCAGGGTGGTGAACTGGAACCAGATGGGTGGCCACGGGTGATGCTGTTCGGTATACCTTCCGTACTTGCTGTATACGGTGTCGTTGCCATGGAAATGAAATCTGGCCGGCAGTTTACTGGCTGGCTGAAAATTATCGGCGATGCTTCCTATTCCATCTATCTTTCCCATCTCCTGGTGATTTCTGCCATGGGCCGTATATGGTCGACAATCTGGCAACAGGGACTGTTGGATAACGGTGTTGCTATGATGGCAATATTGCTGATGGTATTGATTGTTGGAATCATAAGCTACCGTTTTCTGGAACGCCCGCTAATGAGACTTACCCGGCGTTATGAAGGCCTGGTTAAATGATTTCGTACAGACGATATATCGATGGCCTCCGTGCACTGGCCGTGGTGCCAGTTGTATTACACCATGGTGATCTAAATCTTTTCTCTGGCGGGTTTGTCGGCGTCGATGTTTTCTTTGTTATTTCCGGGTTCCTCATTGCTTCAATAATTCGCAAGGATATTCGGCTAGGTGTCTTCACAGTCAGTGGCTTTTATGAAAGACGCTGCCGGCGAATACTGCCCGCGCTCATAACGGTGATACTGGCTTCTTTCGTCGTCGGCTATTTCGTGATGTTACCCGGGCAATACGCTGACTTTGGCAGTTCAACACTGGCGACGCTTCTGTTTGTCTCCAATTTTTTCTTCTGGCAGCAAACGGGCTATTTTGCTCCCGTTGCTGATTGGTTGCCGCTGCTGCATACATGGTCCCTGGCTGTGGAAGAGCAGTACTACATTATATTTCCTGTATTTATGTTGCTCGCTCGCCGATGGCTTGCCATATGGCAAATGGCAGCAATTGGTGCTGTGTTCCTTGTATCACTATTGCTGAGTGTCTATGCGGCTCATAACGCCCCCTCTGCTGCCTTCTATCTGACACCTTTCCGTGTTTGGGAACTCCTGCTTGGCGTTTTAATTGCGTATATGAAATTCCCGGAGCTTCGAAACCGCTGGACCAGAGAACTGGTATTACTCACTGGACTGCTGATGCTGGTAGTTCCCATAGTTACCTATGACACAGGCACTATATTTCCGGGCTTTGCAGCCCTGGTTCCATGTTTAGGTGCTGCCGTCATAATCGCAATGGGAAATACTGGACCGAGCATCACCCGCTACATACTGGAAAACCGTGTATTAGTATTCATCGGATTAATTTCCTATTCCTTATACCTGTGGCACTGGCCGATTTTTGTTTTTTTGCGTCTGTGGTTTGCACAAACTCACCTGGCCGGGGAACTCGTAACAACGGGTATAGTTTTATCATTTGGCGTCGCTACACTTTCCTGGATGTTTATAGAAAAACCATTTCGCAGAAAAAGGGCTTTTACAAAACTAAAAATATTTCAGTATTCAGCTATTTCTGTTTTTGCTTCAGCCAGTATTGCCGGCGCCATCTACATTACAGGCGGTTTACCAGATCGTATAACACCCGAGGCATTGGCCATTGTGGCTTCATCTAATGATATTGACCCTTACCGGGACAAGTGCGCGGGTAGAATCCAAAGTCCGTCATGCACGTTTGGAGATGATGCACCTAACCCGATTACATTCGTGCTCTGGGGTGATTCACATGCAGGGGCGTTTCGACCAGCACTTGAAACAGCAATGAGCGGCTCAGGGCGTAAAGGCCGCCTCATATGGAGGGGTGGCTGTGCCCCATTACTGGGTGTGGAGAATGTCGCCGACATAAAGAATTCTGAGCAATGTAATGTATTTCGTATACGTGTCCTTAAGTTACTGACCGACCCGGCCAACAAGATTGAGACGGTATTTTTATCCAGTCGCTGGTTGGTCACTGCCACAGGCATTACTCCTGAAATCGGGAGTTCATACATTGATCTCATTCGTGATGATGAATCAAAACATCTCGGCCCAGAAGAGAACAAGCGTGTCTTTGTTCGATCTCTGGCCCGAACAATCGACTCGCTAAGGGCAGCGAACAAGAAAGTGGTCCTGGTCGGTGATGTCCCCGAAGTTGGCTGGAGTGTTCCTCATATATTGGCACTCTCAGCTCAACACGGCGCCAATGCCCCTGAATCTATTTCTCGACATGAAGCAGCACTAAAGTATCAATTTATTGATAATGTATTTCGCGAATTTGCCAGCCAGGATGGAGTAGAGTTTCTTCCTGTATGGGACCTGCTCTGCCAGGACAATTGTTTGATCACTGCCGAAAATCATGCGCTCTATTCTGATGATGACCACCTGTCATATTATGGCGCGAAATATTTTCTTGGTCCGCTGATGAAGGAACAAATGCAAGCTGTTGGTATTTCGGGGCAAAACCAGTGAGTATTGAACAGAGTATCCGAGCAGAGTCGGAGTAAGTACGCCAATATACTTAATTCACCCTGCTTACCCAGCTGAGCGGGTAGCTATGCATTCTTAACCCCCTCAATCAGTAGATAGACGTCATCTTTTAAAAAACGTTTTTTGGTAATTTCTAGTTCGTCGGATTCTTCAATGTATTGAACTGTTTTTCTGTCAAATCTGGCACCATATACTTTTTCAACAAAAGAAGTGAATCGATCCTGACGTCTTCTTATCTTGCTGTCTTTTGAATAAACCATTTCAAGCAACCTGAATTTCCCGCCCGGTTTTAGAACGCGACTGAATTGCTCCAATGCCATAGGCTGGAATTCATCTGGCATAACGCAGCAAAGGAAGGTGGAAATTATCCAGTCATATTGATTCGAATCGATATGATGCATAACGCTGGCATCGTCATGTATAAGTTCAATTTTACAATTGGCTTTCTTTGCCTTCCTGGTCGCTTTTCTTAACATGACATCACTTAGATCGACGCCTGTTAATTCAACGCTCTCATGATAGTGTCGGAAATTTCTTCCTGTCCCGACTCCTGCTTCCAGTACCTTGCCACGCAAATCACCCAATAACCTGGGTCGCCATACTCTGTACATCCGCTCCCATGGATAATCCAGCATGTCATAAAACATGGCAGTAATATTGTATTTAGCGCGTAAAGACAGGTTTTCTTCTCTCATGAAAACATCCTATTTAAAATTCCTAAATCACCGGGTAGCCATTAGTATTCCAGTCAGTCATGCCGCCTTTGACGACATGTACATCTGTAAAACCATACCCAGTAAGAATTTGTTCCGCCTTCACTGAACGCCGGTCCGTAGTGCAGACGATTGCAATGGGCCTGGTCAGGTCATCACCAAGTTCAGATAGACGTTTACCAATTTCTTCAAGTGGCAGATTGACCGCCTGCTCAACATGGCCCAGCTTGCCGGTAAAATCTGCTGCTGTTCTTACGTCGATAATATTAATGTCATTCCCTGCATCCAGACGGTTCTTCATGTCCGTGGCGCTCCACATCGGAGGTTGCCGCAGCCTGCGGATCAAGCGCGGCAGGAATGCGACCAGGGCCAGCAGTGCCAACGCAAGCAGGCCCTTCTGAATCAGGCCTTCGCCACCACCGATAGCTTCCCTTCCAGCGTATCCAAGATAGGTATAGGCCAGCGCACCAGGCAGCATAAAAATGTATGTTGCAAAGACATAGTGCAGGAGTTTGATACGTGTAAGACCCAGCGCGTAGTTGAGCAGGTTGAACGGGAACAAAGGCACCAGTCTGACAAAAGCTACAAAGCGCCAGCCCTCTGCTTCCACACCATCCATCAGGGTCTTTATTTTACCCCCGGTCTTGTTTGCCACCCAGTCATGGGCCAGGTAACGGGCAATCACAAAGGCACAGAATGCCCCCAGAGTAGCGCCCGTCAGGTTCAGGAAAGTGCCAAGTACAGGACCAAACAAAGCCCCACCTGCCAGGGTCAGAACGGAGCCCGGTAGAAACAGGATGGTTCCCGCTGCATAGATCAAAATGAAGATAACAGGTCCGGCCACACCTGCCTCTTTGACCCAGTTTTCCAGTGCTGTGACATCAATCTGGCTGCGATAAGTGATCGCGACTGCAATAGCCGCAAGCAGACCAAGCAGTACACCGATACGAACAAATTTATTGCTCATCAGGTGCGCTCCACTGACGACGATTGATAGCATAGCTGGATATCCGGCCACGGAAAGGCAGAATCAGCATGCCGGTGATCCACGATACATCTTTCGCATCATGAAACTTATGGATGCCTATGGTCATGCCTTCATGCCCTGCCCTTGGCTGATCCCGATAAGTACCGAACAGACGGTCCCACCACGGCAGGCTGAAACCGAAGTTGCTGTTGGCTTCATCATCTTCGATCGAATGATGAACCCGGTGCATATCCGGCGTCACAACAACCCAGCGCATAATACGATCGATGGCTGGCGGCAGACCGACATTGCCGTGATTGAACATAGCCGTAGCATTGAGAATAATCTCGAACATAACGACAGCAACAACCGGCGGGCCCAACAACAGGATAGTGGCAAACTTGATCAGCATGGATAGAATGATCTCAAGCGGATGGAAACGCGCTCCCGTCGTCACATCATAGTCAGGATCGGCGTGATGCACTCGGTGCAGCCGCCACAGAACAGGAATCGCATGCACCATGACGTGCTGGACGTAGATCACAAAATCCATGATGACGACCGAGGCGATAATCGCAATCGGTGCAGACAGTTCGTAGATATTAAACAGTCCCCAGCCCTGCTGCCTGGCTGCAACGGCAACTCCGACAGCTGCAGCCGGGAACAGAACACGTAGGATAAAGGAATTGAAGAAAACCAGGCCGAGATTGTTGACCCAGCGAACGGTCTTGGATGACCTCAGCCTGCGACGTGGCGCGAGGATTTCCCACAGCGCCATGATAAATAAGATACCGAAGAAAAAGCACATCCTAATAGGCTTTTCATTCGTTAGAACAAACTCTTCCAGTGACATTTATATGTTCTCTTGCTCGCTCAGTCTGAATACCCGAAGTAATCCTGTGTAGTTGATACCTAATACAGAAAAAAGTTTACTATTCTAGTGATATATTGAATAATAGATTATAGTTATTCAGGAGGTACGTCAAATGAGCATACTTATCATCCTAAACGACCCTCCCTACGGGACCGAACGCAGTTACAATGGCCTGCGCCTGGCTAAAGCACTGGCTGGCAAGGATGCTGCTGTCACAATGTTTCTGCTGGCAGACGCCGTCGTTTGTGCCAAGCGAGGTCAGAAAGTCCCACAGGGTTTTTATAACATTGAATTGATGCTGAAGTCGGTAATGCGTAAAGGTGAAGTATTGCTTTGCGGCACCTGCATGGATGCCCGTGGCCTTACTGATAATGAAGTTCTGGATGGTGCCCGACGAAGTACCATGCCGGAACTGGCTGAATACACACTGGCAGCCGATAACGTACTGGTGTTCTAAATAAGGCAACCAAAGTATGTCAGGCAACAACTTCAAACATGACCTGTTCATCCAGTTCGCCCGGATTGGTAAAGTACTCAGCAATGCCAACAGACTGGAGTTGCTGGAATACATCGCTCAGGGTGAACGCAGTGTCGATGAACTGGCCAAAGTATCTGGCCTGACCGTGGCTAATACCTCACAGCATTTACAACTGCTGCGCCAGGCAAATCTGGTTGTCTGCCGCAAGCAGGGTTTGAAAGTTTTTTACTCGCTCAGTGGTAATGATGTCATCGACCTGATGGCAGTGCTGCGTAAAGTTGCTGAACGCCATATCGCGGACGTTGACCGACTCATCGATACTTACCTGTCGACGAAAGATGATCTGGAGCCCATCCCCCGCCATGAGCTAATGGAACGCGCCAGCGACGGTCTGGTGACTGTTCTGGATGTCCGGCCCGTTGAAGAATTCAACGCAGGTCATGTACCCGGTGCAATCAATGTCCCGCTATCAGAACTTGAACATCACCTCGAGGACCTCAGCCCGGATCAGGAGATAGTCGCCTATTGTCGTGGACCGCATTGCATACTGGCATTTGATGCCGTTGCCAAATTGCGTAAAAGTGGCAGACAGGCCCGTCGCATGGAAGACGGTTTTCCCGAATGGAAGCTAGCGGGCCTGCCAGTTGAACAGTCAATTGAGAATTGAGGAGTAATACTATGCAGTATGAAAACGAACTCGAAGCCACCATCTTAGACATGGTGCAAAAGGGTCGCGGTATTCTCGCCGCCGATGAAAGCTCACCTACGATTGCCAAACGTTTCGAAGCAATCGACGTTGAGTCCACCGAAGAGAACCGGCGAGTCTGGCGTGAGCTGCTGGTAACCACGGACGGCCTCGGTGAATACATCAGCGGCATCATATTGTTCGAGGAAACACTGGGACAAAAAACCGATGACGGGAAAACCATTCCACAAGCGGGTTGGGATCAAACAATCGTTCCCGGCATCAAGGTCGACAAGGGCAAGGTTCCCCTCGCCCTGTCACCGGGCGACCTGATCACGCAGGGACTCGATGGGCTGGCCGAGCGCCTGCGCGGCTACAAGCAGCAAGGCGCCCGCTTCGCCAAGTGGCGGGAGATCTACGCCATCGAAAATCAGGTGCCGACGCAGCACGGTATTGAGGCCAATGCCGAGATGCTCGCCCGCTACGCGGCAGTTTGTCAGGCGGAAGGCATAGTGCCGATTGTTGAACCGGAAGTGCTGATGGACGGTGACCATGATATTGATCGTCATGCCGAGGTTACTGAGGCAGTACAGCATGCGGTCTTCCATGCCCTGCACCGCCATCATGTCGCTCTGGAACTGATGATTTTGAAACCTAACATGGTGCTGCCCGGCAAAGACTGTCGCCGTGCAGAGCCTGACGAAGTTGCAGCGGCAACGATCAAGATTCTCAAGCGTACCGTACCCGCAGCTGTACCAAGCATCAACTTCCTGTCAGGTGGTCAGGGTCCTGAAGAAGCCACGATCAACCTCAATGCCATCAACCAGCAGTATATTGATGCGCCCTGGCAGTTAAGCATCTCCTATGGCCGTGCGTTGCAACAAACAGCGCTGCAAGCGTGGCTTGGTAAGACGGAAAATGTGCCCGCTGCGCAGCAGGCCCTGCTCAAACGTGCACGGCTCAACCACCTGGCCATGCTGGCTAAATACCAGCCGGACATGGAAGTTGATTGAGGGCATCAGGCATTATTTATCTAACAGGAAATGAGCGTCGTGAAAAAAGATAAAAATAAAAATTTAGAAGATTCAAAAGTGTATCTGATTGGCAGCGGCATAGCTTCGATGGCCGCTGCGGTATATCTGGTAAAAGATGCTGGCGTACAAGGGCAAAACATTCACATTTTAGAACAGGATGACATAGCGGGAGGAGCCTGCGATGGTGCCGGAGATCCCGAAGAAGGATTTGTTATACGTGGCGGAAGAATGCATGAAGAGCATTACGCGTGCTACTGGGATTTGTTATCAAACATCCCTTCTTATGATGACCCAGCTATTTCTGTGAAAGATGAATCTTTTGAATTTAGCTTAAAGTTTGTTCAAAACGCACAAGCTCGATTATTAAAAGATGGAAACAAGGTGGATGTATCTTCTTTTGGTCTTTCCTTGAGTGATCAGTCTGATTTGCTGAAACTAACATTTGTTTCTGAACATTCATTAGGTAATCAACGTATAGAAGACTGGTTTTCGCAGGCGTTTTTTGAGACCAATTACTGGCTTATCTGGACCTCTATGTTTGCATTTCAAAAGTGGAGCTCTCTTGCTGAAATGAGGAGGTACATGAAGCGATTTATCCATCTTGTTGACGGCTTGCACAAACTTGGTGGCGTGATGCGCACGAAATATAATCAATACCACTCAGTAATTGTCCCAATAAGGCGATTCCTGGAAGAAAGAGATGTTCATTTTGATATGAATACGCAGGTTATTGATATCGACTTCAACCTCTCAGCAGATAAAAAGACCGTTACGGTTTTGCACATTATTGACAATATTGGTGGCGAAGATGAAATTGTTATTGGAGATACTGACTATGTATTCATAACCAACGGCTCCCTGACCGAGAGCACAGATAATGGCTCGTGGTCAAGGGCGCCTGTGTTAAAAGACAAATCAAGCTCAGGTGCCTGGATGCTGTGGGAAAAGATTGCCAGGAAAGATAAAGCATTTGGCAATCCCGGTATCTTCAGCGACAACATTGATTTGCAGAAATGGTATTCCTTTACCGCCACCCTGAAAGACACAAGCTTCCACGATTACATGGAGGATTTCACCGGTAATGTAGATGGAACCGGCGGTCTGGTTACGATGACGGATTCTAACTGGTTGATGTCAATTGTAATCGCCCACCAGCCGCACTTTCCCAACCAACCTGATGATGTAAAAATATTCTGGGGTTACGGCTTGCACCCGGATAGAAAAGGAAATCATGTAAAGAAAAAAATGTCGGAATGCAGCGGCGAAGAATTGCTGGAAGAATTGTGGTATCACCTGAGAGTTCAAGAATTAATGAAACCCATTGTAGCCGCGGGTAAAGTCAATAATATCCCGGTAGCAATGCCGTTTGTTGACAGCTTGTTTATGCCCCGCACAGTGGGCGACCGCCCTGATGTCATACCTGAAGGGGCTACGAATTTCGCCTTCCTGGGGCAGTTTGCCGAGGCGCCTAAAGATTGTGTGTTTACGGTTGAATATTCTGTCAGGACGGCACAAATGGCGGTTTACGGCCATTTTGATACCGGCAAAGAAGTGAGTCCAGTCTATGATTCAATTCACCAGCCTAAAGTATTAATCAAAGCTGCCAAAGCAATTAGCAGGTAGCGATATGCAAAATGAATTACAAACTGGCGGGCAACTCACGGTGATGTTGCGCTAACAACATTCGCAACACGATAAATGCTCCTGCTGCTGCGGCCAGATGCTTCAGTGTGTGGCCACTGACAATGTGACCAAAAAGACCAAATACTTCATTGTCGTAATATTCCAGAACTTTCGACAATGCATACCACGCAATTACCCAGCCAAGATATCGGTTGATGGTATAGCGAGATACAGGAAACAGCCAAAGTACGACTGGCAACAGAAGTATCGGATAGAACTGTACGAAGCCGTAAAACCTCAGATCACCCTGCCCTTGTGACTCGGTCACAGACCAGTACACCAGGCTCAACATACCCAGCACGACCAGCAATGCCAGCAGCCAGGTATTACCAAGCCTGTTATGGATGCGATCAGCTATGATCGCTGAACAGAATGCCATGAAGGCGATCGACATGGGCAGGCGATCCCAGAATAGTCGTTCATTGGAAGGTTCGAGATGGTAATAAGAAGACCCAACACTGACTAGTGCTACGCCTGTGAAGAAGATGAGGTAGGGCCATGCATCTGAGCGCTGCATAAAGATACTACTGCGCTTTATTCCGAGAATCACAAAGAGCCCAATAACACCGACGATAGCGAAGCCTGCATTCGATGCCACATTATTGAAATTCGGGATGCCGAATAACAAACGAACGTCTGCGAATAAATGATAGGCCGGGTCCTGCGGAACCGGGGCAATGATCAACAGACCAAGCAGGCCTGCCCCTAGCAGGCCAATTAAAACCATCACACGCTGTCTATATTTCAGCTCGATAATGTCCGCCCTCTTTTCTGCTCTAACACTTGCATATCAATGACTGAACTAATTCGCGTTCTGAGATTTCAGAACTTGTAGAATTTTTTAATAGAAAATAGATTGATCAGTTTCCATGCTGAATCCTAGTATAGAGATCATTAGATGGATCAGCCAGCTAGCGGCCCGGATTGGCACTGTTCGGATTCCTTGCATCAATTGCAGCCAGTTTTTCCTGCGCTGCTTTCCATTTCATCGACATTAATATTCTATTATAACCAGATGGATGGTCGAAGAAGATGAATTCTTCCAGAGGACCTGGTCTCATCTTGCGATACTTCGCAAGCAATAGCGCTGTTTCAGCAAAGCCATCTGGTTCAACTGCGGCATTCAGCCCGTAGATATCAGCTTCGACCTCGTTGGTATAAATGATGCGGTTCATTACGGGTGTTGCAAGGAAAAAATAGACTGAAAGTGCGGCAAAAAAGAGTGGTAAGCCAGCAATATCGCCGAGTTTACCGATCCCCCATTTCTCGCCATATCTGAACTGAGCAAAAGCATAGAGCCAATCAGTGAAGATAAAGCCGATTAGAAACACAAGCCCCATATAGATCAGCTTTTCATAGCTGTGTCGCGGCGTAAATAAGATCCTGGGACATAGCCTCAGTTTTAAAAATCAGGTACTTCCCTGGCCTGCCATTTCCATCATGGTTATTTCTGGCTCACTTGATACACCCGCCCGTACCATCGCTTCCTTCAAATCTGATGATTCAAGGAAAGATTTTGCATTATCCATACTGTCCCATTCAAATAGAATAACCAGAGTGTTCGGATTATCGATGGGGCGGTAGATTTGGTAAGTTGCTTCCCCACTCGCCTTGCGGTTGTCATGAAAAGCATCAAACTCCGCTTTCCATTTATCGAAATCTTCTACCGAGTGCTTGATTAATACAGTTGTCATACGGTTACTCCTTCAGAAAGTGAATGCGCACGAGGTATGCATATTAGTCCTCACTGGAGCAATCTTAACCCTGCAAGCGGTGCATGATCTAACAGGTTATGGAACTTTTCATCAGTGAGTGAATCCAATAGCGTGAATCTGAAAGTAAGAGGAGGAGGTCAGGATGAGTAATAATAATGAATTTCCATTTGCACCAGACGACTGGACGATGGATGACGCAAAACAGGTAGCATCAGCTGAGGGATTAGAACTCACAGACGACCACCTCGAAGTCATCCAGGGCATTCAGGAGTACTTCGACAAAACGGACGTCTTCAAGCCACGCCAACTACTGGATGCATTGGATGAACGTTTCCATTCAAAAGGTGGTCTCAAGTATCTTTACACACTACTGCCGAAAGGACCTGTGGCCCAGGGTTGCCGAATTTCAGGGATGAATCCACCGGCCGGTACTGTCGACCAATCGTTCGGCAGCGTACAGTAAGGTACGAATATCCGGGTAGTTACCTGCGTAGTTTGTGGGGATGGAAGGAGAGATTGTTCGCGTACTAGATGGCGGTCACGCAATGCTGGTTGATGATGACTTTCAATTCATCGATGCTGTCGCATGAATTGATCACACTGGCATCAATGCACAGATCAAGATGTGGTCCACGTCGAAAAAATATAGCCGGAAATTCCTGATCACGGTTGCCGTACTGTTTTATGAATTCATCCTTGTGCAGAAATTCACCCTCCAGGTGAAGTTCCTGGATAAACGCAGACCATTCTTCACGCATGGTGAAGTGTCCATGACTCAGTTCACATAAATGACACTGATAGGTTGCTGGTGAAAAGATTTTATGTGCAATATCGGTAAGCGTATTGAACAACCCGCTGTCAGCGTTGTAAACGAATACCAGTGCAGGTGTGTCATCATCTTTCTGTTTGTTGTTCATGCATACTTACCAGGTAAAGACTCAAGGTCTTCCGGTCGGTCTATGTCCCGGTATAAAGGCAATGATTTAATAGTCCAGTTCAATGTTTTCATTCTCTTCTCTGTCAATGCGAACACCTGATCAGTTCCCCACGGCATATCATTGAACAGTGAATCATCATTCTTACGCAGACCTATCAGGTAGTAGCCGCCATCAACGGCTGGTCCGATAACAGCATCGATGCCTGCTTCCAGATGCTCGACTGCGTTCATCAAGTCTGCTCTTACAATACTCGGACAATCAGTACCGATTAAAAGTGCCCAGCAATTTGTACTGAGTGCATTCTCGAAGGCATTGAACATGCGCATACCAAGGTCTGTGCCTTCCTGCTGTTTTAGTAATACATCATAGTTTTCTGCACATGATTGGAAAAAAGGCGAGCTTTCTGTATCGGTGCAGTACAAATATGCGGGTACAGGGTTACATGAAGTAACGGTAGTAAGTGTATGATTTATTAGTTTTTCATGCAGCTTTGCAGCACCTGATTCGCCTAATGCGGGGATGAGGCGTGTTTTAGCCCTGCCCGGTACGGGATCGCGCGCAAAGACCATGATGCAGCCACGATCCAGAGTTTTAGATTTCGTATCCATACTGACGAGCAAGTCTGGACGGATCCGCACCCAGGTAAAAGGCCAGCCTCAGCCACCACATCTTCCCTATGGTTCGAATGATGCCCTGCTCTTCCCAACGACGACTGGATGTCATCAATACAGTTTTAATTCTTACCGGGCGATGTATGGTTTTGAATCTACGACTTAGATCTATATCTTCCATCAATGGTATATCGCTATATCCACCATAGCGGATAAATTCCTGCTTAAGACAAAAAATGCCCTGATCACCCGTAGAGATCCCTGTTAATAACGAGCGGATGTTCATTGATTGCTCAACGAGTCTCAGTAGAAATGCCTTCCCGGACAGACGAACATCGAAGCGGCCCCAGAAGGATATGCCAGTGCATAATGCCTGCTCAATTAACATATATGTATTCGCTGGTAGCGTTGTATCTGCATGCAGGAACCAGAGTATATCTCCATCCGCTATAGCAGCACCGGCATTCATTTGCCTTGCCCTGCCCGGCTCACTGACTATGACTTTGTCAGCACATAGCCTTGCGATAGCAACGGTATCATCATAGCTGCCACCATCGACGACAATAATTTGGTGGCCATGTTTACGCAGGGTCTGCAGTTGATCAAGCAGATCCGTGATCACCCTGGATTCATTCAGTACAGGGATGATGACTGAAATCAACTTAATGCACCGCTACAACTGCTACCCTGGCCAGCCGTGCAGCCATAACAGTGGTCGGCGACATCGATGCTGCAGCCTGTGAATACCGTATCCATGAGTTCTGACAAATGCGGACGATGCTTTTCAGCCAGCAACATCGGCATGTCGAGCATCTGGTTGAAGTCACAATCGTACACATGTCCTTGCCAGTCAACGCTGATCAGGTTTCGGCACATAACAGTAGCCAGGTTGCTGTCTTGATGAGACTGCCTGAGCAGATCCATGTATTCGTCAAACTGGCCTTTGGAGATCAACATGCTGCCGAAGCGTTTGATTGGCATGTTCGATAGCGTGAGCAGCTGATTGAAGACGATGCCCAGTTCACCCATACGCGCCTTGTAGTCGATCTCGAGCTGTTGCTGGGCAGGCGGCAGTGAGGGTCCTGTCGGGTTGTAGACCAGGTTCAGCTCCAGTCCGCTGCCGGGTTTGCCGTATCCCAGCTCATTCAACATTTTCAGACCATTGATGCTGCTTTGATATACACCTTTGCCGCGCTGGCGGTTAACGTTTTCTTCCAGATAACAGGGCATCGACGCAAAAACTTCCACACCATTCTCTGCCAGAAATTCTGCCAACTCTTCCTGATCAGGTTCAGACAGGATAGTCAGGTTGCAACGATCCATGACATGAACGCCCAGAGCTACAGCCTGCTCAACCAGATAGCGGAAGTGCTTATTCAGCTCCGGCGCTCCACCGGTTAAATCCAGCGTGCTGATCTGCTGGCGTGACATGAAGGCAATCACGTCATCGATGGTCTCGTGGTTCATTTCCTCGCGACGCTTAGGCCCGGCATCGACATGGCAATGCTGGCACTGCTGGTTGCAACGGTAGCCCAGATTGACTTGAAGAGTAGTCAACTTCTCCCGTTCCAGCGGCGGGAAGTCCGATTCAATCATTAATGGCAGGGTTGCATGCATGGGTACACTACTCTTACAGAACTTTACGTATTCTAACAGACTCGTATATCAGTAAATTGTTCCCCAGAATGAGAAACCTTTTTCCTGTCAGATGGTCGTATAGAAATCATTACATCAGAGAATCACGCATGAAGAACCCATTATCTCGCCTCGTCGCGGTTTTAGGACTGCCAGCCATCATTGTACTCGCAGGAATTCCTGCAGCGGGGGCTGATCAGGAAAAGCAGGCAGTCGCCACCTTTGCAGGCGGTTGCTTCTGGTGCATGGAACCCCCTTTCGACACGATCGACGGCGTGATCGCTACAACACCGGGCTATACCGCTGGTCATATCGATAATCCCACCTACAGACAGGTTTCAACAGGAGAGACTGGTCACACTGAAGCGATTCAGATCGTCTATGATCCGAACAAGGTTACGTACCAGCAACTGCTTGAAATCTACTGGGTAAACGTTGATCCGCTGAAGAAAAATGCGCAGTTTTGTGACCGCGGCAGCCAATACAGGTCAGGCATCTTCTATCATGATGCGGATCAGGAAAAACTGGCCACGGCATCCAGCAAAGCCATACAATCAATGTTTGATATGCCAGTTGTGACGGAAATCACTGAATTCAGCAAGTTTTACCCTGCTGAAGAACACCATCAGGACTACTATTTGAAAAACCCCGTGCGCTACAAATACTATCGCTGGGGTTGTGGGCGAGATCAGAGGCTTGAGGAGTTATGGGGGGCGGCAGAAAAAAAGTCTGAGGGATTTTTGAATGCCGTTATTGCGAGCGTCAGGCGCTTGCTATACTAAACCACATGGCCCGTTTTAAACATTTCATCACCAGCAACCTGACTGCAACCCTCATAGCATTTGTACTTTCCTTCCTCAACATAGCCTCTGCGAGCACCACTCTGGGTGCAGCCCCCGACACCGGCCTGAAATTCTGGCACTGGGAAGACCAGGGCGTCTTGCTTGAGTTGAAACAGCGCCTTCCCGACCAGACTCGCGGATTCTTCGAAGCACGGGGGTTTGATCAAGTGTCAGCAAACAAGGCGGGTACAGCATGCATCTTCCAGACCATGCTGCGCAATACCGGCAGTGCAGACTCCGGACGCGTCGATATCGACCTCACCCAATGGCAGGTCTCCAGTGGAGACAGTAAAACACCAATGCTGCTGCGGGAAGACTGGAACAGGATCTGGAAAGAATCACCGGCACAACTAGCTGAACCTTCACGACTCGCCTTTGAATGGTCGCTGCTGCCTACGAAGCAGGAGTTTGATCCAGGCGACTACAACTGGGGCATGACAAGCTACGGCTTGCCACCGGGTTCACGCTTTGATCTTGAGCTCAACTGGCTGCGTATTGGTGAACATCATCACGGTCGCATTGAAAACATTGAATGCCCTGACGATATCCACCCGGAGCCACCCTCAGCGTTATGAACATGTCTGTGATTCGAACACTACTAATCGTATTTTCTCTGATGCTGCCTGCTGTCGTACATGCCTATGCAGAAGGCGTTACCCTTACGGAGATGCCTACGGGAACGGTAGCACCGGACTTCACTCTGAGCGATACAGACGGAAACATGCACACCCTTTCCGACTACCACGGCAAGGTCGTCATTGTTAATTTCTGGACAACCTGGTGCCCACCCTGCCGTGAAGAAATGCCGGCCATGCAGCGCTCATGGGAAATAATACAGAACGAAAACATGGTGATGCTGGGCATCAATCTCGGCGAGGACGAAGATACCATCTTCGAGTTCACGGCAAGCTACCCGGTTGACTTCCCGCTGTTGATGGATCTGGACTCAAGCGTAACCACTAACTGGCCAGTAAGGGGACTACCAACGACATACATTGTCGATCCTGAAGGCAATATAGCCTACCGCGCCATAGGCGGCCGGGCATGGGATGCTGGAGAACTACTTGATCGACTGCGGGTGCTGCATAGGCCTTAAGCTGTAATAAAAATCTCGATCAGTTCATTATTTATACTACTTTTTCTTCTCGGCTTTTTCCCTTTCCTTCTCTAGTTGTTTCTCTGCTTCCTTACTCTCCTTTTCCATTTCTTCGAATACAGTTCCCTCAAGAATCATCTCGCAGACATCCTGGTTGGCCTGTATCTTGTCCTTGATGACATCAGCGATGAGAGTCAGACCGCCAGTCGCGATATGTGCAGAATACTTTGCGTATTTGACCGCAACGTCCTTGGGATCCAGTTGAATTTTAGGATTCTTGAGCGTACCACCAACATGCACCAGGCTTGCAAGACTTCCAGCGCTGATAGGTATGCCTTTACGTGGTTTGGGTCGAATACCTGCATCCAGCTTTTCGGTTTTCAGGTTGATCTCACCGCCGCCTTTCCACGTGACTTCGGTGAGTTGAGCAGCAAGCTTGTTGTTGAAGTCGGCGATACCGTCCTTGACATCTACGCGCAGGGTGGCGCATTCCAGCTTCGTGTATTCGTTATCTCCGGAAAACGAAAGCAGGCCCGAGCCAAATTTACTCGCCACTGATTTTTCGATTTTTCCGTCACGCGCCACAAGCAGCATCCGGCCGTTCAGGCTTCCCATCAGTTCAGCAACTGACTTACCCTTGCCCTCAAGGTCCGCATCGAAATCGACGTCACCACCGATATTGGGCATCGGAACCTGAAGTATAGCCAGGTCCACTTTCAGTTCAGGGGTATCACTACGGCCGTCCATACGAACTAAGCCATTGATACTGCCGGCACCACCAGAAGCCTTGATAGGTTCAATATTGAAGAGTCCGTCCTTAAGCGCTACGACCAGTTGTACATCTTTCAAGTCTGTCTCACCATATACTATTTCCTTGGCATTGACGGCAAAATCGATCTCATAGGCATGAAGTACTTCATGAGATATCGGTTCACTCGAGAACAGTCGGTCAGTCTCGCCTCCTGGTTCAACGTCAGCATTTTCGGCTTTAGCAACTTCGGTCGACTCAGCTTCCGCGGCCGGCTCTTCTACCGGTTCGGGCAGAAAGTGGTTCAGATTCAAATAAGCAATATCCAGCTTGCCGTTTATGACGGTGGGCTGTGCTTCTTCTTCCGGAAGCTTGAGAGAAAGGTTTCCGGTCGCAGACTGCTTATCAAGTTTCAGATTTAGGTCATTGACGGTAATATTTGTTTTCTGGAGCTGCAGTTTTGCATTCAGGTCTAGCGGCCCTTTGTCGGGGAATTCCGTTTGTGCAAGCTTGTTAAAATCCGTCATGCTCGCTGCTTTAATCGAGACATTCAGCTCTATCTGTTCCGGCAATGCCAGGCTTTCAAGCGCACTGGTAATATCAACAGTGGCACCCCCGGTCTCGGCATGCAGCGTCAACTCAGGCTTTGTAGATGGTTCTTCTGTCAGAGTGGCATTCAACTTAAGCGGGTCAGTCTGCGGCAACTCTGTTTGTGCATACTTTGACAAGCTTGAAAGAGAGTCGATTTCGCCGGTCACGTTAAGTTTGATCTTATGCATGTTCAGCAGATCGCCTATGGAGGTAGTGGCTTTGATCTCCATGCCTTCATCCCTTGCTACAACGACAAACTCACTCAAGGCCAGATCATCAAGACCACCATTTACGTTCGCGCTCAACTCTATTTCGGGAGGCAATTCAGTGGCCAGTTCGATCCCAAGTTGCTGTAAAAGTGTTTTCAGGAACTCAGTATTTGCATCCGTGGCAATGTGAATTCCACTCAGACTTGTCAGGTCGTCGATTGAGCCGTTGATCGAGAGTTTCACAGTTGGGTCATCCAGATTAACGACCAGCGGGTCCAGGGCGAACTTGCTGCCGTCTCCTATGATCTTGCCGGTGACATTAATGTCCTCGAATTCTTCTATTGAGAGGCCTACGAGCTCTGCAAGCTGGGTCGTCGCAGGTATATTCAGTGCAAGATCAACCTCCATGATCTGCTTCGGGAACAAGGGCCCCCAGTTGCCGGATACTTTGAGTTGGTTGCCGTTAATATCGCCGGTCAGTTGCAGTGGCTCGCTGGCTTTATCCAGAAACATGGCCATATTGCCAAAATTGCCGTCCAGCGTAACCGGGCGACCATCGAGATCGGCAGACAGTGTCAGAGTGGTGTCCTTCTCAGGAGTCTCGATGAGCAACTGCTTGAGCTTGATGACTTTAGGATCTGCTTCGGGACCTGCCAGCTGTGTCAGCTTGAAGTCATCGATACGGATCTCACGAATGAAAGGTTCCAGCGGTAGTCCTGTGAATTCGCCTGAGCCCTCTTCCGGTTTTTCTGCCTCCTGTGCCGGCTTTCCCGATCCCATAGCCCAGTTGCTGATGCCATCGGCATTGTTTTCAGACAACACTTCGGCCCGTTCTACCACTGCACGGATATCTGCTTTTCCTTCCAACAGTGACAGCAGACCGAAATCCGCTTCCAGCCGATCAACCTGGAGCATTTCAGCCTGTTTAGCCCAGTCGGCATTGGCCATACGTACTTTGTCTGCCCTGACACGTAAGGCTGTTCCAAAATCCAGTTCCAGTGATTCGATGGAAAAATCCCGCCCGGTCGCCGATTGTGCGGCGGAGGTGATCCAGTCCTTGTATTGCGTGTCGGGAATGAGCTTCAGTACTATCACAATAGCGATGACTAAAGTGATCAGAACTGCAAATAGATAGCCGGTGAATTTAAGGATTGTTTTCATGATTTTTATAAACCCGTATTTTCTTGCCAATATGAAATGATACCGTAAAAAGCACTACAAATACCGCAACCAGATTGAATCCCGGTGCCTGGACTTATAACCGCGATACCACAAGCAAAATGGATACAGCATTATAATCGTGATGAGATAAGACATGCTCAAATCTGAGACATCTCTCAGACCCAGGTAAGTGCCAGAGCCAGTCAGTATGATGCGATGAACCAGATAAAAGATCATCGCTGTTTGACCGAACACTAGTAAAACACCGTTTTCCCTAACTCCGATGACTGGCTCTATATACATCATCATGCCAAGAATGATCAGCATAAATCCTAGCTCAAGAAATGTAAATGAGGCTGATGGAGGATACTTGCTTACATGCAGCCACTGCTGCCAGCTATTATCTTCACGATATAACAGCATATTGCCGTAGCCATTGAAGTAACGAATGACAAAATAGGTCAGCAGTGCTGAAACGCCCAGACCCAGCAATAAAGTCACAGGCTGAATGCTCGCCTCCCCTTCCCTGTAGTCCAGCAGGTAGCGCCCAAACACCCAGCCTAAAACCATCATTGCCAGCCAGGGTAACAGCGGGTACATAATCACCATATCCGGTGATGAATAGGTTGAATAGAGCAATGCCTGGATGATGGAGCCTGGCCCTTGCTCAGGCGGCCAGCTCTGTACCGTTAATAGTTCACCAAGGACAATCCAGGCGAAAGCCAATGCCACCAGTAGTGTGCTTGAGAAGCGCCGCAACAGAGCCATGCACATCATTGCTGCACCGATGGCATACAGAACCTGTATGGTTATCTTGCCTGAGAAGAATGAAATGACCGTGGGATCGAGCAAGGCAATAAACGCACCGCGTATTAATATATCTTTGTCTATTTGCCTGCTATAAACACCCTGGCTACTTTGCGCTCAACACTGATGGCCAATGCCGTACCTGCCAGAAAAACAAATACTGGCGCACAGAGGTGAGTAATCCAGCGACTGAAGAATTCAAAGGCAGGCAATGGAGTACCTGCAACATATTTTGCTGCCGAATCAGTGGAGATATGGTTGGCGTTGTAGACCATCGAAACGTGATCAAGCATCATGACGAGCCCACGCATCCAGTCAATAGATGACTATTCGTTTTGATTGGGTCATATCAACCTAATAGTAATTCAATAATCAGTTGCAGGAATACCATATTTTCAGGGTAATTGGTGCGCTAGTGACAAAATATTATGACTTTAGTGCAGCATACCGGCAAATGTTTAAGCAATAACTACAGAGATCCTTTAATACGTTCAGCTTGCGTTAAGACGCATTCCCGTATTGTTAAACACAACAACGATTAACAAAAAGGAGAATCGTCATGAACAGGAAATCCTTCTTCACTACGCTTATTTCTGCGGCTGCACTGGCCTTGTTTGTCTCTCTCCCCGTAACCGCAGCTGCGGGACACGGCAGTGACAACAGGCACGATGGTCATTATGCGAAAAAGCACTACAAGGGCCACAAAGGTGGACAGCATTACGGCCACAAGCGTGGACATGGATACGGGCATTACAAACATGGTCATAGATATTACGGACGACCGCATCATAAGCATGGCCACCACTACAGCCATTCATATTATCCCGCTTACCCTGCTTACCAGCCGATAATGGGATTCATGTACTACCTGGACCAGAAAGATACCTACTACGACAGGTACGGGTATAACTGAATGTGCGGGAGCTCACCAGATGCCGGGTAGCGTGGTTTCGCTGTACCCACTGGGTACGACCAGGCTGCCGGGTTTATCGGGCATATGGGCCAGGCGCTGCAAGACGACGGTGACGCCGTCATCAAGGTCAGTGATGGCAATCGGTAAGCCCTCGATTTGTCCCGTGCCGAGATCGGGTAATGTTGCGCCGATGTCACCAAGCAGTGTTGATGCCTGGCCGGCCAGGTGGCTGCTGAAAGCAAGCATGGAACGCAGTGCATTGTAATCGGCTTCGGGAAGCCTCAGTGCTTTCTGCGATGCTACGCACATCACTGTTTCCAGCTGATCATTCTTGAACAACCTGACGATATGGCATGTGTAACCGCTAATATTGCGCTGTTCTGTTGTTTTCACATAGCGTGTAGTGTCTGTCGCAGGCTGCTGCATCAGGCCTGATAGCCCGACACTTTCCAGCATACCTGCAAGCTGTGCCTGCTGATCGGGCGTCGTATTCTCGGCAATCACATCGCGTACACCTGCCGCCTGCCCTGCCAGACTATCTACTGTTGCCCGGTCGATTGTTGAATAACTGCGATCCGAATGTTGAATTACATCGATTCGATCTGTACGGCTGTCGTATAACAACTCGGTGCCGGCCAGATCATCCGGGTTCTGCACAGAGACCTTGCCATTGCTGATGAAAACCGTCTGCGTCATACGGTTTTGAGTGTCCGTAACCTTGAATTCGGCCAATGTGGCTGCCTGGCTGACAGCAGACATACACAGCATTGGCAGGATCGCAATCATAGTAATTACTGTTTTATTCTTCACGTACTAACTCCTGGTGCTTCTATTTTGTTGATAGCCCTGCCGCATCAAGGTCACTTCGCCAACGTTCGATGAACTGTTTGTTCTGATAGTGGTTTGACGCAAGCCAGTCATCTACATTGGCGTTTGGGAACCTTTCCCTGATCAGTTGAGCTGTCGCATGCGCACGGCGATCAAGGCCGAGTTCTACCTGTGAAGCGGCGAGCACGAACAGGGCTTCAAGGTTTTGCGGTTTGTGGGCAAGTACTTCCTCTGCCATAGCTGCGGCTTCCTCGTACTTTTCTCCGATATAGTACGAACTCGCTAGCACAGTCGGATACCACGGCTTGGCGACAGGGGTCATTCCCATCGCCTTATCGATAAGCACGACAGCCTTTTGCCATTGGCCAAGGTAGCGACGGACGCTCGCCTCGAGCGCATAAGTGACGTCACAGGTGGGACGCAATATGGTAGCCGACTCTACTTCCGCCAGCGCTGCTTCAGGCTGTCCCTCATCCAGTGCTATAGCAGCCAGCACCATATTACACATGCCTGTATCATCATTGAGGGTGATGCCAAGCGTGGCATATCGGCGGGCCAGCTCTAAATCGGTTTTTGGATCATCGGACATTCTTTCCGAAGCACCCATCCAGTGGGCGAAAGCTAGTAAAGACGCAGCCACAATGTCCTTTGGGTGGCTGCCATGCAGCTCATTGAACAGTCTAATCGCCTTTTGCCAGCCCTCTTTCGTCCCGGATGTAATCTGGTACCAACCTTCATAGACTTTTGCGACGGCGTCCGGATCCTTGAGCTCATTGTAGATGCTGGCAGGTGCACCAACGATCAATTCGATTTCAAATACACGGATCATGTCTGCGGTGAACCGGTCGGTGAGCTCGATCAACTTATCTGCATCGGTATCCCAGTTGTTCATCCAGACAATCTGCAGTGCCGCCACCTCCATCAACTGTGCATATACACGCACTTGTGATCCCATCTCGATAATGCCCGATGTCAGCATATACCTGACACCTGGCGGCGCAGGACTGTGTTCCACACTCCCTTTATCGGACTGGTTAACGGCAACCACATCAATGTTTGGTTCACGCACCAGTGCAGTGACGAGAGAATTAATAAGTAGTTGGCCGCAATTCTGATATGAGCGACCGAGGCCTTCAGCATGCATCGGCAGGATAGCGACCTTCGGATTCTCCAGTGCCAGCTGACGGAGGGGTACTGCAGAAGTGCCATTTTCAGCCGGGAGAGAGGTGAATTCGTAGACGTGAATCTGCTCTGGGATATTCTTGAGGCTCCTGGAACCCGTTGAGTGAAATCGCAATGCCGGCTCATCGAGTGCCAGGTATACATCCCCGGAAACACTGATGCCTCCCGGCCGGGCTATCGACTGGATACGGGCTGCGATGTTGAGGGCATCACCCAGATATTGATCACCTTCCGTGAGCATTACCTCTCCCCTGTCGATGCCCATTCGAAACCTGAAACTTTCATGTTTCAATTTGTATGAGTCGTCGCTGGCAATCGATGTGGTTATGGCGATGGCGGCCCTGAGGGCATTCTCGGCGCTGTCGAAGACCGCCATGAAATTGTCCCCGACAAAGTTCACCAGGGTGCCATCCGCCGCAGCCAGTTCATCATCTACCAGCTTCTGCGACCGTGTCATCGCATCGGCTGTTTCAACTGGTTCATCCGCCATCATTTTGCTGTAGTTGACGACGTCTGCGTTCAACGCAACCAGAAACGAAGTGTGCTTATCAGTGTCTGCCATAACGCTGATTATGATAGGCGGGGCAGCTCAGGGGCAAGCAGAGAAATACCACATCAATCAAGAGTGAAATATTGTATGATCTATTGGCAATAACACAATCAGAGGCTCCCCAGGATACCCATGCTGAAACGTCCCCTATTGTTGCTGCTCACAGGCAGTTTTCTGCTCACTGGCATCCTGCAAGCCGACACCAGCCTCGATGCCAGGTCCATCATCCGTGATGCCATCGACCACTACCGTGGCCTGAGTTCGTATTCCGAGATGACCATGACCATCCACCGGCCTGACTGGCAGCGAAGTATGTCGATGAAGGGCTGGTCGACCGGCAGCAAGAAAACCCTGGTACGCGTAACACAGCCTGCACGCGATGCGGGCAACGCCACGCTGATCCTGGACGACAACAAAGTATGGAGTTTCGCGCCCAAGATCAATCGTGTCATACGCATACCGTCCAGCATGATGAGCCAGAGCTGGATGGGTTCGGATTTCTCCAACAAAGACATCTCGAGAACAGACGAGATCGTCGATAGCTATGACCACAAACTGGTACGCACTGATGAACATGAAGGCCATAAGGTCTACATCATAGAATCCATCCCGCACGAAGAAGCGGCGATCGTCTGGGGCAAGGAGATCAGCCACGTGCGTGATGACTTTGTCGAACTGGAACATCACTTTCTCGACCAGGACATGCAAACGGTGAAGATTCTGAAGACCCTGGACATCAAGGAAATGAGCGGCCGCATGTTTGCCGTGCAGCAGCGTATGAATATGCTGGAGAAAGACAAGGAATGGACTGAGATCAGCGTACAGGAACTGGATTTCGACAGGGATATACCGGATTATTTGTTTACCCTGTCGAATTTAAGGAATCCGAGGGATTGACCAGCACCACCACAACACTCGCCTGGCGCAACATCTGGCGCCACCCGCGCCGCACGATACTGACCATCGCGGCAATGGTGTTTGCTGACACTCTGCTGGTCTTCATGCTCGGTCTGCAATTCGGTCAGTACCGCATGATGATCGATAACTCATTGCAACTCTTTACCGGTCAGATGCAGGTGCAGGCCAGCGGTTATAACGATGAGCCGAACATGTATCGCTCCATTCCCGCAGCAGACTCTCTGGCGCAATCCATTCGCGACAGGACGCAACTCGATGCCGTTTCAGCACGTGGCTACGGCTTTGCCCTTATCTCCTCCGAGAAACGCACGATCGGTGCACAGATCAGCGGTGTCGATCCACAGAATGAACCACTGGTATCGACGATACCGGGACTGGTTAAGCAGGGTCGCTACCTGAAGGACAGTTCTAGCAACGAACTCGTAATCGGCAGCACGCTGGCCCGCAATCTTAAAATCAGTCTGGGTGATGAGCTGACCCTGTTGGGCAGCGGCCGGGATGGGTCCATTGCCGCGACAGTTGCACCCGTGGTCGGCATCTTCGAATCCGGTAATCGTGATCTCGACCGGCAGATGCTGAGCATGCCCATAGACACATACCGTGACGTGTTCAACATGCATGATCATGCGCACAGCATTATCATCGGCGGTCAACGGAGTCAGGCTGAAAGCATCACCGCTGCTGCAGAAGCCGCCATGGACGAAACGGACGGACTCGTGCTGCTGAGCTGGGAAGAACTGCTGCCCGGCCTCAAGCAGGCCATCCAGGCAGACTTCAGCAGTGCATGGTTCATGTATGGCGTGCTGATCATACTGGTCGCCTTTGGCATGTTGAATACCATGCTGATGTCAGTACTGGAGCGCACCCATGAGTTCGGCATATTGCTCGCCCTGGGTGTAAAGCACAGCAAGTTGGGCCGAATGATTGTCACTGAGTCGGCTGTCCTGGCACTGACCGGCATGCTGCTCGGCATGCTGATTGGCGGCCTGGTAACCTGGTATGTGCATGTCAACGGCTTCACCTATCCCGGCATGGAAGAAATGGGCCAACGTTTCAACATCCCGTCGGTGCTTTATCCGGAGGTGTCCATTCGCAGTATGCTTCCCGGCCCGTTGGCGGTCTTCATAGCCACGATACTGGCTTCGCTATATCCCATCTGGCACTTGCGTAAGCTGCGCCCTGTCGAGGCCTTGCAGACAGTCTGATGAAAGCGTCTTGTCGATGAAAACGCCTTTCTCCATGCTCATCACAATTGCGTGGCGCAACCTGTGGCGCAATCATCGCCGCAGTCTGATCATGCTGGCAGCCATCGCTTTTGGTGTGTGGGGAATGATTTGGATGACGTCGCTGATGCGCGGCATGGTTGACCAGATGATCGATGATGCGATCAATACACTCTCCGGCCATGTCCAGATCCATGCCACAGGCTACCTGGATGACCCTTCCATCGAACACACCCTTCCTGCTGTTGCTAATAACGCCGATCTGGAGTCACTGCTGAACTCAGAAAAAGTGACTGCCTGGTCGCAGCGCATACGGGTCCCCGCCGTGGTACGCAGTGAACGTGATGTGTATGGCGTGACGCTGATAGGCATCGACCCGCAACGGGAAAAAGGACTGTCATTTATTGCCGACAGTGTCACGGACGGTAACTACCTGGATGCTGTCGATGACAAACATGTCCTGCTGGGACGTAAACTGGTCGAGAAGCTGGAGACAAAACTGGGGCGGCGTATCGTCCTGATGAGCCAGGACCCGGACAACAATCTCGCTGAACGAGGCTTTCGCATCGGCGGTATCTACGATGCAGATTTAGAGGCAACGGAAACCAGTTATGTTTTTGCAGGCATCGAGACAGTTCGCAAGATGCTGAAGATGGGCAGCGGAGTATCGGAAGTCTCACTACTTGGACACGATTACCGCAACGTAGATGGACTGGCTTCAGATGTACGTGCTGTCGCAGACGGTGAAGAAACAAAGACCTGGCTGGAACTCGACCCCTACATGGCCTCGATGCTGGGTGTTATGGATGGCTTTATTCTTGTCTGGTTCAGTGTGATCTTTCTTGCACTGTCGTTCGGTTTGATCAACACCTTGTTGATGGCAGTCTTCGAACGCACGCGCGAAATTGGCCTGATACAGGCGCTCGGCATGCCACCCGGCAATATTCTGTACATGGTGCTGATTGAATCAGTAATCATGCTGCTTATAGGACTAATTGCAGGCAACCTGCTCACCTGGCTAACGATACTGCCCATACGGGATGGCATCGACATTTCCGGTGTTGCCGAAGGCCTGGAATGGGCCGGCATGAGCAGTACCTTGCTGCCTGTCGTAAAATCTTCTGATGTACTGCTGGCCAATGGCATCGTTCTGGTGCTTGGCATTGCAGCCAGCCTTTTTCCCGCCTGGCGAGCCTCTCGCAAGGTACCTGTCGAAGCGATTACAAGGATACAGCAATGAACCACGATAAGGCCGCAGTCAGTTGCAATAAGGTCAACAAAGTATTCTCGCAGGGTGAACTGGCGGTACATGCGCTATCCAATGTTGACCTTGAGATCACTAAAGGTGGTTTCGTCTGTTTGTCCGGTCCATCGGGTTCAGGCAAGACTACCCTGCTGAATCTGATCGGTGGCCTGGATCGTCCTACCGATGGCGAAATCACTGTAGCAGATCAGCGCATCGACCAGATGAGCATGTCTGATCTTGCCGATCTGCGTCTGCAGCACATCGGCTTCGTTTTTCAGGCCTACAACCTGATCCCGGTACTGAGCGCACGGGAAAATGTAGAGTTCGTCATGCAGCTGCAGGGAGTGCCGGCTCACGAACGCCGGAACCTGGCCATGGCCATACTCGAGGAAGTCGGCCTTACTGGCATGGAAGACAGGCGTCCTGGCGAATTGTCCGGCGGCCAGCAGCAGCGGGTAGCCGTTGCGCGCGCGATTGTCAGCAAACCAGCGTTGATCCTTGCAGATGAACCGACTGCCAATCTCGATTCGGCTACTGCCGAAAAGCTCATGCAACTGATGCGTGAACTGAATTCGAACATCGGCACCACCTTCGTCATTTCAACTCATGACAAGCTGGTCATGAGTTTTGCCAAACGACTGATCAAGCTGCATGACGGTGAGATTGTTGATGACATTGTTCAGAATGAGAATGTTCTGTAGGGGGGGCTCCCACGGCCTCCGTTCCAGACTCGGCTCTACCGCCTACATCCATGTAGGCCTTGCCGCGAATGTGTTGTTTGGCCACAGACAATCGCCGCGAGGGCGCGCCTCCCACAGGGTAAATTACTATGTGGTAGTCATCTGTCTGCTTGGATGCTCCATCTCCTCCTATCCAATACACGGGATTGCAGACACAGACTACGGCGGCCACCTCAAATACTTCTTCAATTACTCCGACTTCCCTGACCAGTCCGTATTTGCCGGTGATGCCAACCCCTACCGGGAACACCTCGGTAACCTGCGCCTGAAACTGGAGTCGCGTGGTAATCACTGGGCCAGCGAAGTCAATTACGTTATGGATGCCCTGTACAGCGAGGATCTGGCAAGCTGCCTGATACGTGGTTCGGTATCGGCAAACGGCTGCAACAATCTGGGCAGCGATGCTAGCCAGCTGTTTGATTTATCGACGATCCTGTCAACCAGCGACGATGCCCTTCTCGCTCAACGCCTCGACAGATTATGGCTGGGCTATTCCACTGATAAATATGTTGCACGATTTGGCCGCCAGGCAATCAGCTGGGGCAATGGCATGGTGTATAACACCCTGGATTTGTTCAATCCGTTTGCTCCTGATGCCATCGATACGGAGTACAAAAACGGCGATGACATGCTTTATCTGCAGGAATTGTTCGATAATGGCAGCGATATTCAAGTTTTAGCGATTCCAAGAAGAAATGTAGTAACAGGAGAGCTGGAAACTCAGGAATCCGCTGTAGCTGGCAAGATGCACTGGCTGACTGATCGGTATGAAGCAGACCTGCTGGCTGCTCAGAATTTTGGCGACACGGTACTGGGTGCAGGCTTCACAACCGAGTTGAGAGAGAATGTAGTCAACACAAACTTCACCGTAACAGACACCGACGATAACACGGTATTGTCAGCGGTCATCAATTACAATTTTTCTTCGGTTATCAAAAACCGAAACCTGACCGGCTTCATTGAATTCTTCTACAACGGTTTCGGCCTGACCGGCAATCGTCATTCGATTCAGGACGTTGTGAACGATCAGGATCTCTATTCGCGATTGCTGCGTGGTGAGTTGTACACCATCGGGCAGTACTATCTTGCTGGCAGCGTGCTGGTGGAAATGACGCCGTTGATGACCTTGAATCCAATCCTGTTCGTGAACCTGGGTGACGGCAGCGGCATGCTGCAATTCATCGGCACCTACAACCTGACACAGAACTTTGATTTGCTTGCCGGCATTAACCTGCCTGCCGGGGCCGACGGGACCGAGTTCGGGGGGCTGGACACGGAGGATGAAGACGGGCGTTTACTGACACCGGCGAACAGTTTGTTTGC
>Ga0209013_10000644_pt1 | contig 31571 bp, 28 predicted proteins | sample Cruoilmetagenom2_FD_187291 | JGI IMG/M metagenome (GOLD analysis project Ga0209013, IMG submission 187291) | Oil polluted marine microbial communities from Coal Oil Point, Santa Barbara, California, USA - Sample 2 (SPAdes) (version 2) | ecosystem: Environmental > Aquatic > Marine > Oil seeps ...
ATGTAATTCTTGCGCACGGTATAAACCGTCAGCGAGGATACATCATAGGCTTCGCAGATCGTCTGGTACTTCCATTTAGGCCCACCTTCACTGCTGTCTGACTTGAGCAGAATGTAGGCTCTCCTGATTTGCCGGGCTGATGCTTCACCAGATGAAATGAGTTCTTTAAGTTGTGAACGTTCAGTTTCTGTAAGCTTCACTATGTACTTCTGTTTCATTTCCTTGTTCTCCTGGTTGGTCTTCTTTATTCTTCAGGGAACAAGATCTATGCCATCTTTATGTTTTATGTTGGACTGACTACTAGGTCTCGTTCTGATTATTGTGGGTCTGGCTTATTGGTACTTAAGTGATTCTGGCGCCAGTGCTGAACAAGGGGGGCTGTACGCCTCAGGGACCATCGAAGCACCCCAAGTTGTCATTACCTCCCAGATTGGCGGTCAAATGGCTGTGATTAATGTTCATCAAGGTGACCAAGTTGAGCTTGGGCAGGAATTGATCCGGTTAGATGAGGCGATAATGCAAGCTCAGTTGTCACAAGCCAAGGCGGCAGTGGTTCAAGCTGAATCAAACCTCGCTCTGGTGGCTGCTGGTATACCGGAAGCCCAACGAGATGTTGCCATTGCTGCAGCAGAGTTAGAAGTGATTCGTGCACAACAAGATATTGATGAGCTGTACGATAAGGTACAGCTCGTGTCCGCCCAGGCTGGGAAGGAGTACGCCGATGGGCGGAACACTGTCCGGTTAGCAGAGCGGCGCGTGGACAGCCTCTTGGCACCCGCTTCTGAAATTGACCTTGATATCGCGAAATCAACAGTTACACTTACTGAAGCCGCAATAAAACGCGCTGAACGCGAGCTAAAACGATTGCTTGCTAAACCGGAGAATAATCCCAGAAGGGCGGCTGCGGTTTTGCTGGTTTCGGTATTGAAGAAGCAGCACAATTTGGCGGTACGAAGGCTTAACTATCTAGAGGAAGGCCCCAATGACATTACTATCGCACAGGCTGAAGCGGATTTAATACTTGCACAAGCAGCTTTGGATGACGCTGAACAGCAGTATGAGCAGGTCAGTGATGGGCCTGATCCTGATTTATTGGTATTAGCAGAAGCGCGCCTTGTAACAGCTCAGGCTAACCTGGCGGCGGCGCAGGCTGAGCCAAGTCAAGAACAACTCGCGTTAGCTGAATCTCAGGTCGGGGTTGCCCAAGCCGGATTAGATGTGGTCCGAGCGCAGATCCAAAAATTGATCTTGTCAGCTCCGCTGGATGGTATTGTCGTAAATCGTTCGGTGGAGCCGGGAGAAGTCGTCGCGCCGGGCGCACCGCTATTAACATTAGCTCGCCTTGATGATCTTACGATCACGGTTTACATTCCTGAAGATCGTTATGGGGTGATATCCCTTGGGCAGAGAGCTTTGGTTAGGGTGGATTCTTTTCCCGGTGAGAAGTTTGAAGCGACCGTGATGCGGATTGCCGATCAGGCGGAATTCACCCCCCGCAATGTTCAAACAGAAGAGGGACGCAAATCAACAGTTTTTGCGGTTGATTTGTTGGTACAGAACCCACAAGGAAAGCTGAAACCCGGTATGCCAGCAGATGTGTACTTTGATACAGATAACGAATAATTCAGCCTAATGCAAATTGTTGCGCACCACCTTAATAAAGCGTTTAGCGATAATCTGGCAGTAGACGATCTCAACCTGCAGGTTGCCGCGGGAGAGGTGTACGGATTAGTCGGACCAGATGGCGCTGGTAAAACTTCTACGCTCCGGCTGATCTGCGGCGCTTTTCAGCCTACTCTTATCGAGGCGGTTGGTAAACCAGAAATCAGGATATGCGGTTTTGATGTATCGAGCCAGACTGAGCAAGCCCGTTCAAGAATCGGGTATCTTGCCCAGCGTTTCTCGCTGTATGAAGAGTTAACAGTATTGGAGAATTTACGCTTCTTCGCCGAAGTCCGCGGACTAGCGGCTCGTGAGTGGCGACCACGCTGCATAGATATCCTAAATTTTGTCGGACTTGATCAGTTTATTGACCGCCGGGCTGGGAATCTCTCGGGAGGCATGCGGCAGAAGCTGGGATTGGCAGCTGCATTGGTTCACCAACCCCAAGTACTCCTTTTAGATGAACCAACCACGGGGGTTGACCCAGTCACAAGACAGGATTTTTGGAGGCTTATTATACAACTGGCAGCCAATAGTGACCAAAAAAATGAGGCTGTTGCAGTGCTGGTGAGTACTCCTTATATGGACGAAGCTGCACGCTGTTCGCGTGTTGGATTCATGCGCCGCGGACGGATGGTCGTGGAAGGGACACCGCGGGCGCTGGTGGCGAAGCTGGGTGGGAGGATTTTTGAGCTGCGCGGCTCCGATATGTCAGCATTACGGCAAATCGCGGAAAGCTATCCAGATGTCCTATCTGTGCAGATGTTTGGCGACCGGATGCATTTGCGGGTCCAGATAGATCATAAAGATTCCCTTCAGGAGGAGCTATCTGAGTATATCGTTGGTCGTCTTGGAGAGGATTTCCGTTTGCGCCAGATTCCTGGTGGATTAGAAGATGTATTCCACGCCCTCGTTGAGGGAGATGAGAGTATATTGTGAGAACAGTAATTCATGCTGAAAATTTGATCCGCCGCTTCGGTGAGTTTACCGCCGTAGACCACGTTTCATTTTCAGTAGAAGCGGGAGAGGTTGTTGGCTATTTGGGGCCAAATGGTTCTGGCAAGACAACCACAATTCGGTTGCTGCTCGGGCTGCTGCTGCCATCAGAAGGCACTGCACAAGTGTTAGGCTACGATGTCGTGGAAAAACCCGAGCTTATTCGCGCGAACGTCGGCTACATGTCCCAGAAATTTGCCCTATATTATGAACTCACTGTTCGTGAGAATCTTGCTTTCTATGCTGGCGTTTATGGTGTTCGCGGCAGCCGTCGACTGGGTGAAGTTTTAGAGCAAGTTGAGCTGCAGCGCTACCAGCAGGAAAGAGTTGAGAATCTTTCGACGGGCTGGCGCCAACGGTTGGCACTTGGGATAGCGATTGTACATAGTCCGCGCCTGTTGTTTTTGGATGAGCCGACCAGTGGTATCGACCCTACAGCACGGCGGGCATTTTGGGATTTAATCTACCAATTAGTAGCCCAAGGGGTCACTGCATTTGTTACCACCCATTATATGGATGAAGCGGAATACTGCCAGCGCGTTGGTATTATGCGTGATGGGCGATTGCTGGCGATAGATTCCCCTTCGAATTTGAAAGCATCGGTTTTGCCCGGCAAGGCTTGGGATGTCTTTGCTGAACCGCTGCTACCCGCATTACTATCCCTAGAAAACTGTGGATTTGTAGAACGAGCTGGGCTGGCAGGGGACCACCTGCGGGCAATTACAGCAGCCGATATCAGCGCAGATGCAGTGCTCAATCACCTGGCAGCCGAAGGGATGGTAAATGTTCAGGTGCGGGAAGTAGAACCATCTTTGGAAGATGTTTTTCTTTCCCTCGCGGCGCGCAACCGCTCAGAAGCAATGATATAAAAAAGCTGGCGTATAATTCTTGTATGGAACCAACAACTCCCCAATTTGTTTTAATGGGTCAATTGCGTCGAGAATACACCATCCTGCCTTCTGAGCGTGTTTTTTTAGATGTGCTAGCTGGAAACGTGCTCTATGCAGCGGTTGGTGTCGCCATTTGGGAACCAGAACCACACCCAGCCTTAGTGGCGAGAATCGGCGAGGATTACCCTCAATCTTGGCTTGAGGAGTTTGGTGAGCAGGGATTTGATCTGCGGGGCATCAACATCTTACCCAATGAGGTAGACGTGCGCTCGTTTGCCGCCTATACGTCACGGAAATCCCGCACGGATGAGGATCCTGTCTCACATTTCTCTCGATTGGGCGTTCCTTTCCCGAAAGCATTATTAGGGTATCGGAGCCTCAGTTCACAGATAGACAGTAAGACCAATCTGTCACCAACCTCGCTGCGCCAAGGTGATTTGATTCCTGCCTATACCGATGCTACCGCTGCACATATTTGCCCCATGGATTTTTTGACCCACAGTCTGATCCCAGCAGAGCTGCGCCAAGCTGAGTTCACCACTGTTACGCTCGATCCTGCAGCCGGTTACATGAACCCGACTTTTTGGAGTGATGTGCCATCATTGGTCACTGGCCTAACAGCCTTTTTGCCATCAGAAGAAGAGCTGCGCTACTTATTTGAAGGGAAAAGCAAGGATCTATGGGAAATGGCCGATGCCTTGGCTTCCTATGGATGTGAACTGATCGTGATTAAGCGTGGGGAGGGGGGGCAGCTGGTGCTGGATGCTGCCGCTCACAAGCGATGGGAAGTAACCGCTTACCCTTCTAAGATGGTCGACCCAACTGGTGCTGGGGATGCTTTTTGCGGTGGTTTCCTGGCAGGATTTCGCCGGACTTATGACCCTCTCGAAGCCGCGCTGCATGGAAATATTTCTGCCTCGCTGGTCGTGGAAGGCAGCGGTCCTTTATACGCATTGGACGCCCTCCCTGGACTAGCGGATGCCCGTTTGGAGTCACTGCGTCAGTCAGTCAGGATATTATGAATCAGGAAATCCTTGCCAAAATACTGCAGCGTGCTGTAGATATCCAACAAATCCCTGCCCCAACATTTGGTGAGCACGCACGGGCAGAATATGTGCGCGATGCTTTTATTACCGATGGTTTGGCACACGTATCGACTGATCCGATTGGGAATGTAATCGCTTGTCTGCCAGGGCAGGGTACTGCACCCCCGCTGGTGGTCTCCGCGCATCTGGATACAGTTTTCCCCCTAGACACTAACCTTAGTTTGGTGCGTGATAGGGAGTATATCCGTGGTCCCGGTATTGGAGATAATGCGGTTGGTGTCGCAGGATTATTTGGTTTGCTTTGGAGTATCGAACAGCAAGGGGCCGTGTTACCGGGCGATGTATGGTTAATTGCAAATGTCTGTGAAGAGGGGTTGGGTGATCTACGAGGCATGCAGGCAGTTGTCGACCGCTTTGGCGATGAGGTTAAGGCCTATGTGATCCTGGAGGGTATGGCTTTAGGACAGATCTATCACCGCGGCCTTAGTGTCACCCGCTATCGAATATCGTTACATGCCAAGGGTGGTCATTCCTGGGCAGATTATGGACAACCTTCAGCAGTTCACGAGATCGCTAAGCTCATTCACAACATAACATCCATCAAGGTGCCGGAAACTCCCCGCTCAACGGTCAATGTCGGCATCGTTACGGGGGGCACTTCGATTAATACGATCGCCGATCATGCTGTTATGGAAATTGATTTGCGTTCAACAGATGAGTGGATGCTGGACCAGCTTGCTGGTGAAGTACAGGACATCTCCAAAGCGGCTCAACGGGACGGTCTGCAGGTACAGCTGGAGCTGATCGGTAAACGTCCAGCGGGAAGCATATCCGCACAGCACCCACTAGTCCTGCTTGCGATTGAATGTTTAGACGAAATTAATATTGCACCGTACCTTAATATTGGATCTACCGATGCCAATATCCCATTAAGTCGCGGTATGCCTGCAGTCTGCGTCGGCCTCACCACAGGAGCAGGTGCGCATACTTTGGACGAATATATCAACACACACCCCTTGGCACTTGGTATGGAACAGCTGCTTCGCTTGGTTGTTAGGATCTTCAGGGTTTAACAAAATTGGCTCTTGCGGTAGCTATTGCAAACTACCACGCACATCAATGGCAAATACCCCTTCGTTCTTCGGCATCACTTGCAGTGGATTAATCTCGATCTCCATAATTTGGGGGAAGTCTGCCGCCAGCTGTCCAAGCCGAAGGATCACATCCAATACCGTCTCACGATCTGCTGGTGGGAGATGGCGGTAGCCATACAGTCGTTTACCGGCCCAGGTTTTATCAAGTAAATATGAAACTTCCTGCCGTGAGACGGGTGCCAGGGCGAATGCCACATCCCCAAGTTTTTCCACTTCTACACCACCCGATCCGAACATTACCATCGGACCAAATTGCGGATCCTGCAGTGCACCGATAATGATCTCCTGTCCATGATTTAGCATTTTTTGGACATGGATCCCGCGCAGGCTTGCCTCTGGTCGGGCGCGTTTGGCGTTCGCCATGATTTTTTCATAGCCCTCGGCAACCGCCTGGGAGTTCTTTAAATTGAGCAGCACTCCGCCGATATCCGATTTGTGGAGGATGTCTGGTGAGGCGATCTTCAAAGCAACCGGGAATCCAAGCAGGCCGGCTTGCTGTATTGCGCTTTCGGGTGATGTCGCCAATTCAGACGGGGCGGCTGTAATCCCATATGCACCGAGAATTTTAGCTAGCATGGTTGTTTCTAGTGCACCGGGTTGGCTCTCAGCGAGCAGCGCAGCAACCCTTTCTCGTTCGACTTGACAGCATTCTGCAGGTGGATCGAGATCGAGCTGCAGGTATTCCGTACGTTCAGCCAGCACAGCTAGGGCGGAAGCAGCTCGTTCTGGGAAGCGGTATTCGGGAATTTGGGCGGCGCGGAAATGTTCCACTGCCTCCTGAATTAACTTTTCGCCCATTAAGGCGATAATGACAGGCTTATTGGTATCGTGAATGACGGGGATAAGTGCTTTAGCGACTGCACCCGCTGTATGCATCGGGGGGGGCGGCAGGATCACCATCACAGCGTCAACACCGGCATCATCCAATAATACTGCCAAGCAGCGGGCATATTGTTCAGGCGATGCTGTTGCGAGCATGTCGACAGGGTTGTGCAAACTAGCAGCTGCGGGGAGGATGTCACGGAGGCTATGCCGGGTATGGTTTGAAAAACTAGTTAAGCGCAGCTGGTAAGCTTCAATTGCATCTGCGGCAGTGACACCTGGACCACCGGCATTGGTTAATACCGCAATGGCTCGCCCGTTTGGAGGTTTGCACCAGGCTAGCGCCCGTGCCCAGTCAAACATCTCCTCACTTGTGTCAGCGCGGATTACGCCAGCACGGCGGAAGGCCGCATTGAAGGCACTTTCCTGTCCTGCCATCGCACCAGTATGGGATTCAACCGCGCGCTGCCCCCCAGCATAGCGCCCAACCTTAATTGCGATGATCGGTTTTTGACGTGTTAGCTGTCTGGCGATTGATACGAACTTGCGGCCATCACTGACAGCCTCCAAATACAGCGTCAGTACACGTGTAAAACGATCTGCTGCCACTGGTGCCAGCACATCGGTCTCGTTGACATCCACTTGGTTGCCTAAGCTAACCAGCCGTGAAAGCCCAAAACCTTGACCGCGCGCCCAGTCGATTACTGCTGCACAAATTGCTCCAGAGTGTGATATGAACGCCACCTCACCGGGCAGCGGTCCTGGCGGAGGGAGAAAGGTTGCGTCTAAGGGCAGATGTGTATCGAGCAAACCGATGCAGTTCGGTCCCAGTAAGCGCATATTGAAATGCTCTGCAATTTTGAGGCACTCACTCTCCAGTTCCGCTCCGTACTTGCCAGTCTCACGGAATCCACCGGAGGCGATGATGGCAGCGCGTATACCGCGTTCACCGCAATCACGTAAGGCGCGTGGGACAGCGCTTGCTGGGATCAGTATCATCGCCAGGTCAATCGGGGCAGGTGCATCGGCAATATTGCAGTAGATAGGGTTTCCGAAGAGATGGCCTCCTTTTGGGTTGATGAAGTGTACTGCGCCTTGGAAATTGCTCTGGATCAAATTGCGGGCCAAGCCATATCCCAGCTTGGTCGGATTCTGGGAAGCACCCACCACCGCAATCCCTTGCGGTGCAAAAAATGGGTTGAGCGAATTGTCGTAGCTATTGGGCATAATCAGATTTCCGTGTATCCTGGCAGGTTGCTAGTTAGGCTGTTTAATATGGGTGTGGTTATGAAAAGGTTCAGCAAAGAATTTCGACCTCACAGGATTGGTTGATATGTATGGAGAAGCGGTAGCAATTTGCCTGAGATTCTTCCCACTCAATTTCGCGCCCATTAATAAGCGCGTGTTTTGGTGCCTTGGGGAGTTTAATCGTCACGTGCCCAGCAGCTGCACCTGGGCGGGTTATCCCGAACAGCAAACACGTGCCATCCCATTGCCAGTTTGTTATCTCTAAACCTTGTGACAGGTGCAGATTACTGCCGATGAATTGGGGAAGGTTTTCAATCAGTGGGCGCACTGCTAATACGATTACACCATGAGGTGCGACGCTTGGGAAGGTAATTCCTTTCCTATCAGAGAAATATTGTCGTTCATCCCAGAAATTAGCTACCACATACCTCTTGCTGTTTTCGAGCTCAAATTCCTGTGGTGTGAATAACATATCTTGAGCGGTATCTTTCCAATTCACCATTGTTAGCAGGTGCCAGGCCCCGGTACAGTTCTCTAAGTCAATCCGCAAGCGCTGCGGTGATGCCGTATCGAACCAGTCAAGCACGCGGGGGGTCATGCCGATGATGGGCAAAATAACTTCTGCGAAGCGTTTGCGCTCCGGAGAAAGAGATTTTAGGTCGTCAGACAGCAGCAGAGCTCCACCGCTCATAGCGATTATCGCTACCAGAGTCCGGACCTCGGCCATGGTGAGGTCGGTTGCCTCACTTAAAAGCAAGCAATCCGGGTCGTTTACCCACCAACGCTTGTGCATGAAAGCTCTGGTGATCGTATTTTGGAGGGCGTTCCTGGCGCTCGGCATATGCGGTTCAGAACGGAAAATGAATTGTGTGTTTAGATAGGTAGGTGTCCATTGTGGGGCGACGTCTGGTCCGATGCGCATCACATCTACTAGACCGATTGCCGAGCCTAGCGGACAGCCGCAGCCGACCAATGTGGTACTGTCTCCAGCTCTGTTTCGCAGCTCGGTTAGGCCTTGTCGTAGAATCTGCGCCCTGGAGAGAGTTTTGTTCCATCGTCTGCCTTGCAGGGCGGCGGCGTATAGAAAATCGAGCTTTAGATAGGAATACCCCCATTCATGTGCGGCAGTGGCCACTGTACTGGCGGCGTAATCTAATGCGTCTGGGTGCGAAAGGTCTAAGGCGGTGGTGAATGTATCCCAAATAAAACCAGCATTTACCGGTTGCCCAAAACGACCTTTCAGCAGCCAATCAGGATGTTCTCGTGCTAGTTTGGAACCGCGGTGCAGGATAAATGGGGCTAACCACAGCCCTGGTTGCATATCATGGGCTCGGATTTCCTCGGCCAAACTCTTCACTCCTCCCGGAAAACGTGGGCTGAACGAGAACCAATCGCCAACTTGTGCTTCAAAGCCATCATCAATCTGGATCAACTCCAACGGTATCGTAGCTCGCATAGCGAGTGCAGTGGACAAATTGTCCCGGATATCCTGTTCGGTTACCCCTTGGAAATAGCGGTACCAGGAGCACCAGCCTACAGGGATCGGTGAATTATGTATCTCTTTCGAATTCTTGTTTTCGTAGTTAAACTTCGTTTGGTCCAGTTTGTGCTGGCGAGCGACACTTTCTAGATAATCTCCCAGAGGATCAGGATCATCAATATCGAGCGAGCAAAGGCAGGCCCAATCGGTTGCAATCTGTTTCCCTGCCTCCAACTTCACGCCATCGCCGTTAGCCCACATCCGGATTGTCAGCTCGATATCCCTAATATCAGCTTCGATTGAGCCGAATTGCTGCTGTTGAGAGAGATACCCGACCAGCCAGGCACTGCGCTGCACTGTATCGCCAATGATGCCGAACATGTCGCTGGAAAACCTACCTCGATTTTTGATGTCCGGAGTGCCGTGATTGTTCATCATAGGTTTTTGGAATAAGCCTAGGCGGCTCCGTACCGGTCTATCGTTGGCTAGATAAGACCCGCAGTAGGACCAGGACTGCCAACCATTTGAGAAGAACGCTAGGGATTTCTTGGGTGAACGGGTATCTATATATTCTCCAAGCTGGAGCCGGCCAGATGGCGGATCAATGACAAGGGAATCTAGACGCTTGAGGTAGACTGGATTTATGCCTAGATTTTCAACTTGCAGCTTCCACAGGAACAACGGATAGTGCTGAGAGAGTGCAAATGTTATGCGGGTAGATAATCCGTGTTGGTCGGGATAGCTTCTTAGCTTAATTTGCTGTAGAGGACCTTGTGGGGAGGGGATATTCTCAGGTCTCTCTATTTCCCGCCAGCGCCAGTGAGTGGCGGATAGCCGCTCTCTCTTTGATGAGCGAATGACCCACCCCAGTTTCGCACCATCGATACACTTGTTTGGGTTAACATGCGTGGCAATCTTCCAGCTGGAATTGGATGGATTGAACTCAAATTGGAAATAGCGATTGGTTAGAGTTTCGATCATTTTAACATCCGGTCTTGGTCTAGGAGATGAAATTCTACTGCAGTCCATCGAGTATACTTTACAGCATGTCCGCAGAAAAAACAAATCTAGAAGCATCTTCAAACCAGTTATACCTCGTTCGACACGGTGAGAACCAGGCCAACATCACAAAAGAACTGTCATGCCGTAAGGTGGATTATTCACTAAATGAAAAAGGACGCTTACAGGCTGAGCAAACGGGTCAGTATTTACTGACTCAGGAAATAGATGAGGTCTATAGTTCCCCTTTGAAAAGAGCCGTGGAAACAGCTGAGATCATCGGTTCGTCGGTGAGCAGAGAAGTTGTCATTATGGATAATTTCCGCGAACTAGATGTTGGCGAGCTAGAGGATATGGGAAACAGCCCAGAAGCCTGGCGGCTCTATTTTGAGGTGCTGGAAAGCTGGCGTAATGGAAACCCTGAAAGGTATTTTCCGGGCGGAGATAATTATTTTACAGCACGCGACCGGATGCGGAGAGGCGTTGAACATGTGTTAACTAACAAACACGGTTTCACGATAATCATTGTCGGTCATGGGGGTTTGTTTACGACCAGTATGTTTGACTTATGTCCTGGTGTGGACATTTCAACGTTGTTGCGGATGCACAACCACAACTGCTCGATTAGTGAACTGCAAATGCACTATTTAAAAAACACCTGGCAAGGTGAACTGCTGAACTGGGCGGATGTCTCTCACCTGCATGGTAGCGCAGCAGAACTAGTTTCTGGTTTTCCGGAATAACCAGCTCTCAATGGGGGCTTGATAGATACCTCCGGGCAGCTCTACGCTGAGGGTGTTTCATTAACCCCGTGCTGTGATACAATTTTTCCCACGCCCGGCAGAGTAATCTGCCGGCAGCGAAGGGCCCGTCGCAGTCATACCGTCGATTCAATAAGTAACCTTTTCTTAACGAGATGCATCAAATGGATAACAGCAAAACCCGTGATGGTTTTTCACTCGCAGCATTACATGCTGGAGACCGGGCAGAATTTGCACGGGTTGTCGACACATATTATGAAATGGTTTATCGCCTGGCTATCAGAATGCTCAGCAACCCTCAAGATGCGGAGGATATTCTGCAGGAGACATTCATCAAAGCCTACCGGAAATTTCACAACTTTGATGGGCGGTCGAGCGTATCAACCTGGTTGTATCGCATCGCAACCAATGAGGCATTAATGTTTCTGCGCCGCCAGCATCCAGAATTAACCCCCATCGATGATACGTATGAGAATGATGAAGGTCTGGAAAAACCGGCCCATATTGTGGACTGGTGCTGCTTGCCAGAGGAAGAATTGATGTCAGCAGAGGCTCAAGCTTACCTTGATGAAGCTGTGGAAAGCTTGCCTCCGAATTTACGAGTCGTATTTATCTTAAGGGATATCCAGGGTTTATCGACTAGGGAAACAGCCGAGGTGCTGAATCTAACGGAGATGGCGGTAAAAACTCGTCTTTCGCGCGCCCGTTTCAAACTTCGAGAACTGCTCTCCAAGTATTATGGTGAAAAAGTAGCCGAGGAAAGCAAACCATGATGAGTCACGAGGATTGCCGCTACTTATTGGGCTCTTTATCAGAGTTTGTTGACGGCTCATTGGAAATTGATGTTTGTGCCGAGATTGAACGCCATTTGGCAGAGTGTGATGACTGCCGGATCGTAGTTGACTCGCTCAAAAAGACAATCTACCTGTACCATGCATCTGCTGAGCAGGCTTCTATTCCAGAGGGGGTTAAAGAAAGATTATTTCGCAGTTTGGAGCTGGACGACTTGCTGCCGAAGTAATTTCCCCCTTTGTAACCTTTAAACACACACTGCATCTAAGGGGGTGGAAGTGAAGATGATGAGTGAGCTCCGTTATAGAAAAATTGTAGCACACAGTCACAGCTGAGAGCCATCCGGAAGAGTGCCGATGACAACCGATCTAACCGATCTTCCTTATGTCGAGATAGCTAAAATCTCAGGGGCGGGAGATATGGAGTATCTCAAGAGTAACGTCGAGCTGCACGCGGGCGATGTATGCCCACAATGCCTGTCCGGGCGGATCGACTATGATGGGATGTTAAATCTAACTTGCCCCGAGTGCGGTTACTCACTAAGCGGTTGTTTTACTTGATAATGAACAAATTGCCCCGGTGGGGCAAGAAGGAGTAGTAATAGAATGACAGAGAAATTGTTAAATGACGAAGTTGTTAGCCAGGTAAAAGATGTGTTTGCTCAAATGAGCGAGCCAGTGGCAGTACTATACTTTGGTCAAAAGGATGGTTGTGATTACTGCGAAGATACACGCTTGCTTGTACAGGAGGTTACCGCGATCTCCGATAAGCTCAACCTGGAGGTTTATGACCTAGATGATGATGCCGAGATGGCTGAGCAGTACAACGTTGATAAAGCTCCTGGGCTGGTCCTGGTGGGAAAAGATGGCGATCATATGATTGATTATGGCATCCGCTATGCTGGGATACCATCTGGTCATGAGTTCAGCTCGCTGATCAACGATTTGGTATTGGTATCGGGGCGCGATTCTGGTCTAGACCCTAAAACCCGTGATTATTTGAATAGTCTTACCGAGCCGGTGCTGCTCCAGGTATATGTGACGCCAACCTGCCCGTACTGCCCGCGAGCAGTGATCCTCGCCCATCAGATGGCGATGGAGAGCCCCATGGTTGAAGCAGAGATGGTTGAAGCGATGGAATTCCCCGAGCTGTCGACACGGCATGGTGTTGGAGGTGTTCCACAGACAACGATCAATGATGGCGCTGGTACGGTGGTAGGAGCGGTGCCTGAACCAAACTTGGTGGAAGAGATACAGCGTTCGCTGGCATAATCAATGCCCAGCGCGACTTCGTAGGAATAATCGGGAAATATACTCGTTGAGCGAGCAGATCTTCCACGGGATATGACATTCAAGTCATCGAGCTGCAGGTACTGCCGAAAGGCCTTGTTTTGTTTGGTAGCATCACGTCCATCATACGTACATCGCTCTGTTAGATAGGTCTGCATTCATGTTTGATGCAAGATATTGCAGCTGATAGCTAGTCGTGCTTCAAACGGATATCGGTGGAATGCGAGTCGAGGAACCCTGTCAACTAAAAATCGCCCGATATTGGATTCCCCCGTGAACGGCGCCCCCTATCAATATAGGTAAAAGCATAAGGTGCCGGTGTACATTTATAGAAGGCTGAGAAACAATGGCTGGGATAAAGCGCAAAAACAAGCATCGCCTTAAGATTTTTGGGATGGCCCTTATTGGCGTTGGTTTGCTGCTGATTGGGCTTGCGGCTTGGGTGTTCTTGCCGAAGCCAGATGCGAGTGGTTCCCCGAATAGGGAAGAAATTTCTGCCATCCCGGCTATCGCTGCCTATAAAGCACCAGAGCTAAGTTTAACTGACCTGGATGGAAGTCCTGTAAGCCTTTCCGATTTCGTAGGGCAAGTCGTGTTGGTAAATAATTGGGCTACTTGGTGCCCACCTTGTAAGGCCGAAATGCCGACCTTGCAGGCTTATTATGAGGACTATCGAGATCAAGGCTTCACGATTGTTGCGATCGAAGCCGGGGATTCACCGGAGGCGATAGCAGAGTTTGTCGACCAATATGGCCTAACGTTTCCAGTATGGCCAGACTTGGAGCAGAAAGCTCTGGATGCTTTCCGCAACCCTAATTTACCGAACTCTGCGGTTATCGATCGTCATGGCGCGGTACGCTATGTATGGACCGGGACAATCAGCCGCGATGTTCTCGAGGAATATATAACCCCTCTAGTGGAGGAGTGAAGTAATGGAAGCAAAAGTTGAATGGCAGGGGCGGATGACGTTTACGGGCTCAGCTGGTACGGGGTTTGAAGTCCCCTTGGGTGCTGCCCAAGCAGTTGGTGGGGATGAAGATGGGTTTCGTCCCATGGAGTTGATCGCTGTCGGTCTTGCTGGCTGCACAGCGATGGATGTCATCTCGATATTGAACAAGAAGCGACAGGACATTACGGATTATGAGGTCCGGGTGGATGCCAGCCAGGCTGAAGATCATCCAAAAGTTTATACAGGTGCAGTAATTGAATATCATGTCACTGGGCATGCCATTCAAGAAACTGCAGTAATTAGAGCGATTGAGTTATCAGCAACCCGCTACTGTCCGGCACAGGCAATGTTTGTAGACGTGTTTCCCATATCTTTGAAATATTTCATTTACGAAATTCAAGGGGAAGGCCAGCGGGTATTAATTCACAGTGGAGAAAATTCGCGGGCTGAGGCTGCTACCTGAGCTCTTTATGCAGAACCCGATCTATATTCATAGCCCATCCGTGTGCAAGCGGTGGGCTATTTCTTATGTCGCTGGAAGGATTCTTCCGGCTAAAGGAGATATTCAGCTTAGTTTAACTTTTGCGAAGAGTGCACATTAGTTTAGGGGCGCATATCAGTCTTGAAGTATGCGTTTGTGTGAGATGGTTATTCAATAAATATTTCGACGTGCTCCCCATCTTCTTCATCGTACACATCAATGATCTTGCCCTCAGCGCCGTCATTGATCGCTTCGATTAATTCGTCGAAAGCCACATCAGGTGCGTATTGCGAAGCGATATTCAAGCCCGCATCGACCAATCGCAGCGGTAAGTTGACTGTGGCCTTCGTCTTCCCGCTGTTGGAATCGGTGACCCGCACGCGCAGCCAACGAGCTGTGCCGCTCACAGCACGGGTCGGAGCTTTGCGTTCGGTTTTTCCACTTTCTGCTAATGCCGCCAGCAATTTAGCACCTTCTTCAGCGGATATTTTTCCGTCATCAATCATTTTTAATATTTTTAGTCGTTCGTCGCTGGTTACCATATCATTATCCTCGGGTTGATTTGCAGTTTACCCAATGTAGATCTCTACATGCTCCCCATCTTCTTCGTCAACTTGGATGTAAAACGGGGCATCTTCGGAAGTCGTATCTTGTAATGCCAGCAGCACTTCATCCAGCGCGATGTCGTCCATATGCGGGATGACTGGTCTGAAAGTCCGTAAAAACCATGCGGTGAGACCAAGCGGCAGCGGTAGGCTCAAGGAAATATTTTGTGGCCATTCTCCAGGCGGCTGCTTTATTCGCAAGTGCAGCCAGGCTGAATTTCGCGACTGCCAGGCGATAACCACAAATGCCAGGCCGATCAGGAAAGGTACCCACGCACAAAGGAACCACAACCCGATGCCGGCAGATTGTTGGGCGTAATACATCAGGAAGGCACCCACAACGATTAAACCAACTCCTATCCACAGCGGGATTGACCAGAACCGGCGCCATTTTTGGGCATCCTCGGGAATAACTTCCGCTGTGTCTATCTCTGGAGCTGGCTCAGGCTCAACGGAGCTATCGGTTGGGGCGGATCCAAGTTCTGCAGCGAGCATCGTTTCAGATGTATTAATTGGGGTCAGATTGCTAATCTCGTCCGGTTGATCTTCACCCCCATTTGGGCCTAACGCTTGAAGCAGCTCTAAGCCTTCTTCAGCGGAGATTTTCCCGCTTTGTATCATTTTGAGGATTAAACGTCGTTCATCTTCGGTCATCTGGCAAATTTCCTAATCGTTGTTGGCAGCAGTTGTAGTAATCAGCTGCCCTCTATTGCAGCCAATAGTTCTTCAGCTTCTTCCAGTGAAATCTTCTTTTGTTCTAACATCCGCAAGATCATTAAGCGCTCTTCATCTGAGGCAGGCGCTTTGGCCGGTTTTGCAGCGGTTGGCTCGCTGCCGCTGTAGCTCCAGCTCTCGCCGCTAGACTGTGAGCGCTGCCGGCGTTCAGCAGCGCGTGCCTTTAATTCAACCTTCCGCTGGGCAGCCACAATTTTACGATCCAATTTCTCTTGGGCACGATGCATTTTTTCTTGCGCTCTCATGGATGCTTGCTGGGATTCCTCGCGGGCGCGCTGCACGGTTCGTTCAGCCTCTGCCTCAGAATAGCCTGCCGCAGCCAGAGATTCAGCCAGCTCATCCAATTGGCTATCTAAGATCTCAAGCTGGCTTTCAAGTTGGGCATCAATATGAGCGTTGATCTGTCGGCCGAATTCATTCGATATCCCTGCAAAGGCGTCGTCAAGTTCCGCTTCGATATCATCCATTTCCACCCAATCAGCCTCTTGTGTCGCAACCGTGAGTTTGCCGCCTGCGACGAGCATTAAGCTGGCTGTCCCTGCCCCAAGCGTAAAGGTGTGGCTGCTTGAATCAATTAACTGCTTTTCTTCTGGAAGCCGCAGTGTAATGTATTTCGCGCCGCTGTTGAGCTCTGCCTGCAAACTTGCATCTTCTGGTATCTTACAAATGATGTTGCCACCGGCTTTGATCTGGTATTCACTGCCAATCATCATGCACAGGCGGATGCGAGCATTGCCTGATGCATTGACATTGATATCATCTTCCGCGTCGCGTAGCTCAATGTTGCCGTGGATTTGATCGATCGTACATTCCCCTTCAACGTCCCTGACTACTGCATTGCCAATTACTTGATCTATATGCAGGTCTCCAACTATCTGTCTGGCGAGCAAGTCACCCTGAATCACTGTGGCTTGGGTGCTGCCAACGTTTCGCAGTGCCAAACTGCCTTGAATCCGGTCAATGTGTACAGTGCCATCGATCAGCTTTATACGAGCATTCCCCTGTACAGACTCGATTCGTATAACCGAATCGTACGGCGCTCGTAGGAGACAGTTCCCCTTGCTTTCGATGCGCAAAGTCCCATCCTGGATTTCGCTGGGTAAATCTGATGCTGCGCTTGTTTTTATCAATATATCTGAGTGATCCCAACCTTTGATTTGCAGGTTGCCCAAGATCTTGTCAAGTACGATTTCCGAGATTCTCGCAGCAGGGAACTTCTGCTCAGCCATTGCTAGCCTCCCTTTTCTTGTAAGAGCTGCATGGCTTGATCGACCGATATCTGACCGTTCTCCAGTTCCTCGAGGATGTGTTGCCGATCTCCCTCGGACAAACCGCTGTGGTCTTCATCTTTGCCGGGTTCATATCCCATGGCGCGGATGATCTCATGTAATCGGTTGCGAATGGTTGGGTAAGATAGTCCGAGTTCGCCCTCCATGCGGTTGATCTTTCCTTCACAGCGGATAAATGTCTCTACGAAGACCAGCTGGGTTGGGCTGAGTTGGGCAAATGGGCTGGTCATAAAACGACTCTCAATCGTCGTATCACAATCACGGCAATAGATCCGTGTTACTGTGATCTCACCACCACAGATAGGGCAATTGGTAGGCAATGTATTCATTCATATCTCCAATACCAACATAAATTCTGTTTACATTATAACAAATATATTAATTTAGTCAAGAATATTTAGTTGATATTATAAAAGGGATATCAATTAAATAAAAGCGATTTGAGGATATCCTCAAATCGCTCGCGGTTTATCTTTAGGAATAATGGATTAACGCTCGGCGGCCTGGATGAAACTCGGCTGGTTTGAGCAGATGCAGGCGGTAACGGTTCGAGAGAGACGCGTAAGGGTTCCCTGGTAGGGTGCATCTCCATTGTGAGCGACCCATCCTTCCAAATTAAAAGCCAATACCCCATCTGCAGCGATCCATTCACCATTGTATTTGCGCGCGATATGAATATGGGTGCCGGTACTTGTGCCGCCCTCACAGGATGGATATCCTAGCGGGTCTCCATTTTGCACGATTGTACCGATAGGAGCGCGGTTTTCAGTGGCTATATGCAGATAAAAGATATTCCAACCGGTCCGCTCATCACCATCCCCATCCAAATCTAGGACAATCTCACCAGTTTCCGACCGGACAACCACACCATCTGCGATAGCCGTTGCCCATTCAGTGGTTGGTATGCAGCCAGAGGCAACTGCAGGTGGTGCAAAATCTAACGCGGCTCTTGGCTCACCGACTCCCCAACCTGTATGGGGACCGCCTGTATACGCCCAGGTGTTGCCAGGCTCAAAAGGTAGGGATAGAGGCGGTTGCTCAAGGCTGGCAGGGATATGGGGGGCTTCATCCAGCCATGGATCACCAAATAATCGGGCGTATGTTTTTCCCAAACCATTTGATGAGATTGCTAGATCAAACTCGCTTCCTGGTAGCAGGATGTTAAAGTAATTCTGTAAGCTTACTGTTGCTGCATTAAGCCATGGGTCAAACCTAATCAACTGGCCATCCTGCCGTTCGATCGATGTGAGAGTCCCGTGTCGCCAGGGGTAGTACCCGTTATTCAGCAGGTTAGCCGTCCAGATCAACTGCCGGTACAGCCCTTTGCGATCGCGGGCGATATATCCCAGGGGATAGGTTCGTGCATCATCGGTTGGCTCGGGGTTGGATAATGCGCCTGTTTGGTACTCCATAAGAGCCAGCAGCAGTTTCGGGCTGACACTGAATTTAAGTGCGACCAGGTCGACAATCTCCGCTGTGGACCGGTTGGCACCTGCCGCATATTCGTTGTAGCTGGAGATCCAACCGGGTTGAGCCGCTAAGAACCCACGGGTGTCAAACTCGATCATGCTTGGTCCGTTAATAAACTGACTGTCAGGAATGATCCGGTGCGATGAACCCCAGAGTGGAAGATAGTATATGGGGATTTGCATTGGCATTCCAGGAGGCATAGTTGTAGCAGTCTCTGGGATGACGGGATTGGCCTCCCTAATCTCTTCAACTGTGGTGTTAAATCGTACTGCTAAGGCTGGCAGCGTGTCACCGGTTTGAACGATGTATTCAACCAGCTCGCCTGGTTCATATATTGGTCTCTCCGTGGTTTGAGGAACCTCTAGCTGTGCTCTAGTCTCAGGCTGGGAGGATGCCTGCTGTGGAGGTTGGAAACTGCTGGCAACAGCATCGGATTGGCAGCCGGCAAGCGTTAATACACCAATCAGCAGCCAAGCTGTTTCCCGCGGGATTATGTTTTTGTACAGCATTTTATTCTGCTTCAACGATTTCAGGTCTCGTGATTTGGGTGTAGATCGAACCGTTCGGATGGGCTGTCCGTATCTGTGAACCATTTACCAATGTGCCCTCATAGGGTTTGTCGCCCGCTATGGCAACCCAGCCATCAAGGTTGAACGGGAGTGGCCCACCCGCGAGGATCCACTCCCCATTGAATTTCCGAGCTATGTGGACGTGCGTTCCATTGGCAGGTCCACCCTCACAGGACGGGTGCCCGATACGGTCACCTGCTTTTAAACGTGTGCCTGGTTCTATCCGTTCGCGTTCTTCAATATGCATATAGAGGACCACCCATCCGGTTTGTTCTAAGCCATCACTGCCCTGCCCAGGCAGTGGATCGATATCTTGAATCACAGTCCCAGCACCAGTGCGCACAACCATACCATCGGCAACAGCCGTTACCCAGGCTTTGGATGGCACACAACCGCTTTCTGCGCTGGCAGGTGCAAAATCGAGCGCTGCTAATGCACCGTTCTTCTCCCACGCGGGGTGGGGTCCACTCGTGTAGCTCCACAATTTGCCCGCTTCAAAAGGCAGCTGCATCATGGGCTGGGCAAGTCTTGGCGGAAGCAGAGGCTCTACTTGTGCGGCTCGCGACCATGGATCGCCAAACATGCTGGCGTGCAGTCCAGGCAAACCACGCTCAGGATCTATATACTCAGCTAATTGATCCATATCGTGGTTTTGTGCGTAATAATAAATCAACCCAACGCTACCTGCATTGAGGTATGGCGAAAGGCGGTGCATTATACCATCCGCAGATTGGATTTCCATTAATGTGCCTGCCCGCCAACCGTAATACCCAGCTGAGAGTTGGTCTGCCAGCCAACTGAGCTGCAGATATAGCCCCTTACGGTGGAAATCTTCATTCCCAAGCACATATTCAATGTTGACATCCTCGGAAGGCTGCCCGAACACAGATTGTGTTTCATATTCAAGGATCGAGAGCAAAATCCGCGGGTTGATCGAGTTTTCTAATGCAACCCGCTGAATGATATCTGCAGCCGATGTCCAACCGCTTGATCGCAGGTATTCTTGGTGCGAAGCGAAGAAACCGCCAGCTGAAGATAAATACGCTGCAACATCAAAATCCACCGCCGATGGGGAGTAGACGAACTCGCTGTCCGGCATGAATGGTTCAGTCTCAGCGAAATCCGCTATACCTTCCGGCAGCCAAAGGGTCTCACCCGCAGGTAAATATCCGTTCTCCGCATGAGGGTTGTTGAAGGCAAGTTCCTGCTCGGATAGCTGAAAGCGGCCAGCCACTGCAGACAGACTGTCGCCAGATTGGATTTGATAATACGGTTGCTGAGTAGCTACAGGTGTTGGCGGATTGGAAGTGGCGGTGATGGTGCTGGTTGCGGGTGTGTTAATCACGGTCAGCGGTTGCTCTGCAGCTAGATAGGCTGTGTCCGGTACTTTCGTTGCTGTTATGATCGGATTAGCTCTAGTAGGGGGGGCAGAGGAAGTACGCTGCCGGTTAGATGCAGGAGATCGGCAGGAAGACAGGATCAGCAGCGGGCAGATGGCGATGAAGGTGAGAGTGATGATTTTTAACCATATTCTAGTATGGATCATCAGGCATTCGCATAATACGCGTTTCATATGAGCCACAGGTGCACGCCGGGATTGTCTCGCTTCCACGCGTCAATGTGCCTAGGTACGCTTTTTCCCCGGCATGGACTTGCCAACCACTCAGTACGAACGGCATCGGACCATCAGCTGCAATCCATTCGCCATTATATTTGCGCGCGATGTGCACGTGAGTACCAGTGGCCATCCCACCTTCACAAGATGGATGTCCTAAATGATCACCGACATTCACCCAGGTACCGACAGGCACGCTGCTGTCTTTGGAAACATGCAGGTAGAGGATAACCCAACCGGTCTGTTCCAATCCATCCCCATCCAAATCTAGTACGACAACACCTTTTCCTGAGCGTACAACGAGACCAGAAGCTGAGGCTGTCACCCAAGCGTTCGAATCCTGGCAGCCGGATTCAGAGCTGGCTGGCGCAAAGTCTACCGCTGCATAAGAACCATCACGCTCCCAGGCTCCGTGCGGTCCACCCGTATAACTCCATAGGCGTTCCATATCGAAGGGTAGTATCAGTTGAGGTTGTTTTAATCCGGGCGGATACAGCGGCTCGACAGATTGGGCACGCCCCCAGGGTGTCCCGAACATTTCTTCATACAAAGCCGGGAAACCATTTTCCAAATCTAAAGCGTAGACCCAGTGTTCACCGTCATATATTTGGGCGAAATAGTAATGCAAGGCGACGCTGCCAGCATTCAAATCAGGGGCCAGCCTGGCTGAGATACCGTCCGAGAAATTTAGGTCAATCAACCGCCCTTCTCGCCAGCTGTAGTATCCCACTGATAAGTGATTTACTGCCCAGACCAATTGGCGGAATAGACCTTTTTCGACAAGATTGATGTGGCCTAATGGATATTCACTGTCTGCAAGTGTTGTCGGTTCTCCGAAAACCCAGCCGCTCTGGAATTCTAATAATGCCAGCAGCAGCCTGGGGTTGATTGAGTTCTCGATGGCTACCCGCTTAATAATCTGTGCTCCGGTCAGCGTGCCAGTGCTTTGAAACCATTCTTTATGGCGGCTGAGGTACCCCCCGGCATTTGCGACATAGGAATCGATGTCAAAATCAGTCGCCGATGGTGAGTATACAAGTTCACTATCCGGTAATATTCGCTGTGATGAGGTAGTGTTCGCCAGGTTGCGGGGGATGATCAGCAGCTGATTTGGGGGCAAGAGTTCATGCTCTGGTAATGGCTCGGGCGAGGTGATTTCTTCGGGTGCAACACCGAAACGCACAGCGACTACCGGTAATGTATCTGCGGCCTGTGAATAATACAGGATGGGAGCGCTGTTGACAGGTGCCGGTGTGGCAGTATCGTGTGCTTGGGGCGAGGTTGGTGCAGTCGGGGTTGCTTGACCTTCTAGTGTAAAGGTGGTCCCACTTCCAGAGGTTTCACTAGCTAAGGCAGTGTTTTCTGTTTGTGGGCTGCTGTCCAGCTCAGCTAATTGAGTTGGTTCAGGGCTGCTGAACAGGTAATCGATCTCGCCTGCACTGGCGCTGGTTTGGTTCGGTGGAATCCAATACCCACTTGTGGTACAGGAACTCATCAAGATCGCCAATAAGAAGAATGAGGCAATGGAAACAGCGAAATTATCCTTGAGCCGCTTCTGTAGCGAACCAGGCCGCCAGACGAGATTTACCAAGACAGTTATCACATTCATTTAGTGCTCATCGTGTGATGATGTTGTCTGGAGCGCGCCCTTCATATGCTTCTACGATTTTACCTTTTTTCTCGAGATATCCATCATAATACTCACCAGACCCGCGCGATACCCATCCGTCCAATATAAAAGGCAGGCTTTGATCAGCAGGAATCCACTCCCCATTATACTTGCGGGCGATATGGACGTGGGTACCTGACGAAAAGCCCCCTTCACAAGAAGGGTGACCGATACGTTCTCCAGCTGTTATAAATGTCCCCGGTTGTACGCGATCACGTGTTTCAATGTGCATATATAAGACCGCCCAACCAGTTTGCTCCTGTCCATCGTTGTCCAGGTCTTGCATCACTGCACCATCTTCAGATCGGACAATGACTCCATCTGCCACTGCAGCCACCCATTCGTTGCTCGGAATGCACCCCAACCCCTCAGCAGGCGGCGCGAAATCAAGCGCAGCCCAAGCGGACCCCGTATCCCATGCGCCATGGGGGCCGCCGGTGTATGCCCACTCTAGACCTTGTTCAAATGGGAGTTGCATCGGTGGTTGGCGCAGCCCAGGAGGTATCAGCGGCTCAATGCCGTTTGCGAATGGATTACCAAACAGTCCGTTATATGTGGCGAATAATCCCTCCTGCGATACAGCCTGAACCCATCCATCACGTCCATATAGGGAAGCGAATAATTGTTGAATACCTGCGGTCCCCGGGTTAATCGTTAAGTTGATGGGGACAACGCTTCCATCACCGAGCAGCCAGTTTCCAGTCCCATTGACCCGCCATAGATAATATCCAAGGTTGAGGTTATCAGCTGCCCAAGACAGCTGTCGGTAGAGCGTATCGCGTCTGGAATCACGCACATTCATTGGGAAATCAAGGGTTGTTGGATCGGGTGTGGCTTGTGTGACCCACCCGCTCTGGTACTCGAGCACTGCCAGGAGCACGCGGGGATTGACTGAATAATCTTCCGCTAGGCGCTTCACAATTTCTGCCCCTGTATATGTTTTATCGTCAATTTCCTCACTGAATCGTGCCAGGTAGCCACCTCTGCTTTGGATAAAGCCATCTATATCGAAATCCACAGAACTTGGGCTGTATACCAGCTCAGAGTTAGGGATGATCTTGAATCCTGGCCCTGGAGTGCCGGGTGTTGGGACAGGCACAGTTAGCAATTGTCCAATTTCAAGGACATTCGGATTAGCGAGGGCATTCGCTTCTACCAGCTCCTCTAGATTGATGCTGTACCTTTGGGCGATTTGTCCCATGGTGTCCCCCGCCTGTACGGAATGCTGCAGCGGTTCGGTCCTCATAGTCGGTACTGGGTGCGGGTCATCGGGAGTGGCGGTTAGAAATGGACCACCAGGAGTAATCGTTACACCTTGTTGTATGGCTTGTGTTGGCAGACCAGAGACTATTAGTGGTTCTACTTGGTCGGGTACGATCCATCCGGGGGATTCTCCCGGCAGCGCTGAGCGTGAACAAGCTAACAGCGCAGCGACAATCCCTGCGATTGCGAGAACCATCTTTCCCGGGTGAGTTCTTAGATTATTATTTGCCATATAACGCGGAAAAATTCTACCCTGATTCAAGAGACAGGCACAAGGGTTAGTTTAGTGTGTTCTAATCTTGCCGTGGGAGTATAATTGCAACATCTATGCCAGTGAGGGATTCATGAATACGACAATAGTTGAATGTGTTGCCAATTATTCCGAGGCCCGGCGTGCTGAAGTTGTCGATGCAATCGCCGAATCAATCACTGCTGTTCCTCAAGTGGTACTGCTTGATCGACACAGCGATGATGATCATAACCGCACGGTGCTAACATTTGCAGGACCGCCAGATGAAGTCGCAGATGCAGCTTTCAGGTCCATCGCCACAGCTGCTGCATTGATAGATCTAGACGACCACCACGGCGAGCATCCCCGCATTGGCGCTACGGATGTAGTCCCGTTTATACCTATATCAGGAATCGGCATGTCTGAATGTGTGGAGCTGGCCCAGCAGGTCGGACGACGTGTTGCGGGTGAATTGAATATCCCGGTCTATCTATACGAGGAAGCGGCTGTGCAGCCAGACCGCCGGAACTTGGAAAACATCCGGCGCGGTGAGTATGAAGGGCTTAAGGTGGAGATTGAGAAAGACGCGAAACGAGAGCCGGATTACGGCCCATCCGAACTAGGCCGCGCGGGCGCGACAGTGATTGGAGCCAGACACCCGCTGATAGCGTATAACGTCTATCTCGCCACCGCGGATGTTTCTATCGCCAAAAAGATCGCACGGACAGTTCGCAATTCGTCGGGTGGGTTGCGATACGTTAAAGCGCTGGGGATGCTCATTGATGGGTGTGCGCAAGTATCCATGAACCTGACAAACTACAAATCGACTGCTGTCGGTCGGGTGGTTGAGTTTATCCGCCGCGAAGCGGCACGTTATGGAGTAAGTGTAGCAAGCAGCGAACTGGTTGGGCTCATCCCAGAAGACGCACTTGTGGATGCGGCCGAATGGTATTTACAGCTAGATCACTTCGATCCCGAGCAGATCCTGGAGAGGAGACTTAGAGCTGCGTTGGCAGGGGGCAGTCAGGACACAGCCGGCAGAGGTAATGCAGAATTCCTGGATGCTTTAGCTGCCGGGACGCCAACCCCTGGTGGGGGTTCAGCCGCGGCGTATACAGGTGCTGCAGCAGCTGCACTAGTAGCGATGGTTGCTAGCTTGACAATCGGGAAAAAGAAATACGCTGCAGTGGAAGCTCAGATGTCGTCGGTCCTTGAACAGGCAATAGAATTAAAGGCTGGCTTAGCAGCTGCTGTCGAGCAGGATGCTGATGCTTTTGCTGCTGTGATGCAGGCTTTCAAAATGCCCAAGGATACTGCAGCGGTTGCCATGGAGCGCACTAAAGCCATAGCAGCGGCGACCATGCATGCTGCCCAAGTTCCACTCCAGGTGGCACGTATGGCAGTTGCAGTGATGGGTTTAGCTGAACAAGTCGTCGCTGAGGGCAATCTCAATGCCATCACTGATGGTGGTACAGCTGCTGCCATGGCGCATGCTGCCTTGATGGGGGCAGGTTATAACGTGCGCGTAAATTTGTCCGGCTTGACCGACTCATCCGTGACAAATGCGCTGTTGTCGGAGCTGGGTGACCTTGAAGAGAGAGCTACTAAATTGGATAAAACCGTACGCAATCACCTTCAGAATCGGGGAGGTCTGCATCTGGCATGAGATTATCGGCATTCTGTCGATGGAGCCTGGTTTGTATGTTTGTGATTCAAGCGGCTGCGTGTACGGATGCGGCTGCTTTTGTTATTGGTGCAACTCCTGAATCTGGCATAGAACAGCATCTAGTTACGCCAACATCTATTCAATATTTCTTGACAACCCGCACGCCTCAAAAAACAGACCGAATCGATGCAACTCTAACTGCAACTCCAAGTCCTGTGCTAAGCAAGTCGCTAACCCAAACCCCTACCCAAACGAATGCTGAACCAACAACGTGTTCACACGAGTTATGTGGCTACCAAAACACATTCTTGCTTGAGCGGCCAATAAAATTGCCGGGAAGGAACACAATTGATGGTTCTTATCGTTTTGGTTCTACGCAAGGTGAACGGCGTGACCCACACCATGGGGTAGAGTTCCTAAACTCATTTGGAACACCGGTGTACGCCGCTGCAGATGGCGAAGTCATCGTTGCAGGTGATGATCTAACCAAGATGTATGGTCCTTACTTTAATTTCTATGGCAACCTGGTCATCCTCGCCCACGAATTTCCCGGATTGCAGACTACACTGTTCACCCTGTATGCCCATCTCTCTGAAACCTCGGTTGCGCCGGGGGACATGGTACAAGCTGGTGAGCAAATCGGTCGCGTCGGGATGAGTGGGGCAGCGACTGGAAGTCACCTGCACTTTGAAATCCGCTTGGATGAAAACGACTACTCGGCTGTCCGCAACCCCGAGCTTTGGCTGGAGCCATTGCTGGATGAGACTGGCAGTAAGCAGGGTGCGTTTGCCGGTGAACTCATCCCACCAGCCGGGTATTACCTCAAAATCCCTTCTATCGTGATCGAGCAACTGGCCGGTCAGGATGGTGATGTCCTCTCAAGGGTGTATGTCGGCACCTATGAGGAAGTTGCCTTGAAAGGCCAACCACCATGGAATGAGAGCTTTGCAGTTGGTGATTTACCGTCAGGGTGGTATCGAGTATCTTTTGTCCAGTATGGTATGCAGCAGCGCGAGTTCCAGATTCACCCTGAAGAACTCACGGTGATCACTTTCGATTTCTCGGATAAGCCTTGAGCACCACTTTTGTCACCATAATATATAAACCTGTATATTTATTGGCTATTCTGCTGGTCTCCTTGAGCACGAGCTCTTGTGGGGGATCATCACCGTTTTTATCTCCACCAGATTCCGGCAATCACTCGATCTTCCCCCCAACGCGTACACCCTTCCAACCACTCCAGCCGACTGCGGAACATGAGCTGGTCGAAAATATTTGGCCAATACAAACGCCAACACCCATTCCTCCTGATGAGCCTGTGGACGGTATTCCTTTATGGCTTGATCCGTCGACCCCAGATGGTTTGCGTTCCATATTGAACCTCCCAGATGAATTCTCAATTGTGGAACTCGAGGGGCCGGTTCCAGCAGGGCGCCGTGGAATTGTGCTTAAGGTTGGCGAAGGAATACTGGTTAGCCAATGGGTCTATGCATTTGCAGCACCTTTTGCATCAATTGAGAAGGGCATATCTGGGGATGAACTGCTGCAGGCGTGGAGCGGGCAAGCCTCGGGGATTTTGGCTGGGCAGCCGCTCCTACTTTCCTCCAATACCTTGTCAGCATTTTCGGCGTTCTGGGGTGAACCTGCCGCAGGATCGGTAAAGGTTATCCCAGCGGAAGAAATTATGGCGCATGCCTGGGAACACCGACCAGCATATGCTTTGATCCCCTTTGAGAGTGTAGAGCCTCGCTGGAAGGTACTGGAAATTGACGGGGAATCGCCGCTTCATAAGGATTTCGATCTTGCTGCTTATCCGCTTACGGTCCCTCTGATTATGGATGGTGACCCTCAGTTAGTCGCGATCTCCGATACGTTATTTGGGATGGAATCCGCCAAACCGCTTGCGCCAGCCTCGAATAGGGACTCAAACAAACTCACTACTCTAGCCATGACCGGAGTCACTGCCTTGGTGCGAGCGACAGCCTTCACGATGGAACAGCGCGGTATCCAATACCCCGCGCGCGATATCGGAGAGATATTGCGGTCCGCTGATATCACCCATATCAGCAATGAAGTACCTTTCGCTAAAGACTGCCCTTTCCCTGATCCAGTTCAGGCAGATATGCGTTTCTGCAGTTCTCCCCGCTATATTTCGCTCTTGGAAGAGGTCGGTACTGATATCGTAGAACTGACCGGTGACCATTTCCAAGACTATGGTGCAGCAGCCATGTATAATACCCTGGACTTGTACAGCGGGCTTGGCTGGCAGTATTATGGCGGCGGTGCCAACCGTAAGGAGGCTCGGGGGGCTGTGATTCTTGAGCATAATGGTAACCGTTTAGCTTTTATCGGCTGCAATGCCAAAGGTGGTGGTTATGCCCAAGCATCTGCTAGCAATCCCGGTGCTGTGAAATGCGATTATGATTGGCTGGAGAGTGAAATCGCCCAGCTGCGCAGTGAAGGGTATTTACCAATTATGACTTTCCAGCACTTCGAGTATTACACTTACAAAGCACAACCCAGCCAAGAGCGTGATTTCAAGCGCATAGCCCGCGCTGGGGCAGCTATCGTTAGCGGCAGCCAGGCTCACCAACCACAAGCATTTGATTTTGTGGACGGTGCATTCATCCATTACGGGTTGGGTAATTTGTTTTTTGATCAATTCGAAGTCAATAAAGCGACCCGACAGGGCTTCATTGACCGCCATGTTTTCTACGACGATCGCCATATCAATACCGAACTTCTACCAATTATGTTTGTTGATTATGCAAGACCGCGCCCTATGACACCGGCCGAACGCGAAGAGCTGCTCAGCGCAGTGTTTCGAGCCAGCGGTTGGTAGTGATGTAGAAAACAAACCGCTAATCTTCTTGCTTCGATGTTTAATTGGAAGCATCCAAAATTCTCTCTGGAAAAACCACACTTGGAGGTTAACATGGGATTACAGCCCGATCATTGGATCCGGAAAATGGCGTTAGAACAAGGTATGATAGAACCTTTTGAACCTGGTCAGGTTCGGGATGGCGTGATCTCATATGGCGTCTCGTCATATGGATATGATATCCGTGTCGCAGATGAGTTCAAGATATTTACAAATGTTCATTCTGCGATTGTTGATCCAAAGCAATTTGATTCAAAATCGATGGTAGATTTCAAAGGTCAGGTATGCATCATTCCACCTAACTCCTTTGCGCTCGCTCGCACAGTCGAATATTTCCGCATCCCACGGACTATTCTTACAGTCTGTGTGGGAAAAAGCACCTATGCCCGTTGTGGGATCATTGTCAACGTAACCCCATTTGAGCCGGAATGGGAGGGTTACGTCACGCTGGAAATTTCCAATACCACCCCTTTACCCGCAAAGATTTACGCAAATGAGGGGATTGCCCAGGTGCTGTTTTTTGCCGGAGATAGTGAATGTGAAACCTCATACGCGGACAAAAAGGGAAAATACCAACACCAGAAGAGGATCGAACTCCCAAAAATGTAAATCTTCCAACAATACTACTTAAAGCTCCGTCTCTAGTTTAACTATATAAGTTACTACCGCATGAAATTCAATCAACGAGTGCTGAATCTACAACCCGAAGGGGCTTATGCAGTACTGGCGCGCGCACAGGAGTTGGAAGCCCGTGGACGCGAAGTGATCCATCTCGAGATTGGACAGCCGGACTTTCCCACATTTGAACATATCAGCAAGAGCGGTATGGCTGCTATCAAAGATGGCCAAACGCGCTATAGCCCTCCCGCTGGATTGCCAAGTTTGCGAGAAGTGATCGCCGTAGATGCTGGTCAACGCAGGGGGATTGACATTGCTCCCAATCAGGTAGTTGTTGGTCCAGGTGCAAAGCCAGCTCTATTTTTCCCGACAATGGCCTTAATTGGACAGGGTGACGAGGTTATTTATCCTGATCCAGGTTTTCCTACCTATGCCGCGATGGTTGCGGTGGCGGGTGGTGTACCGGTACCCGTACCCGTCCGCGAAGAGAAAGGTTTTTCTTTTGACATTGAGGAATTTGATAAGCTTGTGAACGAGCGTACCAAGCTAATTATCCTTAACTCACCGGCAAATCCCACCGGCAGCGTGATTCCAATCGACGACTTGGAGCATATCGCCGCAGCTGCAATAAAATTTGATAGTTGGGTGATCTCGGATGAGATTTACGCTCGCTTATCATATGATGATCGGCCAGTACCCAGCATTGCAGCTCTTCCAGGAATGGGTGCTAGAACGATTATCGTGGATGGATTCTCGAAGACTTATGCCATGACCGGTTGGCGGTTGGGCTACGGTATCATGCCGGAGGACTTAGCGGAGAGAGTCACATTGCTGCTCACACATTCGATTGGGTGCACGGCAACTTTTACACAGATAGCTGGCATGGCTGCACTCACCGGCGATCAAATTATGGTAGCTGAAGTTGTGGCTGAATTTCAGCAGCGGCGTGACCGCATGGTTGCTGGTCTGAACGCGATTCCGGGTGTGGTTTGCCAGGTTCCCCAAGGCGCTTTCTACACCTTTCCAAATGTCAGTTCATTTGGGATTTCATCCGCGGAAATTGCCCGCCGCCTGTTGGATGATGGAAGCGTCGCGGTGCTGCCGGGCACAGATTTTGGGCGGTTCGGTAAAGGATACTTGCGATTGTGTTATGCAACCTCGCTAACGAAGATTGATTTGGCATTGGAACGTATAGCGCAGGTTTTATCTCGAACCAGTGCACAGCATGGATGATATGAAAGTTTATGGCAGGCTGTGGGGGTTATGTTATTTGGGATGTCGGATAAACCGGACGAGGCTGCGATTCCGACCGACCCCCTTGCTTCCTTTAGGTATTTTCCCATTCATCAACCTATTACCCATGCGGTCGGGATATAAGCTTGACCATATGGTGTTTGATCGCTAAAAAGTTACAAGGTGCGGAATACTCTCGCCCGCACCTTGTTTGGTGTTCCGGTCAGGTGATAAGCTGTTGTTATGGGGTGCCGTCGGTTACATCAACTGAATCGACGACAGCTTCCGGCGTTCGCGGTTCCTCTGGGACAATGAGCAGCATGATGATGTAGGCAATGAAGCCAGGACCACCAGCTAACGCAAATGCTACAAATAGCACACGGACCAGGGTTGGATCTATACCAAAATGTTCACCGATACCCCCACATACGCCTCCGATCATCCGCTCACGGCGTGATCGATATAGTTTCTTATAATCATCAGACATGGTATTCACTCCTCAAATTTGATTTTCTATATCTATCTACGCTCTTTTAGCAGGAAAGTTGCACAAATCGGAAAGCTAGAGCACTTTATCGTGCAGCAGGAGCTCCTCCAAGACACTCAATTCAACCGGGATTTCCTCTGGTTTTGGGAAATGTCGGGTGACAAGTTCTGGGTCTTTCAGGCCAAGACCCGTGCAGACCATCATTATGCGCTTGCCACGTGGGTCTAGTTTGCATAGATTGATTCATCCCAGATGAGGTTAAGGAAATGGTGGGGCATTACTTTCCAGCGAGGGTTCGAACAGGTGGTGTTAGAGCAGGTCTCCCGATCTCAGCTGCGGTGGTTTCTTCACATAAGGCATTTCGACCGTCAGGTCGTGTGTTGGGCAATGCGCTTGTAGGCAAGTTTTACGTAATCCGCGTTAAGCTCGTACCCAATAAAATGGCGCCCCGCACGCATCGCCGCGATAGCAGTTTGCCCGCTGCCCATGAAGGGGTCGAGGACTATTTCGTTCTCAAATGTAAATAATTGGATCAACCGATGTGGAAGCTCAACAGGGAATGGAGCCGGGTGACCGATTTTTTTAGCCGATTGTGCAGGGAATGTCCAGATACTCTTTGTCCATTCTAGGAAATCATCACGCTTAATGGTGTCTGCCTGATTGGGAATTTTTC